>WNGJ01009701.1_pt1 | contig 10258 bp, 12 predicted proteins | sample 5400611 | NCBI WGS metagenome assembly WNGJ01 (sample SAMN13153375, study PRJNA577476) | soil metagenome | isolation source: 40 cm soil or saprolite under Garry oak tree replicate 1 | place: USA:California | collected 2016-06-15
TTCGCCACCAGTGAGTCATGCGCCGCCGGCGCACCACCGCGCATGAAAAAGGGTAGAATGGCAGCAGGGCGGGTGCCACGTCAGAGATCGGTTTGATACTCGTGCTGCGAGCCGGACCACCAGTGTGATCCTGGATGCCCTACAAGCACCACCGTCTGTCGCTCCCGTTTGGGAAGCACGTATGGGAGAATTTGACCCAGGCTGGGCATCCCGTCGCCCGTCCATTGTTTGCAAGGAGGACCCCGATGAACATTGTCTATGAACGCTGCGCAGGCCTCGATGTGCACAAGCGGAGTGTGACGGCTTGCGCCAGTACTCCTGACGCCAAGGGGCAACGCTACAAGGAGCGAGAGAGCTTCAGCACCATGACTGCTGACGTGTTGCGTCTACGCCAGTGGCTCAAAGCCCGCAACGTGACGCATGTGGCCATGGAGTCGACGGGCGTGTATTGGCAGCCCATTTATTCCTTGTTGGAGGGACATTTTGAACTCCTGCTGGTCAATGCGCAGCATATCAAAGCTGTGCCGGGACGCAAGAGCGATGTGAAGGATGCCGAGTGGTTGGCTGATTTATTGCAACACGGACTGCTTCGCCCCAGTTTTGTCCCTCCGCCTTGGCAGCGGGAAGTGCGCGAACTGACGCGCTACCGCACGAGCTTGATCGAGGAACGGTGCCGGGCAGTCAATCGACTGCAGAAGATCCTGGAAGGAGCGAACATCAAGCTGGCTTCGGTGGCCAGTGATGTGATGGGGGTATCTGCCCGATCCATGCTCGAGGCGTTACTTCAGGGAGAGGCTGACCCCAGCACCCTGGCCGAACTGGCGCGTGGACGCATGCGTTCGAAACGTGACCTGCTTGCCCAAGCCTTGCAGGGCCGTTTCACTGCTCACCATCGTTTCTTGATCCAGGAGCAACTCGCCCATATTGACAGTGTGGACGAAACGATTGCGCATCTGAGCCGGGAGATTGCTGAGCGTCTGCGCCCCTTTGAGGCACAACTCAAGCGCTTGGAGACGATTCCAGGGATTAAGAGGCGCCAGGACGCGCGTCATCCTCGCAGAGATTGGCGCTGATATGCGGCGCTTCCCCAGTGCGCGGCATCTGGCCTCGTGGGCTGGCATGTGTCCAGGCAACAATGAGAGTGCTGGCAAGCGCCTGAGTGGTCGGACCCGCAAAGGTAGTCCCTGGCTGCGCACCGCCCTGGTCGAAGCAGCACACGCAGCCATTCACACCAAGGACTGCTACCTTTCCGCACAGTATCATCGTCTGGTCATCCGGCGAGGCGGCAAGAAGGCCACCATTGCCGTCGGGCATACCCTCTTAGTCATCGTCTACCATGTCCTGACTGAGGAGAAGGACTATGAGGAACTGGGAGGCAACTACTTCGATGAGTGGGATCGACAAGCGGTCCAGAAACGGCTGGTGCGGCGCTTAGAGAAGTTGGGCTACGCAGTCACGCTCACCCCTACTGAGCCCGCCGCCTAACTACCGGATTGCAATCAATAGGGTTGCTCATGATGCCGATACTGGACAGTTTCCTATCGGCTAGGGGCTATTTGGCTCCAATTGGCATCGTGTTATTCCCTTTTTCATGGGAGTATCAAAAGTGAGGATGATCCACTTTTCTCTTGAAAAAAACATTCCGCAACAACGCGAGATGTTTCGTCAATGATTGGATGCGCTTTCGGCTATGGTGCTGGTGGCCTAACGGATAGGGGCAGAAGTGCCCAACACGTTTTGTTGCTTCCTGTGGTCTCAACTCTGACACATCCCTTCTTCTTCCAGAAGGTGTTGGACCTTGAGATACAGGTTGCCAGACGGGGCAAGGAAGAGAGAGCAAATTGGTGACAGAGGACTGGAAACCCGTCGGTTCCGGTCGGTTCCGCGAGCAGACCCGGGATGCCGAAGCCGTCCCGGGTCTGTTTCTTGCTCTTCTCATCCAGCATCTGCCCACGTCCGTTTCTCTCCTCTGCAGAGAGGCCAACTCCAGGCCCCCCTGTTTCAGCAGTGGGTGTACTGTTTTCCGTCATCATCACTCTGGTTTCCTCCACCTCGTCACCAAGCGACCTGCAACTCTTCCCCGAGCAGCTCCTCTTATCTGGTAGGTAGTGGCACAAATAAGCAGGATAGGATATGGTAGACTGTGAAGGTCAATCAGTTCCAAACAACCAGCCCTTCTCACCCCGTCCGTTTCCCCTGGAAACAGGGACGAAGGACGTCACAGAACAGACAGACAAGCAGGCCGAAGATTGGCCCAACCATGAAGAGGAGACACGATGACGACAAGATCCTTTGATGCCGCTGATGCCTTCGGTGCCCTTGCGACGACGGAATCGCTCACCGATGAACAAATCGAGGAGCGGGCACAGGCTCTGCTCGACCAGCTCACGCTCGACGAGAAGATCGGGTTGATGGACGGCGATCCGCCCTTCTGGTCCGGCCTCGCCGATATGTTTACTGGGGGCTACAATAAGCACCCCTGGGTGGCTGGCGCGGTGCCGCGCCTCGGCATTCCCGGCGTGCGCTTCTCCGACGGCCCGCGTGGTATCGTTATGCCTGGCGCGACCACCTTCCCAGTGTCGATGGCGCGCGGCGCGAGCTGGGATCCGGCGCTGGAAGAGCGGATCGGCGACGCGATTGGGCGTGAGCTGCGCGCGCTGGGCGGCAATCACTTCGGCGGCGTGTGCATCAACCTCGTGCGCCATCCGGCCTGGGGCCGTGCCCAGGAGACCTACGGCGAAGATACCCACCATCTGGGCGCGTTCGGTGCGGCGCTCACCCGCGGCGTGCAAGGCCATGTGATGGCTTGCGCCAAGCACTACGCCCTCAATTCGATGGAGAACGCCCGCTTTACCGTCGACGTGACCATTGACCCACGCGCACTGCACGAGGTCTATCTGCCGCATTTCAAGCGGGCGGTGGACGCGGGCGTGGCCTCGGTGATGAGCGCCTACAATAGTGTCAACGGCGAATGGTGTGGGCAGAACAAGACGTTGCTCCACGATATCCTCAAGGAGCAGTGGGGCTTCCAGGGCTTCGTGCTCACCGACTTTATCTGGGGGATGCGAGATGCCAAAACGGCCGCCCTCGCCGGGCAAGATCTCGAAATGCCCTTCCAGAATCTGTACCACCGCCACCTGAAAGAGCTGGTTGAGCGCGGCGAGGTACCCGTCGCGCGGATCGACGACGCGACACTGCGGCTCCTGCGCCAGCAGGTCCGCTTTGCCCAGGGGCGCGATCCGCGCGACTATACCTCCGACATGGTCGGTTGCGAGGCGCATTGCCAGCTCGCCCATGAGGCCGCCCAAAAGAGCATCGTGTTACTCAAAAACGAGGGCAACCTCTTGCCGCTCGTGAACGTGCAGCGGGTGGCTGTGATCGGGAAGCTGGCCGACACGCCCAACACAGGTGACGCCGGCTCCAGCAACACCAAACCGGCCTACGTGATCACTCCGCTCCAAGGGTTGCGCACCGCGCTCGGCGAAGGGGTCACGATCGTGTATGACGACGGCAGCGAGCCGACGCGGGCGGTGGCAGCGGCCCAGGGCGCTGATGTGGCGATCTGCGTGGTGGGCTACACCTCTGCCGACGAGGGCGAGTACGTCGCGCCCGAGATCATGGCCGCGCTGGCCGCGCTCTTCCCACCCCCAACCCCAGAGGAGGCGCCGATCGCCCAGGCGCTGATGCAGGGCGTGGGCGTGGCACCCAGTGAGGGGGAGGGCGGGTTCGGGGTCGGCGGCGACCGCAGCTCGCTGACCTTGCATACGGACGACGAGGCGCTGATTCAGGCCGTTGCAGCGGTCAATCGACGGACCGTTGTGGCTATGATGGGGGGAAGTGCCATCATCACGGAGGCGTGGAGGGCACAGGTTCCGGCGATCCTCATGCTCTGGTATCCTGGGATGGAAGGCGGCAACGCCTTCGCCGATGTCCTGCTTGGGCGGGTCAATCCAAGTGGGAAGCTCCCCTGCACCTTCCCACGGCGCGCCGAGGATCTCCCGTTTTTCGATAAAAATGCCACAGCCATCACCTATGACCTGTGGCACGGCTACCGCAAGCTGGAGCGCGATGGCGCTGCGCCGGCCTTCCCATACGGCTTCGGCTTGAGCTACACCACCTACGCCTACGGCAACCTGCAGCTGGCCCAGGATCGCCTGGGGGCCGATGACACCCTGGAGGCGAGGGTCGATGTCACCAACACCGGCAAGGTGGAAGGCTCGGAGGTGGTGCAGCTGTACATCGCGGCGCACGGGTCGGCGATCGAGCGCGCCCCGAAGGAGCTGAAGGCGTTCGCCCGCGTCGCGCTGGCGCCCGGTGAAACGCGGACGGTCAGCCTTGCGGTCCCCGTCTCCGGTCTGGCCTATTATGATGGCACAGGGGGATGGAGCGTCGAGCCGATTGCCTATGAGGTCATCATCGCTCGTCATGCCCTCGACGCTCAAGCGCGTCGCGCACGGTTCACCGTCATGGGGTAACAGGAGTGCCTCTCGCTCGTTGAGAAGCTCTTCTTCATCACTTCCCATGAGAAACAGGAGCAGATCACATGGACCTGACACAAACAGATGACTCTGAGTTGGTGGCCGGACTCCAGGCAGTTCCCTTTGAGTCACTGCAGATATAGGGATTTGATGGCTCTTGGTGCGATTAACGCGCTTCATGCACAGGGAATTCGGGTTCCTGAAGATATATCCATTATTGGATTTGACAATATTCTCTACGCCTCCGCATTTGAGCCAGCCCTCGCCACGATAGCGCAACCCATTGCTGCTATCGGGCGGGAATGTGTGACTCGGTTGCTTGAGCGTATTTCCCTTCCAGAGAAACAGGGTAGAGGGCGTTTCCTAACCCTCCAGAAAACTCTTCAATGGCGAGCAAAACAGGCTCGTACTTGGCAGAGTAAGGTAAGCTGACTCTTGGCGAGGCTCGTTCCCTCGGAAAGCGCGATCAGCTGATGATGCCTACAGTCGTCAAAGAACAGGCACCTGTCCCACCACCATCCTACCAGCGTGCGCAAGCGAAACAGGAGACTGCCCTCCATATGAACGCACTGACATTAGTCACGACATTGCATCTCCTCATGTTCTGTCGTCTGGCGGTTCATCTGGCCCATCGTCGTGGTCCCCCACCATTGCCAGCGGGCCCTGGTGGGGCTCCGCGCATCTATAGGGAGGAGAGCTTACTGCTGATCGGCCTGTTGCGTACCTTGTGGCGCTTATCCTATCAGGATAGGCACGACTGGCTGGTGAATTGGCCTGCTCTGGCCCTTGCCTGTGGATTGCCCTTGGACAAACAGGGACACCCCCACATTCCCAGCAAATCCCAGCAGTGCAAACGTCGCCACACAGCAGGAGCGCCTCTGCACGAGTCACTCTTCGTGCTCACTGTTCTGCAAGCCATCCGAGGACGACTCATCGGAGCCCGTGATCTCATCATTGACAGTGCCCCCATCCTCGCGTGGAGACGCCGTGACCCTGATGCCGCCTTCGGGCACGCTCCTGCTCAGCATCCTCGTCCTCGGTTGCTGGGTTACCGAGTCCATACCCTCATCTGTCGCGGTTCTGGCTTGCCTCTCTTCTTTTGCTCTCTCCTGCCAACTCACACGATGCCCCTTTTGCACAACAAGTGTTGGCATGGGCGGTGCGCCTGTATCCGATCCGTCCCCGCATCGTCCGCCTGGATGCGGCCTATTGGGGTCTGCGCCTCATTGCCTGGATTCATGCCGCACTTGGAGCCGTCGCCGTCATTGCGTGGAACCCCAAGCGTCAGAAGAATCGTTCCTGTTTACCTCCTGCCTGGACCAAAGAAGAACTCGGCAAACGCAGTGGCATCGAGCGCTTCTTTGGACGCGTTTTTCTCTTCTTTCATCTCCAACGCCCTCCCCTGTGTGGCTGGTCCGAGATGGCCTCGCAGGTTGCCTTGACCTCTGCTGCTTCCGTCATTGTTGGCCTGGCTGCGAAGCCTGCTGGTCGCCCTGATCTCATTCGTTCTCCTAAGCGTGTTCTAGCTCATCTTTGGGAGGTGGATTCCCAGTTATGAAACGCCCTCAGGGTATACAAATAACGCTGCCAGTACGATTGATTGAGCGTTCCAGTTGTCGACCCTTACCGACACATGTTGTTGGCCTACAAGGGAGACCATACAACAGGGCACGTATGACGAAGATTGCAGCAATTAGGGTAGCGATGCCCATTATGGTCAGAACAATAGTGAGTTCGATGAGATTTGCCTGAAATAGTCCAGGGGAGACTGTATTGAGCGTGAGATAGCTCAGTATTGTGAGGATGACTACTGCGGCCATGCAGAGAACTGTGAGAATGGTGGGAATGAGGGCATGCCGGTATGATATCGGGGTGGATGTATTTCTGAAGGTGGTGGCGGCGGAAGCAAGAATGACTCCGAATGTTGTGAGTACTGCGAGGACTGAGATGGCAAACCCATGGATGCTGAAGAATAGCCACCATGCTACTATGGAAAGCAAGGCCGCTCCTAGCATGCTAAAAGTAAGGGTACGCTTATGTGGCGCATCTACAGGCTCGCTTCGCCAAGAAAACAGGACGACGGCAGTAGCAAGTACGGCGAGAACTACGCCAAAGAAAGCCAGGTACGTGTCGTTGTAGATATTCCAAAAACTTCTGGCTCCTGTCCGAAAAGCGCGATCATCAAATACCATGGAGAGATCAACGTATGCCAGAAAGAGCAGGGTGAAGGCGATAAAGATAGCAAGCACAGCAGAGCGCCCTCTTGAAGCGCCAGGTCGATTAAGAGCAAGGCTCATAGTGTTTCTCCTTGGAAGAAATGTTACTCTCTGAGAGAAGTATAGTATGCCTATGAGCAGCTTTCCAACGCCTCGGGCTTTCTAGGAGAAGCACACAAGTGCAATATTGTTTTTGATAGTCAAATTCGGGCTCTTCCCACGGGTTGCGCAACGAGATGCACATCGGCAGCAGAAGTGGCTCTGGAACGTGCTTTGTGGCATTCAGAGGAGGTGCAGAGAGGCGGAACTTCTCTCACCTTGAAAGCCGAGGAAACAAGGTGAGCGAGATTGCTCATGAAGCCGTTTCGTGCTCTACAGTTTGTTTGCTATCATCTCGTTGCGCAACCCGTGGCAAGAGCCCCGAGGTGGGCTCTCCCCAGCTTTTGATGATTCTGGTTCTCTGCAATGGGTGTGTTCAAACGGAGTGCGCTGCCAGAGCCAATTGGGAAAGACTCGTCCAATGGATAAGACCCCGAATCAGCAAAAGTTGGGAAGAGCCATGAGGATCGAAAACAATACACTCTCCGTTGCATTCCACCACGGCATTGGGCTCCTCGAGCGCCTGCGCCCTCTCTCCGGCGTGCTGGCCTTCTCACCCCCCTTGCGGGAGCAGCAGGCCTCTCGTTCCTGGGACTGGCATCTCCCCTGCTCCTGCCGCGCAAACGGGATCCATCAAGCACCCCATGCCGATGGTTTCCAACTGATGCCCGAAGGAGCCAGCACAGGCACCTGATCGGTTCAAGGAGTCATTTTTTCTCGAGTCCTAGCACCGCAATACTGTTAACGGACATTTATTTTTATGGTCTGCGGCGCACAGTAGCAAAATAATCACCCGTGAACAGCAATACCGCAATTCCAACATTTACACCCTGTTTGGGATCATGTACAATTTGTATGAGTGCCATCCGGCAAAATTTTTTAGGAGGGGAACGATGCCAACTCGTTCAGAAATCCTGGACACTCTTGCTGCCTCGCAAGAGCAAGTCACGGTTTATTTTCAGGGGCTGAGCCCGGTAGAACTTGAGCGTCCATGCACGGCGAGCGCAGTTCCCGGCGAAGCAGCCTGGCGAGCGAAAGATCACTTTGCCCATCTGGCAGCAAATGAGCGGAATATCCAGATCTTGCTGCGCCTCACGCTTCATGGCGAGACGAGTCTGCCCGGCAACCTGGGCGCGATGAACAGAGAGGAAAGGCTGGCATTATCAAACCAGCGGAATCAAAGCTACGTCAATGCCCACCACGACGACAGTATGGAGACGCTTGTAGCGGATCTGGCTGCAGCGCGCCAGGAAACGCTGCATCTCCTTGAGCAGTTCACCGATGAACAACTGGCCGCCTCTGCGTCTGTCTCCTTTGCGGCTGACAGGACTGCCGGTGATCTGTTCGCCGCGAACGCTCAGCACGCGGCAGTGCATATGACGTGGATTGAGGGCGGATTTCGCCAAGGTTTGCCGGCTTGATCGCATGCGCTGATGCCCAGAGCGCGCCCGGATTGACGCGATCCGGATAGAGCGAGAGCATCCGGTCGTACAGCCCGCGCGCCGTTGTCGTCGTCTGGGCGAGTCGGTCGAAGTCACGGATGTACTGCCGGGTCTCTTCGATGATCCTGGGTGTGCTGGCTCCTTTGGACATCTGTTGGTGAACCAGGAAGGAAAACGCGACGGGCGTCCTCCTCACGACAGATGAGACAGCTGAGATGCGTGCAGGACATGCTCGTTCGGAGCAGCAAGAATGACGCGGCGGATCGTCTCGTGTGACCCATGAGACTCATCTGCAAGCTGACGCAGCGGCTCCTTCTTCTCAAGCACACGACGCAACACCGTCGGCCATGCTGAAGCGGGGATCCCATCTGCTGGGTTTCATGGTCCTGGCCTCCGCTGCTTGATCACAGCAGGAGGGCTTCCCTCAGCTGGTTCCTCTTCAGAAAGCAGGTGCTGAACCTTCTGAGACAGTGTGCCCGACGGCTCAAGCAAGAGGGAAAAAATTGGTGACAGAGGAGCCGAAACCCGTCGGTTCCGGTCGGTTCCGCGAGCGTTCCCAGGATTCCTCTTAGGTCCTGGGAACATCTTGTTCATATTCTGTATTGTTTTGCATCATCGTCGCCCGGTTTCCCCTCATCGTATTCTGGCAAGCAAGCGGAGAACGCCCAAAGTTGAGAGGGTATCATCACGCGTTTTCCCCTGTGCTGGCTCCTTGGGACATCCGTTCGCAAAATCCATTCTTTTCTAAGAACGGATGTCCCAAGGAGCCAGCACAGATCGAAAGAACACATCGGGGATCTGTAAAAAATCGCAGGGCCCCAGATCCCCGAGATATTAGCAGCGTGATTCTGCAGGAAAGTCGCCCACTTCTGCCCTCTTGGCCGAGGCGGACAAACTTGCCGCATCTATTTCTGGATCGGTCGTTTGCATACGCGAATACCCAGCTTAAGCAACTCGACTCGCATGCGCTCGGCCCACAAGACGCCGATTCGTGCTTGCCATCTCCTTGATCAATGCAATCGTGTGCTGGCTACTTGGACCATCCGTTCTCAAATCCGTCGTTTTCTGCAGTAGGATTTCGTCTATGCAACTTTATGGTAGATAGAGTGTAGCCCACCCAAGATAGGAGAAGAGATCACTCTACCACTCTTGGCGTTGAATGGAACAAGGGCGGCTTCGGGCTCTGGGCGGTGGCGAGTTGCAAGGGAAATATCCTCGCCATGCTGTTTCTGTCTCCTTCCTCTTTCCATGCGTGTACTACATGAAAGGTTCATCTCTCATAAACGAACGCAACTGGTTTGCCGTGTATAACGTCAGACAGACGGGGCACATTCCCTCGTGCCAGACTTCAAGCGCAGCCGCGTCGTTCTGCTCAGTCTGCATTGCCTCTAACTCGGTGCGCGCTGCTTTTTGACGCCGAACAGCACTGACCCATAACACGTAGACGACTACCAGCAGTGCTAGCACCAGGATGAGAACGGTTGGCAAGGGGAGCACTCTCCCGATGACAGAGAGAGCCGATCCTCCCAGGTAGCCGAGGAAAAAGTGCAGACTGAGGAATAGGAGGCTGCCCAGCACCAGGCCGAGCAGGAATCTGGGCAACGCCAGGTCAGCCAAACCCGCAGCAACAATCGCTACTCCCCGCACACCAGGGACCAGGATAGAGACCGCGAGACCAGGCACTCCACCTTTTCTGATCTTCTCGGCGGCGCCATCAATGCGCGGCGGCGTCAGCCCAACGTAGCGGCCAAAACGGGAGAGCAGTCCACGTCCGGGTCCACGTGCCAGGACAAACTGGATCGACCCGCCTAGCAGGAGCGCCAGAAGGATGGCGAAAAAGACCTGCCATCCGACGAGCTTGCCCTGGGCCACGCGCACCGCCGCGGACACCATCCCGTGTTGTGTGTAAAGGTAAGCAACTAACAAGCAAATAGAAATAGAAGACTGAGCCATCCGGTCCAAAGGATTTGACAGAACAGAGAAAGCGACCGAGGCTTACAAAAGCAATCAAGAGAGACCTCTT
>WNGJ01009703.1_pt1 | contig 10258 bp, 12 predicted proteins | sample 5400611 | NCBI WGS metagenome assembly WNGJ01 (sample SAMN13153375, study PRJNA577476) | soil metagenome | isolation source: 40 cm soil or saprolite under Garry oak tree replicate 1 | place: USA:California | collected 2016-06-15
GACTGCACCGATTGCCTCAAGCCTGGCCTCGACCAGCCGCGCTCCGAGCTCCGCAACGCGCTCGGTCCAGGGTCGCAGCGCCTCACGCGAGCTGAACCCACCGGCCACGCCCCGGAGCGACGCGTTCCGCTGAGCAAGGGCGGCACCGTACTCGGCGGGCAGGACCGCCCGGGCCGGAGTAGCACGCCCGAGCGCCCGGTCGAAGTACGCGCGCCTCGCCGCGGGACCGCCCTTGACGACGACTAGGCGGTCCGGCGTAAACACGAGCGTCGCCACCTCGGCACGGAGCTGCTCGGCTGCCTGCAGCCGTGCGCCGTTGACGCTTGCGCGCTTTGCTGCGCCGGCGTGCAGCACGACGTTCAGCTCGAGCGGCGACCCCGCCCTCGTGCCCGCGAGAGCGATGCGGGCTCCTTCTCGGCCAAAGCGGATCAGGCTCGCATCGCTGCGGGTCCGAGGAGAGAAACCCTGGGTGCCGACGTGGAGCGACTCGAGCAGGTTCGTCTTGCCGGCGCCGTTCAGTCCGACCACGAGCACCAGGCCCGGCTTCAACTCGAGCTCGAGACGAGCGTACGAGCGGAAATCTCGGAGCGAGACCGTGTCGACGATCAGGCCTCAGAACCCGCTTCGAAAAAAGTCACGGGCGGCTCTGCTAGCCGGCGAGCCGAATCGGCATGATCAGGTACAGGAAGTCGTCGCTGCCTTCGGCCTGCAGCACGCAGGGCCGCAGCGGGCTGATCAGCCGGAAGCGCACCGTTTCGCCCGTCACCGAGTCCACCCCGTCGCGGAGAAACTCCGCGTTGAAGCCGATCTCGAGTGGCTCACCGCTGAACGCGGCGGGCAGCGACTCCTGCGCTTCGCCGACGTCCTGGGTTCGTGCCGAGACGGTCAGCTCGCCTTCGGCGAAGCGAAGCCGCAGCGGCGAGTTGCGTTGTGCCATCACCGCAATCCGGCGTACGACATCGAGCACTTCGTCCCGCGGCAACGCCACCTCGTACTCGAAGCTCTCCGGGATCAGCTGCTTGTAGTTCGGGAACTGCCCGTCGATCCGGCGCGTCGTCAGCCAGATGCCGTCGACGCCGAAGACCACCTGGTTCTCGTGCACACCGAGCTCGATCTGCTCCGCGCCTTGCCCGATGCGCGCGAGCTCGGTGAGCGCCCGGGCGGGCACGATCGCCTCGAGCTCCGGGACCGTCCCCTCAAGCAGTGTCTCTTTCACCGAAAGGCGGTAGGAGTCGGTGGCGGCCATCACCAGCTTGCCGGGCTCGAAGCGAACCAGGACACCGGTCAAGACCGGGCGCGACTCGTCGCGAGAGGCGGAGCGTCCGACGCGCGCAATCGTCTCCAGGAGCGCCTCGCGGTCGACGGTATGCCGCTCGAGCGCGTCAGCGTCCGGGAGCCTCGGAAAGTCCTCCGCGGTGAAGGTGTTCAGCCGAGACTCGAACGAGCCGCTGGAGATATGGATCACGCCCTCGTCGGCGCGCTGCTCGATCGTGACCTGTGAGTCAGGCAGCAGCCGGGCGAGCTCCACCAACAGGCGGCCCGGAACGACGACGGCGCCTTCGCCATCGACTTGAGCTTCGAGCGACGCTCGCAGCGAGAGCTCCATATCGGTAGCGGCCAGCAGCAGCTTGCCCGCTTCGGCCTTCAGGAGGATGCCGCCAAGGATCTGGACGGCGGTTCGCGTCGAGACACCGCGCGAGACCACGCCGAGCTTCTGAGTCAGCTCTTCTCGCGAGCAAGTGATCTTCATCGTCCCGGAACCAACCACGGTTTCTGCATCAAGCATCTAGATAAATCCTCTCGTAACAGTCATAGGGAGTGTGGATGTCGGGGACGACGGTGCGAAAGCGCATGGTTGCAGCGTTTCGGTCGGGGACGGCCGTTGGGGACAACGGGCGCTCTTCAACAGGGTCGGAGCTCGGCTCGGCACGCGTCCACACTTCTACCGAACTTGTTTGATGCGTGCGGTCAACTCTTGCACGAGGTTGTACACAGAGCGGTCCTCCCGGATCATGCGGGCGATCTTGGAGGTCGCGTGAATAACGGTCGTGTGGTCGCGGCCGCCGAACTGCTTGCCGATCTTCGGTAGCGACGAGTCGGTCAGCTCGCGCGAGAGATACATCGCGACTTGTCGCGGGTAGACGATGTTCTGCGAGCGCCGGTCGCCGCAGAGCTCGTCGAGCGAGAGCCCGAAGCGGTCGGAGATGATCTCCTGGATCCGCTCGATCGTTACCTGGGGCAGATCGCCCTGGGGGAAGACGTCCTTCAAGACGTCCTGCGCGAGCTCTTCGTTCATCGGCCGTCCGGTGAGCGAGCAGAAGGCGACCACGCGGGTGAGTGCTCCCTCGAGCTCGCGGATGTTGGTCGAGACGCGGCCGGCGATGAAGGTCAGCACCTGCGGGTCCGGCACGTTGATGTTGTCCGTCTTGACGCGTTTGCGGAGGATCGCGATCCGGGTCTCGAGGTCAGGGGGCTGGATGTCAGTGATCAGACCCCACTCGAAGCGAGAACGCAGGCGTTCCTCGAGCGTCGCGATATCGCGCGGCGGGCGGTCCGAGGACATGACGATCTGGCTCCCGCTCTCGTAGAGCGAGTTGAAGGTGTGGAAGAACTCCTCCTGGATGCGCTCCTTGTGCTCGAAGAACTGGACGTCGTCGACGAGCAGCAAGTCGTACGTGCGATAGCGCTGCTTGAAGCCTTCGATCCGCTTGTCGCGCAGCGAGTTGATGAAGTCGTTCATGAAGGTTTCGCTGGTCACGTAGCGGACGGAGAGGTTGCCCGGGTGCTCGCCGACGTACTGCGAGACCGCCTGCAGCAGATGCGTCTTGCCGAGTCCGGTGCCGCCGTAGATGAACAGCGGGTTGTAGGCCTGCGCCGGCGCCTCGGCGACCGCGAGCGCGGCGGCATGGGCGAAGCGGTTCGAGGAGCCGATCACGAACGAGTCGAAGGTGTACTTCGCGTTGATGCTCGCTCCCGGTTGCGCCGTCTGACCACTCTCCTTCGGCTGAGCCGCCTCGGGTTTTGCGGCGTGCTCGGCGATCCTAAGCCTCACTGAACGCTCGCCGGCGACCTCCGCGAGCGTGGCGCTGATCAGACCGAGGAAATGACCCTCGATCCACTCGCGCGTGAAGTCGTTCGGAACCCTGAGGACAAGCTCGGCGTCGGTGATTTCGGTGGCGTCGACCTCCGCGAACCAGGTCGAGAAGGTGTTCTCGTTGAGCGCCTCCCGGAGCCGACCCGAAATCTCGTTCCAGACGCCTTCCGCAGTCAGCTCGATTGGCTTCTCCACCCCGCCGGCTCGCTCCTTGGTCGACCGAAAAGAAGGGCGAGCATAGCAACGCCCGCCGTTGCACTCAATGCCTCTCCCTCGGGATTTGGATAGGAAAAACCAGCCTATTTGCAGGTAGTTTTCGACTACCCACATGACTTTCCACACCTGTGGATTTGTGTCTGAACGGACGACGCGGAGTGGGCAGGTTTGGCTCAGCAGCGCCGCTTGCCGTTCACCGCGTAGACACATTTCTCTGTGGACAAGCCACCCCAGGGCGCTCGTCTATACTGGCTCGGCGGCGGCTATGCTCGCCGCGTTCTTTTCTTTTACCGAGCCCCGTGAAGCGGACCTATCAGCCCAACGTACGCCGCCGGAAGCGCAAGCATGGTTTTCGCGCCCGGATGGCGACGCGTGCCGGTCGCGCGATTCTGAAGCGGCGGCGCGCCCGTGGCCGCAAGCGTCTCTCCGCGTAGGCGCGCCGTCGAGGTGCAGCGCCGCCACCGCCTCTCGCGTTCGCGAGACTTCGACGCGGTTTACCGGCATGGCCGGTCGGTCTCGACCCGCTTTCTCACCCTCTACTGGTTCGCGCGGGAAGAGGACGGCGGCGAGCCACGGCTCGGCCTCTCCGTGCCCAAGAAAGCGGTCGCGGGAGCCGTGGCCCGGAACCGGATCAAGCGCCGTCTTCGCGAGCTGTGGCGCGCTCGGCTGGAGACACTTCCGCCCGGCCGAGACTATGTCCTGATCGTCAGGCCCGGCCTGACCGAGGCGGCCGAGGAGCGGGGCGCCGATTGGCTCGGCGAGCGCGTGGACGAGGTTCTGCGGAAGGCCGCCATATGATCGCCGCGAAAAATGCTGAGCACTTTTCGCGCGGCTGGTATGTCCGATCGATGAACCTGCTTCGTCTCGCCTGGCGTTCTCCCAGGTATGTGGCGGTTGCTCTGATCACGCTGTATCGCTGGACTGTCAGCCCACTGCTCGGCAACCGCTGCAAGTACCACCCGTCGTGCTCGCAGTACGCACTTGATGCGCTGCGCGAGTACGGCTTGGTGAAGGGTTCGATCCTGGCCGGCTGGCGGCTGCTGCGCTGCAACCCGTGGAGTCACGGCGGGGTCGACCACGCCAAGGACCAGAGGCTCTTCGCATGATTCTCTTCAGCCCGCTTTCGCCGATCGAGAACATCCTCCGGCAAGCCCTCGACTGGCTGCACGGGACGATCGGGCTGCCCTGGGCCTGGGCGATCGTCGCCCTGACGATTCTCGTCCGGATCGCCCTCGTGCCGCTGACCGTGCGCCAGATCCATTCGATGCAGGCGATGCAGCGCCACATGCCGGAGATGAAGGCGATCCAGCAGAAGTACAAGACGGATAAGAAGCGGCAGCAGGAAGAGCTGATGAAGTTCTATCGCGAGAACCAGATCAATCCGGCTGCATCCTGCTTGCCCCTGCTCGCGCAGATCCCGGTCTTCTTCGCGCTCTACTTCGTGCTGAAGGATTTCTCGAAGCATCCGCCTTCGGGTTCCCTCTCGTGGCTGCACATCGTCCCGAACATCGCCGACCACGCGAACGCTCATTGGTCGGGCTACCTGCTGCTTGTCATCTACGCGGCAAGCCAGGTCTCGTCGACCTACTTCATGTCGGCCACCATGGACAAGACGCAGCGCCGCCTGATGATGGTTCTGCCGATCTTCTTCATCACGTTTCTGCTGCGCTTCCCGATGGGTCTGGTCATCTACTGGGTGACGACGAACCTGTGGACCGTCGGCCAGGGTCTCGTCACACGCCAGTTGACCCAGAAGACGCCTGCGGCCCAGCCGCAGCGCCGCTCTTCGCGGACGCCGCCGAAGGAGGAGCCGGCCGAGGACGGTGCCGGGGAGCCTGAGCCCGCAACAGCCCGCGCTGCTGCGCCCTCGCAGCCACGGCGAGTCAAGCGCAAGAAGCGAGCGAGGCGTTGACCGAGCAGCTGCAGATCGAGGCAACCGGCGAGACGGTCGGTGAGGCCAAGTGGTCAGCACTCCGGGAGCTCGAGAGGCTCCAGCCAGGGCTCGACAAGGCGACGGTCAAGTTCCAGGTGATCTCCGAAGGAGAGCGCGGTTTGCTCGGCGTTGGGTTCGCGCCTGCGCGTGTCCTTGCGACGGTCGATGCGGACGGCGATTCGCAGCCCTCGGCCGAAGTGGTGGACGAGAGCGAGCTTGCGGGCACCGTCCGGGAGTTGCTCGAGCGGATCGTCGGCGCGATCGGCGTCCACGCCCAGCTCGAGATCGAGGAGGACGAGGAAACGCTAACGGCTGCGTTCTCGGGTCGCGATCTCGGCCTGCTGATCGGTAAGCACGGCCAGACGATCGACGCGATCCAGTATCTCGCGAACGCGATCGTCTATCGCGGACAGATGGAGGACCGCAAGGCGATCGTGGTCGACGCTGCCGGCTACCGGGAGCGGCGGAAGGCTTCGCTGGACGCACTTGCTTTGAGGAGTGCCGAGCGGGCGACGTCCGCCGGCCAACGGGTTGAGCTCGAGCCGATGACCGCTGTCGAGCGCAAGGTCGTGCACGTACGGCTGAAGGACTATCCGGGTGTGACTACCTCGAGCGAGGGAACCGAGCCGAACCGGTTCGTCGTGATCGAGCCGGGTGGATGAGCGGCTTCGGCGCTGGCTCGACTCGCTCCTCGCGACACCTGGTCTGACCTCAATTCGTGATCCGGCGGAGGCTCGCCGGGTGCACGTGGACGAGAGCCTCGCGGCGGTTGCGGTGGTGCAACGGTTCGACGGCCCGATCGTGGACGTCGGGTCGGGTGGGGGCGCGCCGGGGATCCCGCTCGCCGCGGTTTTGCCGGAACGCCAGGTGACGCTGCTCGAGGCGAACGGGCGGAAGTGTGCGTTCCTCCGAGAAGTCGCTGGCGAGTTTTCGAATGTGACGGTTGTCCAGGGGCGCGCCGAGGAGCAGGAGACGGACCGCTTCGGAGTCGCGGTCGCGAAAGCGCTGGCTCCTCCTCCGGTCGCGGCGGAGTGGTGCCTGCCACTCGTCGCGCCAGGCGGGGCCGTGGTTCTCTACGTGGGGCCGACCGCAGACGCTGCCGCGGTCAGCCGAGTCTCCGAACGGCTCGGCGGCGGACCAGCCGAACAGCTCCCGGGTTTGCTCGTTCTCCAGAAGCTGCAGCCGACGCCCCCAGGCTTTCCACGCCGTCCCGGTGTAGCGAAGAAGCGCCCGCTTGCCTAGTAGGAGGGCTTGGCGCAAAAAAGCCTGTGCCTCCGGAACGCGCTGCTCGCCCCCTGGCGGTGTCCTCAGTCGCGCCCATATCTATGGATATGGACGCTCCCTGCGTCCTTGCCAGGGAACGACCAGCGCGCCCCGGCGGCGGAGCGTTTTCACGCCAAACCCTCCTAAGCCAGGCCCCTGTGGGCGAAAAGTCACACTTTTGTTTCATTAGACCCGCCGGCTTGTGGCAGTTCGTGGGGTCAGACCCCGTTCGAACTGCCAGAACCGTCCGCGGCGACCCGTAGGCTCGGGGCATGGGAGCCCGAGTCTTCGCGATCGCCAATCAGAAGGGCGGAGTCGGGAAGACGACCACCGCGATCAACCTGGCCGCCTGCCTCGCCGAGGCCGGCCAGCGCTCGCTCGTCGTCGACCTCGACCCGCAGGCAAACGCGACCTCCGGGCTCGGTGAAAAGGCGAACGGCAGCTCCAGCATCGACCTGCTCGACGGCGTGCCGCTCCGCGAGCTCGCGAGAACGACGCGGTTCGCCAACCTCGATCTCGTACCTGCGAAGCCGGACCTGGCCGGCACCGCTGCCGAGCTCTCCCGGCGAGGCGATGGCGAGCGCTATCTGACCGAGGCTCTCGCGGGGGCGAACGGCGACTACGCGTTCGTCTTCGTCGACTGCCCCCCGTCACTCGGCCCGCTGACCGTCAACGCGCTTGCTGCTGCAGACCGCGTGCTCGTGCCTTTGCAGGCCGAGTACTACGCACTCGAGGGGCTCGCCCAGCTTGTCCGGTCGGTCGAGCTCATCCGGGCCCGCTTGAACCACCGGCTCGCGATCGCGGGCGTGATTCTGACCATGGTCGACCGGCGAACCCGGCTGGCGGCCGACGTTGATGCGGAGGTGCGCCGGCACTTCGGCAACCTCGTCTTCAAAACGAGTGTCCCCCGTTCGGTGCGGATCGCGGAGGCTCCGAGCCACGGGCTGCCGGTGACTGCTTACGACCCCCGCTCGGCCGGCGCCGACGCGTACTGGAAGGTGGCGATGGAGCTTGTCGAGCGAAGTTGAGCGGCGTAATTGGCCCTGCCGGCGGCGCCCGGCGGCTGCAAAGCTGCGCCAGCCGTTGTCCTCAGTCGCGTCCGTAGCCTCTGGCTACGAACGCTCCCTGCGTCCTAGTCTGGCTTGCTTTTCGCGCGCCGGGCATCCACCGTCATGACCAATCACGCCGCACCTGAACAACAGCGCCGCGGCCTCGGCCGGGGCCTCGAGGTCCTGATCGGCGGCACGGCGGAGCCCGAGCTCGCTCACCTACCGGTCGAGACGATCCATCCGAATCCCCGCCAGCCCCGACGGCGCTTCGACGCCGAGGCGACCACGGCGCTTGCGGACTCGATCAAGGTTCAGGGCATCGTCCAGCCCGTGCTGGTGCGACCGCGCCCGGCCGGGGGTTTCGAGCTGATTGCGGGCGAACGCCGCTGGCGCGCCGCGCAGCAAGCCGGCACGCCGACGATCCCGGCGCTCGTCCGGGAGACCGATGACCGCGACACGCTCCTGCTCGGGATCGTCGAGAACGTCGCCCGCGAGCAGCTCTCCCCCGTCGAGGAGGCGCGCGCGTACGTGCTGTTGGTCGACGAGTTCGGTCTCGCACTCGGCGAGATCGCCGAGCGTGTGGGGCGATCGAAGCCGGCAGTCTCGAACAGGATGCGCCTGCTCGAGCTCTCCGAGGACGTGCTCGGCATGGTCGAGCGAGGCGAGCTGACGGACGGTCACGCGCGGGCCGTTCTCGCCGTGCCCGACAACGAGGGCCGGCGCCGGCTGGCCCGCGAGATCGTCACCAAGGGGCTGACGGTTCGCGCCGCGGAACGCGCGGCCCGCTGGGCCGGCGCGAGACGAAAGCCACGACGCGAGCCTGCGACCAAGGTCGACCCCGCTCTCGCCGAGCGGGTCCGCGTCGCCTGCGAGCGCGCAACGGGCTTTCGCCCCCGCGTCACAGCCTCGAGAATCGAGATCCCAATTGCCGACGAGCACGAGCTTGCCGAGCTTGCCGAAGCGCTGGAACGTCTCGCGTAGCGCCGTATCTCCTGCCGTCTGGACGGCGTTGACCCATTGATGCTGGCGGCCTGGCTCAACGACCTCGAATCGCTCGAGGCGATCTCGCAGGACGACTTGACCCGGGGCCTCTTCCTGAAGATGGCCTCTTTGTCGCAGACCGATCGCCTGCAGCCGTTCCTGTTCGAGCTCGAGCACGACGAAGAAGTCGACGAAGTGACCAAAGGCATGTTGGCGGAGATCGCCGAGGATCCGACCTTCCTCCTCGCCGTCGAGGACTACGTTCAGAAAACGCAGATCGTCCACTGATTCCACGCCACCGAGGCGGGCTTTGCCCGACTCGGTACACATGCGCTGGTCGCAGAAGACGAAGTGGGCGATCGTGGATTCGAACCACGGACCTCCGCCTTATCAGAGCGGCGCTCTAACCAACTGAGCTAATCGCCCGAGCGGGCGGATTGTAGCGTCGCGCTGGCGGTGGCAAACGCGTTCGGCGGGGCTCGGGTTTGGCTCCGAGGGCCTGGGCTAAGATGCGAACGAGGCCGCTGCGATGCAGGAAATGGTCATCTACGGGGTTAGCTTCGACCTGGTCGGCAAGCAGCCGATCGTCTTGTTGAAGACCGCCGACGGCAACAAATTTCTGCCGATCTGGATCGGTCATCCTGAGGCTGCGGCGATCCTGATGAGGCTCCAGGGCGCCTCGACGCCGCGACCCATGACCCATGACCTCGTCACCGACATGCTCGTGCAGCTCGACGCTCAGGTCGTCCGGATTACCGTGACGGAGTTGAAGGAGAACACCTTCTACGCCAGCATCACCGTCCAGCAGGACGGCTCCGAGATCGAGATCGACTCCCGCCCCTCGGACGCGATCGCGCTCGCTGTCCGCGCCGAGGCGCCGATCTTCGCGGCCGACGACGTGATCGAGGAGTCGGCGATCGAGTTCGAGGGCGAAGAGGTGAACGAGGAGGAGATCGTCTCCGAGTTCAAGCAGTTTCTCGAGAACGTGACGCCCGACGAGTTTGCGGAGGCGGAAGGCGAAGAGGAGGGCTAGGTGCCCGCCTCACCACTCCGTCCGACCTCGCGCTTCGTAAGGTCGAGGATCTCGGTGAAGATCTCGTTGAGGCCATCCCCCGAGAGCGGCCCGCGATTCGCGCGGCTCAGGTAGCTGAGCATCCACTCCTCACGCTCCGGGTCGACGAACGACAATCCGCGCGACTCCTTGTAGGCCTTCAGCTTCGCCACGAGTTTCAGCCGGGCGTTGACCGCCTCGATGATCGTCCGGTCGGCGTCCGAGATCTGCTCGCGCAGCTGACGGATCAGGGGATCGTCGTTTTGCTCGGCCACCTCTGCACCCTAGACAGTCACCGCGAGTACAAGCGCCGCTCCGTTGAACGCGGCATGCAGGATCATCCCCGGATAGATGCTTTCGGTCCGGCTGCGCAGGAAGGCAAGGCCGGTGCCGAAGACGACGAGGATCGGCAAGGCCTCGATCAGCCCATGCCAGAGGCCGAAGGTCAGCCCGATCACGACGATCGCCGCCGTCTGGCCGTACGGCTCGAGCAGGAAGAACCCAAGCCCCCGAAAGGTCAGCTCCTCGACGATCGGGCCGATCACGGCGAACGCGAGCAGATTGACCCCGAAGGCCGCCGCATGCTTGGGCTCCCACCCCGAAGGTGTGAGGCCCTGCTCGCGGCCGGCGTGGAGGAGCGGGTTCAGGACGGCATTCGCGATTCCGATCAC
>WNGJ01011678.1_pt1 | contig 10258 bp, 6 predicted proteins | sample 5400611 | NCBI WGS metagenome assembly WNGJ01 (sample SAMN13153375, study PRJNA577476) | soil metagenome | isolation source: 40 cm soil or saprolite under Garry oak tree replicate 1 | place: USA:California | collected 2016-06-15
GGGCACGGGCACGCTGAGCGGCGGAACAGCGACGTTCACCACTTCGGGGCTGACGGCGGGAACGCATTCGATCACCGCAATCTACGGCGGCGATGCGAACTTCGCCGGCAGCACTTCGCCGGTCCTGACGCAGACGGTGAACAAGGCAGCTAGCTCCACTTCCGTGGTCTCGTCGAATAGTCCATCGAATCGTGGAGCGGCGGTCACTTTCACCGCCTCGGTGACTTCGCCGGTCACGGGCACACCCACCGGGACGGTCACGTTTCAGGACGGCGCTTCTGCGCTGGGCACGGGCACGCTGAGCGGCGGAACGGCGACGTTCACCACTTCGGCGCTGACGGCGGGGACGCATTCGATCACCGCAATCTACGGCGGCGATGCGAACTTCACCGGCAGCACTTCGCCGATCCTGACGCAGACGATTAACCAGACGGCTAGCTCCTCTGCCGTCGTGACCTCATCGAATAATCCGTCCATTATTGGAACGGCTGTGACTTTCACCGCCTCGGTGACTTCGCCGGTCACAGGCACACTCACCGGGACGGTCACGTTTCAGGACGGCGCTTCTGCGCTGGGCACGGGCACGCTGAGCGGCGGAACGGCGACGTTCACCACTTCGGGGCTGACGGCGGGAACGCATTCGATCACCGCAATCTACGGCGGCGATGCGAACTTCGCCGGCAGCACTTCGCCAGTCCTGACGCAGACGGTGAACAAGGCAGCTAGCTCCACTTCCGTCGCCTCATCGAATAATCCATCAATCTCCGGAACAGCGGTTACCTTCACCGCCACGGTGACGTCGTCAGCGACGGGCACACCCACCGGGACGGTCACGTTTCAGGACGGCGCCTCTGCGCTGGGCACGGGCACGCTGAGCGGCGGAACAGCGACGTTCACCACTTCGGGGCTGACGGCGGGAACGCATTCGATCACCGCAATCTACGGCGGCGATGCGAACTTCGCCGGCAGCACTTCGCCGGTCCTGACGCAGACGGTGTGACGCAGACGGTGGCGGACTTCTCCCTTTCAGCGTCCCCGAACGCCGCGTCGGCCACGGCCGGATCGACATCAACCTACGCGATCACCATCACTCCGCAGGGCGGATTCAGCCAGACGATTGCGTTTCAGTGCAGCGGCGCTCCGATGTTGGCTGTTTGCACAGCTCCTGGATCGGTGACTCCTACAGGCAGCTCCTATGCGCCGTTCAATATTACAGTGACGACGACGGCCCCGTCGTTGGTGCCGCCAGGCACGATCGTGCCTTGGCCGTGGGGCAGCTTACGAATCGGGCTGACGTGGCTTCTGGCGCTTGTAGCTTGCGCCATTCTTAGCAGGTTTGCCGCACCCAGGCGACGGTACGTGTGGCAGGTCTCCGGTGTGGCCATGTTTGCATTGCTGATTTGTGGTGGTTGCGCCGGCGCTGCTGGAAGTGGGCGCAGTCCGACGCCAAAGGCAGGCACTGCGCCGGGAACCTATACTCTCACTTTGACGGGAACTTCTGGCTCGTTGAGCCACAACATCCTGTTGACACTGACAGTGGAGTAGCCGGAGAGAAGTAGACTGAAGCGAAAATGTGGATGTTTACATGCGTCAAGGAAAACGCGTTTCACCGACCTCATAACAGTTGGCTAACCGAAGAGGTGGTCCACCATGTCGCCTTGGCGATTGTGGCCGGATCACGGCAAGCCGGAAGTTATTCCGGGCCAGAAGTCCCGTCGGGGGAAGTCTGGAGTAATCGAATGCCGCTCGCGCTCTGATCTCCCAGAACCCCGTTTCTGGCCAGCGACGGGGAGTGTGTCCGGTTAGCCGTCCACCCCTGGCGGAATCGATTACGTCGCGGCACAAATGACGGTGAAAAACCAGGACTTGGGATCCGTAGACCCTTCTTGGTGCTTCCAGTCGTAGCCTTTGCCTGGCACAAACTGACTGCTACTTTTGACAGTTGCGTACGCTTTCTTGCCGGGGTCATCATCCTTTGTGATGCGGGACACCGCGCGGCCTAACGGCTATAACTGACCCACCGATCCTCACGCTTGCGGCGAAGCGGCGTTGCCTTTGAAGCGTGCAATTCTGAAAAGTCGCGGCATTTTGGATCACGCTAGGATTGACAAAAGACCCTTCGGCGCTAGGGCCTGGCCGAAGGCGCCAGCAACAAAAGAATTACCTGGACGGGCAAACCTGCGGCGGGGAGGAAAATCATGCTTACAGCGGAACAGCAGCGGTTAAATGATACGCGACAGGAAAAATTTGCGTGGAAAAAATGGGGACCCTACCTCAGCGAGCGACAGTGGGGCACCGTCCGCGAGGACTATAGCGAAGGCGGTGACGCCTGGGATTACTTCACCCACGATCAGGCCCGCTCACGTGCCTACCGCTGGGGGGAGGACGGCATTGCCGGCGTTTCCGATGACAAACAGCACCTGTGCTTCGCGCTGGCCGTGTGGAACGGCAAGGACCCGATTCTCAAGGAGCGGCTCTTCGGATTGACCAACAGCGAGGGCAACCACGGAGAGGATGTGAAGGAGTACTACTTCTACCTCGACAGCACGCCGACTCATTCCTACATGAAGTACCTCTACAAGTACCCGCAAGCGGCATTTCCCTACGCGGATCTGATCGGGACAAACAAGCGGCGCAACCGTGGCGACATGGAGTATGAACTCCTCGACACAGGCGTATTCAATGGCGACCGGTATTTCGACGTTTTTGTGGAGTATGCCAAAGAGGGCCCGGAAGACATCCTGGTGCGGATCACGGCCGCCAACCGGGGACCGGGGGCGGCAGAACTGCATTTGTTGCCGACACTCTGGTTCCGCAATGACTGGTCGGCGTGGATTGCCGCATCCAACAGGGCTGCCGAGAAACCAATCCTCAAGCAGATCGAGGCGGCTGCAGGCACGAGCACGGTCACGGCCACACATCCGCTGCTGGGCAAATACATCTTTTCCTGCGAAGGCGATGTGCCGCTGCTCTTCACCGAAAACGAAACAAACCACGAACTGCTTTTCCCCGGGCAAAAGAACGAGAGCCCCCACGTCAAGGACGGCATCAACAACTGCGTGGTGCAGGGCAAGCAGGGCGCGGTAAACCCCGGAAAGAAGGGCACCAAGGTCGCGGCGCACTACCGGATCAATGTAGGCGCCGGTCAGAGCAAAGTGATTCGCCTGCGCCTCTCCAAGAGTTCCCCAGACATTAAAGACAAACCCTTCGGTAAGCAATTTGATGAACTCTTCGCTGACCGCCTGCGTGAAGCCGATGAGTTTTACAAGTCGGTCACGCCGCCATCGGTGGGTGAAGACGCGGCCAGGGTGATGCGCCAGGCCATCGCCGGCATGCTCTGGAGCAAGCAGTTCTTCTTCTTTGACGGTGACAACTGGCTGGACGAGCACCACTCCAACCCGCTCCATACCGGATACAAAAATGCCCGGAACTCGGAGTGGTACCACATGCTGAATGAGGACATCATCTCCATGCCCGACAAGTGGGAGTATCCCTGGTACGCGGCCTGGGATTTGGCCTTCCACACCCTCCCGCTCTCCATCGTGGACCCTGACTTCGCCAAGGAGCAGATGGACCTGATGCTCCGCTCCGCCTATTTGCACCCCAACGGGCAGATGCCGGCCTACGAGTGGAACTTCAGCGATGTGAATCCCCCGGTCCATGCTTTTGCCACTCTCTTTCTCCACCGCATCGAGCAAGCGCTGCGCGGCGAGTCAGACATGGATTTCCTGAAGTCCACGTTCAACAAGCTGCTGCTGAACTTCACCTGGTGGGTGAACCGCAAGGACCGCTTCGGCAAGAACGTGTTCGAAGGAGGCTTCCTCGGTCTCGACAACATCGGCGTCTTCGACCGCAGCGCCCCGCTTCCTACCGGCGGCCACCTGGAGCAGGCGGACGGCACGGCCTGGATGGCCCTGTTCAGTCAGAACATGATGGAACTCGCGTTCGAGCTCACCGCCCACGACCCCAGCTACGAACCCATGATCATGAAGTTCGCCGAGCACTTCTTCTACATCGGCGCGGCCATGAACCGGCCCGGTCAGGAAGGAATGTGGGACGAGGAGGACGGCTTCTACTACGACCTGTTGCGGCTCCCCGACGGCAGCGCCCAGAGGCTGAAGGTGCGTTCAATGGTGGGCCTCCTGCCCCTGTGCGCGACGACGATTCTCGAAAAGTCGATGCGGGAGCGTATCCCGCGGACGATGGCTCGAATGTATGAACGCCTGCGGCGGATACCCGAACTCAAGGAGACCATCCACCCCACGGGCCCGGGACATTTTGGTGTAGCCGAGCGCGGGATCGCGGCCCTGCTCAACCCGGAACGGCTGCGCCGGATCCTCACCAAGATGCTCGACGAGAACGAGTTCCTGAGCCCCTATGGAATCCGCTCGCTCTCCAAGTTCCACCAGCAGCATCCGTTCGTCTTGAACGTAGGCGGCCAGGAGTACCGCGTGGACTACCTGCCGGCCGAGTCGAACACCGGCATGTTCGGCGGCAACTCCAACTGGCGGGGACCGATCTGGATGCCGGTCAACCTGCTCATCATCCGGGCGCTCGGGAACTTCTATCTCTATTACGGCGACAACTTCAAAATCGAATGCCCCACAGGTTCCGGGAAGATGATGAACCTGTTCGAGGTGAGCAAAGAGATCTCCGACCGGCTCACCCGGATCTTCACCCGCGACGAGCATGGCCGGCGTCCCGTCTATGGTGGCGCGGAGAAATTCCAGAGCGATCCCCACTGGCGCGACCACATCCTGTTCTACGAGTACTTCCACGGCGACAACGGCGCCGGACTGGGCGCAAGCCACCAGACTGGCTGGACCGGACTCGTGGCCAAGCTCATTCAGATTTACGGCTTAATGGATGCCAAGCGGCTCCTCGAAGTGGGCAAGCGGGAAGCGTTCACTCACACTCAGGCCGCCCGCAGCGCTGCGGACTGAGGAGGGAAGTCATGGGCCTCAGGGACCGGCCTCCATGCGGGATGCCTGGCGTGGGAGTAGGGGGAAAAGTAGGGAATGTCGTGGTCATTCAGACCATGCACGGCGCAGGGAGGGAGATCAGATGGGCCGATTCAACAAATTGATGCTCGCAGTTCTCGTCCCGGGCCTGATCACGCTCTGTGCCTGTCAGGACCTGGTTCCACGCGACACGCGGAGCCTACTCATCCCCAGTCTTCGCCGGTCAGAGATCTTTGGCTTTTTGGCGGGATTTGGAACGACCTTTGCCGCCGTGCCGGACTTGACCGCGATGCTCAGACGTCGATCAAGCGCAGGCATGAACCCAAGGATGGCGACAATCATGGGCGCTTTTCAGATCCTGTGGTCTACTACGGCTTGCTGATTGCTTCGCGACTGGTGATCCTATGGAACGTGGTGGCGGTGTTGGTCAATTTCTTGAGCGTCGGTGCGTACCTTCATTTCGTCCGCAAATAAAAAAGCTAAGCAGGAAGGTAAGCGCCTCTGCCCACCGGTGCTCTCGAAGCAGGATAAAAGGTCCGCCTCACATTCCCAAACAGGATGACCGAGCCGGTTGTTGGCGATCCGTCGGAAATCCGGAAACTGCGCAGAGATTGGTGAAAAACGACAGTTCATCGTTCAGCTGCGGGAGGGGATGACGAGAGTACGGAAGGATGAGCTTGGGGTTCGGGGGCCGACGGTGGCTGGGATCCAGCGGAATGACGGAAGGATGGTCAACGCCCAATTGACACTCTCGTAGAACAATGCCCAAACGCCCCAGAAGTCCCTTTGTGGGGAATTGGCAGCTCCATTTGGAGTTTGCTGCCGCGAAGGGCGCTCTTGTAGCGAACTGCCGAAGACGGTCAGGGAAAAATTCAGCGATTCAAGTTGCGTGGGTAAAGGTAAGCGGGCGGGCCAATGCCCGCCCCGACGCGCTACATTTTCAGAAAACAGATCATGCGTGGTCGTTGTAGATGTCTTGGGATGAGGCAATGGCGCGGATTTCGGCGAGAGTTTGGTCGCGGAGGAGTTTGCCGTCCTCGAGAACGGTGTCGAGAGCGTTGCTGGGAGAGATGGGCTCGCCGTCGACGACTTCGACGGTAACGAATTCCTTGCCTTTGAGGATGAGGTTGAAGCGGCCGCCTTTGCTGGCTTTGCTTGGATCTGTTACCGGATTCTTGTAGACGTTGTGCCATTTGCCGCTGCGGTCGATCGCAGAACACTTCAACGCGAATTTCAGCGTGTCGCGATTCACCTGTTGCAGAAGCGCGCCGCCCATGCCGTAGCTCCAAATGTCCTGTGACCAGCCTTTGCGCGTGAGCTGCGCAGTGATGTTCTGAATGGTGTAGAAATTGACGCCGTCGCCCTGGATGAAACGAACGCAAGGCACGGTCGTCTTCCAGCCTTTGCGGTTCACTTCATAGCCGAATTTGTCACTGACAATTTTGAAGAGTTCCTCGAGGACAATGACGGCGTCACCGGAATCTGGGCGGATGATAAGGGTGCCCTTGCGCTGAAGAACCTTGTCGCGCAGCGCGCCGCCCCAGAGGTTGCGAACCGCGTTGAAAACGTCATAAGAGTCGCTGACGCAGGCGACAACGCCTTCAGGGCAGTTTTCGAGGATGTTGGCGTAGGCATCGAGCTCGTTGGCTTCGCCCCAGGCTGTAATGGTGGAGTGCTCGGAGGCCGGAATGCTGTAGGCCGCGCAGTCGAGTGGATTCCGCGCGGTGAGATCAGCGGAATAAAACTGATTGAGAAGCTGAATGGCAGCAAGCGTGTCCGTGCCGAGAAAATTGATGAGATGCGCGGCGCCGCCGATGGCGGCCGATTCCTTGGAAGAGACCCCGCGAAAGCCGAAGTCGTGGAGCTTGAAAGGAAGAAGCGACGGATCGCCAGTGCGGGCTAGGGCTTTGCCGATAACCTGCTTGATCGCGCGGGAAACCGTGGCGACCGTGATGGGATACCAAACCTGGACCAGAAGCGTTTCGGCCCAGTTGGTGAGCCAGTAGAACTCCGGGTCGGTGTTTTCGATGGTGATGAGCGCGTTGTGAGTTTTGACGACGGTGCCTTCTTTGACGGCGCGGATGCGGAGGGGCAGCCGGCCACCGTGCTTCGCATAGAGAGATCTAAAACCTTCGTAGTTGAAAGTTCTCGGGTGACCTGAGAAATGAGCGTGGGCAACGCGGCGGGCTTCTTCGACGTCGTCGAGGGTGAAGACCTGGCCGGCGAAATTGGATTTGATGATGTACTGCAGCATGGCGAGCATGGTTTCTTCGAACATGCCCCCGCGGGATTCGAGGTAGGAGTAGATGTGGCGCGTGTCGGGAGGATATTGCCACCAGTGGGTGAGCTTGTAGGAGTCCGTGTTGAGGATGGGGTTCAGTCGCAACGATTGCATAGGGCTCCTTGAGGTACTGGATGAAAGAGGAGTTGGATCGGCCGCTGACCACCGCCTTGAGAAGGTTCTCTACGGCCGTGAAAACGCTCACTTTTCTTCCCTTCAGCCGCTCGGCGCGAAAGATACGATTCCGAGCCTAGAGAAGGGGCCATGTCGCCTCCGTTTGGGGGCGGATAATCTTCCATGTCCAAAATGTAGATCGGTTTTGGGCTCATATGAAAGAAAAAGAATTCGGTCCCGGACGGCCCCGAGACCTGCCTGTGTAGTCGCATTGCGCTTCCGCCTGACGGTAACCAGAATTTTACGATTGGAAGGAAGCTCCTATGCCTAACCCTTAGCAGCTTCCTCGCAGTATCAAAGGGTGCCAGTCAGGGGCAGTCCAAGTTTTGATTCTTCGATCTCCTGTCGCCCCCAAAACAGCCCCAAGCAAGTCATTTCGTCGCGCGGAGTAGCTGAGGCGTGCTGTCTAGGCGCCGGTCGTTTCTCTGTGGCGAAAATAGGTTCTTGCTTCAGGACGGAAGAGAAAATAGGCGATCAGCAAGAGAATCAAACCATGAACCACCACTTTCTGCAGCGAATCGAAGAAGCTGATCCCCACGTGGAACGCGACCCAAGCCAACGCAAGCCAACGCGCCCAGTTGTGGCCTCGCAGCAGAAATGCCCCACAGACAATTGCAACAAATTCAGTGAGTTCGACCAAAAAATCGCCATTGTGAAACGCATGCCTCGCCAAGATCTCGCGGAGGTGGTAAACAAAACCGACAGCCCCGACACCGATATAAATGCAGGCAAGGATTGTTACAGAGAGGGGACGTTTGTTCATAGACGTGAAATAAGCAGCACCTCTGTTTCGATCCGTCTGTGCTACAAAGCGACGGTCCCTAGGTCATTCGAGAATTTTTCCGATGAGCCATATGTGTCCGAACGGGTCCAACACAGCGCCTTGCAGCATCCGAGTGACCGGACGCGGCCCGGTCGTGGCGTGCGTGTGTTCCTCTATTGGACTGTGCTCGGTAGCTCCGGCGCCCAATGCCCGCATCTGGACCGCAACGGGGTCCTCCACGAATAGCTCAATCCTCACGGTCGAGAAACCCACCGAGGCCGGGCCGCGCGTGCCGTGAGGTGGCGACTCCTGGGCGAGGAAGAATTGGGCGCCGTCAATCGAGAGTCCAGCGACTGCCCCATCCAGGTGCCACAGAAGCGTCGCGGAGAATGCAGCCTTATAGAACTCGATCGCAGCGTTTGCGTCGCTGACAGCCAGCATCGGAGAAATTTGAGGTGTCAAGACTACCGAGTGCGAAACCGAAGCGCCCCACTGCTCGGGGCTCATGTCCCTCGCATGACGTGAGAAAAGCCAATGATGACCGTCGAGGTCCTCGACTCCATACTGCAGTTCACCGTACTCACTCTCGTGCAGATCTTCCACGATGACGGCTCCGGCAGATTTGGTCCGTTGCAAGTGCGCCTCGATGTCTTCGATGAATACGGTTAGGCTCTGCGTCCCAAAACCAAGTTCTTTCGGGGTTGCATCTTCACGCCGACCTTGTCTCAGCATGATCCAGGCGTTGCCGGCTCTCATCTGAGCCCCGCTGACCGGACTACCGTAACGGTAATGCTCAACAAAACTGAACGCGTTGCTCAGCCAAGCGATGGCTTCTTCCAGATCCCGATACGTTACATGAGGAAGCACCGCATCAGTCGGCACGGAACGATTTGAAATCACTTGATTGTGTCCCTCTTGGGAAGATCACGCAACCAGCAAGAGCGTGCTTCAGCCACCTACGATAGTGAAACCAGCATCCGCTTGTATTGTAAAAAAACGTCACACGGCTCCCATCACCACATGGTTATTCCGCTGCGGCGATTGGGGCTTGTAACCCAACGGTGTGATGCCCGCCAAATCACGAAAATCATGGATCAGATGCGCCTGATCGGTATAGCCGTGTTCCGCTGCCAGCGCGCACCAGTCAGGCTCAGAGGAACGGCGCACCGCGCGCAAGACTCGCTGCAGGCGATGCACACGGGCAAACCGTTTTGGAGTAATCCCCACCTGGTTGGAAAACCGGCGCGCGAGTGTCCTGGGAAAAAGACCCAGGCGCGACGCGACCTGCGATACCGGCGCCCCGGCTTTCAATGCGGCGATCGCGTACCGAATAGCCGGATCGAACTCCGCCGCGAGGTGCTCGAGGAGCACTTCTTCGAAAACGCGGAACTTCGCCTCCAGTGTGGGCGCATCCAGCAGTCTGTCGCGCAACGACTCTCCGTCGCGGCCCCATAGGTTTTCCAGTTGTACGATCCGGTTGCAAACCTCAGTCATGGGCATGGAGAAAAAACGTCCGGCTCCGCCGCTTCGAAACTCCACCGCGGCGAGCCAGCGCTGCTCTCGTGTATCGATAACTGTAGGCCGCGCATGAGGCCCGGCCAGCACAGCGCCCGAGTGCCTGTCCATTCGTTCCGGGCGCGCTGCGTCGTAAATCCTGAACTCATCTTCAGCAAGGTTCACCATCAGGTGAGCCTGGCCGTTTGGCATGATTCGTTCCAGTGCGAATGGAAAGTTCGTCTCGTGGTAATGGAATGACTTTACGAATGCTGCCAGGGCGGGTGAGCGTGGTTTCGCGGCAAGACTCTTCACGGCGGAAGCTTAGCACGAATCTAGCGAGGCCTCGTGAGCAGTTCCGAATCCTGAATTGTTAGCGAATAACGGGCAACCCGGGGAGCGTCTCCACCGCGATTACCCGGCGCGTCTTCGCCAGTGGCTGCACCCATCCTGGCATCTCGCCGATCGTCGTCAGCCCGCCATGGATCAGTACCAGGGGTTCGCCCTGGCCGTAGATCTCGTGATAGAGCTTGATGCCGTTCACGTCTGCGTAGCCGCCGCTCATTGGTTTCATCTCCTCTAATT
>WNGJ01023709.1_pt1 | contig 10258 bp, 6 predicted proteins | sample 5400611 | NCBI WGS metagenome assembly WNGJ01 (sample SAMN13153375, study PRJNA577476) | soil metagenome | isolation source: 40 cm soil or saprolite under Garry oak tree replicate 1 | place: USA:California | collected 2016-06-15
CGCATTCAAATCCGGATTGCTGAGCGCAAATGTTCCTTCGCGCTCGTCCACTTTTGCAAACGACATCCCGTCAGGCGTCGGAGCGCCGATGGTAAGTTTGTGTATCGCCTTATCGTCGGATGATGTCGTGAAAGTCACGACCAACCGCGGTTTATCAAAGGCATGTGCCGGAGTTGTCGATCCAATCCAGCGCACGGTCCGCAATGTTGCCAAACTGTCGAGAAGCGATTGCAGGTTGGTTTGATTGATCGGGCCGCTCCCTTTGGCCCAATTCCACTGATTGTTCGCGGCTCGGACCAACGCCGATTCTTTATCCGTCGTCACGCTGAGGCGATGAATCTGTTCGGGTTTAAAGTTGAAGATTGACAAATCCTGCCACTGAATGGGATCCGCGAAAATCCGATCGAGCAAATTACGACGCACCGCAACGACGAACGGTTCATCGCCCACCCGTGCGTAAACATCGTTGCCTTCCACTTTTCCAAACGCCACCGATGCGAATGGTTGTTCCCCGGCTTTGGTTTCAGCTGTGTTCTCAGAAGCGAACGAACTGAAGGTGACAATCAGTTGCGGCTTATCCAGGCCGTACTTCGGCAAATTCGAAGCGACATCTTCGACAAATTTTGTGACCTGCTCGTTTTGCAGTCGATCGATAATCCGGCGGACCTCATCGGAATTTGCGGGCGTGTTATTGCGGCTGGCGATGGTCCAGTTCTCGTCTTTGCGCGCGAGGACCGTTTTGCCTTTGCCGGGAGCGTCGATGGTTAACCGGTCGAGAATTTTTGTGTCGATCCGAACAAGATGACGATCGCGCAGGTCGTTGGGCTTGCTGTTTAGGATTTCCTCGATTTTTTCCGGCAACGTATAAACGAAACCTCGCGGCGAGAATCGCACGTAAACCTGGTTCTTCTCTTTTTCTCCCGCGGTCGCGGGACCGCCGATCTGAAGTGTCTGGCCCTGCTCGCCACGGGACGAGTCCGTCCGACCGGCGGATTTGTCATTCTGCGCGAACAACGTGAGCGAACCGTGCGGCTCGGCCAATCCGTACGGATGCAGATCGCCGCGATCGTCGGCCACGAATTGTTGAATACGCGCAGTCGTGACTTGCGCGATCAAGTCGCTCACCTTTTGGTCGTCAGCCCGCGTGTGCAACGGCTTCAAAATGTCCCAGTGATCGCCCTTTTTCTGCAGTTCCATTTCGCCCGCCGAAGTTTTGAGCACGACCCGAACAACCTGCGCCATGATCAAGTCAGTCAGTTTTCGATCGCGGAAATCCTCCGGTTTTTTGTCGATCGCCTTTTTGACCGATTGGCTCGCGAGAAAGGTTTCTTTGGAATTCCCAAACCGGACATACATCTTGCCTTCCAGGGCCGCGTCCTTCCCGAAGAAAATTTCCGGTGGCGTATCCGGGCCAATTAGCTTCAAACGTAGCTTTGGGTTTGCGAGGCCGTAATCGGCGAGCTTGTTTTTATCCGCTTCCATCTCTTTTGCCGAGATGGCGGCGTCCTTCTGCCAGTTCTCGAGATCGAGCAGCAAATTGTTCACTACCGAACCGTCGGCCTGATCCTTAATTGGAATTTCCAGACGCCATTTGTCGTCGCGCCGGCGGATATCGATCGTATCGTCGCCATTTTGGATGACGACGCCGTTCACTTGGTCTCGGCTAAAATTAACGACGTTCTGGGCCTGGCGCGTGGCTTCTTCGGTGCCGGGCCGGTTTCGCTCGACAAAAAAGAGATAAGCAAAAACTCCTGCCGCGATGACGAACAAGACCAATGTCGTTTTCCACTTCATGAGATTTCCGCGACCTTAAGCGCGCCGTTTCCACCAAACGGCGGTGCCCAGGACGATAAAGATCAGCGGCATGAATATAAGGATCGTCCAGCGCAAGCTCCGCAAAGCGGTTTCGTTCAAGCTAAAGGTGAGCGTCTTCGGAATTTTGGGCGCGATTCCAATGAGTTGCTCGCGGCTCAAGAGCCAGTTTGTGCTCGAAGAAATGAAATCGAGCGCTTGTTGGTCCTGCGTCAACGCGTTGTTTTGAATGAAGGTGGCGTTGCTCACCACCACCATACGCGATGAATTCATCTGGACCCGCTCATCTGCGCTACCACCTTTTTCGATTGAAACTCCGATAGTCAACGGCGCCGTGCCCGCCTTTTTGGCGTCCGCTTGTAGTTTCGCCTGGTCGTTGCTGTTGTAATCCGTCTCGGCGAAGTAACCTTTCTCGGCTTCAATCAATGGCTGGAGTTGGATGTTCGCTGCGCGAACTCGTTGCGACTCGATTGTGATCGATGACGTGCCGCCGAAGAATATAGCGCGCACCTCTGCGAGACGTTTTGTGACCGGACTGTTCCGGAGAAAGCGCGCCTGCACGTCGCGGATCAAGGCCAGTTCTTCGATCCCGGTGCGGACAAAGGCCATCAACCGGTCGTCGTTAACTTTCACGCCCAATTCGTTAAGAAACGCGTTCAGCTTCGGTGTCTTCGCTGATGGATCGATCAGTAAGAGGATCCGTCCCTGTTTGTTCCAAAAATCGTGGAGCAATTTTATTTCGCGGTCGGAGAGATCGTATTGCGGGCCGACGATCATGACCGTTTTTATCCCGGCCGGAATTTGCGGTTCATTGAAAAGATTCAGTTCCTGAAACTTAATGTTTTCGTTCTCGATGAACGTTTTCAGCACGGAAATCGGACTGGCCTCTTGCTGCTGTTGTTGGCCAAGCATTCCAAGCGGTGACGGTTCTGCGATTGAGGGCTCTTTGTGGCCAGTCACATATCCAATCGTGTTCTTTTTTCCTTCGACCAAATCCATCATCGCACTCGTGATCGCCTGTTCGCCTTTAAACGCGGTCACGCGCGGACCTTCGCCAAACGCCATCCCGCTCTGATCGATCTCGGCCATTTCCGACGCCTTCACCGTTTTGTTCCGGCCCTCGTAATCGATCACGATCAAGCTCTCGTCGCTGACCACTTTATATTTGTCGAACAGCTCCTTGGCCCGGGAGAGGCTTCGCTGCGGATCGATGTTTTCGATGTCGATCTTGCCCTTGGCCGCGTATTGATATTCCGTCAGCAGACTCGAAACGTCGCCGCTGATCGGTGTGGTCGGCGAAAAGAAAACTGTGATCCGCACTTTTCCTTTGATCGAATTCAGAAAGCGCTTGGTCTTGTCCGAGAGCGCGTATTTCTGATCGCGCGAGACGTCCCAGCGTTTGTAATGCCGGAACCCGATCCAGTTTACAGCGGTGACCAGAAAGAAAATGAGAATGAGCTGGACCAAAACGTTCAATCCAATTTGGAGGCGATGAATTTTCTTGGGTTTCGCTTTGTCCGCTGCATCGGCCATCGTCACAACCTCCATTTTCGCGATTGGAACGCTTGATAGGTCAGCGCCAGCATCAGCGCGGTCATGCTCAAATAGAGAACGACTGGTCGCGTATCGATGATGCCGCGTGAATACGTGGCCATATGTTCGATCGCGGAAACGTAACCGAGCCAATCGCGCATTCCTCCACTCACGTCGAGTAGGATGTATTGAATCAAACCGAGAAAGAACAGAAGCGTGATCGCGCAAAAAGAGATAATCGCGGCAACGATCTGGTTCTTGGTCAAGACTGAGGCGAAGCAACCGACCGACAAGTAAAACATTCCAAGCAGCAGGACCATCAGGTAGGAACCACAGTAGGCTCCGGCCGAATTCGCCGCCGGTTGCTGCGTGATCTTTTGAAAGATGGCGAAGTAGAGGAGGGTTGGAAGCCAGAGCGCGATGTAAAACACCAGCGCGCCGAAGAATTTCGCCAGCACAACTTGCAAATCCCGCACTGGCGCGGTCATGAGCGGCTCGATCGTGCCGAGCTTAAATTCTTCAGCGAAGAGACGCATCGTGATCAGTGGAAAAATCAAAATGAACGGCAGCCAGAAGAAAACGTTATTGAAAAACGCTTCCTGAACCGAGTAAGACGCCGGCCGCTGATTCATGAACGAAATCTGGAAGTAGTAATTGACGCCGGTGACGAGCAGGAAAAACACGACAACGATGTAACCGATCGGCGAATGAAAATAGCCGCGGACCTCGCGGGCGAGCAGGGTATAGAATTTTCTCATCGCTTAGGTCGATATTTCTGCTTGATCGGAGTGCGTGATTTCGACGAACACGTCTTCGAGAGTGGCGCGTCGCTGCGAGAGTTCGCGTAGGGTCCACTTTCGCGCGGCCGCGAGCCGGAAAATTTCCTCGCGCACGTCCAGACCGGACTCGACCCGCAACGAAAATATGTTCCAATCGTTATCTTGGTCGGTCGTCACGTCGCGGACGCCGGAAATTTTCTTTAACTCTTCCGCGCCATCGTCCTTGCCGGTTTTCGCTTCAACCACCACGCCGCCGGCCTGACGAATCTGACCAAGCAAATTGTCCGGCGTATCGCACGCTTCGATCCGGCCCTTATGAATGATGATGACGCGGCTGCAGGTCATCTCCACTTCCGGCAAAATGTGGGTCGAAAGTAAAATCGTGTGTTGCTTGCCGAGATTTTTGATCAGTTCGCGCACTTGCCGGATTTGGTTTGGATCGAGACCAATGGTCGGCTCGTCGAGAATAAGGAGTTCGGGCTCATTTACGAGTGCATCGGCCAGACCGACTCGCTGGCGATAACCTTTGGAAAGTGCACCGATTAATTTTCTCTCCACTTCGCGCAAGCCGCACAGTTCCTTTACGTCGCCGACGCGTTCGGCCACGCGGCGATGCGGCACGCCTTTAAGCGCGGCACGGTAATCAAGGTATTCCGTTACCCGCATATCATTATAGAGGGGAACATTTTCCGGCATGTAACCGAGGCGCGACCGCGCCTGGAGTGATTGCTCGAACACATCGAAGCCCGCAATGGAGGCGCGGCCGGATGTGGCCGGCATGAATCCCGCCAGAATCCGCATGGTCGTGGTCTTGCCCGCGCCGTTCGGACCCAGAAAACCCATGATCTCGCCCTGGCCGACCTCGAAATTCAAATCCCTGATCGCGGTCTGACCGGCGTAACGCTTGGTTAAGTTTTCGACTTTGATCATTCTGAAATTATTTGATGAGACAACTGAGGCGGTAATGCGTTGCCAAAAATTTTTCGTCTGTCAACGGGCGGCCAGCGTTACGGTCTCGAGCCGCTTTCCGGCGCCACCCGCGCGGACAACGCCCACTGTGAAATCGACACTGGTTCCGCTACTGGCGCGGCCGAGCAGGTTCTCAATATCCTTGACTGAATTTACGTCGTGCTTGCCGACGCGGTAAATCACCAGGCCGCGCTCGACCCCGGCTTGATCGGCCGGACTACTCGGCTCCACCGCGCTGATCAGCACCCCTTGCCCGGGCTCGTAACCGAGCGCGTCCGTTAATTCCTCATTCAAATCCTGCAGTTGCATTCCAAACATCCGCTCGGCGTTGGCGGTTTCGTCGACTGCCGGCTGATTTTTCCCTCCGGGATGTTTCTCAGCGAACGCTTTGAAATTCTTCACGCTGTCGCGCACGACGTCGGCCGGGATGGCGAATCCAAGTCCTTGTGTCGGGACGCCTTGCGGGGTGAAAGCCATTTTCGCGGAACTAATTCCAACGAGCCGCCCTGAGATGTCGATCACCGGTCCGCCACTGTTTCCGGGGTTAATCGCCGCGTCCGTTTGCACCAGGTTTTTGTATTCCATGTTCTCGATACTGATGTCGCGCTTGGTCGCGCTCAACACGCCCCGGCTGATCGAGCTGCCGTAGCCCACCGCGTTCCCGACGACGAGGACCGTTTCGCCTAACAAGTTCGGTGAAATGTAGTCGAGGTTGATGAACGGAAATGAATCTTTCGAATCGATCTTGATAAAGGCGAGGTCCGTCTTGTCATCGCCGGTGATGTAATGCGCGTTGTAAGTTTTGCCGTTGTTGCTCGTTACCTGGATCTTCAAGTCGGCCGCGCGCGCGACCACGTGCTGGTTGGTCACGATGTAGCCGGCCGGATCCACAATGAAGCCGGAACCGAGACTTTGCAGCGTTTGCCGGATCTCCCGCGGACGTCCCCGGTAGTAACCGAAAAATTGCGCGTAAAAATCTTCGATCGGATCGCGCACCGTGCGCCGAACGACCCGCTCGGTGTTGATGTTGACCACGGCCGGCAGGACCTTCGCCACTGCCAGCACAGCGGGCTCAGCCGCCGGATCGGCCTGGGCAAGGCAAGATGTCGATCTTACCAGCGTCAGTGTGGCGGCAACGCCCAGCACCGGCCAAATTTTTGCATGAACTCCCATTTGTGCGGTGCAAGTAACGAAGCTGCATCCGCAATGTCAACTTGATGGAAAGGTGGAATGCGCAGTCCATTGCGCGTTGTTAAATTACGCGGCTTTGCCGCCATTCTTTAGCATCGAGTGGCGGAGCGCTCGATTCACCTCTCAACTTGCCGCTCGGCGCAATTGTCCGAGATTAAATGTGCCATGCGCACGTCCATTGCCGCTCGAGCCAATCTCGAGCTGATCGATCAGAATTATCAGCGCTGGCAGGAGGACCCGGCGTCGGTTGATCCAAGCTGGGCGGCGTTTTTTGAGGGATTCGAGCTGGGCAATTTGCCGCAGCGAAATGGCGCTGCCGCTACGACGGCGCAGCGTGGCGCGAAAGTCCGCTTCAGACGCGGATCGACGGCCTCGTTTACGCCTATCGAACTCTCGGCCACACTATCGCGCGGGTGAATCCGTTGGCGGAAAAACGCCCGGAAAATCCGCAGCTCACACTGCGCGAACTCGGTTTTAGCGAAAAGGACCTCGATCTTCGCGTCTCTTCAAAATTCTTCCACGATAATGAGGAGATGACCTTGCGCGAGATGATCGCGCGTCTGCAAAAAATCTATGCGGATTCGATCGGCGCCGAGTTCATGCACATTCAGAACACGCGGATTCGCAATTGGGTGCTGTACCGGCTCGAGTCGCGCGCCGACAAGCATTCGACTGCGCGCCAGGTGAAAATTGCCCTCTTGCGCGGGTTGATGGAAGCCGAGTCGTTCGAAGTTTTTCTGCACTCGCGTTACGTCGGGCAGAAGCGCTTTTCACTCCAAGGTGCGGAATCGCTCATGGTGATTCTTGATAGCATCCTGCACAAATGTCCGACCGTGGGGGTCGAGGAAATTTGCATGGGCATGGCGCATCGCGGCCGGTTGAACGTGCTCGCGAATTTTTTGAAGAAATCACTCCGCGTCATCTTCACCGAGTTCAGTGAGAATTACGTTCCCGAGCTGGTCGCGGGCGATGGTGACGTGAAATATCATCTGGGTTACCGCACCGTCCGAAAACTTTCCTCCGGCGCTCAAATCGAAATTCGTCTCTCGGCCAATCCGAGCCATCTCGAAGCCGTCGGTCCGGTGGTCGAAGGAACGGCGCGCGCGCGTCAACGCATCCGCGGTGACACGGAGCATCGGCGCAAAGTTTTGCCGCTCTTGCTTCATGGCGACGCGGCCTTCGCCGGGCAGGGGATCGTCGCCGAAACACTGAACCTGTCTCAACTACACGGTTACGGCACCGGCGGCACGGTGCACGTGGTCGTGAATAACCAGATCGGTTTCACCACCATTCCCGAAGATGCGCGCTCGTCGATGTACGCCACCGATATCGCCAAGATGATTGAAGTGCCGATTTTTCACGTGAACGGCGACGATCCGCTCGCCTGCATGCAGGTTAGCCAACTCGCCCTCGATTTTCGTCAGGAATTCGGGCGCGACGCGGTGATCGATATGTATTGTTACCGCCGTTACGGGCACAACGAGGGTGACGAGCCAGCGTTCACCCAGCCTGAACTTTACGCGAAGATCGACAAGCATCCGTCGGTTGCGCAGTTGTACAAACGTGAACTGCTCGAAGCGGGAACTTTGACCGACGACGACGCTGCTTCGCTCGAGACTGAAATGAATCTGCGGCTCGAGATGGCGCTCGATACCTTCAAAGCGATCGAAAAGGAGAAAGCGAACGAGCAAGCGAAGTTCAAGGAATCAACCGCTGTTTTTCAGCCGGAGTACACCAGCTCGCCGGTCTCCACCGGGATCGACCAAAAGATGCTCAAGACGATTGTCGATGCCCTGACCCGCGTGCCCGATGATTTCAACGTTCAGCCCAAGATCAAACGCATTGTCCTCGAGCATCGCCGGAAAGTTTTTGAAAATGGCGGGCCCTACGAATGGCATTACGCCGAACTGCTCGCTTTCGGTTCTCTTCTTCTCGAAGGAACGCCTGTTCGATTGTCCGGTCAGGACAGCGCGCGGGGAACTTTTAGCACGCGGCACGCGATCCTTTACGACGCAAAAACCGGTGCGCCGTATGTGCCGCTGATGCATTTGGGCGAAAAGCCCACCTCCGCCGAGGCTACGGCGGGCGGGCAGGCGCGCATTTGCATCTATAACAGCTTGCTCTCGGAAGCCGCCGTCCTCGGGTTCGATTACGGTTATTCGCTCGATTATCCGAGCATGCTTTGCCTGTGGGAAGCGCAGTTCGGCGATTTTTCGAATGGCGCGCAAACCATCGTCGACCAATTCATCGTTTCCGCGGAATCGAAATGGCAACGGCCGAGCGGGATCGTGTTGTTATTGCCGCACGGTTACGAAGGCCAGGGCCCCGAACACTCCAGCGGCCGGCTTGAACGCTTTCTTCAACTTTGTGCCGAGGACAATATTCAGGTCTGCAATCTAACTACTGCGGCGCAGTACTTTCACCTGCTCCGCCGGCAAATGAAACGCGACTTCATCAAGCCGCTCGTGATCATGACACCGAAGAGTTTATTGCGCGCCGAATTTGCGTCGTCGCCCGCGAAAGAATTTACCAGTGGCAAGTTCGAGGAAATTCTCGGTTCTCCCGAAGTTGGACCGGCCAACAAAATGAAACGCGTCATTCTTTGTTCCGGCAAAATTTACTACGACCTCGTCAATTACCGCGCGGAAAAGAAGATCGATAACGCCGCTATCATTCGAATCGAACAGCTTTATCCGCTGCACGAAACGAAATTGAAATCGATGATGAAAGCTTTTCCGAAAACGATGTCTGGTGCCAGGAAGAACCGGAGAATATGGGCGGCTGGAGTTTCATTGAGCCGCGTTTGCGTAAACTTTTCGAAGGCGACATCGCCTATGCGGGTCGCGATGCCGGCGCCAGTCCGGCCGTCGGATCGCTCGTGCGCCACAAACGCGAGCAAGCCTGCGTCGTCCGCGACGCATTTAACGTCTGAGAGGCTTATTCGTGCGCCGAGTATTTCTGGCCAGCGCAGTGTTTGTAACGATTAGCTCGAGCCCAGCTGCCACGAGCTCCAAATATGTGTCGTTTAGCGGTGGTAACGGCTCTTCGGCCGCGAATCCTATATTGGTGCGGGCTCCAAACGAGACAGAAGCCGAGTACGATTACATCAAGCAGCACTTTGGCGACAGTTCGAACTCGTTGCTTGCACCCGTGCGCGACGAAAAACGTCGATTAATTATCGATGTCCAGAGTTTTACAACGAAGGACGGTAAAAAGCACACTGTCTATTTCGCACATTCGTTTGATACGAGGGATTATTTGGCGAAAGGGTGGTGGCAGAAGGGTTTGGCTTCGACTCGATACCAAGAGGCGGTTGAGAGAATTCTCGCGCGTGGATTTCAGCAAGATGTGGTCGTGCGGACAGTTCATCTTCCGCCATTTCATCCGGAGTGGATTGCGGGAATTGTTCAACATCCAACGGGCTATCGTGCTTTCCGTCTAGACGCCTCATATTCCGTTTGGCAAGCACTTGAGGAGCGCGCTGCCGGAGAGAAGGACAAGCTGCCGACAATTCGGGGGGATTTACAAAGATCGTGAACTGCCTGATGCGTTAGCTCCTCGAATTATCGCTTTGTGGCGCAGCGTCCTTGGCAACTCTCAGAATTACCGAAAAGATCCTTATTTCTACACAGACTCTTCGCATTTTGTATTCTCTCTCGCCTCGACGTCCTTTCGAGCAACCGCAAGTACGACGTATTTGGAGACGGGAAATAAATCCAACGCCCTTTTCGAAGTCAGTGTTGGTCTTTACGATTATGCTTCTGGAAAGGACGGTCTTGGCCCACTTCAAAAGACCGTTAGAAATGCAGAGAGAACAGTTCTTCGCCCACAGTAGCTTCAAGGGTCGATCTGTAACGTTTGATTCGACCGGGCGTTTTTTCTGCGCTTAGTTAGGCGGACATGGCGGTCGAAGTAAAAATTCCTGCGGTCGGCGAGTCGATTACGAGCGGAGTCGTTTCCGTCTGGCACAAGAA
>WNGJ01021476.1_pt1 | contig 10257 bp, 7 predicted proteins | sample 5400611 | NCBI WGS metagenome assembly WNGJ01 (sample SAMN13153375, study PRJNA577476) | soil metagenome | isolation source: 40 cm soil or saprolite under Garry oak tree replicate 1 | place: USA:California | collected 2016-06-15
ATTCTTTTCCTCGGAGCGCTTGCGGTTCCCGCCGGGATCGAAGCCGTCTACGTCGGCCCGAACCAGATCACCTTGGAGCTGCCGTATCTCATCAGCAGCATCGCCGGTACACGAGCGGCCTACAATCTTGCGGGACCGTCGGTCGAAGAGCGCGAATTCGCGGTGTCTGGCAAGCCGCTCACTAGCGCCGACCTAGCCGCAGATAGCTCGACACTGCAGGACGCTCGCATCTGGGATTGGCGGGCGCTTGAACCGCAACTTCAACAAATTCAGGGCTTGCGACCTTACTACACCTTCTCCGGCGTTGATATCGATCGTTATCAGATTGACGGCGCCGAGCGGCAGGTCATGATTACGGCGCGCGAGCTCGATGTAACCCGTCTTCCTCCGCCGGCTCAGGTCTGGGTCAATCTTGCGCTCAAGTACACGCATGGTTATGGCGTCGTTGCGGTCCCGGTGAATGAAATTGACGCTAGGGGCAACCCGGTCCTGTGGGCGCACGACATTCCAATCGTCGCCAAGAAGAATCTCTCGGTAGCTCACGGCGAGATCTATTTCGGCCGACTCACCAATGACCGCATTTATGTGCGCACGACTGAGAAGGAGTTCGATTTTCCGCAAGGCCAGGCCAACGCCGAAACGATTTACCAGGGGAGCGGAGGAATCACGCTTTTCAATTCGTGGCGCAAGTTCGTTTTTGCCCGCGAATTTGACGGGTTGCGGCTCTTCATTTCGGAATATTTTACGTCTGAAAGCCGGGTCATGCTGCGACGGAACATTGTCGAGCGCGCCCAGACTCTGGCTCCATTTCTGACCTTCGATCGCGATCCTTACGTTGTCGCGGATGCCGATCACTATTCCTACATTCTCGACGCCTATACGACGTCGCAGAACTATCCCTACAGCGAATCGTACCAAGGATCGCTGCCGGCATTCCGTGGACAAAATTACGTGCGGAATTCGGTCAAAGCGGTGATCGATGCCTACAACGGCTCAGTGACCTTTTATGTTTTCGACGGGCATGATCCGATTATTAACGCCTATCGGAAGGTGCTACCGGAAATGTTCAAGGACGCCAGCGAAATGCCGGAGAATCTGCGCCGGCACATCCACTATCCGGAAGACATTTTCACGGTGCAGGCTGAGATGTACGGCACCTACCACATGACCAACCCGACGACTTTTTACAATCGGGAAGACCGCTGGGAGATTCCGCACGAACTTTACCGGAATTTCGAGATCGAGATGTTGCCCTATTACGTGACGACGCAGCTTCCCGGTTCCGACAAGCCGGAATTCCTGCTCATGTTGCCGCTCTCGGTTGCCGGTAAGAATCAGATGGCAGGGTGGCTCGCCGGTCTCTGTGATGGCGAGAACTACGGAAAGCTCGTAGCGTTCCGTTTCCCCAAAGGGACCTTCATCGATGGTCCGGCACAATTGGAATCACGAATCAACTCCGATAGCCGGTTCTCCGGGGACCTCACACTTTGGGATCAGCACGGTTCGCACGTCATCCGCGGTAATCTAATCGTATTGCCGCTCGCCGGTAACCAAGTCATCGTCATCGAGCCGGTCTATATCGAGGCGGAGCAAACCAAGATTCCAACCTTGGCTCGGGTCGTGTTGGGGCAGCTCCTGCCCGATGATCGCAAGATTGAATGGGCGAGTAATCTGCCAGACGCCGAGCGCCTCCTCGTCGGCATGGCAACTACCACTTCGAGCGGAACTCGTACCGAAGCGAGCAACGAGACGCTTGAACGCGCACGCAACGTGTTCCGCAAGATGCAGCAGGAATATGCTTCGGGCAATTTTGCGCGCTATGGCGAGCTGCTTCAGCAGCTCGGAAAGCTTCTCCTACCGCAATAAGGGAGCGTGGGCAATTCTCGGTCTAAGGTCTAGGCCGGATGTCGAAATTAGTTTTCGCTGCCAAAAGGGTTAGGCCCAGAGAGCTCGTACAATCCGAAATCTCGCGCTTACATCGTTCAGTCGAGCGTCCGACGAAAACGAGTGACGGCGATAATCATAGCCACAGCCATCAACACGGCCAGCGCCAGCGTGTCATAGCGGAGCTCGGGCAGCGTTGAGCCTTTCAACATGATTGATCGAGCTATGCGCATGAAATGCGTCAGTGGCAGACACTCGCCGACGACTCGCGCCCATTTTGGCATGCCGAGAAACGGAAAGATAAAACCAGAGAGCAGCATATTAGGCAAAAAGAACATCATCGACATCTGCACGGCCTGAAGCTGGTTTTGCGCGAGCGTCGAGAACGTGTAGCCAAACGACAAATTGGTTGCGATAAACAAAGTGGTAAGCGCAACGAGCAGGGCAAGATTGCCCACCAGCGGCACAGCGAACATCACCACCCCAGCAGCAATGATCAGCGTGGCTTGGAGGAAACCGACCAAGACATAAGGAGCGATCTTGCCCAGCATGATCTCCAACGGCGTGATCGGCATGGCCAGCAAACTCTCCATCGTGCCGCGCTCGATCTCACGCGTCACCGAAAGCGCCGTGAAGATCAACATCGTCAAAGTCAGGATCGTGCCGAGCAGTCCGGGCACCACATTCAATGCCGTCACCGCTGCTGGGTTGTAACGTTGATGCGTGCGGATCTCGAACAGCGGTTGGCCCTTGTCCGGCAATCCACGCTCGTTTCGAAGCGCCGTATCGACGATCTGTGATAATGCTGCCACCGCTGGTCCCGATGCGACCGGGTCAGTGGCATCAGCCGCGATCAGAAGAGCTGGTTTATCCCCCCGCCGCAGCGCGCGTTCGAATCCCGAAGGGATCTCGACCGCGAACAGCACCTTGCCGGAGCTGAGAACCTGATTGAACTCGGCGGCGTCATGCAATTGCTGCGTCACTCTAAAGTATTTTGTGTTTTGCAATGCTGCGAGAATGGAGCGGCCGACATCGCTCGATTCCTGTAGCAGCACTGCGGTCGGCAGATCGCGCGGCGTCGTGTTTATTGCATACCCGAATAGCACGAGTTGGAGCAGGGGGATCGTGATCATGGTCGCGAACGTAATTCGGTCGCGACGAAGCTGGAGAAATTCTTTGAGCACCATGGCGCTGGTGCGTCGCCAAAAATCACCGAAGTGACTGCGCCACCGGAGCGCTGCCTCTGTGGTGGCAATGACACTCATTGGAAATTGTCCCGCGCCTGGCCCATGAGATTGATGAAGACGTCTTCCAGTGATGGTCGCGAAAGCTTCCATTCGAGATCAGTTCGTTCCCGGTAGGGCGCAATCCCGCGCTCTAGTGCAGCGCCATCGCGACCGGAGACATGCAGGCTCGTACCAAACGGCGCCAGCATGTCCACGCCTGGACGCTCTTTGAGTTCATCAGCTAGTCTGGAGATTGCCTCGCTGTCCGCTGCACTGACCATCACGGTCGTCAATTGCGCGTTCGCGATCACATCATCGACCGTACCGCGGGTTAGCACTTCGCCGAAGGCGATATAAGCAATTTCATGGCAGCGTTCGGCCTCGTCCATGTAGTGGGTAGACACCAGGACGGTGAGGCCGCGCGCGGCGAGGCCGTGAATCTCGCTCCAAAAATCACGCCGCGCCTTGGGATCGACGCCTGCCGTGGGCTCGTCGAGCAGAAGGAGCTGCGGATTGGGCAACGTACAGGCGCCGAGGGCTAGCCGCTGTTTCCAGCCGCCTGAGAGTTTGCCAGCTATTTGGGTTTCGCGACCTTGCAGCCCAAGCCGTTCAATCATCTCCTTAGCCGCGGCAATTGGATCGGAGAGACCGTAGATGCGGGCGACGAATTCGAGATTCTCGCGAACCGAAAGATCCTCATAGAGACTGAAATGCTGCGTCATATATCCGACGCGGCTCTTAATCTGCCCGGTTTGCGTACGGATGTCATAGCCGAGGCAAGTCCCGTAGCCTTCGTCTGGAGTGAGGAGACCGCAAAGCATACGAATTGTTGTTGTTTTCCCCGACCCGTTCGGGCCGAGAAAACCGAATATCGTGCCGCGCTTGACCTGCATTGACAGATCCCGGACCACGGAGCGGCCATTAAAAGATTTGCTCAGGCCATGGACATCGATGACGATGTCGGCAGCCGCCGCAGTGCTTGTCGCGGCAATGTTCATCGCCATGCCTGCGGTGCGGGCAAAGCTTGCGACAACAACGTGACGTCAACCGGCTGACCAACGCGAAGCCCGCCGGGCTGTTGCGGCAGCGCCTCGATCATGTAGACGAGCTTGGAGCGCTCCTCGAGGCTGTAGATTACCGGTGGCGTAAATTCCGATTGGCGCGCGATAAAACTCACCCGCGCGGTGAGGTCTTTAGCGCAACCGTCGCAGTTCACTCGAACGGTATCGCCATAAGCGAGGTTTGCTAGCACTGTCTCTGGTACAAAGAAGCGCACCTTGAGGTTGCCAGGCGGCAGCAGTGCCAGTACGGGGCGGCTAGCCGGCACCATTTCTCCGGGGCGATAATAAATTTGCTCGACGGTGCCTTCGACCGGACTGAAGACCGAGCGGCGCTTCAACCTTGTTTGCGCGGAATTGAGGCGTGCTTGTGCGTCGCGCAGCAACATCGTCGCAATGTCTAGATCTTTCTGCGTTCCAGAACCGGATTTGGCCAGCTGTTGCGCACGATCATAGGTCTGCTGTGCATTGGTTAGCGACGCTTTGACTTGGGCTAGATCGGCTTGCTGGAGATCGTCATCTACAGTGAAGAGAGGCTGACCAACTTTGACGACATCACCCTCTTTAACCGCAAGCGTTTGCACGCGGCCAACTTCATCAGGCGCAACAAAAATGAGATTCGCTTCGATCCAGCCTTGATAGGTGCTATCGCTCTTAGTGCAGGCGCTCAGCAGTAAAGTCACTGCACACACGACCAAGGCAAGACAGCGGTTGGTCATGGCTGCCTCCGCGCATCGAGCAGGCGATGGAAATGAGCGCGCATCATCGCGCGCACGTCGAGTGGCTCGAAACGGTCGAACAGCCCGCTCCAGATGATGGCAATAATACCGGGCGCGCCCAGCAACTGCGGAAAGCGTATTAATGTATCGTCGGCAAGTTCGCCGCGCTCGAGCGCACGACGCAGCAATCCGCGCACCGACTTGAGAATGCGAGACAGCACTTCGCGATAGTAGAACTCGGCGAGCGCAGGAAAACGCGGTCCTTCGCTGATGATCAACCGTATCAAATGCTTGCGGTGCGAGCCGTATACCTCTCGCACGAATACATCGATGGCCTTCTCAATAACCATGCGCAGCGGCAAGTCGGCCGCGAATGTCGCCTCCAGCGTGCCGACGACAGGGGCCATCTTCGATCGAATCAGTTCCTGAAACAGGCTCTCCTTATCCTTGAAGTGCAGATAAATCGTACCCTTCGCGACATCGGCGCGCTTCGCGACGTCGTCGAGTCGCGTTGCCGCAAAACCGCGGGCCGAGAATTCATCGAGCGCCGCATCGAGGATCGCATCGCGTCGCGCCGCCGCTTTGGCGAACCGCACACCTACTGATCCGCGCGATGTCGGGCGTCTCCGCTTGGACTTCATCTAAATAGTATGACTGACCAGTCAGTCAATTTCAAGAGCTGGCGCTGTTTGAGTCCGGCTGCGAAAACGGTCTTTGGGAGTTCATCGACGAGAACGGCGGTGGCCCCCCGGGGTGCGGCTACGAAAGAAGCACCAGAAGAAGAGCTAGGTCGCTTGCGCGAGATGTCGCGGAAAGTTTTTGGACCCCGACCAAGACCGACGAATTACAGAACGAACCCAATTTGATCGATAGGGGCGCTCGCGCGCATCGAACGACGTCCGGTCGAGTTCATCGACGAGAACGGCAGCGTGTCGTTGCTTGGATAAAGAAGGTCAAGGGGGCCGTGGGTGAAATCCATTCAACTGCTGATGAAATATTCTCAAATGCCAAGAAGCACGAAAATACACGGACCGCGAGTTAGCCAAAGCGAATGTCGACTTGGTCGAACTGCATCAAATCCGGGAGCAACGCTTGGCCATGCTGCGAATGCGACGCCATCGCAAAGTAACAACCCAGCAAGGTTGGGAGCTTGGGGTGAAGCAGTTCGCGGTTTTTTACTGGCCAACCGGCATAGGCGGACGCGGGGGCTCTTGTGCCGGCGCAAATGGATCGTTGCGCAGCATCTGGTCAAGCGTGGACAACACCCCAGTTTCTTCCTTCTGCGGCAAAGGTGCCGAAGATGGTTCGGCAACCGGCCGCGAGTTGATTGCCGTGAGCGGATTGGGCTCGATCGGCGTTTCCTGCATGGGTCGTGACCGCAGTTCGACACCGTCGACGGACTTCGGTGCGGGTGTAGCAACGCCGGCTGGATCAGTAATTGATCGCGGCTGTGCGACAGGCATAGTCGCTCGCGTAATCTCGGTCTGAGCCGGCGGGTCGATCGGCTCTTTCCGGTTCGCATCCACATTGCGAAGAGCCGCTCGGACCCGAGCGACGAGTGAGCCCTGCTGGCGACCGCTGTCCGCCACATTTGCGGCGTTCTCGATATGCTTACGCGCAGCTTCCGCTTTCACAGGACTGACCGTCCCACGCCCGGGTTGCGCGACAAGAGGAGCGTTGGCTTCCTGCTGGGGTGCGACGCTCTTTTCATTGTTTTCGGCGCGAGGAGGCAGGACCGGGTGGGCTGCGTTCGGGGCTTGAATGACCGCAGCCGTGGGCGACGGCACAGGAGAGCTCAAAGCGCCGGTGAGATGCGCAATTAAGTAACCACTGAGCGCAGTCGCAAGCCCGGCGGCGACGATCTCGATGAACTTCAGGAAAAAACGCGAGAAATAAGAATCGTTCTCGGTTGCGGACATGCAGCAAACCCTCTGGATGAGAGCAACCACTCAAACGAGTACTATCAGGCGAATTAAGTGCGAAAAAATGACGATCTGGCGGAAATCAAGTGGGTCCGGCCAAGATTCAGTTGACGCTTCGATTAAGTAATCAACGCGAAAACCGAATTGACTAGGAGGTCGCTCGAGCCATCATATTTGCGAGCGAGCTCCTGTGGCACCAGAAGAGGAATTAGTCGCCGGTTGAGCTCCCAGTTTGGACCGCATTAGCCGTCGGGAAACGGATCAGGCGGATTGCCGTTCGATGGCACATTACAGAACGAACCCAATTCGATTGTGGCGCAGCATTCGGGCCAATCTCGGAAGTCGCGCTTCTCTCCCAGGTCTTGGACTGTGAGACAATTTCAAGGCTTGGTCCGCCGCGAGACTGTCCTTTTTTGGTCATACTTCAGATCGGTCAAACCGATAGCGTAGCCGCCAATAATAAAACAAATTTATTAGATCAGCGAAATTTTGGGGGGTGATGATGAGCGGTCCGGTCCGCAACGACAGCGGCAATGCCGAATTTAGGGACTATGTGCCCAGACGCTATCGCGAGCAGGCGGCGGCTGAGCTTGAGCGACAGCCTTACGTCACGTCGGCATCAACCGTTCCGTCCTCCCAAAAGCCGGAACGAGTCCGGCTGACAAGTCCTGACTATGCCTTATGGCCAGACGCACTCTCGGAGCCGCCCGAACCGCGGGAGGACAGCTTCGTGGCAGTGCTCAGTCGCGTTGCGCTAGTCGCCGGATTTGCAGCCGTCGTCGCATTGGTCGTTGTGTTCGGTAAGCCAATCTTAGATCCACTGTTAGAAACCGTACGCCCGCTGCTCTCTTCGGATTCGCAACAGAATCAGATCTCCAAATCAGCAGAACGAGTCACACCGGCCGAAACAGTAACGAACAGAGCGCTGTCGGTCATAACGCTGCCTGCCACAACATCGACAGGCCCGCAGGTGCGGCAAGCGCCACCGAACCAACAGCAAAGCTCTCTCACCCCGAGCGCGAATCCGCTAGGGACTGCCGTCCGCGGGGTAACCGACAGCGAAATTCGGTTTGGGATTTCTGCGCCGTTCACCGGCCCCGCCAAGGAACTCGGCCAGAACATGAAGCTTGGCATCGAAGCGGCATTCAACGTGGCCAACGCCAATGGCGGAGTGCATAGCCGGCAGCTCCGATTAGTCGCAGTCGACGACGGCTACGAACCGGCGCGAACCGCCACGACCATGAAGCAGCTCTATGAAAGAGACCAAGTTTTCAGCGTCATCGGCAATGTCGGCACGCCTACAGCGGTCGTCGCGTTGCCTTACGCGCTTGATCGAAAGATGTTGTTCTTCGGCGCATTTACCGGCGCCGGCCTGTTGAGAAACGATCCGCCGGACCGCTATGTCTTCAACTACCGCGCCAGCTACGCTGAAGAGACTGCCGCCGTTGTCAACTATCTGGTCAAGGTCAGGCGTCTTTCGCCGGACCAGATTGCGGTCTTTGCTCAGCAGGACGCGTATGGCGATGCAGGTTTTGCCGGGGTCGAGAAAGCGATCCGGGGACTGCGTGGCAACAACGACACCCCAATTTTACGGCTCAATTACCAGCGCAACACGATAGACGTAGAGGACGCCGTCAACCAGTTGCAGCAAAGGCGCCGCAACCCGATCAAAGCAGTGATCATGGTGCCGACGTATCGCGCCGCAGCAAAATTTGTCGAGAAGACGCGCGATCTCTACCCCGACATGATCTACACCAGTGTGTCATTTGTGGGTAGCACCGCCCTGGCCAATGAGCTGATGCTTCTTGGCAAAAAATATGCAACCGGGGTGATCGTCACCCAGGTTGTGCCGGCAGTCGACGGCCACTCGTCTTTGGTCCTCGATTACAAATTGGCGCTCGCCAAATACTTCCCTGGGCAGGAGCCAGACTATGTTTCTCTTGAAGGTTATGTTGACGCCAACGTGCTGATCGCCGCATTGCAGCGCAATGGTCCTCAGCTCGACACCGAAAGACTAGTCAGCACCCTAGAAAATCTGCGCGATTTGGACATTGGGCTAGGAACGCCCGTGAGCTTCAACCGGTCCGAGCATCAGGGCATGCACAAGGTGTGGGGTACACAACTGGACGCCACAGGCCATTATCAGCCGATCGACCTGCAGTAGGCGAGTTCTCGGAGGCGAGCATCATTCGCCCTCGAAGCTTAGGCGGCTTTGTAGGTTGCAACTACAGAACTTGAGGCGGCGCTCTTGCGGCTTGCGCCGATCCAAAGCATCAAGCGCGAACAGGGTACGCTCGATTTGGCGGCAAAGCGTTACTTCATAGCGGTTGAGGCGATCAAGCGCGAAATTGGGCAGATTAGCCAACCGTAGAAAGCAACGTGCGAACTCGGCTGGAGTGTCGGCTCCCGGTCCAGGCGTTATTTCCTCGGCATTCGTAGCATCATGCATTACCGCGACGTCATCGTCCCGCGCGATCCGTGCATGGACGACGTCAGGCGAGTTCGGCAGCAGTAGGCGGTGTTTTGCTGAACTGGTCGGATTTACAAAGGCGACGCACGATCTACCCCCCGATCAAGTCGTCGCCTACCTCGACGAGCTCGTGTGCGCCTTCGATGCACTGTGCAAGCGCGATGCGACACTGACAAGATCAAGACTATTGGTGATTGCTATATGGCCATGGCGGGCATCGACGGCGACGGACCAGGTGGAGCAAGAGCAATTGGCCGGCTTGCGCTGGCAATGCTGGAGACCCCTGATCGTTGTCGACCGCTCGGTGGCAAGCGTTTGCAACTGCGCGTGGGGCTGCATTGTGACCATAAAACCGCTGGCGTTATCGGCGAATGCGCTTCTCTTATGATGTGTGGGGTGATGCTGTAAATGTTGCCGCCGCATGGAATCGCACGGCCTACCCAACCGCATTCACGTTAGCGCGGCGTACCGTGCCATGACGGACGGCACGTCCATTTTTGAAGAGCGCGGAACGACGGATATCAAGAGCATCGGCCCAGCGCGGACTTTTTTTCTGGTTGGGGATCAGCAATCCCTTCGTCACTAGTCAGGTGCTGCCATCCAACGGGCCGAACCTGACCGCAAATTACAAAACGAACCCAATTTGGGTCTGGGAGCGCTAGGAAGTGACGATGCGGCAAGCGTCGATGAACTCGACTGAGGCGCGAGAACGGTGGAGGCCCGGGGGTGCGGCTAAGAAAGCGCCATCAGAAGAACAGCTAGCCGGAGAGAGACCGGGAGTGTCCACTTTGAGGGGTAAAGCGGACATCGGTGCTTGCCCTCAAGATGTCTGTTTCTGACCCGCAACGGATATCGGCCGGGGTCGATTTGGTGTGATGCAGCACAGCTCTAATTGGGAATGTGGTAGGGTGTGTCGTCCGGCTGACGGCACAGCACGCGAGGCAACGCCAATTCATCATCCTTCTCGCGTGCAAAGAG
>WNGJ01016745.1_pt1 | contig 10256 bp, 7 predicted proteins | sample 5400611 | NCBI WGS metagenome assembly WNGJ01 (sample SAMN13153375, study PRJNA577476) | soil metagenome | isolation source: 40 cm soil or saprolite under Garry oak tree replicate 1 | place: USA:California | collected 2016-06-15
CCTCGAGCTCGAACCTGCCGCCGAAGTGGACGAACAGCTACCTGCAGTACAGGCCGAACACGACCGCGACCGGCTCGGCCTGGAATCGCGAGGCGAACTACGACGTCAGACCTTGCCCGAGCTTCGATCCGAGTAACGAGGGCACCTGGAAGCTTCGCCTCGACGGCAATGCGACCAATTTCGTCGTCCTCCCGGTCTTCACCGTCGACACGACGCCGCCGCCGCCGCCGACGATCACTTCGGCTCCGCCCGACTCGAGCAACGCGGCGAGCGCGAGCTTTGGCTTTTCGGACACGGAGGCTGGTGTCGGTTTCCGCTGTCAGCTCGACGGCGCCGCGTTTACGCCGTGCTCGAGCCCCGCGCTCTATGCGGGGCTGAGCGACGGCTCGCACACGTTCCGGGTGAAGGCGGTGGACGCAGCGGGCAACGAGAGTGGCACGATCGCCCGCACCTGGACGGTCGACACGACGCCGCCGCTCGTCTCCCTCGCGGCGCCGGCCGACGGAAGCTCGACCGCGGATGCGACGCCGACCTTCAGCGGCAGCGCAGGCGGTGCCAACGGTGATTCGTCCACCGTGAGCGTGCTCGTCTACAGCGGCTCGAGCGCGACGGGAACAGCCGTGCGAACCCTGAGCACCCTGGCCGGACTCGACGGGTCGTACGCGGTGGCTCCCTCCGATCCGCTGCCGAACGGAACCTACACGGCACAAGCCCAGCAGAGCGACCTGGCCGGGAACACCGGCACGAGCACCGCGAACACCTTCACCGTCGCCGTCGCCGTCCCCGTTCCGCCGACCAACCTCTCACCTCCGACGATCGCGGGCACGGCCCAGCAGGGCCAGATGTTGAGCGCCTCGAGCGGGGGCTGGAGCGGAACGGCGCCGTTCACCTATGCCTATCAGTGGCGCCGTTGCGATACGGGAGGCGCCAACTGCGCCGACATCGCGGGCGCGAGCGCGCCGACGTACACGCTCGTCGCCGCGGATCTGGGGACGACGATCCGTGTCGCCGTCACCGCCTCCAACTCGGCGGGGTCGAGCTCGCAGAGCTCGGCGCAGACAGCCGTCGTCACGCCGTCTGCCGCGCCGCCGGTCAACACCAGCCCGCCGACGATCTCGGGCACGGCCCAGCAGGGCCAGAGGTTGAGCGCCTCGACCGGGGCCTGGAGCGGAACGGCGCCGTTCGCCTATGTCTATCAGTGGCGGCGCTGCGACACGGGAGGCGGCAGCTGCGCCGATATCGCAGGCGCGAGCGCGACGACATACACACTCGCCGCCGCGGATCTGGGGACGACGATCCGTGTCGCCGTCACCGCCTCCAACTCGGCAGGCTCGAGCGTCTCATCCTCAATCCAGACGCCGACCGTCACCGCGGCGGGGTCGGTCGGCTTTCGCGACCAATCCTTCAGCGGTGCGGGCGTCGCACCGACGGGGTCGAAGCCGGAGAGCAAGCTCTGGTGGAACGACGGGAGGTGGTGGGCGAGCATGTGGGCCGGGTCCGGCCAGGGTTTCCACATCTTCAGGCTCAATCTCGGCACGCAGAGCTGGACCGACACCGGGACTCAGCTCGACGACCGGAGCGGGACGCGCACTGACGCGCTTTGGGACGGCAGCCACCTCTATGTTGCCTCGCACGTCTTCGCCACCTGCGGCTGCTCGACACCCGCCTCCGGCTACCCGAGCCGCCTGTACCGCTACAGCTACAACGCGACGACGAAGAGCTACGCGCTCGACGCCGGTTTCCCGGTGCAGCTCAACAACACAAAGACTGAGACGCTCGTGATCGACAAGGACTCGACGGGGACACTCTGGGCGACTTGGGCGCAAAGCAACAAGGTGATGGTCACACACACGCAGAACGGTGACGATCACAGTTGGGCGACGCCGTTCATCCTGCCCGTCGCCGGTTCGTCGACGCTGAGCAGCGACGACATCTCCTCGCTCGTCGCCTTCGGCGGCAACAAAATCGGCGTGATGTGGAGCAACCACACGGATTCGACGATGTACTTCGCCTACCACGTCGACGGCGCGGCGGATTCGAGCTGGACCGCCAACCCGGCGATCAGCTCACCGCTCTACGCCGATGACCACATCAACCTCAAGTCACTGCAGTCGGACGGCAGCGGTCGCGTCTTTGCCGTCACCAAGACGTCGCTCAACGATCCCGCAAACCCGAACCCGAACGATCCCCTCGTCCTCCTGTCCGTCTTCACGCCGGCCGCCGGGTGGGCGACGTATCCCGTCTGGCGTGTCTCCGACGGCGTCACGCGCCCGATTCTCTTTATCGACCAGTCGAACTTCGTCCTGCATGTCTTCGCCAGCTCGAGTGTCAGCGGCGGCAGGATTCTCGAGAAGACCTCTCCGATCAATTCGATCTCGTTCGCCGTCGGCACGGGCACCACGTTCATGAAGGACGGCGGCAGCAACAGCCTGAACAACGCCACTTCGACGAAGCAGAATCTCACGAGCGCGAGCGGGCTCGTGATCCTCGCGTCAAACGACACGACCGGTTACTACTGGCACAACTACGAGCCGTTCTAGCGGCTTGATGGGTTTAAGGCGTTGGCAGACGATCCGTACTTCAACCCGTGACGCGCCCGTAGCCCGGTTCCAGTAGGCTGCCGCTGTCGTGCGTCGCCCCCGTCGTCACGGCGCCCGTGGAGAGCACGCTCGCATCCCCTCCCGCCGCGCGCTGGAGCGAGGGGAGCGGAGGCCGAGGCGGCGCCGTGCGGCCTCCAAAATCCGGCGTCTATTTCGGTGCCTGGACCTCGCCCAACACCGGCTACACGCTCAGGCAGCGTGAGCAGCAGATCGGGCGCAAGTACGACATCGCGCACAACTACCACGATTGGGATGATGCATTTCCATCCGCCCAAGACCGCTCCTGGGCCAGAGGCGGCCGCATCCTCTATCTCGACTGGACGTCACGGATCTTCGGCACCTCCAGAATGATTTCGTGGTCGAGGATCGCCCGCGGACTTGAGGATCGCGCAATCGACGCCGAAGCGGCGAGAATACGTCGTTTCCGCCGGCCGCTGCTCCTCTCGTTCTCCGCGGAACCGGAGGCTGCCATCAACGCAGATGCAGGCACAGTGCGCGGCTTCGCCGCCGCCTTTCGCCACATTCATGACCGTTTCCGCGCAGATCGGGTGAGGAACGTGTCGTGGGTGTGGTCCGTAATGGGCTCCCGCGACTACTTGGGCTATTACACCCATGGGCTTTACCCCGGCGACAGGTACGTCGATTGGATCGCGTGGGATCCTTACAACTGGTACACGTGCCATGACACGAAGTGGGAAAGCTTCGCCGAGACAATCACCGGCTTCTACAAATGGCTCACACAGCAGGGACGCTCGCGGAAGCCGTTCATGCTCAGTGAGTGGGGGAGCCGTGAGAGCGACGTGGATTCGAATGCGAAAGGACGGTGGTTCCTGGACGCGCGAAATGCACTGAAGAGTGGGCTGTTCCCCAACCTGAAGGCACTCGTCTATTTCGACAGCAATCCGCCCGAATGCGAGTGGTCGGTGGACAGCTCACCAGCCTCGCTGAACGGGTATCTGGCAATGGCCCGCGATCCTTTCTTCAATCCTTGACGGAGCGCGTCGCGCTTGAAGATGGCGCCGACTCAGCCATGGCGAGGGAGACCCACTATGAGCGCGTTGGCTGAGTTCGACGGACGCTTTCGCGTCGAGTCGGGCTAGAGCGTTCACGAGCTCCGCTGCGGTGAAGTCGCCAACGCATGGCAGGGGGACGGGCCACGTGCACACAACCCCTCAAGGGACCCTGACGCGAGTCGACATCCTTCAGCAGCCGCCGACGATTCACCCGGTCGCAGCACAGTCGTTCGACGCACTGCACGACGCGGGAGTCAGATGGTGTCTTCTGCGCGGCGAGAGGCGGCTCGCTTCACCGCCGCACGACGTCGACATCCTCGTTTCACAGGCGGATCTGCGGCGGGCGACTGAGGCTTTGGCAAGTGTCGGCTTCGCCGCCGTGCCGACCTGGGCACGCGGATCGCACAGATTCTTCGTCGGATACGAAGCCGACGCAGGCGGATGGCTGCAGATCGACGCGGTCACAGAGCTGGCTTATGGGCCTCAGTACGCGATTCAGACCGATGCTTCGGCCGGCTGCCTGAAGCGGCGCGAGCGGATCGGGCCTCTCACGGTCCTCTCTGGTGACGACGCCTTTTGGACGCTCCTGCTCCATTGCGTCCTCGACCGTCGCGATATTCCCGGTCATCAGAAAGAGAGGCTGAAGATCCTCGCCTCCCTCGCCACTCCATCTGGTCAACTCGCCCGGTTTGTGGCCGGCGCGGCCGGCCCTGACTGGGACCCGCATCGCGTCCTCGAGTGCGTGAAGGCGGCAGAATGGGCAGCCCTAGACGGACTTCGGACGACGGTCATCAAGGGCTGGGTCCGAAAGCACCCGCTTCGCTTTGGTGGTCGTCTCCTCAACGGGGCGAGCCGTTGGAGGGCGCAGCCGCTGCACACGGCGGTGCGCCTGCGGGGACTTCGAGTTGCCATCGTCGGGCGCACGCGTGACGAGGCGGCCGAAGTTGCCTCTTCGCTGGCGGAGTCGTTCTATTTTCCCGTCTCGGTCGGAGCGTGGGACGGAGGGATCGCCGCGGCCGTGACAGCCGCCTGGCGGCAAGCCCGGGGGTGTCTCGTCGTTTTTGCGAGGTCGAGTCGCGAGGTCGACGTGAAAGACGAGCGTCGTGCGGCAGTGGTTCATCGCGCGAAGCGTGCCCTTATTGCGCCGGACGTCGTGGTCGCGCTCGAACCGGTTACGCCCGCCATGCTCGGGCTTGGAAACTCGCCCGTCGAGGCCGTCGAAGCCGGCCCGGCGGCGCCGGACGAAGTGACGGCACTCGTCTGGCGCGCATACTGCGAAAGCCGCGGTTGGAAGCCGAGCCTCGACTGTCGCTGACCGCATCATGCGCCGGGCTCCGCCTTGCACGATGGGCTCAGCGAGCACGCACTAGACGCAGGAGAGCGAGCGCCGGCCCGTACGAGCGGGACGTTTTCGCCGTCGTCATGATCGCGTTGTCTCGGCGATAGATGTCCACGCGCGGAAACGCGTACAAATCGGGCTGCCTCGGCGAGTCGCGGAAAAGGCCGAAAGCAGCGCGGTAGCCAGCCCTGTGCGCGGCTTGGCGGACGCGCGTGTCGTGCTCGCCGTAGGGGTACGACAGAAGCCGGCACGACACGCCGATCTCGTCCTCGAAGCGCAGCCGTGAATCGCGGAGCTCACGAAGGAGCTCCGCCTCGCCCAGACGCGTCAGATGCGCATGCGTCAACGTGTGCGAGCCGATCTCGACGCCGCGTTTCGCCAGGCCGCGAAGATCGTCCCACGTCATCGTCGCGAGCTCGTGAGGAGTAGTCGCAGCCTCCTGCGACAGCTCCGGGACGGTGAGCGGCCCGCCTTCGTCGGCAAAATCTGCGCAGGCGAAAATCGTCGCGGGGACGTTCAGCCGGTCGAGAATCGGTAATGCTGCGCCGAGGCTCCTGTAGGCGTCGTCGAACGTGACATGGAATGACCGTCCGGTGCCCCGTAGGACGTCATCGACCGAAGCGGGCCGGAACCGCCGGAGGAGCAAGGTGCGAATCTGCCGCTCGAACAGCGCGGGCGGGACCGAGAGTGGATGCGTCCAGCCGTCCGAGACGGCGTGATAGCAGAGGACGAGCTGCCGAAATCGGCCGATCATCGTCGCTTTCTGCCGCCTTGATTCTCTTCCGACCTGTTGCGTGGACGCGCATCGGTGCCCCAGCGCGCTGGTACGGTCTGAACGTGCACGGCAGGGCGGGATCGACGTGAGATCCAACCGCCGCCGTCGCTCCGGAGCGGCGCGGACCTAGAAGCCTTGGGACGATCGGAACAGAGACCGCCGCGTGAGGGCGAGCGCGCGACGGATATGGCCGACGCCACGCATGACGGCCCGACGGAGTTCTCAACCGCTGCCACCCGGCGACAGATTCGGGGATCCGCACTGCTCCTCGCCGGAAGGGTGTTGTCGCTTGGGATCAATTTCGCAGTCCAGGTTCTCATCGTCCGATACCTGTCGAAGGAGGCTTACGGCGCCTTTGCATACGCCCTCTCGATCGCCGTCTTCGGCCAGACCATCGTCACGTTCGGACTCGACCGCGCCGTCACGCGATTCGTCCCCATGTACGACGAGCGGCACGACTACGCAAGCGTCTTCGGCGCTCTCTTCCTCGTCGGAACGACGGTCATGGGCCTCGGCCTGGCCTTTGTTGCGCTCATATACGGGTTGCAGGGTCTCATCGGCCAGACATTAATCCACGACCAAACAGCCCTCTCGCTTCTGCTCCTCCTGGTCGTTCTCACGCCGGTCCAAGCGCTCGACGACCTCCTGACCGGCCTCTTTGCGGTCCTGGCGAGGCCACGTGCGATCTTCTTCAGGAAATACCTCCTGACCCCCTCCTTCAGGCTTGTTGTCGTGATCGCGCTCATCATCGGCGACGCAGGGGTCTTCTTCCTTTCAGCCGGGTATGTCGTCGCTGCCGCGGTGGGCGTGGCGATCTACGCGTCGATGCTCGTCCGCACCCTCCGCGCACAGGGGCTCCTCGACCACTTCGACTGGCAGGCAATGAGGATTCCGGCCCGCGAGATCCTCAGCTTCACGATCCCCCTGCTGACGACCGATCTCGTCTACGCGGTGATGGCAGTCTCCGACGCAATCCTTCTCGGGCACTTCCGGGGCTCGACCGCCGTAGCGGCCTTGCGAGCCGTCCAGCCGGCCGCGCAACTCAATATGCTGGCATTCTCGACGTTCCTTCTCCTGTTCACGCCCCACGTGGCGCGGCTGTTCGCCCGCGGCGACCGTGCGGGTATCGGGCGTCTCTACTGGCAGACGACGGTCTGGATCGCCGTCGTTTCCTTCCCGATTTTCGTCCTGACGTTCGCGCTGGCCAAACCCTTGACGCTGCTGCTTTTCGGGCCCCGTTACGAAAGCTCGGCCGTCCTGCTCGCGATCCTCGCCTTCGGCTATTACTTTCAGGCCGCGCTCGGGTTCAACGGGACCACGCTGATGGTCTACGGAAGGCTCAAGTACATCGTCGTGGTGAACGCCCTCGCCGTGCTGGTGAACATCGGCCTGAACGTCGTCCTGATCCCGGCATACGGCGCGGTGGGCGCCGCAATTGGAACGGCCGGGACACTGGTCGTGCACAATGTGCTGAAACAGGCCGCACTTCAGTCAGCCACCGGGATCAGCTTCTTCCGACGGTCCTATATCTTCACCTACGCGAGCATCGTCGTCGCGGCGACAGGCGTTCTAATCGTCTCACACGCGATCGACTCCCGACTCACGCAGCTGTCGCTCGCCGCGGTTGCGACGGTGGCTATTTTCGGCGTGAACCACCGGGTCCTTGAGATTGGCGAGACGTTTCCGGAGCTCATGCGGTTCCCCGGGGTTCGGCGGCTCGTGCGCGGAGCTTGAGAATTTTCGGAGCTTGAGAATTTTCCTTGCTCGCGCTACAACTCGGTCGAGGTTTTTCGCGGCGTCGGCCAAGTCCTCCGGCGGGCGTCGAGGCTGCGTCCTTTAAGGATCGATATGCGGCAAATGAGCGTCACGAACAGGCGTCGGACGAGACTCGTCACCTTCTCCGGACTCGACGGTGCGGGCAAGAGTTCGCAGGCAGAGCTGCTCCGCGAGACGCTGACGGCCGACGGCGTTACGGCTGTGATTGAGTGGGTTCCGGTCGCGATCAACCCGTCGATCGGAAAGATGAAGAGCGTGGCCAAGGGGATCCTCCGCGCGTTCGTCCAAGTCGACCGAACTGGCGCGGCCGGGGGCGAAGGCGATGATGCCAGCGACCCCGGCAAACGCCTCGTCCGCCGCAGTGCCACAGTGCGCCATCTCTGGTCCACTGTCGTCACCGTCGCCAACATCGTCTCGCATTGGCGGGTCATGCTGCGCCACGCCGGGCGCGGCAGGATCGTCATTTTCGACCGGTACGCCTTGGATTCGGCGGTTCGCCTGCATACGTGGTATGACGAGCTCGGAAGCGTACGGTTCCAGAGCTGGCTCGTGCGAACCCTGTCGCCGAGACCTTCGATCTCGTTCCTCCTCGATGTCCCGGCCGATACCGCGCTGACACGGAAGGTCGATCGCTGGGATCTCGAGCAGCTCCGACGGCAGGCGGCCATTTACCGTAGCGAGTGCAGAAAGTTCGGAGTCAAGGGTCTGGACGGGACTCGGCCCCGCGACGAGCTTGCCCTCGAGATAGCGCGGGAAGTGTCCGAACGCCTTCGCTTAGACGGGACGTAATGACGACGTCAGAGGGTCAGGCACGCGACGCGGGTGACGTCGCGCCGGCGGGAGGGTTCGCCGCGAGTGAGGCCGCCGTGCTCGCTGCGCTCGCCCGGGCATTGCCGGCCGACGCGCGCGCCGGGCGGCTCGGGCTCGCACGACGTCCCCAGCGCCATTCGAGGTCCGTGATCTACTTCGTCGGGACCGGCCGGCCACGCCGGCGGCGTGCGAAGTGGGTTGTGAAGCGGCCTGAAGTGTCCTCAAGTCAGCAAGATCTCAGCGCTCCGGCGAGCGCCGAGACCGAGTTCGCGTCGCTGGTCAGGCTGGCACGGCACTTCTCGCCGCTTGAACCGAGGCTCCGCGTGCCGCGTCCGGTCGCTCTCCTTCCCGAGATCGGAGCGTTCGCGATGGAAGCTATCCATGGGCGCGACATTTCGGCGCTTGTCCACGCAGGCACCCTCGTCGACACGCGCCGGCTGCTCGTGGCGGTGGCCCAGGCCGCGGAGTTCCTGAAGCACCTTCACCGGATCGAGCCACCGTCGGAGCGGGTCGTCGACCTCCGCGCCAACGCTGACGCGTTACTCGAATACGGGGACTTGGTTCTGGCCCGATACGGCCTGGCGCTGCCCGACGAGCTGGCGCAGACGCTTCGTGCAGTACCTGCGCGTCGGGTCCGCGCTCGCATCTGCCGCCTCCACGGCGATTTTGCACCGGTCAACATACTCATTGACGGTGAAGGCAACGCCGTCGGCATCGACGTAGCGCTCGATCGAGTGGGGTTTCCCGAGCACGACCTCGCCCGCTTCCTGGTCATGATCGGGAGCGAACGGCTGTTCATTGCGGGCGAGCGCCTCGCGTCCGTCCGCGCCGTGCGTCGTAGAGCCGAAGCGACGCTCTTCCGAGCGTACTACGGTGAGCCGGATCCGCCGTTGGTTCTCGAGCTGCACCTGATCGACGGTTTGTGCCGCCGCTGGATCCGCCGACACGTCACCCGACTCGAGAACCGGCCGAGCATGCGGGGCGCTCGCCGGCGAATGGTCGACGCTCACTTTCGCCGGCTTCTCGACGAAAGCGCGGAGCGGATTCGGCGCGCGATCTAGCGTGCGCTCAGTGACATAGACCAGAACCCGAATCGGTGAACGTCTTACCGCTTTCGGGGACGAACTGCCAGTCGTAGCTGGACGGGTGGAGCGTGAGCTTGAGCACGCCGTAGGTGTCGCCGTTGCGGACCTCGCTGTTCGGCTGAACGGTGTCGAAGCCGCCGTGGCTGCGCCCGCCGGTTCCGACGACCCACTCCCGGATTCCGTGCGCCGGATCCGCCTGCCCGAGCGGGTTCTGGGGCGCGAAGCGCTCGTAATCGTGATCGTGGCCGTTGAGGACGATCTCTGCTCCGGCGTCGTAGAGGTCCTGCCAGAGCTCTGAGACGTACGGATTGTTGCCGACATGGCCCGAGGAGAAGCGCGGCTCGTGCCAGTACGCCAGTGTGCACGCGTTCGGATGCGCGGCCAGGTCCGCCCTCAGCCACGTCTCCTCCGGCGAACCTGCGTCGCAGCCGCCGAGCGCGTAACACTCCGTGTTGAGCGCGATCAGGTGCCAACTACCGACGTCGTAGCTGTAGTAGCCCTTGTCGCGATCTCCGGCCCGGCCGGTGTCGCCGCCGATTCCGTTCCAGTAGTCGAAGTAACCGGCGGCCGGCACCGTCGTCGCCGGGTCGCACGAATCAAGCGTCCCTGGAGGCTGGCTTCCGTCCGGATTCTGCGGCGCATACGTCAGGTACTCGTGGTTACCCGGAATCGGACGGAACTTGGCCAGGATGCTCCCCCACGTCGGGCCGAAGAAGTTGACGAAGAACTGGTAGTCGCCACAGTCGTATTGATCGTCGCCGAGCGCGAGAACGTCGGTGATCCGAGAGTCGGCCACGATCAGATTCGAGGTCAGACCGTAGTGGCAGGTCGTCCCCGACATGACCGGATTCGACCGGC
>WNGJ01009707.1_pt1 | contig 10255 bp, 10 predicted proteins | sample 5400611 | NCBI WGS metagenome assembly WNGJ01 (sample SAMN13153375, study PRJNA577476) | soil metagenome | isolation source: 40 cm soil or saprolite under Garry oak tree replicate 1 | place: USA:California | collected 2016-06-15
CACATGGGTTTCGTGCTGCTCGGGCTGGCGACCGCTAACGCCCTCGGTGTCTCGGGCGCCGTGCTGCAAATGTTTTCCCACGGCGTGATCGCAGCTCTGCTTTTCGCCGTGGCTGGACGGATGCTCTATCGCCGAACCCACACGCGTGAGCTGGACGCGCTCTCTGGAATGAATCTCAGCCGCACGCTGCCGTTCGCTGCGTTCACCTTTGTCGTCGCGTCTGCCGCGTCGATCGGGATCCCCGGGTTCAGCGGGTTCGCCGCTGAGATCACAATCCTGATCGGCGCATGGAAGACTTTTCCGATTGCGGTGTGGATCACCGGCGTAGGCATGGTGCTCGTTGCAGCATTCACTCTCCGCGCGCTCACGAAATCTTTCTTTGGTGACGCGGTCTCGAGCGTCCGCATGCAAGAAGGCCGTGTGCAAGTTGATCCGGATTGGAACGAGCAATCGAACAGCATGCCTCCGATCACTGCGCCGGAAAAATGGGGCGCTTGCCTGCTCATGTTCGCAACGCTTGCCATCGGACTATACCCCAAACTTTTGCTGGATCGCATTCAGCCGGCTGTTGAAGCGATGAGGTTCTTAAAATGAGTTATTTGGAACTCCTCAAACTCGCTGCGCCCGAAGCCGTCGTAGTGGTGACGGCGCTCATCGTGCTTGCGATCGGCCTGACAACCGAACGCGCATCCGCATTTTGCTCGGTTGTCGCCGCGCTTGGACTCGTGGTCGCGATCGGCGCTGTGCTAATGTTGCCGCAGAACGCAACCCTGTCTGGCGGGATGCTCGTGATCACACCGCTAACGTCGTTATTCAAGATCATCTGTTTGGCGCTCGCCCTTTTCACTGTGTTCCTTGCGCGCAACGACCGCACCTCGCGCAATCCCGGCGAGTATCTCGCCATGCTTCTGCTTGCTACGATCGGACTCATGTTGCTCGTCGGCAGCGAAGAACTGCTCATGATCTTCATCGGCCTCGAGCTCACCGGTCTCTCGCTTTATGTCATGGCGGCGTTCGATAAAACCGACATCCGCTCCGCTGAAGCGGGCCTGAAATATTTCCTGTTCGGCAGCACGGCGAGCGCGTTCACGCTATTTGGGATCAGCTTCATTTACGGGATGTCGGGAACGACCAGCCTTGCTGCGATCGGGCAGAAACTAAGCTCCGGTCCCATCCAACCGCTGCTCGCTGTCGGCATCGTGATGACTCTCATCGGTTTCGCGTTCAAAATCGCCGCTGCGCCATTCCACCTGTGGGCGCCTGATGCCTACCAGGGGGCGCCCGTTCCGAGCGCGGCATTTATCGCTTCGGGCTCGAAGGTCGCCTCGTTCGTCGTGCTGGGAAAAATCGTGCTGGTTGGTTTCGCGCCGGTGCACGGTAGCGCAGACTGGCACGCCATGGTGGCCGGCTGGTCGCCCGTGCTCGCTGCGCTGGCCGCATTGTCGATCCTGGTTGGCAATCTGGTCGCGCTCGCGCAGACCAACGTGCGTCGTCTGCTCGCCTACTCCGCTGTCGCGCACGGTGGTTACACATTGCTTGGACTCGTCGCGGGTGGGCGCGCTGGATTCTCCGCGACACTCTTCTACACGACCATCTACGCCGTCACGCTCGTAGGCGCATTCGGCGTCGTCGGGCTGGTCCGCCGCCAAACCGGCGGCGACGATTTCCAAAATTTTGCCGGGCTCTCGTCGCGCTCGCCGTTGCTCGCCGGATGCATGTCGATCTTCATATTATCGCTGGCCGGCATCCCGCCGCTGGCCGGATTTTTCGGGAAATTCTACCTGTTCAGCGTCACTTTGGGCGCCGGCGGAAACCACGGCCTGCTCTGGCTCGTCGCGCTGGCGCTCTTTGGCAGCCTCATCTCGCTCTACTATTACCTCATCGTGCTGAAAGTAATTTTCGTTGATGAAGCAGCGACCCCAACATCAGTTGTCAAAGCCGATTTGTTGTCGCGAATCTCGTTAACGCTCCTTGCTCTGCTCGTTCTCATCCTAGGAATAACGCCCGGAGCATTGGCCGCCAGGATTATTGCTTCGCTGCCTTAGAAACTGTCGCCGTGGCCAAAAAAAATGCGTGCTGGATTGCTCGGCACCACGTTATAAATCTTTTGTGAATCGACAATGAACAAACAAATCGCAAAAGTTGATCGCGTGAAAGCAGGCAGTATCAGCGAGTTCATTGACCGCCATTATCGACACTTCAACGCGGCAGTGCTCAAAGACGCCGCCGAAGCCTACGTCGCGCATCTTGATCGTGGAGGGAAAATGATGATCACGCTCGCCGGCGCGATGAGCACGGCGGAATTGGGCGTCTCCCTCGCTGAAATGATTCGTCAGGATAAAGTTCACGCCATTACCTGCACCGGGGCGAACCTGGAGGAAGACCTCTTCAATCTCGTGGCGCGCAGCAAGTATGAACGCATTCCGAATTATCGGGAGTTAAGCCCGCAGCAGGAGAAAGAGCTGCTGGCTCGTCATTTGAATCGGGTGACGGACACATGCATTCCAGAAGAGGAAGCCATCCGGCGAATTGAGAGAGCCGTCATAGATGAGTGGGTCGCGGCCGACAAAAAAAAGGAGCATTTTTTTCCGCACGAATTTCTTTTCAAGATCTTAAGGGAGTGCCGGCTCAAGAAATTCTATGAAATCGACCCTGCCGACAGTTGGATGATGGCCGCCGCCCAGAAGGACCTTCCGTTGTTTGTTCCCGGCTGGGAAGACTCGACCCTCGGAAACATTTACGCCGCGCGCTGCATCACGGGTGCAATCACCGACGTGCATACGGTGCGCTCTGGAATCGAATACATGATCGAGCTGGCGGAATGGTATCGCCGGGTATCACAGGATTCTTCCATTGGTTTCTTTCAAATCGGCGGGGGCATTGCAGGCGATTTCCCGATTTGCGTTGTGCCCATGCTCAATCAAGACGTGGTCAGCACGCCTGTTCCCGAGTGGGGTTATTTTTGCCAGATCAGTGATTCCACCACCAGCTTCGGATCCTATTCCGGCGCCGTGCCCAACGAAAAAATCACCTGGGGCAAACTGAGCGTCGACACGCCGAAATACATGATCGAATCCGACGCCACCATCGTAGCCCCGCTCGTTTTTGCCAAAGTCCTGGGTTGGTAAAGATTTCCCGCCGCGCCGTAGGTCGCCGGGGCGACCGAAGGCGGGATTTCCGCGAAAGTTCTCGGCTGGTAAACGCACGCCGCCGCGTGAGTTACCAGTTATTCGCTATTGGTTCTTTATTTTGTCTCCCCCTGATAATTGGTGCCCAAACCCGCTTGACTCGGCCGCGTTGCCGCGGGCACAATCGCCGCATGAACATTCCAAAAACATTCGCATTACTTGCCCCGTTTCTTTCAGCTGCGTTGATCGCAATCCCAACATCCGCGCAGGTAACCAGCCCGTCGCCGAACGCGCCTTCAATTCCAAGCGACAGCCCGGCGCTGAGTAGCCCTTCACCGGGGGCAACACTGACCAGTCCAGGTGGCAGTCAGTCATCAACCAGTGGACAGCCCAGCGCAGAGGACATGCAGAAAATGATGACTCAAATGATGGAGCTGGCCAAACCCGGCGAGAATCACAAGCTGCTGGCGGATTTGGCCGGCACGTGGACATACAACATCAAAATGTGGATGAACCCTGATCCAAACGCGAAGCCGGAGGAATATAAAGGCACGGCGGTAAGAAAACCGATGATGGACGGACGCTACTTTGTCATGGATGTGACTGGAAAAATGCAGATGCCGCAGCCTAACGGCAAGAAGAAGGAGATGACTTTCAAAGGCATGGGCATTGAAGGCTACGACAACGTGAAAAAGAAATTCGTATCTTCATGGATCGATAACATGGGCACTGGAATCATGACGTCGGAGGGCGACTACGATCCCGCGACCAAAACGTTTACCTACACCGGAGAATACGAAGCGATTCCGGGCATGAAGCAGAAAATCCGCGAAGTGATCAAGATCGTCGACAAAGACCATCACACCTTTGAGTGGTATGAAGATCGCGGCGGCCAGGAAGCGAAAACCATGGAAATTGCGTACACACGCAAAAAATAAATAATGGCCTGCCTGCTGACTTCCGACCTCTGGCCTCCTTGGCTCGCCGTAGCCTCGGCATAGGCGGCCTGGCTCGAACAAGGCATTCTAAAACTCGAGAGCATAAAGCGTTGGCAAATTTTTATCGACCTGAGGAAGTAAGATCTCCCTGGAAAGATCTGACCTCTGACTTCTGACCTCCGACTTCTGATATCCGACCTCCATTTCGTCTCCGAGTTTCGCGATGAGAACCTCCCGCGGACTCGACGTCGCGCAATCGCCTGCTAGTTTCCGCCATTGACAAGCCTGCGACCGAAACTGCAATCGACCCGCGCTTTACCAACCGCGAACGCCAACCGGGTCTCGATCTTCTCCGTGCGCTCGCCATCATCGTTGTCGTCATTTATCACGCGGCACTTTTCGGATTCAAATTGCCCGGCCGCGTTGATCGCTTCGGCTGGATCGGTGTCGATCTTTTCTTCGTCCTCAGCGGCTATTTGATCGGCGGGCAATTGCTCGCGCCGCTCGCACGCGAACAATCGATCCAGCTTGGGCGCTTCTTCGCTCGTCGCATCTTCCGGATCATGCCGGCTTACTTTGTCACTCTAGCGGTTTACTTTTTGTTGCCGTCGTGGCGCGAGTATCCCGACATGGCACAGCCGCTCTGGAAATTTCTTTTGTCTATCCAAAACATTGCGCTTCACGGCGGCACCGCGTTCTCGCACGCATGGTCGCTCGCGATCGAGGACCAATTCTATCTCGCCTTGCCGTTGATTCTGATTCTGATCAGCTGCTGGCCGCGCGCGGGAATCATCATTCCCTGCATAATTTTTATCGGCGGACTCGTCTTGCGCGCGTTTCTCGCGTGGCAAAATCCCGGTGACGGCGGCGTGAGCTTCCGCGGATTTCAATCATGGATTTATTATCCTACCTGGACACGCCTCGATCCGCTCGTGTTCGGAGTTGTCCTGGCTGCAATCGAGAAGTTTCGGCCGTCTTGGTGGCGACGACTGATGGATGGGGCGCTCTGGCTGTGGCTGCCCGGATTAGCCGCAATCGTTTACGGTTTGTACATCGGCGAAGGCGATCTCACCGTCGCGGCCTGTATCTGGCAATTTCCCCTGATCGGGTTTGGAATGGCTGCGTTGCTCGTTTGTGCCGTTAGTCCGCGTTTACTTTTCCGCCGAATCGAAATTCCCGGCGCAGCATTCTTGGCCAGCATCGCTTACAGCGTTTACCTGAGCCACAAACTCGTCATTCATGCCGTGACCCGATTCTGTTCCAGCCACAGCATCGCGCTGACATCTGTTCCCGCTCTTTTCCTTGTAGAAGTGTCGATTTACGCGGTGGGACTCGTTCTGTTCTTGTCCATCGAACGTCCGTTCCTCCAGCTCCGGCATCGAATTGCCGGCCGGTCGTAGACGCGAACTAACGCGGCACGCGAATCAGATGGTGGCGATCCGCGAGGCCAAGCGCGGTGCCAACAAACGGGAGAGCCGTGGCCTCCTCGCGATCGCAGGCTGGTAAAGTTCTCTTGAATAAGCGGCCAGGCGGCCTCGGTCGCTATTTCCCGAATCGGTGCTATAGTCTCCAATGTCTAAACGATCTGGCATCTCCTTCACCCGCCGCGCACCCGACAACATCACCGAAGAACTGGTGGCTGTTCTTTCTTCCAGGGCCTCGTTCGAATTCAAGCCGTTATTCGAAATTATCCTGCTCAATCTACGGGAGCGCAACGCGGCCAGCGGCGGCGAAGAGATGCTGCGGTTGCGGGCCTATGAAAAGCTTCAGGGCCTTGTCAGCCAGGGCGCGGTCAACCGGACGGTCACGGGAGTCACGAAGAAATATAAAGGCGTCGCGTCGCGCATGGTCCTGCTGCGCGCCGAGATGAAAGCGTTGCGCGCCGACTGCAATGAGCGCGCTCTCGCCAGGGCTGCGGCGGCTCAATGAACGCTGAGCTTCATTAGGCTCAACCAAGGTCGGAGAAATGGGAGTCTGGTTTGCCGTCCCAAAAACGGAACCGTTGGTTCCCATACCCGGAACATTGGCACGTCGCCGTGTTAATCCGAATAGATCTCAATCTACTCATTGCAAGCAACTTGGATTGATAATCGAAATCCTGGCACGGGCATTGCATAAGCAGTGGCATCAATCAATCCAAACCTTATGCAAAACTTTGAATCTACTTACGCTCTGTTGGTTCGTTCGGAAGAGAAGAAGCGCAATGCGCTGGAGATAGTGGTCTACGCTCTGTTTATCCTCAGCGCAGCGTTTTCGATCTGGCAGTTTGCGCACCAAACCGTCGCGTTCCCGATCGACAAACTGGCGAACGCAACCGTTTGCGCGACCGAGCCGCAACGAACCTGATCTCCCGCGGTCTCCGCTTTCATTCTGAGGTGTGACCGGATAACCGATCACTGATCACTCGCCATTCTCTGTTCGTCGATCGCCAGGTAATCATCGCGCGGCGGGCTGAAGGTATCGAGCACGCGCGTCGGCAAAATCGTTTCCACACCGTGCGGGACATTGCTCGCGAGATAGAAGGAATCGCCGGTTGAAAGCTCATGCGGCACGCCGTCAACGATGAGCCGCATCTTACCTTCGAGAATGTGAACGATCTGCTCCTGCGGATGTGAGTGCGGAGGCATGGTACTCCCCGCCGCCAGCGTGGCCATCATTTGATACATTGTCTTGCCGTTTGCGACCGTTCGGCGCGTTATGCCAGGACAAATTTCAATTGTCGGATTCTCTTGTTTCATCTCCATAACCTTACGGCGACAACTTGATCGCGCGAATGTTTTGGGTAGCTATCGCCGCGCCATTTGGTGAGCGAAATTTCGTCCGCAAATTTGAAACTCGCTCGCTTCCCAACTCGCTCGCCGCTAGCCCTCGCGGCGTTGCCTTCTATATCGCTGATCCCATCACCTCCGAGTGCGGCCCAAGCAGTAACTGCAACCGGCCAACCGAATCCGCAGGAGATGATGAAGCAGATGATTGAGATGTCGAAGCTTAATGAAAATCACAAGCTTCTCTCCAGCCTCGACGGCAGTTGGAATTACACCATCAAAATGTGGATGAATCCCGATCCGAACGCCAAGCCGCAGGAATCAAAAGGCACCGCCACTCGCAAGACCGTCATGGTCGGCCGTTACGTGATGATGGATGTGGCCGGCAAGCTGCAGATGCCCGGTGAAGACGACAAAATGAAAGACGTGCAATTCAAAGGCATGGGCTTGGAAGGCTACGACAACGTGAAGAAAAAGTTCATCAATTCATGGATCGACAACATGGGCACCGGTATCCAGTTCTCCGAAGGCACGTACGATCCCGCGACAAAGACATTGACTTATACGAGCGAAATGGAGCCTGTGCCCGGAATGAAATCGCAAGTGCGGGAAGTAATAAAGATCGCCGACAACAACCACATGACCTTGGAATGGTACGAAAACCAGGGCGGTGGCGAAAAGAAAACCATGGAGATCGCGTACACCCGCCCAGGCAAAAAATAGCGTGACGCCAGGTTCACACTTCTTAATTCCTACATCTGCCTTGCGTCAGCCCGCGCATGTAGCTCGCATAGCAAGCGCCGCTGACCAGACAAGCTACTCACCAAATTGTGCGTGAGCAGGATCTTCTTCTTTGTGTCGCCACGGAGAAATCCGGGTAAACAAATCGCGGGTCGCGCGTGCAATGTCTTCGACTTTAGATACGCCTCTGCCTGCCGAGCCGTAAGGAGCGTGTCAATTTGCTTCTCGTTCGCGGGCCGCGTTTCGCAGATAATCGACCTGCGATGAAATTGATATTTTTCTCTGGCCTCGCGGCCTTCTGCGTTTGGACGATTGTCGCAACTGAAGCGCCAAAGTCCGCAAGCACGCCATCTTCGGAGTCTCCGCGGGCGCAGGTCACGGTCGAGAATTGGGACAAGGGCGGCGCGCTGTCGCATTGGGTTTACACCCATGTGTCGGAGGTCTTCCCTTCAGCAGTGGTTCGCAGAGGCGGCGCGATTGTCGATCTGCCGGTGGAGCTAAAATCCGAGATCGGCGCGCTGAAGCTGAAGAACGCCGACGGATCGGAACAAACGCTCGACCAATTCGTCAACAATGGCGCAGTGGACGGTTGTCTCGTCGTGCATGCCGGCAAAATCGTTTACGAAAAATATCCGACGATCCAGCCCGCCGACCTGCACATTATCATGTCGGTCACGAAAGCCGTTGTCCTGGCCGCGCTCGCGATTCTCGAGGACCAGGGGAAGATCGATCTGGAAAAACCGGTGGAAAATTTTCTGCCGGAACTGAAAGGAAGCGATTGGGCCGGCACACGGTTGCGCGATCTGGCGGACATGCGCTCAGGCATGGAAGGCAGCGAGACGAGCAACGACGCATACCGAAACCCTGCGCACAAACAATTTCAGCTTGAGGCGACTCTTGGATGGCAGTTGCGCACCGCGCCGGAGTTGCCGGAAGCAGCGCGAAGCGGCGATCTGCTTGCGTTTTTGCGCACGATCAAACGCGAACGACCGGCTGGCGAGAAATGGGCTTACACAAGCAGCAATACCGCTGTGATCGGCGAAGTCGTGTCGCGCATCACTGGCAAAAGTTTGGCCGACGCAATCAGTGATCTGATCTGGAGCAAGATCGGCGCGGCACACGACGCCACACTCGCCGAGAACGAACGCGGTTTTCCCGCTTCGCATGCCGGGATGTCTGCAACTCTGCGGGACGTGGCGCGCTTCGGATTGCTGTTCACAAAAAACCCGCCCGCCGGTCACAGCCGGGTCGTTTCAGACGCGGTCATCAAACGGATCTTCGCCGGCTACGGCGATCAGCGGACGGCCGACGAGCACGGCAGCCTGCCGTTGACTTACCAATGGGACATGATCAGTAACAAAGGCGAATTAGCCAAAGGCGGCTGGGCCGGTCAGCTGCTTTACATCAATCGCGACAAAGACGTTGTCGTCGCGTGGTCCGGCACGAACCAGGTTGCTGATCCAAAACTCGAGCCCCTCCCGTGCCGCATCATCGCGAAGACATTCTTCTGATCACTTCTTCCTTCTTAATTTTTCCCTCTGCCTTCTTATGTGCCGTCAGATCCAACGGCGCACTTTGTGTTTATACTGCAAATAAGGCTCACCGAATTTTGCGGTGAGATATCTCTCTTCGCGAAGGACCACGCCGTAATGAAGGATCAACGCGAGCGGGACGACAAAGAGCAACGTGATCCAGTCGTTAAGGAAAAAGCCTAGCGCGATCTGCACTAGACAAAGCGCCAGATACATCGGGTTCCGTGTGAAGCGAAACGGCCCGTCGCGCACAAGCGCTAGCGCAGGCTCGGCAGGGTGAACGTTTGTTCCGGCCGCTTTCATTGTTCGCAAGGCCCACAGCGCCAGCGTTGGCGCCAAAATGATAAAGACAATCCCGCAGACGAGACACATGCTATATCTCAGGATCGGCAGCCGTATGAATAAGTGCATCAGAACGCTGATCACCGCGTTAATCAGCCAGATCAACGGCGGGAAGGCGATGACGCCGGGATTATCTAGTGGTTTGTCCGCGTTCAATGCGCGACAATTTATGCAAATGCGTCATGCGTGCTTCGCATTTCTGGGCGTCGCGATTTTCACTCTTTCTCATGGCGCACGCGCTGAAGAAAAACCGATGATGAAAGCAGTCGTCGCGCATGAGTATGGCGCGCCTGACCTGCTGAAATTTGAAGAGGTGCCGCGGCCCGAGCCGAAAGACGATGAAGCACTCGTGCGCGTAATCGCTAGCGGAGTCAATCCAGCTGACCCGCTCACGCTCAGCGGTAAATACGCAAAGGAATTCGGCACGCATTTGCCACTCATCCCCGGCTACGAGATCGCTGGCGTCGTAGAAAAAACCGGCGCAAACATCACCAAACTCAAAGTGGGCGATGCGGTTTACGGTTATCCAACGTTCGGTGGCGGCTGGGCAGATTACGTTACGGTCAAGGAATGGGAAGTGGCCGCGAAACCCAAGTCCCTGAACTTGGTCGAAGCCGCGGCGGTACCGATGGGCGCTTTGACTGCATGGCAGTCATTGGTGGACGTAGCGAAGCTGCAACCGGGACAAACCATTCTGATCCACGGCGGCTCGGGCGGTGTCGGTAGTTTCGCAATTCAAATCGCCAAAGCGCGTGGGGCACGCGTCATCGCGACCGCCTCGACCGCAAACCAGGACCTCCTCAAGCAAC
>WNGJ01022402.1_pt1 | contig 10255 bp, 7 predicted proteins | sample 5400611 | NCBI WGS metagenome assembly WNGJ01 (sample SAMN13153375, study PRJNA577476) | soil metagenome | isolation source: 40 cm soil or saprolite under Garry oak tree replicate 1 | place: USA:California | collected 2016-06-15
CCCGAACCCGCTCCGGTTCGTGCCGATCAGCGAGTACGCGGCCACCGCGCCGTTGGGGTCGAACAGCGTCTCGAAGGCCACGCCGCCGATCGCCTGGTCGTTCCAGGTGATGTTGCCGTTCAGGTTGCCCGCCCCGGCCGGGACGGTGAAGGTGTGCAGTGCGTAGAAGTCGGTACGCCCCTCGCCGTCGATGTAGGTCGGTGACGAGGAACTCAGCGTGACGGCGCCAGTGTCGTTCGACTGCGTCGTCGGGCGGCCGGTGACGGCCGGGGTGACCGTCTGCGACCCGGTGCCCTCGTTGGTGACGCTGACGCTGAACGTGGCCGGCTGCCCGGCGTTCACGGTGGCGTTGAGGGCCGTCTTGTTGACCAGCAGCGTGCTGCCCTGCGGGCTGCCGCCGTTGATCGACTCGGCGAGCTGGACGGCCTTGAGCGTGTTGACCAGGCCGGCGCCCTGGTGGTCGGCGGGCGCGCCGAGGTCGGTGGCCGTGCTGACGATGATCCGCTCGACCAGCGCCGGGGACGGCGCGGCCCCGCCGTGGGTGTTCTCGTACGCCTGGATGACGAGCGCCGCGGTGCCCGAGGTCTCGGGCGCGGACGCGCTGGTGCCCCCGGCCGCCCAGATCGGCGGCGGGTTGCTGCCGTGGTCGATGTCCGCGCAGCCGAAGAACGCCGCGGTGTCGCTGCTGCACAGTGACCAGCCGCGGTCACCGGGGGCGACCACGTCCACCGTGTGCGGGTTGAACTCGGTGACACCGTCCGAGCTCAGCGCGGTGATGTTGTTGTTCTCCCAGCCGCCCGGCGAAAGCTGCGTGCCGTACCGGGTGGTCTGCCGGTAGACCCGGTAGGTGGTGGTCCCGCCGGCCGCGATCACGCCGGGCGTGGTGGCCGGTGAGCCGATGTTGTTGAACGGGCCCGCGTCGCCGCTGCTGGCCACGACCGTGACGCCCGCGGCCACCGCCGCTTGGTCGGCCAGTGCCACCGGGTCGTTCTGCGTGTTCGGGATCGGGTTCCCGCCGATGGACTCGTTGAGCACGTTGACGTGGTCGTGCAGCACGGCCCACTCGACCGCCTGGACGATCTGCGAGTTGAAGAACCCGGGGTTGGGGCCGGCCACGTTCAGCACCGCAAGGCTCGCGCCGGGCGCGATGCCCTCGATCTTGATGTTGCACCCGGGCGGCAGCGGGTGTGCCGGGTTGACGAACCCGGACAGGTCGTAGGTCTGGTTGCCCTGCGAGGCGATCGTGCCCGCGTCCAGGAAGGACTCGCGGCCGTCGGTGGGCGCACCGGGGCCGAACCCGCTGAAGTCCTGGTAGTCGAAGATGACGTGCTGGCCGCCGGCCCGGATCAGGTCGGGGTTGTTGGGGTCGATGCCGTCGGCGATGATGCCGACCTTGATCCCCGCCCCGTTGACGATCTGGTCGGCCGCGTTCACGTTCATCACTTCGCGGGCCTCGGGCTCGATCAGCGGCTGGGCCGGGTTGGCCGGGCAGATCTGCTGGTTAGGGGCGTTGACCGTGCCGCGGTGACCGCGGCGGGCGGCATGCGGGAAGACCGGGCCGGCCCCGCTGCCCAGCGAGGCGAAGTGCCGCATCGTGTCAGGTACCACGGCCCGGACCGCGGAGTTGGCCTGCAGCTTGCTGGCCTCGGCCGAGGAGACCGTCGCCGAGATCGCGTTGATGATGTGGTAGCTGCGCACGTGCGTGGCGTGCACCTGGCGCAACTCGGCCAGCACGCCGGCCTGGGCGGAGTTGGCCGCCCGGATCCGCGCGCTCGCCGTGGCGCCCTGGGCGGGCAGCCCGGTGAGCTGGTTCTTGAAGATGATGATCGAGCGGTGTGTCGCGTGCGCGGCCAATCGCTCGACCTGGGCGGCGGTGAGCACGGACTTGGTGCCCTTGAAGACGCGGCCCGGCGAATGCGCCGCTGCGGCCGCGCCGCTGGCGGCCAGCGGCAACAGCGCCGCGGTGCCTAACGTCGCGGCCAGGCGAAGACCAGAGCGAAAGCGCATGGTGATGTCCATCCCTTCCAGAAACTGGCAACGGCGATCTCCGGCGATCCCGTCGCACGTAGAATTTCCGGCCCCGACGCCAGCCTCCGCTTTGCGGCCGGCTTGTCAACCCTTGACATAACGAAATTCCCGCGGTGCCCGGAGTTCGGTACCGTCACGGGCCCCGGGGCGGGTGCCCAGAACCGGGTGCCGGGGCACCGCCTGCCGCCGGCCGGATGGCGCGAAACGCAGGAAGGGGCCGGCCCGCGGTGCGGGGGCGGCCCTTTCTTCCGTGCTCGCGGCTCATGCTGCGGCCGGGATCAGCCGAGGTAGGCGTTCAGGAAGGTGTTGGCGATCACGCCGTAGCCGAGCACGTTCGCGTGATTGTTCGGCCCGACCGGGGGCGGCGCGCACATCCAGGTGTACATGCAGATGTAGCCGACGTCCTTGGGCACCTTGCCGAACGCGGGCAGGGTCACCCTGGCGCCGAACGCGCTGGTGTGGAACGCGGTGAACACGTCCGCGACCTTGGCCCCGAAGCTCGTGTAGACCCCGCCCAGCAGGTTGTTGAAGGCCTGCGCCAGCGCGATGCTGTCCTTGGCCAGGGTCTTGTCCGCGGGGTCGCCCTTCAGCCAGTTGGCCAGCTCGGGGTCGTAGTAGGCCATGCCGATGATCGGCGGCGGCCCGCTGCCGCGATGCATCAATTTTCTCCAGATTTGGAAGAGATGACCGCGAGGTGAACTGGATCGTAACTTGCCTGGCAGAGCCGTGTAAGGACTCGGCAAAAAGCGTGGCTGATTAGTGCCGGCCGGTTCGCTGGGCGTCCCCGGGCGGCGTGATTGCGTTACTAAAGTCACTCGTGGTGATGTTGAGTTCCGGTCGCGTGAGGGCCGAGCTTGTGACAGTTTCGCTTGGGTACACTGACCGCCTACGGGACGCCATGGCCGGTGCGCCGCCATCCCCGGCGGCTTCTGGTCCCCCCGGCGGCAGCGGCCGCGGGCTTTCACTTGATGGTGCAGCGTGATGGGAGTCGGAATGCGCGTTATGGTTCTGGGCGGTGATGGGTTCTGTGGGTGGCCGACGTCGTTGTACCTGTCGGACCGCGGCCACGATGTCACCATCATCGACAACCTGAGCCGGCGGAAGATCGACGTCGAGCTTGAGGTCGAGTCGCTGACGCCGATCCGCCCGGTAAGCGAGCGGATCCGCGTCTGGCAAGAGGTGTCCGGGTACGACGTCGGGTTCGTGAACCTGGACCTGGCGACCGAGTACGACCGGTTGGTGGCGGTGCTGGAGGAGATCCGGCCGGAGGCGATCGTGCATTTCGCCGAGCAGCGTGCCGCCCCGTACTCCATGCGGGACACGCACACCAAGCGGTACACGGTGGACAACAACGTGCGGGCCACCCACAACCTGCTCACCGCGCTGGCCTCGACCGGCATCGACCCGGCGCTTGTGCACCTGGGCACGATGGGCGTGTACGGCTATGGCTGGTCCGGCAGCGCGCCCATCCCCGAGGGGTACCTGACCGTGAAGGTGCCCACCCCCGACGGTGAGATCGAGCGGGAGATCTTGCACCCGGCCAACCCCGGGTCGGTCTACCACATGACCAAGACCCTCGATCAGCTGATGTTCTCCTTCTATGCCAAGAACGACGGGCTGCGGATCACCGACCTGCACCAGGGCATCGTGTGGGGCACCCAGACCGAGCAGACCAGCCGGGACGAGCGGCTGATCAACCGGTTCGACTACGACGGCGACTACGGCACCGTGCTGAACCGGTTCCTCATGCAGGCGGCCATCGGGCACCCGCTGACCGTGCACGGCACCGGCGGGCAGACCCGTGCGTTCATCCACATCCGCGACACCGTCCGGTGCATCGAGATCGCGATCACCAACCCGCCCCTGGCGGGGGACAAGCCCCGGGTGCTGAACCAGATGACCGAGGTGCACCGGGTGATGGACCTGGCCAAGATGGTCGCCGACGTGATGGGCGCGGACATCGCCTACCTGCCGAACCCGCGGCGTGAGGCCGAGGAGAACGACCTCAACGTGCGCAACGACCAGTTCCTCGCCCTCGGCCTCAAGCCGACCACCCTGTCGGAGGGGCTGCTGGACGAGGGCCGCCAGGTCGCCGCCCGCTACCGCGACCGGGTGGACCCCAGCAAGATCGTCTGCCGGTCCGTCTGGCGGGCCGGCATGGAAACCGCCGACGACCTGGTCACGGAGTTGCCCGCCTAGTAGGCGCGGTCAGGGCCGCCGGGCCCGGGTCCGCATAAGCGGCACACCGGGCCCGGATCGGCGAGCGCGAAACTACCGTTTGGCGGCGGCGGGCGCGAACGTCAGGAGCTTGCCGTCCTTGCCCGTGATGTAGATGGTGCCCTGCGAGATGGCGGGCGAGGCCCAGTAGCCAGCCGTGTCCGGCTGCTTGCTCCATCGGATCGCCCCGGTGGCCAGGCTGAGCGCGTACAGGTGGCCGGTGAGGTTCCCGATGATCAGCACCTGCTGGCCGGACGCACCGCCGATCGCGGGGGAGGAGTAGAACGCGAGCTTCGACAGGACGTGCCAGACCACCGCGCCGGTGGTGGCGTTCAGCGCGTAGACACCGGTGTCCGAGCCGAGGTAGATCCTGTTGCCGACCAGTGCGGTGCCCGACACGTCGCCGGCCGTGCCCGCGACCAGCGCGTGCTTCCAGATCAGGGCGCCGGTGGTCAGGTCGAGGGCATAGGTGACCTTGTCCTTGCCGGTGATGTAGACGACACCGTCGGCGAAGCCGTTCACGCCGGGCGCCGAGATGGTCGGCGACGCGCCCACGTCATCGTTCGCGGTGGTGTTGTTCGTCCGGTAGGCCCACACCTTCGCCCCGGTTTTCGCGTTCAGCGCGTAGACCGAATTGTCCGGGTCGTCGGTGCCGAAGGTGATCACCGGGGTGCCGTGGGCATTCTTCGCATAAGCCGGAGACGACCAGGTGCCGGTGGGCAGGATGGTCCAGCCATCGAACGACCAGTCCTTCTTGCAGGAACCGTGGGTATTGCCGGGGCCGTAGATCGCGTACATGAAGCCCGGGCCCGGCGTGGGGACGGTGCCCTCATAGATCAACGGCCCGGATCCGTCGGGGTCCTTGACGACCACCGGGGAATCCTCGGTGAACTGGTTCATGGCGTACGAGCAGCGCAGCGCGCCGGTCGCGGCGTTGAGCGCGTACAGGGTGCCATCGTTCGAGGCGAAGTAGACGACGCCGTTGAGCACCGCGGCCGAGGAGCTGATCGCCTTGGCCACGGGGAAGGTCCACAGCGCCGCGCCGCCGGAGGCGGGGTAGGCGGAGAAACTGCTGGAACCGCCGACGAAGACCACCGGCTTGCCGAGCGCCTTGAGCTTCACCACGGTCGGAGAGCTGTAGGCGGCCGTGCCGACGCTGGCCGTCCAGCCTGCCGTCAAGGTGCTGGCGGTCGTGATGTTGATCCCGGTCTCGGCCGAGACGCCCGAATGGGCCGGGTTGCCGCGGAACATCGGCCAGTTCCAGAACCCCGTGGCCCGCTGCCGAACGGCGGTGCGCCCGGCAGGCTGTGCCGTCCCCCGGTGCGCGGCGGGAGCCCGGGTGGTCGCGCCGGCGGTGCCTGCCATGGTGGCCAGGCCGGCCAGTGCGGCGCCTGTGGTCACCATAAAAATGGCATGCCTAAATGGACTTGATGTGCCCATAGACAAACTCCCCAGTTTGTGGCGATAAATCGCTACGATTCAGACATGTAGCACTAATCACTACATATCTCGGTCACCCCATGACGGGCCGAATTGTACCAAGTTGTTTCCATGAATTACCAGGGATACCTTGGGCGCGTACCGTGGAAGCCATGCGCGCATGGATGGTGGACAAACCCGGTCCGATTGCGTCGGGACCCTTGCGCCTGGTCGATCGGCCGGTGCCGGAGCCAGGCCCGGGCGAGCTGCTGGTCCGGGTCCGCTGCTGCGGCGTCTGCCGCACCGACCTGCACCTGGCCGAGGGCGACCTGGCGCCCCGGGCGCCCGGTGTCACCCCCGGGCACGAGGTGGTCGGCGAGGTCGCCGCCACCGGTCCGGGGCCGGCCAGGTTCCGGCCCGGTGACCGGGTCGGGGTGGCCTGGCTGGCCGGCACCGACGGCACCTGCCGGTACTGCCGCCGGGGCGCGGAGAACCTCTGCCCGGCCTCGGTGTACACCGGGTGGGACCGGCACGGCGGTTATGCCGAATATCTGACCGTGGCGGACGCGTTCGCGCATCCGCTGCCGGACGGGTTCAGCGATGCCGAACTCGCCCCGCTGCTCTGCGCGGGGATCATCGGCTACCGTGCGCTGCGCCGGGCCCAGGTGCCGCCGGGTGGCACGCTCGGCATCTGGGGCTTCGGCGGATCCGCGCACCTCGCGGCGCAGATCGCCATGGGCCAGGGCGCCGAGGTGCACGTGTTCACCCGTGCTCCGGCCGGCCGGGAGCTGGCGCTGTCGCTCGGCGCCGCGTCCGCGCAGGACTCCTTCGACCCGGCCCCGGTCCCGCTCGACTCGGCGATCATCTTCGCGCCCGCCGGGGACCTGGTGCCCGCCGCCCTGGCCGCCCTCGACCGGGGCGGCACCTGCGCCATCGCCGGGATCTACCTGACCGGCATCCCGCCGCTCGACTACGACAAGCACCTGTTCCAGGAGCGGACCCTGTGCAGCGTCACGGCCAACACCCGGGGCGACGCCGCCGAGTTCCTCACCCTGGCGCGGCGGCTGGGGATCCGGGTGACCACCACCCCGTATCCGTTCGGGCAGGCCGACCGGGCACTGGCTGACCTGGCGGGAGACCGGATCCACGGGGCAGGGTGGGCGCACAGTTCTGGTCGGTGTTCGTGCCGGTCACGCTGACCGGGGAGGCGGCCGTCGCGACGACGCTGGAGCAGATCGACTTCGTCCGCGACATGGTCCGCCGCTACCCCGCCGCGCTGGAGCTCGCGCGCACCGCGGCGGACGTGGAACGGATCTGCGCCAGCGGCAAGGTGGCCTCGCTGCTCGGCGCCGAGGGGGGCCACTCGATCGCCTCCTCGCTCGGCGTGCTGCGGATGTTCTACGAACTCGGGGTGCGGTACATGACGCTCACCCACAACCGCAACACCGGGTGGGCCGACTCGGCCACCGACCAGCCCGACGTGGGCGGGCTCAGCGACTTCGGCCGCGAGGTGGTCACCGAGATGCAGCGGATCGGGATGCTGGTGGACCTGTCCCACGTGGCGCCAGCCACCATGGCCGACGCCCTGGACACCGCCCGGGCCCCGGTGATCTTCTCGCACTCCAGCGCCCTGGCCCTGTGCGACCACCCGCGCAACGTGCCGGACGACATCCTGGCCAGGCTGCCCGGCAACGACGGCGTGTGCATGGTCACCTTCGTCCCCCCGTTCGTCTCCCAGGAATGCCGGGACTGGGACCGGGGGGTGGAGGCCGAGATGCGGCGGCGCGGCATGGACCGCGAGGACTACCGGGGGTACGTCGCGGTCCGCGCGGAACTGGCCAAGGCCAGCCCGCCGCCCCGGGCCACGATCGCGCAGGTGGCCGACCACATCGAGCATGTGCGCGACGTCGCGGGCGCGGCCCACATCGGGATCGGCAGCGACTTCGACGGCACCCCGGACCTGCCCGAGGGCCTCGGCGACGTGTCCTGCTTCCCCGCCCTGTTCGCGGAACTGCTGGACCGTGGCTGGAACGAGGGCGACTGCGCGGGCGTGGCGGGCGGCAACGTGCTGCGCGTGATGCGCGGCGCCGAGGCGTTCTCCCGCGCCGCTAGCTGAAGTGCGTCCTGGGCCGCTCCTGCGGCTCGCCGTCCAGGTAGATATCCGTCTTCTCGTTGTAGAAGCAGACGAGCCCGGCGATCTTCTGGCTCTCCGGCAGCGGCGTCCGGTAGATCCACACGATGTCGGGGTGCACCGCCCGCCCGGTGTCCACCGACCAGTAGCCGGCCGTGCCCTTGTACGGGCACTGGGTCTGGGTGTCCGAGGGCCGCAGCAGGTCCATCCGCACGTCGGTGAGCGGCAGGTAGTACCGCGGCGGCAGGCCGGTCTCGAACAGGATCCGCGGCTGGCCGGAGTCGGCGACGGTCACCCCGTCGATCTCCACCCGGACATGCCGGGAGCTGGCCAGGATGTCCACCCGGCTGTAGGGGTCGCGCGGGTGCACGTAGACGAGCTCGTCCTCCTCGAACCACTCGCTCATCGACTGCCAGTCCAGCCGCACCAGGTCGCGCAGGGCCTCGATCGGCGAGTCGGGATAGCGCAGCGCCGCGCCGTCGGCGGCCGCCCCGGCCACCTTGAGGTGGTAGACCTGCCCCTCGCCGCGGCTGGGTGAGTGCTCGGTCTGGCCGGACGGCACGAGCTCGGCGGACACGTCGGCCGCCGGGAAGTAGTACGTGGGGTAGTAGGGCCACTCCCACACCAGGAACGGGGTCTGGGTATCGGCGACGAGTTCCCCGGCCAGGTAGGCGCGCACCCGCTTGGGGCCCTGCTCGATCCGGATCCCGCGTATCTTCTCGGCCATGGGCCCCTCTCCGTCACGGCTGGGTGCTAACCCCGGGCGGGCGGACCCAGTAGCGTCAATGTATGCGACTCGGTGTCCTGGACGTCGGCTCTAATACGGTGCATTTCCTCGTGGTCGACGCTCATCGGGGCGGGCGGCCGCTGCCGGTGTTCTCCCACAAGGCGGAGCTCCACCTGGGCGATCACCTGGACGAGGGGAACCAGTTGTCGGCCAGCGTCCCCAGGCAGCTGGGCGCCTTTGTGGACGAGGCGCTGCAGATCGCCGAGGACAAGGGCGTGGAGGACCTTCTCGCCTTCGCCACCTCGGCGATGCGGGACGCTGGCAACGGAGACGAGGTGCTGGCCGCGGTCCGGGACGGCACCGGGGTCGCGATCCGGGTGCTGACCGGTGAGGAGGAGGCCAGGCTCACCTTCCTGGCCTGCCGGCGCTGGTTCGGCTGGTCGTCGGGGCGGGTGCTCATGCTGGACATCGGCGGCGGCTCCCTGGAGATCGCGGCCGGCCTGGACGAAGAGCCCGACGTGGCCATCTCGCTGCCGCTGGGCGCGGCGCGGCTCACCAGGGACTGGCTCACCGGGAACCCGCCAGCGCCGGAGCAGGTGCGGCAGTTGCGCAAGCATGTGCGCGCCGAGATCGCCCGGCGGGCCGCGGACGTGGCCAGGGCCGGCCTGCCCGACCGCGCGGTGGCCACGTCCAAGACCTTCCGGCAGCTCGCCAGGATCTCCGGCGCCGCCCCGTCGGCGGAGGGCCCGTACGTGCGGCGCAGCGTCAGTCACGCCGATGTGAGCGACCTTGCCAAACGGCTTGCGGCCATGCCCGCGGACCAGCGGGCGGAATTGCCCGGGGTTTCCCTGGTGCGGGCCCCCCAGCTCGCCGCCGGCGCCTTGGTGGCCGACGCCGCCATGGACCTGCTCGGCCTGGCGGAGCTGGAGATCTGCCCCTGGGCGCTGCGCGAGGGCGTGCTGCTGCGCCGGATCGACACGCTGGCCACCTGACCTGCGTTTCGACTTTGGCATGGGGCGGGACGGGGAGAAGGCCGTCCGGAGGATCACCTTGCCGCGGACAGAACTCCGCGCCAAGGTGACCCACCGACCGGCTGAAACCTGGGCACCGGCCAGAACTGATCGCGCAGCCAGGCAGCCACGCCTCAATAGAACCCGCTTGCCCGGCACAACCCACCGCCTGGCGCAACGCATGCCCGGGCGCAGCCCACCGCCGCAACCCAAGCGCCCCGCCGGCAACCCAAGCGCCCCGCAACAGAAGCGGATGGCCGGCCGCGTTGCGGCCGGCCATCCGCTGTATGTGGGGTTTGCTACTCGGGCTGGCCGGTTTGGCGGGTGCCGCCCGCGTGCGCGCCGCCGCCCGTTGACGTGGACCGGGGGGCGGGCTTGGCGGGTGGCGAGTCGGAAGCCGTGGTGGCGCGGCCGGGGAGCTCTTCGGTGCCCTCGGTGGGGCGCTGGGGAGTACGGGCCGGGGTTGCCCGGGCCGGCGGCTCGGGCGCCGCGTCCCGGCCGCCGCGGCCGGGCAACTGGGCGCCGTGCCTGCCGCCTTCTGCCGCGCCGCGGGCCGAGGCCGCCGTGGCAGGCGCCGCGGGCGGGGCACCCGCCGCGACCGACGTGGCGACGGACTTGGCGACCTCTTCCTCCAGGGAACCGCGGGCGGTCTCGCTGGTCACCAGGTTGGTGACCACGTCGCGGATCTCGGTGAGCCGGCGCATCGTCTCGGTGTGCCGGGAG
>WNGJ01012414.1_pt1 | contig 10254 bp, 10 predicted proteins | sample 5400611 | NCBI WGS metagenome assembly WNGJ01 (sample SAMN13153375, study PRJNA577476) | soil metagenome | isolation source: 40 cm soil or saprolite under Garry oak tree replicate 1 | place: USA:California | collected 2016-06-15
AAGCGCACCGGTCCTCGCAGCGCTCGCGAGCACGCTCGCTGTCTGGCGAGCCTACGAGAGCGGACGGGACGCCGCCAAGCGGTCGGGATAGACCTGACGCCTACGCTCGGTGCGCATCATGAGGTCATCGTGTCGAAGTGTGGCTCGGGCCAGCGGGCGCTCAGATGCGATGTAGGTTTGAGGACTCCCGGTGCCTAGGCCTGCCGCTGGGAGAAGCGTCCGATTGCGGCGAGCACGAAGAACAGAGCAAGCAGTGTCCGCGCCGGTAAGCCATTGATCAGGATTACGGCTGCCAGTAGGCCGATGATCCCGAACGCGACCCGGTAGCCAAGCCCACTCATTGGTTTGGCAGAAACAGTTCCTGTGTTCGGGCTTGGGAGTATCTCGTCGTGAACCCGCGCCGGAACAAAACGCTTCGGCCGGAAGATCAGGAGAATGATTGATGAGATCAGGAGCCCAAACATGGCCGCATACGCGGTGCTTGCGAGCTGCGTTGAGTTGGCGCGATCCAGGAGCGCTCCGATGCCTGCCGCCGCGAGTGCGAGCCCTAAAAACGGGCCGGCCGTCAGCAGCGCAATGCGCGTCGGATCCTCCGCAAATTGATCGCGGACTCCCTTGAAGCGACCACGGTCCGCCCAAACGAGCGCCGCTGCGCCCACAAAGACCGCCACGCCGCCAATGAGCGCAATCGCCGCAACCAGCGGGTCATAGAGTTCTCTCATCGCACCCTCTCTCGTCGCGGTGGTCGGGATCGTCCCGACCTGGGTCCGGCCCACGCAATGACTACCGGGCGCGTGAGAGCGCCACTCCTCGGGCTCATGGCCGGGCCCCTCGGCGGCTGGGGGTCTGATCCACCCAAGCCAGTACCAACGCCATGGCTACAACGCCTCGCGCGTAACCCGCATACGCCCTCACGAACGCCCACCGCTCCTACCTCCCACCATGAGCTACAGGACGACTCAGTAACTCAATGAGCGCTGGGTTCTTCAGTGGGCTCGATCAACAGGGCCTAAAGCCTTCCAAATAACACCCAAACCCAACACCCCGAGAAGCACCCACAACAAATCGAAAAGCTTGTTGTCCGAGACGATCTCCAACGCCGCCGCCTGGAACACCACGACCGCAGCAACCACAGCGATTAGGGCGTACAAGCCAACCCGTTTCACCTGCTCTTGCTTCCCACCATAGCTAGAGGACGATCCACTAGGCCCGGACCCGTCTCATTATTCCCAACCAGAGAGTGACTAAGGCGACCACGGCCCACAACTGGAGCCAACCGCTTACGCCCAAGAGCCCCGTTTCACCTGCTCTTACGCTCCAAATCCGAGCTGACTGGATGCCGCCAGTAACTCTTGGGATCACCACGCCCTAGAAACGCCCAGACACCGACAAGGCACACCAACCCAAGAACCACCCCTAACACATCCTGAGCACTGTATGTCGGAGCAATTCGCAAAGTCATCGCCCCGAACTCAACGGCCGCAACCACCACAACGATCAGAACGTACACACCAACCCGCTTCACTCGCTCCTACCTCGACCATGAGTTACTGGACGACTCAGTAACCCCCCCACTCTCCATCGACCTGCCGCCTCCCGTCCGCATAGTAGAGAACGCCCCGGCACACGGGGCGAGCTAACGAGGCCGTACGGTCGAGCCTCGGACCAGGAACGCGATCGTGAAGCCCAGCTTGCGGGCCTGATCCGAGTTACCCGCGATTGCCAAGACGGTGAGGGCGCCCGCGAGGATCACTCCCGCCGAGGTGATCGTGCCGCTCGTCCGCCCGACAGCGCGGGTCACGGCCTCGCGCAGCGGATGACTGCGGGCCTCCTCCCGAACCCGGGCCATGAGCAGGATGTTGTAGTCCTCGCCGAGGGCCACGACGAAGATGAACAGCAGGATCGGAATGATGAAGTTGAGCGCGTCCTCGCCACCGACGTGCGCGAATACCGTCGTTGCGAAGCCGAGTGCAGCCAAGAGATCAGGCGCTAGCCGCGCGTCTTCGCGCTCGAGCCGACGACAGACGGGGCACGCTGACTTGTCGGGCCTCGGCGGGCCCCATGCCGCCGGCCAGGGGCGACCGCGACAGGAGGACCACAACGATTGATGGCCGTCGTATCGTCAGCGCTGACGCCCCGAGGGAACGGGTGCGCCGCGCCGTTCCATGCCCGATTCCAACCCGCGGCCACACCGCGCGACAGCGTCCCTTCCATCGCCGGCAGGATAAGACTGCGGGAGCATCACGTCCCTGCGGCCACAGGCCGGTGACGGATCAGTGCGTTCGCCGCTCGCGACGCAGGATGTCCCGATAGATCAGGCCGCCGAGGACCACTGTGACAAGCGCCACGAGAGCACCTCCAGCCGTGCTCGTACCCGGGCGGAACGGCACGCCGACCAACGGCAGGAGCGTGCCTCCAACCAACGAGACGACCAGCCAAGCGGCCACAAGGGAGCCTATAGCGATCCCGACGCGGCGGGCGATGTGGAGCATGAACACCTCGCGAACCCGCAGTACGCCAGATCCTGAGCGCATCGCGAGACCTGGGTCAAGAGCTACCGATTGTCAGAGGGCTCCGCCACCGAGCGGAATTCCAAGTTGTAAAGCCTCGTTCGGTCCGGCTCCACGCCGCATCCGTTGGACCAATGCGAAGACTCAGTCGCGCTACAGCGTTGCGAGGCGGTACAGTTGGCGGCCACCGTGAAGGCCCTTCAGCTCATGAATCCCTGCGTCCTCGAAGGTTGGCCCGGAGCCGTCGAGGAGTTCCATGACGGTCGCCGAGACGAGGATCTCGCCGGACCCGGCGACGGCCATGATCCGCGCGGCCGTGTGGACCGCGATTCCCCGGACGTCGCCCGCGATCGTCTCGATCTCTCCGGTATGGACGCCGGCGCGGATCGCCAAGCCAAGGCCCTCGGCCGCGTCACGGATGGCAGCCGCCCCCCGAACCGCGCGCTGGGCGCTGTCGAATTGAGCGAGCACGCCGTCGCCAGTGGTCTTGACGAGTCGTCCCTGATGGCGATCAATCGCGGTCGCGGCTTTACGATTGTGCTCTCCGACGAGGTCACGCCAAAGGGCGGCGCCAAGCTCAGCCGCACGCTGGGTCGAATCGACGATGTCCGTGAAGACGATCGATCCCAGGATCCGTTCGTCCCGGGCGTCCCGCTGCATTCCGTAGGTCCGCATGGCCTCGAAGTCGACCCCAACCCATGGCTCGTCCCCGACCACCCAGGCATCGTGCCCAGGAGGGATCTCGAAGACCTCGTCGGGGCCGATCTCGAGTTCCGTGCCGTCAGGCATCTGGGCGCGCAGGCGGCCTGCGAGCGTGACCCCCAGGTGATGGAACTGGCATGTGTCAGTGCCGGCGATGGGTTGCACGTCCACCGACCAGCGCCAGCCCGGCTCGTAGGTCATCCGGCCGACGACCGTATCGTCGAGCTCGACGACCTCGATCCGACCCCGCGGAATCGTCCGCACGTCGCTTGGTTCCGTGAATCGCCGTCGCTGGAGACGCATCCGGGTTTCTCCTCCGCGAATCGCCTGTTGCGCAATGATGGTGCCACAGGAGACCGCAGGACCCGTTGATCCCAAGACGTGAACTTGCTTGGTCGGATCTCGAACGACGCCGTCATCGTGTCGATGGCGATTCGTGCGGAATGTCACGGTTTCGTCCAGGCCTCGCCATCGCAATGCCGATTCAGCCGCGTCGTGCCCGGAGCGCGAGGAACAGAGGAATCTCCGCGTCTGCCCGAGTCTCGGGGGTCCGGCGGCGGGGGCGCATTTCGTCGGAGAGATCGGAAGGTTCGCGCATTGCATCGATGGCGAAGCCGAAGGCTGCCAGGCCGTTGACGTAGGCGGACACCGGCCGGTGGTAGGACCGGGTTGGGGCCCGGTCGCCGATCGCCTTCATCGGCACCGCCATCGGCGTGAGGTAGGCATCGACGCGCCGATAGACGAGCTTTCGGCCTTCGTCGAATCCCCAGCCTGCATGACGAGGCTGCCGGAACGCCGGGTGAGTCATCACCAGAACGACGCGACTCCTCGCACGCAACGCCCAATCGATGGACGCGAAGATCGATGCGAGGGGATCCATATCCTGGATGCTCAGCAGGGAGACCGCCGCGTCAAAGCCATGCGCAACGAGACCCGGCGTCGCGTGCAACCGTCGGGCATCGCCCACCAAGTGGGTGCCGTCGCTGCCATGTCGCCGGCGGGCGAGCGCGATCAGGCGAGGGCTGGCATCCACCCCGGTGTAGCGCGCTCCACGCTCCGCGATGTGTCGCGCGAGAACGCCCTGACCGGCGCCGACGTCCAGGACCTCTTCGCCAGGCCTCGGATCGAGAAGTTCGAGAGCTGTCGGGAGCGCGAGGGCTTGGTGATATCGACTTCCGAGCTGCCCGACCCAGCCGTCGTACCAGGATGCGACACGCTCCCAGCTATCGCCGGCGCCTCGCGAGCGTCGGGAACCTCGCTCGTTCCCGGACACCGAAGAAGAACCCTGGCATGGAGGTCACCTCTGTTGGAGCGTGGCGACGATCGTATCCCTCGTTGGTAGGGTCCGCACTGACCCAGGGGGCCGACTGCCGCCCCGTCACCATCCACCCATTGTGTCGGGTCTGCCCCACAGCTTCCCCGCCCAGAGCTGTTGTTCGCGAGGAGCATAATCAGAGTGCTGCGGGAAGCCCTGCTACCCGGTGCCCCTTCGGCCCCCGACGCCCACCGAGCCGCTGGCGAGAAGCCCGTCGCGGGATGGAGGCACCCATGAGCCGTTTCGCTCTACCAATGGGTTTGCTCTGTGTCTGGTTGGCGATCGCTTCGCCTGTGGTTGCCGTGCCGCCCGATCGTCAGGCCCTGATCAGCTCGCCTTTCGTCGATACGAGCTGCGGGTTCGAGGTCGACGTCTCCTACCCCGTCCAGAACGAGTACGCCATCGCGTTCTTCGACCAGAATGGCAACGTGACGCGGCTCGTCATCACGGGCCGGCTCGTTGCCACCTTCACCAACCCCGCAAACGGGGTGTCCCTGACGGAGAACATCTCGGGCCCGGCCCAGATCGACTTCGTCAGGGGGACAGCCTTTGGCGACGGCCCCGGCGCGGGGCCTGTGCCGGCTCTGGGATCTGGCATCTGGCTCGGTTTCGGCCGGTTCGACTTCGTGACCGGCCAGACGGTCGGTCACTTCATTCCGCTTTGCCCGCTCCTGGCCGGCACCTGAGCAGAGTTCGTCGGGCGTAAGTCGTAGGCGCGACGACCGGGAGCCGTCCGCTTCCAAAGACTCGATGAATGGCTCCGCGAGCGCCCGTCGTTCGGCCGCCAAACGCCTGCCCGCCCGGGCCGAGGCGACGGAGCCACTCGACGCCCCGGCTGGCTGCTCTTTGATGATCGTGATTCCCTGGTTGCTCAGCGACGGTTCAGGTGATGGGTGACTCCCGGCACCATGGGCGCCTGTTGGACTGGGCGGGTCAGTTCAGGCGGTGGGCGGCGTGGAGCCGCACGGTCCCCGAGACACCCTTGAGCTCCACGGGTCCGATTTCCGTGAAGGAGGCGACAGCTCCCTCCGAGGCTGCCAGCACCTCCTGGCTCACGAGCACCTCGCCGGGTCGAGCGTACTCGGCGATCCTCGAGGCAACATTCACCGTCTGACCAAAGTAGTCACCATCCTGGAAGAGGACGGGTCCCGCGTGGAGGCCCACGTGCGCGGGCGGCAGGCCCGCCTCGCTGATGCCATCCAGCATGTCGAGGGCGGCAACGACGCCCGGTCCCGGGTCCTTGAAGAAGAACATGACCCCGTCTCCCAGCCATTTGACGGGTCGACCGCCGTGCTGGACCGATGTCCGCTGCACGAGTCTGGCGAGCTGCTCGGCAAGCTCAGCCGCAGCGGCATCGCCCTTTTCCTGGGTAAGGCGCGTATAACCGCTGATGTCCAGGAAGCACATCGCCGGCGGTCGGTCCAGCCGGCTATATAGCCCTGCCTTGGCCAGCAAGGTCTCGAAGCCGGCGATGATGTTCGCGGTCCATGCATGCATTTGGTGCGCGTGGTACATGGCGAGCAGCGCCCGCTCCGAAAGGGCGGTCATCTGATCGGAGAATTCCAATCCGGCGATTTCCGCTGAACCTCTGCCACCTTGCAGCCTCGGGGTGATCACTTCGGAGCGCCACCAATCGGCCTCCGAGTCGGTAATCCTTCGCAGGCTATCGCCATGTGCGCGGAGCAGGCGCTCGATGGCGGCCGGCCGGAACCCGTTCTTTACCTGGAGCTCGATGAACGGAACCACGGCCAACTCGTCCTCGCGGACCCGGTCATCGGGGGTTGGCTGCGCCGAGCCTATCGCCTCGCGGATGAGCATCAGCAGGTGAAGGGGAACCCCGGTCCTGGCGCTCAGCTCCCGAAATGTCTCGCTGGCCAGCGCTGAGAAGCGCTCGTAGGTCGCGGTGTCCATGAAGTCGAGCGAGAGGTCGCCACGATGGATCGCGGCGGCAAGGCGGTCGAGCGGGATCCCCGCGCCCTCGAGCGATCGCACCATCTGGACGCGGCGCACATCGCCGGGCGAGAACCGATCCTGCTCATGCGGGCCCAGGATTCCGAGCTCCACCAGCCGGCCGACATAGTCGACCTCAACACCGGCACGCTTGGCGGCCTCCGGTCTTGAGTACCCGGCCGGGACGGTTTCGGTCATGGACCGATGATAGGACCCGCCGAACGGCCTTCGGACATGGGATCGAAGCCAAGAGGGCGTGCCGGCGGGCGCGGACATCCTTGACCGTGTCATGCGCGGCGCGATCGGCCGGCACCGGTCGCTCAGGACCCGTATGCGCTGGACGGTCGACGGCGCGGTCGCCGCGGCCATACTCGCCTCGGCGGTGACGGTCGCGGCGGCGACCGGCAACCTTCCGATTCGACTGAGTCTGGTTCCAGCTCAAAGGCAGGCTCCGCTTCTCTGCTGATAGGGCGATTGCATTCCAGAAGGCAGACTTTGCACAGGATGAAGGCGAGATCACCGAATCGTCGGGGCCGGCCACCCCTTAGGGTTGCCATCGTGCCGTTCAGGCTGCGCCCATCGTTCGGGCGTCGCTGGCCGCAACAGGAGGTCCGCGATGTCACCGAGCTCGTGACTGCCCTGCGGAATCGACTGGCCGCCGAGCCGGACGGTTCGAGCGGCGAGACGCTCCGCGGCCAGATCGCCGGCGCCGAGTCGTTGGACCGAGCGACGCTGCGCTGGGATCCGGAGGGTGGCTCACGGAAGTTCCAGGCCGGATTCCTGGCCGGCCATCTCTTCGCCCACCTGATCCGGACGCTCGGGAGCCTTCCGGGAACGTTCCTGGTCCCGGCCGCCGCCTACGCGGCGTCACTGGTCAGCCCGCGGGCGGAGCGCTACCTCGTGGAAGCGCCGCCGCACGATCTCTTCAAGACGCACGGCTACGCATGTCTGCGGGTCGCAGAACGAACGGAGCTGCCAGCGGACCTCGAGTTCGCGGCATTTCGCTGGCTGGCCGACCAGCTCTCGGTTCCGGTCACTCCGGAGCTTGAAGCACGGTTCACGGAGGTGCGTCAACGACGCCTGGATCTCGCGGCCGAGCGTGAGCTGGATCGGACCGCGCATCCCGCGGCCGCGACCGCTCAGCGGGTCGAACGCAGGCTCGCCGAGCTCGCCAGCGCCGTCCAACGACAACTCGTCGACCTCGACCCCACGTCGACGGACGCCGATCGCTTGCGCGGCGCGCTTATCGGACTGGAGACTGCCTCCGGGTCCGGGCTGCTCGGAGCACCACAACCGCTCGGGGGGACAGGCTCCGGCCCGTCAGAAGCCTATCGGGGCGGCATGTTGGGCGCGAGTCTGCTGGTGGCACTCGTGCGCGAGGACCGGGTCGCGGATGACACCCTGCGACGCCACGCCTACCGCTACGGTGCGGTCCTGGCGTCCGCGGGCGGCAGGGCAGTGCTCGTCGAGCCCCCACCGAAGAACGTCCTGAAAGCGCACCAGCTAGCGATCCACACCCTGATCGAGCGAGCCGGTGAACCGATCAACGAGGACCTCGAGGTCGCGATGCTTCGATGGCTCGCGACCCAGGCCGACCTGGCCCTGACGCCCGAGCTCGTGGAAGAGCGCCGAAGGTACGTCGTGAAGGTGAGACGCGGAGTCTGACCAGGAGCCTGCTCCCCGCGCGAATCGGCGATGCGAGCGGTCCGACGCCCGATTCACCTTAGGCGCTGGCGATGGAGTAAGGCGAGACTCCGAATCACACCAGGAACGGAACTCCAACGGTCATGTTGCCCACAGATTGATAGGTCGCGACGCCGCCGAGTGGCAAATTTGCGCGGACAGGCGGTGCCAAGTACACGCTGACCGTGATGCCCGACGGAGGCTTCAACGTGTCGCCATGACGGAGAGTCGAAGATGCGACGCGTCCCGACCGCGGTGGCTGCCGCAACCCTTCTCGTAGCAGCGTTCGTCGGAGGTGTCACCGCCCGCTCGACGAGCACCCCTGCTTACCAGGTCGTCAACGTTGGCGCCTATGGTGGAGAGCCCTCAATCGTTTCGGATACCAACGGGCACCTCTACGACACGACCCCCAGCGGCGGCACCATCACCTACCTCTCGACCGACCGGGGCCGGGACTGGCAGCAGGTGACGACCGCCGACCCCAATAGCGGCGACGATTGCCTCGCCACCGACCAGGCGAATGCCGTGTATCTGTGCAACCTCGCGGGCAGCGAGGGAGTCGCGCCGCTACAGGCGGACGTCTGGAAGTCGGTCAACGGAGGAGCGAGCTGGACGCATGGAGAGGGTGCGATTCCCCAGTGCGCCACGAGCTGCTCGCCGTTCGGGGTTGATCGCGACTGGGTGGCGGCATCGATCCTGTCCGGGAAGAACACCTCGAATGCCGAAGTCGTGCTGATGTATCACGACTTCTATGGACCGAGCCAGATCTGGGTCAACATCTCACGCGACGGCGGCGCGACATTCGGGGCGCCCCAGGAAGTGCTCGCCGGGCCGGCCGTGACCCCCGGCGCCATCTCCGGCACGCTGGTGGCGCAGGGCTATACGTTGTGCAACACGGTGCCTGCAGGGGTGGGCATCGTGCCCCCGGGGAAACCCCATGCCGGACGAATCATCGTCGACACCGTTCGTCGCCTTTACGCTCGATCGGCAGGGAAATCCGTACTTCGGTCTGGACGTCAATCTCAACGCGAATCCGGCAATCTGCTCGGCCGAATCGACGGCCGGCACGGTCCAGTCCGACAGCTCCTGCGAATACGACATGTACGTCGTCTGGTCACGGGATGGCGGGGCGACGTGGGACGGCGGCGGCGGCTTGATCCCGGGAAGCGCCGCGTTGGCCTACCGAGTGAACCCGCCGGCGGAGACGGGCACCCATTTCTTTCCTGCCATCGCGGCCGGGAATCCGGGACAGGTCGATGTCGCCTACCTGCGCTCGAGCGGGATCCTCCCGACCGATCCGCTCGGCAAGGCGGATCCGGGTGGCTGCGCCGGGCCGGGCCCGGCAAATGGCAATCCGACGACGTACCCGCCGGCCTGCACCTGGAACCTCTATGCGGCCCAGTCGCTGAACCTGACGAAGGGGGTCGCGGGCGCGACCTGGGCGGTCACTCCGATCACGACGACGCCGATGCACATCGGGGATATCTGCAACCTGGGGATCTTCTGCGTCGCACCATCGTCCAACCGCAACCTTCTCGATTTCATCATGGAGGCGATCGACAACCACGGCTGCGCTCACATCGCCTATGCCGACGACAACACCGTGAACAAGCTTCGCGTCGCGAATCAAACGGCCGGGCCTTGCCTCTGACGCTGCTGATCCAGTCAATGCCCACAAGAGCAGGGCGAAGCGCGCGATCCGCTCCACGTCGGCGAACAGGGCGCCGTGACCGTCGAGGTACCCGCGCTCCGGCATGAGTCCGTGACGGAGCCGCTCGACGGCCCGGCCCGCAACTATCTGGTGATCGTGACGAGGAGCAGACCGGGCCGCGGCCACAGGCTAGGGGATCAGATACGCGACCGCAACCGTGACGGACACCTCGTTCGTGCCCGGCTGGACCGGCGTGGAGACCTGCTTGTCGACTGCGACCCCCGCGGCGCCGCGGTCATATGCGACCGGATACGGGATCGGGGCAATCGACTCGGTGATCGAGCTCACGCCCTGGATCGATACGCCTGCCGCGCTGGCCAGTGCCTGCGCCTTGGTCTTCGCGTCGGCCATCGCCGCCGTCCGCGCCTGGGCCTCCGCCTTCG
>WNGJ01009708.1_pt1 | contig 10253 bp, 9 predicted proteins | sample 5400611 | NCBI WGS metagenome assembly WNGJ01 (sample SAMN13153375, study PRJNA577476) | soil metagenome | isolation source: 40 cm soil or saprolite under Garry oak tree replicate 1 | place: USA:California | collected 2016-06-15
TAGGTGCCACCGCTGGAGCCGTCGCATCGCCTGCTCCAACGGCCGGCGCACGGGTCGTGCGGCTGGATCGCCTCGGAGGGCTGATCCACGAGTATGCCCAGGTCGCATGAGGTGGTACGGGGTTTTCGGCACCCACACGATCAGGACCCGGTTGCGGATGCCGCTCGCCAGCCTGGCCCGGAGCACGCGGACCAGTAGGCCCCAGCGCCCCTGGAGGCCGATGTCTGCGTAGCGGGGACTGCTCCGAGGACGGAACAAACCACCGAGCCCAGTCGCGAGCCCATAGGGGATCCCGACCAACATGACGCCTGTAGATCCGACGGCAAACGCGGTCTGGGCCGCTTCCCGGACGCCGGCCAACTGCCAAATGACCCAGATGACGACGCCGGCCACAAACCCATAGGCATATCCGCTCGCCAGTGCTGTGGTGAGGGTGCGGACCAGCGGGAGCAGGATTGTCATTATGTTGACAGTGATAGCCGTGCTGACCTGCATGAATGATCAGGCAAGTCGTGCGCGCGCCTCCGCCTCGAGCCTCACTGGCTGCAACTGCAACCGCTCCATCTGCCTGCGCACGTAGGTTCGGAGGAACGGCTGGAGGAACCTGGCGAGGCCCTTGAGGTAGATGTCGGCGCGGACCGTGAAGCGGGTCCCACCAGGGACGGCGTCGAATCGGTTCAGGAACCGCGCATCGTAGCGGCGCTTTTCCTCCCAGAGGTCGATTTCATCAGACGACCGGACCATCAGCTCGTTGATGACCTTCCCTTCGGTGTGGTCGATCTCGAGGACCAGCTTCGGCCCGTCGTGGCGGAGCAGCCGCACCCCACTGATGGTCGGGAACAGGCGGGGCCAGTTGCGGTAGTTGGCGTAGATCTCCGATACCGTCTTCTTCGGCGCCTTGACCATCGTCGAGGCCTCGATATGCATCACTCGGCACCACCTCCTGCAATCCATCTCTGGCCATCGGTCGTGCACCTGGGATAGGTGCCCGTCGTCCCAGCGACGCCTCACCTCTCTGGGTCTGCATGGCTCTTGGGCTTCTGAGATGGACACTAGGGATGGGCGTCGGCCGGGGCATCACCCGAAGGTGGGAGTGGCAGTGGGAGCTTCAGGCGCTGCTGCCGTGTTCGATGTGGACCGAATCGGGGTGATGGCGGGTCGCCGCCCTACCGCAGCAACCCCAGTTCTCGGGCCCGGGTTACGGCCTGTGTGCGGTTGGTCGCGCCGAGCTTGTCGAGGATGTGGCTGACGTGGCGCTTGACGGTCTCCAGTGTGATCACCAACTCCTCGGCGATCGTTTGGTTGGGCTTACCGGCGGCCAGCAGCGTCAGCACCTCCAGCTCGCGGGCGCTCAGGGGCGCCACCAGCCCCGCCACCACGACGCCGCCGGGTCTGGGTCGGGGAAGGACTGGTAGGCCGCATTGCTCGAACGCCTGCAGCAGCCGGCTCAGGTGGGCTCGTGGCAGGTGGGCGGCGGCCATGGCCTGCGCCTTGGCTGGGGTGGTGGCGAGCTTGCCGAGAAGGGTGGCCATCGGGGCGCCCTCGTCAATGAAGACACGCAGGTAGCCCTCGAGCGCGGCCAGCGTGAGCGATTCGGTCAGGGCGGCCAGCGCGCCGGGTTCGTCCCCGGCAGCGGCGAGCGCAAGCGCCTGGAGCACCTGCACTTCGATGAGGCTGCCCGTCCGTTCCTGAGATATGGCCAGCTTGAGTAGCCGGCTCAGCAACCGGAGCGCCGCGTCGGGTGTCTGCTCGGCGAGCAGCATCCGGGCCAGGAGCAGGTAGGCACGCTCGCGAGGATAGTCAGGCCGATCGAGGGGGCCGAGGGCCTGCCGCCGGATCCAGCGGCTGGCCGTGAGAAGGTCCCCCTGGGTCATGAGCAGGCGAGCTCGAAGCGTCGGCGCGGGGTTGAGCAGGTCGACCATGCCCGGGCCGGGCATGATCCCGTCGGCCTGGTCGATGGCATCCAGGGCGCCAACCTGGTCGTCCTGGGCCAGGCGAATCCGCGCCAGAGCGACGAGGCCGGTCGCCAGCGGCGGGCGGTAAGCGAGCTGCCGGCACAGGGCGACGCCTTCGGTCGCGTGGCGCAGGGCGGCGTCCAGCTCGTTGCGTTCGTACAGGATCTCGGAGATGCCCACGTGGGCTATGCCCGCTGCGGGCAGCCGCATCTGGGCCGGTTCGGAGGCGATCTCGAGCCCGTGCTGATAGGTGCGCAGCGCCGCGCCGAGGCGCCCTTGGGCCTGCTGGACGTGACCCAGGTCGTGGCAGCCGCGCACGGCCAGGTAGCGCTCACCGGCCGCGGACCGCTCGGCCACCACGTCGACCAGGCCGCGCTCGGCCTGCGTGAGCCGGCCGCCCAGCCAGTCCGCCATGGCCAGGTGATAGCGCGCGAACGAGCCGAGCAGCAGCCCGTCCTGTTCGGTCAGCTGCGCCAGGGCGTGCCGAGCAAGCGCGGCCTCGCCCTGGGAGTCGCCGCGCAGACGGGCCAGGTCGGCGCGGGCGACCGCCGTCACCGCCGGGACGTTGGCCAGGATGCTGGCGGCACGGCCAACCGATGGCTGGTATGGCTCCCCGGAGGTGACGGTGAACGCGCGCTCGGCGGCGTCGATGAGCGGTTCCGCCTGGTCAGCGCGGCCACGCAAGAGCGCGCCGATCGCCTGTCCCAGACACAGCCGAGGCCGGGCGCGGATCACGTCGGCTGGCAGGGCGGCCAGCCAGCGGGCCATGGTGGCGCCTTCGCTGCGCCGCAGGATCTGCTCCTCCAAGTGCCGCTCGATGAGCTGGGCGGCCCAATCGGGGTCTGCGGCGGCCAGGGCATGTCGGATGGCATCATCACCCAGCCCGTGCGCCTCAGACCAGGTGGCCGCCGCTCGATGGAGCTCGGGCACCCGGTCCGGGTTGGCCTGCTGGAGGCGGGCGCGGAGCAGGTCGGCGAACAGCTGGTGGTAGCGCCACCAGCCGCGCACCTCGTCCAGCGGCGCCAGGAAGAGATTGGCCCGCTCGATCTGTTCCAGCAGCGCCTGGCTGTCGGCCCGGCCCGTGACCGCCTCACACAGCGGTCCCGACAGCCGCTCCAGCACCGAGGTCTCCAGCAGGAACCCCACCACATGCTCGGGTTGGCGAGCCAGCACCTCCTCGGTGAGGTAATCCAGCACGTAGCGGTGGCTGCCGGCGAAGGTCGCGACGAAGCCAGCCGGGTCAGATCGGCCGGACAGCGACAACGCGGCCAGCTGCAGCCCGGCCACCCATCCCTCGGTGCGGGCCGCCAGCGCGGCCACGCTGTCGGCTGGCAGCTCCAGCCCCGCCGCGTCCCGCAGCAGAGCGGCCGACTCCTCCGTGGTGAAACGCAGGTCGGCCTCGCGGAGCTCGGTGAGCTGACCGCGGGCGCGCAGCCGAGCCAGCGGCAGCGGCGGATCGACACGGCTGGCCAGCACCAGCCGCAGTTGCGGAGGCAGGCGCTCCAACAGGAAGGCGAGGTTATCGTGAACCGAGAGCGCCTCGATCAGGTGGTAGTCGTCCAAGACCAGCACGACCTCGTCGGGCAGGGCGACCAGCTCGTTGACCAGGACGGTCAGCACCGCCTCGAGTGGCGGCTGCTGGGGACCTTGGAGCAGGGCGGCGGCCTTTTGGTAGATGCCGGCCCGCGGCGCGTCCAGCGCCGCCGCGACATACCGCCAGAACCGGGCGGGGTCGCTGTCGCCTTGGTCCAGCGACAGCCAGGCGACCGGCCGGTGTCTGTCCCGGGCCCACTCTCCCAGCATGCTCGTCTTGCCGAAGCCGGCTGGCGCGCAGACAAGGGTCAACTCGCGGGCCGTCCCATGGGCGAGCTTGGTCGCCAGCCGCGGGCGGGCCAGGAAGCCGGGGCGGGGCCGCGGGATGTGCAGCTTGGTGGTGAGGAGGGCATCCCGTTCCGGCGTGGGAGCCCTCCATGGCGTCGTCGTGGGCGGCTCAGCCATGGTGCCTTTCGCGCTCGTTCCCCGTCCGACGATGGGCAGGTCCTGGGTGACCGATTGTAGTGGCTGGCTGGGCGGTCGCCGGAGCCTGTCGAAGATCCCACCTCGCTTCCCACCTTCGAGGGATGTCGTCACCTGGAGGTGTCCCTAGCGTGCTGGCAAGAGGAAGCAACGAATGGAATGCGGCAACCGCGAGGGAGTGAAGGCCAGTCGAACCACCCGCCTACTACGAGATCCGCGTCCGCGGCGCGCTGGACAGTCGGTGGTCTGCCTGGTTCGAGGGTCTCGAGGTCACCAGCGACGAGTCCGGCCAGACCGTTATCGCGGGCCCACTCGCCGACCAGGCGGCGCTGCACGGCCTGCTCGCCAAGATCCGCGACCTGGGCCTGCCGCTGCTCTCAGTCCGCCACATCGATCCACTGCAGTAACCGGCAGGGAGGCAGCCATGCTCGGACTTCCGACCTTGAGGCGCCATCCGGCGCCGGTGGTTGCGGGCGGCGGGCCGCCAAGCCAGCCGCGCAGTCCTCTGACCAGACGCAGGGCCCGCAGCAGGGCGTGGGCGCTACTCCGCCTGCCCCGCGCCATCGCCGCCGCCGCCATCGCAGGGCTCCTCGCCCTGGTCGGCATGGCGGCAGTATCGCCACGACCAGCCGTCTTCCTGCTCGCTGGCTTGGCCGTCTTTGTGTCCGCCACCGCCGCCGGCGTCGCCCTCGCCACCCGCAAGCTCCCGAACCGGCGGCGTCGGCGGACTCGGCTGGCCGCCTTCGCCGCCGGAGCGCTTGCCGGCGTCACGACCTTCGTGGTGACAGCGCTGCTACCGGTCAGCGATCCGCGACTAGCGCCGGCACCAGTGGCCGGACAGCGGTTCTGGGAGCTTCCCACCGGCTCGCGCGTCGCCTACGTCCACGTGCCCGCCCACGGCACGCCGCGGCCCACGCCAATGGTGTTCCTCCACGGCGGCCCAGGCATCGCCGACATGGCCGGCGACGCCGCCTACTTCGGGCAGCTCACCCGCGACGGCTTCGACGTTTGGGTCTACGACCAGGTCGGCACCGGCCGCTCCGGCCGGCTGGCCGACCCACGCCAATACACCATCGCCCGCAACGTCGCCGACCTCGAGGCCATCCGCCAACGGATCGACGCCGACCGACTGGTGCTGGTGGGTCATTCCTGGGGCGCCCAGGTCGCCGCCAGTTACCTGGCCGTCCACCCTCAGCATGTCGCCAGGGTAGTGTTCTCCTCCCCTGGCGCCCTGGCCCCCGCGCTGGACGACGGCAGCGACGCCGGGGTGCGCACCCGGCTCACGACACGCCAACAGCTGGGCCTGTACCGACTGCTGCTGCGACCCCGGATGCTGCTGGCGTACACCCTGCTCCAGGTCAACCCCCAGGCCGCCCACGCCTTCGTCAATGACGCAGAGATGGATGCACGCAACGACCGGGTCTACAACCACGGCCGGGCAGGCGCACACTGCCGCGACGCGTCCCCTGGGCCAGCACTGCATGGGTTGGGCTTCTATGCCTACCAGTTCCCTCAGTCGCTCGCCGCCCGCCCGTGGGCCGACCCACGGCCGCGGCTGGCCGACAACCCCATACCGGCGCTGGTGATCAAGGGGTCCTGCGACTACCTGTCGTGGGCCTCCGGAGTCGACTATCAGCAGGCCCTGCCCAATACCGAACTGGTCTACCTCCATCGCGCCGGCCACAACGCCTACCAGGATCAGCCTGCCGCCTACTTGGCCAGCGTCCGCGCCTTCCTCACCGGCCGGCCGCTGCCGATCGCGCCGTGGGCGGGGAGCGGCGTCCCGGCCGACTACGAAGGCCCCGACGGTCATCCGCTGGTCCCGGGACGCCGGTAAGGAGACGTGCTCATGACAACGATCACGCTCACTCCCAGACCCAACGGCGGCGACCGTGGATGCCGATCCGGTCCCACTGGCCGGAATGGGTCGGCTATGCGGCGGCGGCCTGGTCTCTGGTCTATGGGCTGCTCGCGCTGTATTGGACATTCGGCGGCGCCGGTTTCCCGTTCGGAACCGAGAACGACCCCTACGCGGCGAAGGTATCGATCTTGGAACACGTCGAGCAGGACGCGGGTGCGCTGGCGATCGTGGTCCTCGGGCTGGGGGCCGCGGTGTCTGCCATTGCCATGGCGCGGCGGCGGGCGCGGGGGCTCGCCGGCGCGGCGCTGATCTGGTTCGCCTGGACGATGGCGGTCGGGCTGGCCGTGGTGCTTCCCGACGTTCGCCCGCTGATGAGCATTGCCCGCACGCCCATTGTCTTGATCGGCATGCCGTTCGGCTGGCCGCCGGGGATCGGGCTGTCCACGCTGTTCCCATGGCCGGTGGTGAACCAGCTCCTGCTGATCCTCGGCGGGCTGCTGTGGGCCGCCACCGCCCTTGCCTACCAGCGCACGAGTCGCAACGCTTGCGGCCATTGCGGCCGAACCGGCGCCACGACCGGCTGGATCACCCCAGCCAGTGTCGCCCGCTGGGGCCGCTGGGCGACCTCCATCGCGATGGCCGTTCCCATCCTGTATGCCCTGACCCGCTGGGCGTGGGCCCTGGGCATCCCCTTGGGGGTCACCCGCGAGTTCCTCCGCGAACAGGCCCGCGAGACGCCCGACATCTGGCTGGCCGGAGCCGCCCTGGCGACCTTGGCGGTCGGCGGCGCGACCCTCACGCTGGGTCTCGTCCAGCGCTGGGGCGAGGTCTTCCCCCGCTGGATCCCAGTCCTGGGCGGCAAGCCGGTACGACCGCGCACGGCGATCATCCCCGCCTCCCTGGTTGCCGTCCTCATGACCTCGGCCGGCCTGGAGCACTACCGCGCCGCGATCCTCGGCTACTTCCCCGAGGGCAGCACGGGCGAGAACTGGGGAACCGTCGCCCCCGGGTACCTCTGGCCACTGTGGGGCGCCGCCCTCGGTGCGGCCACCTATGCTTATTACCTCCGCAGACGCGGCCAATGCCCATACTGCGGCCGATCCTGACCTCCGGGCCACGGCCAGGAGCGACTGGCAGGCTGGTGGGTAGCCGGCCCAAAGTCCTCCACAGACTGGCCGTGCCCCAGCGCGGCAAACCAAGGGCGATTCCCCGGACGACCTGCGCTCAGAACAAGCCTGGGCTGCCGAAAGACCCATCCATGCCGAAGCCGAAGGCCAGAGGTGGCTGCCCCACAGGTAAGGCGCACGTGCGCGAGCGCCCAGTCGATAGCGTCGAGCGGGACGACGCCCTCCAAGGCAGGTTCATCGTGGGCCCAAGGATGCCAGGGTCCGACATCCGAAGGGAGCGAAAGGATGTCCACAGCAGCAGCGCAAAAGATCACAACCCTCTTGATGTTCGAGGGCAAGGCCGAGGAGGCGATGACGTTCTACACGTCGCTGTTCGAGGACGCGGAGATAGTTTCGATAACCCGCTTCGGCCCGGGCGAGGCCGGGGCCGAGGGGAGCGTGCAGCACGCGACCTTCTCACTGGCTGGCGCCGCTGCTGACCAACCGGGCCATCCGCCGCGACCTGGCCAGGTACCTGCGGGCCGCCGCCAAGGACCCAGCCGTCATGGTCGAGGCGGCCGAGGGCCTGCGCGGCTTTGCCCGCCCGGGCACTGGTGGTGTGGGCGGCCGAGGACCGCGTCATGCCGCCCGAGCATGGCCGGCGGCTGGCCGAACTGCTGCCCCAGGGGCGGCTGCTGGAGGTTCCGGACAGCTACACCCTCATCCCCGAAGACCAACCCACCCAGCTGGCCGCTGCCATCCGCCAATTCATCCACGCCACCGCCGAGTCAAGTACCTGATCCATGCGTGGACTAGTTGTGCTGACCACTAGGGTGCCTGACAGGGTGGAGGGGCCTCCGGGCGAGGTTGAGCTGCTGATGGCTCACCACCCTGAGGTTCTCGTGGCCCACCCCAACGCCCGGCCGACCCACGCGGTCGCCCGGTCTCCACCGAGCATCTCTTCTTATCCGACACGACCTGCGGTCGCCGCTCGAGACGATTGTCGAGCGGTGAGGACCCAATCACAAAGGGAGAAGCAGATGAGGATCTACCTAACCTCGGTCCTGGTGGACGACCAGGAGAAGGCGCTGCGCTTCTACACCGACGTCCTCGGGTTCGTGAAGAAGACCGACATCCCCCTCGGCGAGGCCCGCTGGCTCACCGTCGTGGCTCCCGACCAGCCCAAAGGCCCGGAGCTGCTCCTGGAGCCCGACAGCCACCCGGCAGCCAAGCCGTTCAAGGCGGCGATGGTCGCCGACGGGATCCCGGCCACCTCCTTCGCCGCCGACGACGTGCACGCCGAGTTCCAGCGGCTCCGCGGCCTCGGCGTGCGGTTCACGCAGGAGCCGGTCGACATGGGCGCCGTGACGACGGCGGTGTTCGACGACACCTGCGGCAACCTGATCCAGATCGCCAAGGCATAGCTTCACCAGCGACCATCGGCCGGAACAACGATCGTGCTCCCGAACTCGCGCTCGGACCCTGAGAGGAGAAGGCGGGATGGTAGGAGACGATCGCCGGCCGATCGGTCACTGGGTGAGCATCTCGACGTCCTGATCGAGCAGGCCTTCGAGCACACGCTCGCTCGCCAAAGCCTGGGAGGCTGCCCATCCCGGCCGGCAAGCAGAGTTGGCCGGGCTGGACGCCGGCCTAGCGGAGCGCCACGCGGCCGTCGACCGGATCGTGGTGAACTCGGCCCGCTGCATCGGCTGTTCCGCACCGAGCAGGCGCTCCAGACCACCAATGACACCCCGAGGGCGTCGCCGTCAGCGGCGCCAACCGGCGGCAGCCACATGCTGGCCTGGCGGTGCGACGGCGGCCGGACCGTGAGCGTCTGGACCGAGCTGGAAGGCGACGTCTTCAACGAACGCGGCGATGGAGTCATCGTCCGTGGCGGCGCTGCGCACATCAGCAAGGAGGACCGGCAGCCGCACCTCAACGCCGCCGACGCCCACGACCTGCTCCAGACAGCGTTGGACGTTTACCACCGCGAGCACAAGACATTGCCGGCACGGGTTGTGATCCACAAGTCGTCTCGCTTCCTACTGGAGAAGGTCGCCGGCTTCGACTCAGCCGCCGCCGCCCGTGACCTGGCCGCCCTCGACCTGGTCTGGATCACCGACAGCGAAGATGTCCAGCTCTTCCGCCCCGGTACAGCGCCGCCCCTGCGGGGAACGTTCGTCACCCTCAGCCCTAATGAGCACGCGCTGTACACCGGAGGCAGTGTCGAGTTCTACTCCACCTACCCGGGCATGTACGTGCCCCACCCAGTCGGGATCCGCCAGGCGCTACTCACCCGCAGCCCTCATGATCTGGCTGTAGAGTTGCTGGCGCTGAGCAAGATGAACTGGAACCAGGCCCGACTCGATGGCCGCCTTCCCATCACCTTGCGAGCCGCCGAGCAGGTCAAGAGGGTGCTGCGATTCTGCGACCCTGCCCAAACAATCGCCACCCGCTACGCCCAGTACATGTAATCCCGGACTGATTCGCCCTGAGTTTTGTGGAGGCCAGTCAGTGCCTGCGAGGTCTTGGACCGCCGCGACCAGCGTTGCAGGGTCTGGCGTTCTTGGTCGGTCAGCACCAGCGGTGCTTTTTGGTCTTCCTCGCTCAGCCATGCCCCGGAACCTACCATCATTACTCAACGTATTAGCAACTCAGGACACTAGGCTAGTGTCCTGAGTCATTAAATTCATTGCCTTACGAACTGGCGGTCGAGGAGCCGGCGAGCTTGCGGCTGGCCGCCGCGTTCGATGAGCTGGCCTTGGCGATCTGATACCAGACCAGTTTCGCCACTTCAGCATGCCGCGTACTGACCAGATGCAACACTGCCGTCGCTGGCGGTGCGCCACGGCGCCACTAAATGCTTCCTGGGAGTGGTTGCGTGGCCTGGTTGTTGAGGTGCATGGTCAAGTCTCCTGATCGCAAGGGGGACGATCATGGCACCGCCGCTGCGCGTGAGGTTGGACCAGGCCGCCCACGACGAGCTGGAACGCCGCTACCACACCACCCGCGACGCCACCACCCGCACCCGCTACCAGATGATCCTGCTGCGCGCCGAGGACCACCCGGTGGTCGAGGTCGCCCAGTTGACCCGCTGCAGCCCCGACACGGTCCGCCGTGTGCTCAAGCGCTACTTGGCGGGCGGGCCCGATGCCGTGCCGCACCGGCCCCATCTGGGTCAGCCGCCCCACTACCCGCCCGAGTGGGAGGCCGGGCTGGTCCGGGTCGCGGACCTGGATCCCCACGAGGTCGGGGTGGACAGTGCGTTGTGGAGCTGTCGGCTGCTGGCCGACTACCTGGCGGGGGTCACCGGGT
>WNGJ01009709.1_pt1 | contig 10253 bp, 9 predicted proteins | sample 5400611 | NCBI WGS metagenome assembly WNGJ01 (sample SAMN13153375, study PRJNA577476) | soil metagenome | isolation source: 40 cm soil or saprolite under Garry oak tree replicate 1 | place: USA:California | collected 2016-06-15
GGACGATCTGCTGGCGACAGGTGGAACAGCAAAAGCTGTCTGCAATCTCGTCGAGGAGCTGGGTGGAACCGTTGCGGGTCCGGTCTTTGTGGTGGAGTTGGAATTTCTGCCCGGACGCAAAAAGCTTGAAGGATACGATGTGCGATCGTTGATCAAATATCAGAGCTAGAAGCCAGAGGACAGAAGTCGGAGGTCAGAGGCCAGGAGATCGGAGGTCAGAGTTCAGAGATCGGAAGTCAGAAGTCAGGGGGTCAGTCGCCAGGAGTCAGTTGTCATGAGGTGATCAGTCAGTAATTCTGATAGTTCTGATAATGAATGCACATGAGGTCGCTGACTTCTGATCTCTGACTTCTGATCTCTGACTTCCGACCTCTGACCTCCGCCCTCTGACCTCCGACCTCTGACCTCCTGCCTTTACCATTCACGATTTACCATTTACGATTCACCAGGCCAGGGCTCCCGTAGCTCAGTTGCATAGAGCGTCCGCCTCCTAAGCGGAAGGTCGCGCGTTGGAATCGCGCCGGGGGCACCATCTCTTGCCAGCGTAACTTAACCAAACCAAACTCTCATCTAAATATCCAGGAACTTGGCGCGATGTTGAGGTTCCGGCAACATGCAGGATTCATGTTTACCGAAAACGCGATAGCGATTGCGCGCTACCACTTTGTAGGCCCCGTCCCGAAATAATTTTGGTATTACTCGCCCCACGCTCGCCAACTTCCAAATACCACCCAGGTGAACCAGCATATAAAGGATCGCATCCGAACGAGCGAGCAGACTTTCGTTGGGTTGCCCATAGTCTTTGACGGCATAGACCGTGTCGAGGTCGTGAGGATTGGCGCCATGGCGCCTTAACAAGTTGCCGGCAAATTCACTTTGCAGCGAGGCGAAACGAAAACGGTCGTGCTTATCGCGTTTGAGAAGAAACTGGACGAGACGATTGCAAAGTCCGCAAACGCCGTCATAAAGAACAATCGGGTTGGAGTCAGCTTGAGACAAAAGGACCCTGGGAGAATGATTACTTGAATTCGAAAGAGTTGAGATAATCGTTGTAAGCCTGATCCCAATGGCTGACGGTCTTTTCAGGGCCGGTCAGTTTCAGGAAGTAAGAGCCTTTTGGCGTATCAATAACCGCGGCGCGCAAGCGATAAATTGATTTGCTATTCGAAGGGGCGCTTTCCGGTCCCATCCCCCCGGCGTAATTACCCGTCACGTCGACAGTAGTAACCTTCAACCCATTAACCGTTAGCGTTCCTATCTTCGCCTTCTCTTTGGAAGGGCTTCCGTCCGGCTGGTGCACCTGATTGATCCAGCGGTCTATGTTTGCCTCAGCGGATCCGCCCTGACCCTGTCCAAAATAATAAACAACCAGAGTCGCGTCTTCACTATCGCCTTCGGCCCTGGGCAGCTTGTACTGCCCCACGCGCATTTCAGAAGCAGGCTTCTCCACGGTCCAACCTTCGGGAACCTTGTACCGAAGTTCACCCGCAGTATTCTGGCCTGGTTGCGCCGCACCAGGGGGAGATTGGACTGTCTTACTGACGGATTCGACCGATCCGGAATTCTTTGAGCAGCCGCAGCAAATGATCGCCAGTGCCGCCAACGAGATCATTGTTTTCAGCATGGTATAGATTTAATCGTAAGAATCGGATTTACTGCAAGCCACTAATGATCGTCGCCAGGCGCTTACGGCTCGGGAGTGGAGAGCAAGTAAACCGCGAACGACGCTAACCAATGTTCACCAGCATAATCACCACTGGCTACGTGGGCCAGAGCATCTCGGGCATGCAGTCGCGCTGAGTTTGCCAGGGCCTTTCGCGCTGGATCGTTTGCCGGCAACACACTGGCGATGCTGCGCATACACCAGGCGCGACTGAGATTGAGTCCATCCAAATGAACCAGTTTCGGATCGCTGCGATCCGTTACGATTGCTGGTCGAAGTAAAGCCTTTGGAGCACCCGCCTCGAGCTGCGGCAGAAAACGATGAAACCAACGGCGAAACTCTGTGGCGCTCATCACCCGCCGCATGAGATCCGCTTCCATCAGCGCCGGTGAGAAGAAGTCTTCGCCACCCGGTTCCCATGCACCGGGATAGTTGGCGTCTTTTGCAAAATAAGTGCGGCTCCGTTCAGCAATCAGGCTTGCAAGTTTCTTGTTACCTGCCGTCTTTGCATAGTCGTAGGCGAACGCCAGTCCGAAAGCTGTGTTGGGATGAACGCCGGTGCGAATTGGATAAGTTTGCTTGGGTAAGAAAAGAATGTACGAACTGACCAGGGCATCGACGAGAGGTTGCAGGTTGCGGGACCAGGTTTGCGCTTCAGGATCGTTTGCGATGGACAGTTCTTCTGCGAGTTTCAGCAACCACGCCCAACCGTAAGTTCGCTCAAACGACTGGCGATTTTTCTGTTTGAGGTAGGCAGCTTCCACCTTGATATTTTCTTCACTCAGGTTCGCGCCAATTGCTGCGCGAATCTCTCCAGCTTCAGGAAGATTGGGAAACAATCTGAGTAAACGCACGAGCATCCAGTGGCCATGAACAGAGGAGTGCCAGTCGTAACAACCGTAGAATGCCGGATGCAGCGCTTTGGGACTTTGCACGTCCTGCGTGTCATTCAATACGTGCTCAGGTTTATTTGGGTATTCCTTGGCAACACATTTCAGCGCCAGCCTCGCGAAGTGCGATGCCTGAGACTGAGTCAGTGAAATATCATGTAACGCAGGCTGGTTCACTTGTGCGGTTATTGAGAGTGCGCCGAAATAAAATAATGCTATTACAAGGATGGTTGCAAATGGTTGTTTGAACACTGCTGCTCTCCGATCTTCTACACTTCAGCATTGAGTCAATATCTATGCGAAGGACGACCGACGTGAATATGCGGTCCCGTGGCCGTGCCGGGAATCGCTTCCCGAAAAGCCAAAAAGGGAATGCCATTGGCACGCAAGTAGGCCAGCAACGCCTGCCCCTCCGGACCATCAGGATGAAGAGACACGTCCATGGCGTTGTGATGATCGAGCCGCCATCGATCGTGAATAGCGCCTTGTCCAAAAACAGCAATCGGCAGCGGTTTCTTAAACGCGCCAAGAAAGAAGCGCTGAATCTTCCAGGCGTCTGACAAAGCCCAGACAGCGCCCCCGTTATAGCGAATGTAGGAGGCAGTTCTTATTATGCCGCCTCTGGGCACCGGCCCGCTCTTCGCCAGTTTCTTTTCAGCCTCCGCCTCAAGCAGCGTGTCGGCAATTTGCGAGTCGGCGCCGGCCATTCGCCGATCCACATCGGTTACCTTTTCTTTCTCCCGAGCCACCGCAATCTCGCCGGCCTCCACAGCCTTCCTGGAAATCAAACCGGCCGCGAATAGTTCCTTTGATTTAGCTAGTTCAGCTTCCGCCTTCGCAAGACTGTTTTCATAACTTGTTCGCAGCTTTTCAAGACTGGCCTTGTAATCATTGGTGGCTTTAACAAACTCCTCTCGGAGTTTAGCCAGTTCATCTACAGGCCCAGGTTGAGTCGATTTCGATTGCGACAGCTTCTTTTGATGAGGCTTGGACTGGTTCACTTTTGCTTTCGCGGTACCGGCTTTTTCTGTCTTTCTTTGTGCTTGTCCAGCCAGCGATAACAGAAGTGAAAGCAGGACGACAGAAACAATGTTGTGTGGGATTGGCAGAAATATCTGGCGCCGAATAATTCCCGTACGAATCTGAATCATCATGATCTTCCGGCGCCTTGCTCCAATTCCGAGTTGACCTCTCCGCCAATGAGAATTGCCAAACCACTAAAATAGAACCACAACATAAGCACAATGAGCGCGCCAAGCGAACCATACGTTACGTTATAAGAATTGAAGAAGTGGAGGTAAACGCGGAAGCAAAATGAGACCAGCAACCACAAGACGACTGCGACTGCCGCGCCTGCGGTCCAAAATTTTCGCCGCGGTCGAGCGACATTTGGTGCAAGATAATAGATTAGATCGAACGTCACCAGTAGAAAGACGAGGGTAATAGGCCACTGCAAAACCTTCCAGACGATTGTAAATATTGTGCTGAAACCAAAGTGCGTGGCGACCCTTTCGCCTATGTGTCCGCCATATAAAACGATCGCCAGCGCCACTACAATGATGATTGAGACCATGATCGTTAGAAAGATTGCCACCAGTCTAACTTTCCACCAGGGGCGCTGCTCCTTCACTCCGTAGGCCGCATTCAACGTGTCACTAATCGCGCCCATTCCATTAGAGGCGGCCCAGAGAGCGGCGAGAATTCCCAGCGAGAGTTTGCCGCCGCCGGCGCCGCCGCTTATTTCATCAAGCGTGGTGCGCACCAGAGTCACCGCTGAAGAGGGCATCACCGTGGCCAGATAGGTAAGCAGTTTGTAACGTAAATCTGAACCGGCCTGAGCAAAATAGCCAAGCAAGGTCATGAGAAACAATAGCAGTGGGAAAAGTGCCAGCAGGAAATAATAAGAAAGCTGGGCAGCGCGCCCGAAGATGTCGTGTTCGTTAATACGCTTCCAGAGCTGGCTGGTAAAGGCTTTCCAATTCAAGCAGGAACCCCCTTGACTGCGCTGAACAACTAACTCCCCCTCACGAAGAGGGCGAATTCTAGCATGTCGCGAATCGAGAGAATACGATCCAGTTTGAGGGGGAACCGCAGAGGAAAGCTTGTTGGAGCACTCACTACTGGCGAAGAAGTTTTCTGGTTCGAAGATCGGTTACTACCGATCACTTCACCAGCGTGCCGGTGCGGCTCCAACGAGTGTTATTGATGAAATCCGAGATGACGTCGAAGGGGAATGCAGCTGTGCTTGAAGGCGCGCTCTCATCGTAAGACCAGTAAACAAACATTGCCCTTCCGATTACCAGGTCCCGCGGTACGAAACCCCAGAAGCGGCTGTCTTCGCTGTTTTCGCGATTATCGCCCATGACAAAGTACTTGTCGGATGGAACCACCAATTCATGCCCATTTCCTTCATACTTAAAGGCATCATAGTCCTCACTACGTTGTTCATCGCGGGAGTCGTGATGGTAATAGACGTTGTAAGTTTCGCCTGGCTTACGGGGCGGATCGTCGACAACTACAAGCGGCGACTTGTTGTCACCCTTATCCTCGGCCTCGATACGGTGTTCCGGCAAAGGCTTTCCGTTGACTATGACATTGCGGCCCTCGATGCTAATGCGATCGCCGGGAAGTCCGATGACTCGCTTCACGTAGTTGGTAGTTATCGGCTTATTGTCTGGCCGATCATCACCCTTCGGATTGTATCGATTCCCCGGATACTTAAAGACGATAATGTCGCCGCGTTTGATCTCGCGTTGCGGCAAGAAAGGAGCTGAGGGTCCTGGTGCAAAAATAAATTTATTGACTAAGAGATGGTCTCCAATCGTAATCGTATTCTGCATCGAGCCGGTCGGGACCTTAACGGCCTGCACGATAAAGGTCATACCGAAAAGGGCCATGATTACGGTAACCACGGCTGACTCAAAATACTCACGCAAAACAGACTTTGGCGGACCCGTTGGTTTTGTCTCTGGTTCCGGCGATGCCTTGTGTCCGTTACGATTAAAGATTCGTGAAAAAGTAGACGCCTTCGGATCTGCTTTCGTTTCCGAAACGTTGGTTGAACCCGGCCCGCTGGAAGGATTACTGATCATCATCTTCAAAGTCATCCTAGATAGCTTAGTCGCTGCGGTCAAGTTGCGTTGTTTTATTGAACCCCACGCCTAACCACGAGATCTTCCGGAACCGGGCCGCCGCCGCTTGAGACCGGCGAGCAGCGTCAGATCACGCTTCTTTCTTTTTCCGTTCTCATGAAGGCCAAAGCCTCCCTGGCCGCTGCTGCTTCGGCGGTCTTCTTCGAACGACCTTGAGCCCGCACACTGCCATTGTCCCAACTGACTTCAACATGGAAGGTGCGGCGATGTGGAGGGCCGACCGCCTCGACCACAGAATACTTCGGCGCGGGCCTTTTCTCCGCCTGAAGCTTCTCCTGAAGCATAGTCTTATAGTCAGCTTCAGCCGCCGCGCTTGGAGTCACCTTTTGTAATTCTTCACCGAGCGCGTGCTGCACAAAGGCAGTAGCTGCCTGCAGTCCACCATCAACGAAGATTGCGCCGGCCAGGGCCTCTAACACATCAGCCAACAACGCATCCTTGCGTCGGCCGCCACTCTTCTCTTCGCCGCGTCCGAAGCGTAAAAAATCGCCCAGGTTCAAACGTAGCGAAGCCTCTGCCAACGTTGGTGCGCTCACCAAACGGTGCTTCATGCGAGAAAGTTCTCCTTCGGTCCCGGCGGGATAGGCTTTGCAGAGGTAGTCAGCCACTATCAGGCCCAACACAGAATCACCCAGGAATTCCAGGGCTTCGTTGTGAAGCTGGCGCGCTTGATCTTCCGCTCCCGGGGCCACCTGCTCGTGTGCCCATGAGCGGTGAGTGATGGCCCGCTCGAGCAACGCGCGATTCTGAAACTTGTAAGACAGAATGGTTTCCAGGAGGTCAAGATCCGGAAGTGTGATCCCCTTTTTCTTCAAGATAAGTTTACTTGTAAAAAAGCCGGAAGCATCGTCGAACTCGAGTGACAAAGCTTCCGGCTGTAATGAAGAGCCGTAACGAACAGATTGACTTTAGTGACGGCGATGATTGTTTCGTGTCTTTGGTTTCACCGGAGTCTTCGTGCTGGTCGTTGTCGTCGTTGCTGCCGGTGTCGTCGTGGTAGTGGTGCCTTTCGGCGTCGCAGTCAGAGCTGACGAAGCCGCAGGGACTGTGGTTTTGTTCGTTGCCGGAGGAACAGCCGCACCTGACGTGGAAGTCGAACCAGTATTACTTCCAGTTGCTGGAGCAGTCGTGGTCGCCGGCAAGGTTGTCAACGGTGTGGGCACGGGCGGCAACGGCTTCGACATTACGCTGGCTATCATCTCAGTCAACCCGGCGTCCGAATTACTGTGGCGAAACTTATAAAGCTCCGTCAGTCGCCCAAGCCACTGAGCCTTTGCTGTCTGAGCGTTGGCATCGGTACCCGCGACAGCCACGGCGCGCGCAAGCGCGTCAATGATTCTGTCCACAATCTGGTTAATATTTTCGGCGGCTAGCTTGCTTTCCGGAGTCTCAGGCTTATCCTTGAAACTCTTTTGATACTCATCTGACTGTTTTGCATATTCGGTCTCGTAAGCATTTGCAATGATGGCATACGTCGGCGAGCCTTTCTTAATGTCACCATCAAACTGCGCTGCCTTTATGAAATTAGTCAACGACTCTTTTGGATTGGTCGTTTGCTGGAGGTAGCCGACTGCATAATAAAGGTAACCGAGGGCATCATCTTTCGATTTGAAGGGAGTCCAACTCTCGGGCGCCTTACCCGACTCAATGGCTTGAATTGCCTTTTTTGAGTATTCAAGCGCTTCAGCATTACCTGAAGAATTCTTTGTGCGTGCTGCCAGCACATAACCGCCGTACCCGATAGCTATCAGAGGTGTCACATTGTCAGGCTCGTCAGCCAGGACTTGTTTGGCGAGAGGTATAGCTTCAGCATACTTTCCCTGTCGAGCGAATAGATCAGTGAGCTTGAGCTTACGATCCTCTTTATCGTAAGAGTTGACCCACTTTTTAAGATAGGTCGGAATCGCACCTTCTTCAGCCGGGCAAGCGGCTAACCACTTCTTGGCTGCGTCATAGGCCTTCGCCGCATCCGTAGTGCGGTATTTAGTGAAGTCGGCATACCAGGCAGACTTGCTTTCATCCGTGCACTGGCCCTGCGTTGCGGCTGGAGATGGTGTTGGCGTTGGCGTTTGCGCCTTTAATTCAATGACCTGTGCGAACGGTGCCATCAGCCCCAATGTCGCGTAAATTGCCAATCCACGAATAATCTTTTTCATTAGTTGTCAGAACCTCCAAGTTCTCTCTTACCACCTTGTCCTTGCGGGGGCCAACGTTTGGCTTGCCTGCATCGCAATAGGCGACATACTAAGATGCGAACTTACAAAAACCAGTTGCCGATCTGCGGTGACCGTTCTGCGGCGGCCGGGAGAGAACCACAGTTTAATCAGATTGAAATAGAGCAAAAAGAACGCCCGCAATATTCCTGCAACTCTGATAACCCTGTCAAGGCAAGAATGCCGGCAGCTGCGAGAAAAATTCACTAAAAAGCATCTGCGCCGAACCCTCGTAATAGTTTACGAGGATCCGGCGCAGATTGGTTATTGAGGAATTACAACTCGCTTACAATTTATGGCTGTATTTCCTGCGTCCGACGCGGCCTGCTGTCAGGTTGCGACGCCGGCTTCACAGAAGTCTTAGCTGGCGCGGAAGCGGGAATTGAAGACTTTGTTACCTCGGCCTTTTGAGCTTGAGGATTGATTGGCATTATTACTCGCTTGACCGTGTTAGGCGATGCCTCAGGCAGAAGCTTATGAGTCTCAGGAGTAGTGGCGGCAACCGATGAATCCGTAGTGGCTGCGGCATCCGTGCTACTTTGATCCGCCATCATGTCTTCGCCTTCTCCGGAGCCGACTTCCTTTTCCTCGTCATCAGGCGTCGAGGCAATCTGCAGATTGGTTGGGGTGCCAAAGCGTTGATGCAAATCGCGATAGATTTGACCAGCCACGGCAGCGGGAAGATGACGATGAGCATCTGTACCGCGAGTGATCACGACCACTGCCAGCCTTGGATTCGCAAGCGGCGCATAAGAAGTGAACAATCCTACCCAGCTTCCTCCGCCTCCGTTACACGTTCCGGTTTTACCCGCTACCGTCTGCAGCGGATCGTAGGCCTTCCTTCCGGATCCATAATTGACTGAGCCAATCATTCCCGGGATCATGCGCTGCAATACGCCGGCATCGATATCTAACTTGCGACGTACTTTTGGCTTGAACTTCGAACCATCCTCATTGTTTGGAACTTGAGGCACCAACAACTTCCCGCCATTGGCCATCGCCGACACGAGATCGCCCAATTGCAACGCGGTGACTTCAAATCCGTCGGCGTAGGAAAACATCCGGTGGAGAGCAAAGCCGGGTTGCATTTCCGGTAAGCGTCCCGAATATTCGAAAGGAACATTCGCTCCGGTCTTCTCACCTAAACCCAGTTCGCGCGCGTATCGGATCATCTTATCAAAGCCAAGACCGCTCCCTACTCTCTCGAAGTATGAGTTGTCGGAATGGGCAAGTGCTGAAGTTAGATCCATGTGATTACGATCAGACGCCAGGGTTAACTCGGAGGATGGAATCACGTTCTCAGAAAGGCCGGCTACACCGGTGACCAGCTTAATTGTCGAACACGGTTTGAAGCCGCGTCGCACTGCCCACTCCTGATTCACTATCGAGTAGACTTTCCCCGTCATGGGATCCATCACGACGACTGTTCCCGCGTGGTTTCCCAGCGCATTGATTGCCACCCGCCGGACCTGCGCATCTTCACCCGCAAGATTGTCTCTGGAGATCATTCCTTGAACTTCGTCGCGAAGGGCTTTATCAAGCGCTTGCTGGCGAGCGATCGCAGCCCGCCGAGCAGCTTCGGCGCGGCGCCTGGCTTCGAGCATTTCTCGCCGGCGTTGCGACTGCAAACGACGTAGCTCAGCAGCACGCTCGCGCTTGTTCAATGGCCGGTGCAATCTTCGTTCAAGCGCCTTTAGCGAGGCACTCTGCTCCCGGGCGCTCTCGCGTCTCAGCTCTTTGCGCGACAAACGAGATTTGCCACCGCGCCGTGAATCTCTGGCGGCGAGACGCTCATGACGGTTCGCAGCGCGACGCTCTTTCGCCGAGAGTTTCCTTCCTCTTTCAGAGCGCTGAGCTCCGCGACGGGCGGTCTTCCCGCGAGCATTGTTATCGTGGCGCCTTTTGGCGGCGTCCACACTTTGAAAAGAGACAATAAGGAGAGCGATAAGAATAAATGCGAATGAAAGAGTGCGGGGGTGGCGATTCGTCCAAGTCATCAGGGATTTATTACCTTTCTAAGGGTTTTTCGCTCACTCGCGTGTGAGCCTCGCCGAAAAAATTCTACACCGCGTAACGCGACTGAACAGGCTCGTAAAATGCCCATTCCGAATTGCAAAAGTTAATTTGTAGCCATGAGATCTTCAACTGCACTCATAACAACTCCTGGTTTTGTTATGGACCTTCGGTCCTGCTACGTTGAGGCGGGAGAATTCCCAAATTGGCGGTCCCTGGGGACATTGATTCGAGACCGGGGCAACTATAACATCTGAACTCTTAGTCGGCAACACAAAAGTAAGCTTTTGTACATAACTCGTGACAAGAAGTCTTCACTGTG
>WNGJ01011788.1_pt1 | contig 10253 bp, 9 predicted proteins | sample 5400611 | NCBI WGS metagenome assembly WNGJ01 (sample SAMN13153375, study PRJNA577476) | soil metagenome | isolation source: 40 cm soil or saprolite under Garry oak tree replicate 1 | place: USA:California | collected 2016-06-15
TTCCGAGCGCCCGCAGAGTATTGCCACTTGGTTTAGCGAACGCGAGTTCACGACTTTTCTGGAACTGAACAAGCTGGCGAATCGGATTGCCCGTCTACTGTTGAAACGCGGTGTGACCGCGGCGGACGTGGTTTGTCTCTCCGGCGAAAAGGGGGTTTATACCTTCGCCTGCATGATCGCCTGTCTCAAGATAGGGGCAGTCTACTGCGTGCTTGACCCTGACAGCCCGATTGAGCGCTTGCGCAAGATTTTTGCTACCTGCAAACCTAAGGCTCTGGTAGCCGAACGAGAGTTCCTGAGTCGGCTCGAGGAATTGATCGCGACGATTGAGGGAGAGATCGTCGATAGAGACTCTGATAGTCTTCAGAAACTGCTCATCGACCATGACGACTCCGACCTGGACGTTACTCGCGAGATTATTGGAACGAATCCAGCGTACATCATGTTCACGTCAGGATCGACCGGTTTTCCCAAAGGCGCTGTGATGACTCATGCCAACGTGCTGAACCTCATCGATTGGTCACGTGAGACGTTCAAGATCGAGCCTGAAGACATTCTGACCAACGTCAATCCGCTATACTTCGATAACTCCGTCTTTGATTTCTACTCCTCACTATTCAATGGCGCGCGTCTTGTGCCTTTCTCGAAAGCGGAAGTTAGAGACCCAAAGTTGCTTGTTGATAAAGTCGATGGCGGGCAGTGCACGCTGTGGTTCTCGGTGCCTTCGTTGCTGATCTTCCTGCAAACGATGAAGGCTGCAGACGGGCTGCGAATGAAGTCCATCGCTCGCTTCGTATTTGGCGGAGAAGGTTATCCGAAAGCGAAACTTAAGGCCCTCTTTGATGCCTACCCGTCGAGCGATCTCTTCAACGTCTACGGGCCGACGGAATGTACTTGCATTTGTTCGAGCTATCAACTCTCCGCCGCGGATTTCAACGACCTGCAGGGACTGCCATCCCTGGGCAGTATCGCTGCGAATTTTTCTTTCCTGATTCTTGATGAGGCAGAAAATGTGGTGCCCGAAGGGGCGTCTGGAGAATTGTGTTTACTGGGTCCGAATGTCGGCAAAGGCTATTACAACGACATTGAACGAACGAAAGCGAGCTTTGTTCAAAATCCGCTACACAACAATTTTCCCGATCTAATGTATAAGACAGGCGACCTCGCAAGACTGGATGTGCAGACCAACTCATAAAACAGGATCTGCGGCCAATCATCCCGGACTATATGATTCCCGCCATCTTTTATCGTGAAGAGATCCTCCCCAAGAATCCCAATGGGAAAGTCGATCGACGTTACCTGGTGGAAAAATATCTCGAGGCCGGGGTAACAAAAGGAAGCGCTACTTCATGAGCAAGGTCGTCATATTTGGCGCGGGCAAGATTGCAGATGAAGCCTACTTCTATCTGACCAATGACAGCCCGCACGAGATCGTGGCCTTTACGGTTGATCTTGAATTTCTGACTGTGCCGGAAAAGCTCGGTTTGCCTTTGGTCGCTTTCGAAGAAGTTCAGGATAAATATCCAGCCGACCGCTACCAGATGTTTGTCGCCGTCGGCTATCAGGATCTAAACCACTTCCGAGCGCAGAAATACGCTGAGGCGAAAGCCAAAGGATACAGCCTGATAAGCTACGTAAGCTCGCGCTCCTCAAATTTTGGGAACGTTGTGATCGGTGACAACTGCCTCGTGCTGGAATTTGCGACCATCCAGCCGTGCGCCAGCATCGGCAACGACGTTTTCATCTGGAGCGGTAACCACGTTGGTCATCATGCAAGCGTAAGCGATCACTGCTACATCGCCGGCAACGTAGTCATTTCGGGCAACACAAAAGTAGAGCCCTACTGCTTCATCGGCGTGAGCGCAACGCTGGGACATGAAATAACTATTGGCCAGGAAAGCCTGATTGGCGCTGGTTCACTCATCACTAAAGATGTAGGACCGCAGAGCGTTTATATAACACCGGACACGCAAAAATACCGGCTTGATTCCAAGACGTTTTTGCGACTGACCAAAATGAAATGACTCAAACAAATCACCTGGGGTGAAGAGTCTCAACAACTGAATGAAGCTTGCACAAACACAGTTCTACGTTTGCCCTGAATCTCTAACTCCTTTGCACCTGCAGCAGCCCGGCGCCGAGGAAACTGATGGCGAGATCTTCTCAGGCGTCCTGGTTTCAGAAACAGGCAACGAATACCCAATCAGGCAAGGCGTGCCGGATCTGACTTATCCGCGAGCGCTGGCTGAAAAGGATGAATACGCGCGGTCGTTTTATGACGGCAGAGCCGAAGCTTACGACCAGAATCTGCACCTGACTTTCAAAACACATCGCGAAGATGAGCAGAAGGTCCGCAATCAATTTATTGATGCACTTGAACTGCAACCCGATCACCGCGTGCTGGAGGTTTCATGCGGCACCGGTAGAGATTCCGAGATCATAAGCCAACGGCTCGGTCCCAATGCGCAGCTTTGTTTGCAAGACATAGCCTCAGGAATGCTTGAACGATGCCGGCAACGCATGGCCGGAACTTCGGTCCCCACTTCTTACTGTCTCTCAAACGCCTGCTATCTTCCCTACCCCGACAAATTTTTTGATGCGGTGTATAGCTTTGGCGGTTTGGGCGAATTCTCCGATATTAAACGCAGCCTTGCCGAAATGGTTCGCGTTAGCAAAGTTGGCGCGAAGATTGTTGTGGGCGATGAAAGCATGCCGCCGTGGCTTCGTGATACGGAATTCGCCAGGATTTTGACAACAACCAATAAACAGTTTCTGGCGCCGCTCCCTCTTGAAAAAATGCCTATCGAAGCCCGCGATGTTTGTCTACGATGGGTTATTGGAGGGGTTTTCTACTTGCTCGAGTTTACTGTAGGAAGCGGCGAGCCTGGCGCGGATTTTGACTTCGAGATTCCAGGGCCAAAGGGCGGATCATATCGAACGCGGTATATGGGTCAACTGGAGGGAGTTACGCCGGAGACAAAACGATTAGTGGAGTTGGCCAGGGCAAAGAAAGATGTGAGCTTGCACAAGTGGCTCGACGAAGTAGCACGCGAGGCTGCTCTGAAGGATCTGGAAGGTGAAAAGAAGTAGCCGGTCTTTGATATGAGTTGGCAAAAACATGGTTTGGTTTTTTCACCTGGCAATCAAGGCGGCTGGATGAAAACTCATGCCCAGGTGCCCACGCCACTTGTGACTCACGAATTCATCCGCATCTATTTTTCATCCCGTCGCGAACCGAATCTAAGTCTAACTACCTTTGTAGACCTCGACCTTGTAGATCCCCATAGAGTCCTTCATCTTAATCCCGAGCCCATACTGAGACTCGGAAAGCCCGGCACATTTGACGAACACGGAATTATGCCAAGCTGTGCCGTCAGAAATGGCGGCGAGGTTTTTCTCTATTACAGCGGCTGGTCACGCTCCGCTTCGGTGCCTTACATTAATTCAACTGGCCTCGCGGTGAGTGTTGACGGCGGCGAAACTTTCGAAAAGATCAGCGATGGTCCGATTCTGGCAAAAAGCGCTCACGATCCATTTTCCGCAACCTCGCCGGTAGTTTTGAAAGAGGGAGATGCCTGGCACATGTGGTATTGCTCGGGAACGGGCTGGCTGGAGATCGCGGGGAAACATGAACACACGTACGACATTAAGTATGCGCAGTCGAGCGATGGTATTAGCTGGAACCCTTCGGCAGCACCGGTTATCCCGCAGCGTACCGAAGATGAAGCGATAACCCGACCCTATGTCGTCAAGACTGGAGCGGAGTACGAAATGTGGTTTTGCTACCGCGGCTCTCAGAACTTTCGAGACGGTGAAGATGCCTACCGCATTGGTTATGCACGTTCGAGAGATTTGCAACAGTGGCAACGCGACGACGACGCCAGCGGCATTGATGTTTCAGTAACTGGATGGGATTCAAGAATGATCGCTTATCCGGCAGTAGTTAACGTTAACGGCCGCTCCTTAATGTTCTACAACGGAAACGGCTTTGGTGTTGAGGGTTTCGGTTACGCCACACGAACGGAAAACGGCGACTGACATGCATGATGCACCGAGCCCGGATCTTAGATTGAAAACCGAGCGACTTGTGCTCAGGCCATTGGCGCTCGCGGATGTTGAAGTGTTATGGCCGGACATTTCAGATCCCGAGATTGCGCGGCAAATGGCCTGGGAAGCACACACCGACCGATCGCAAACATTCGAATTCCTCAAAAACGAAGTGGCCCGCCGCGAGAATGGAAGAGGGGTAACGTGGGCCGTGTTCAAGGATGGTTCATTCTGTGGCATCTTCAGTGTGATTGGACTGGTCAGAAGGCACCGGGCGCTTACATACAACAAAGCTGAGTTGGCTTACTGGATCAGTCGGAAGTATCAAAGGCAGGGAATCATGACCGAAGCCGGTCGCCGGGTGCTGCAGTTTGCATTTGCAGAACTCAAGCTACATAAGCTCTTTGTGAGCCACTTCTCTGACAACCTCGCTTCTGAGAATTTGATCAAGCGTTTGGGATTCAGGTATGTTGGAGAACAGCTTGAGGAATTTCAAAAAGATGGCCAGTGGCACAATCATAAGCTATACGAATTGCTCGAATCAGAATTTCGCCTGCAGCAGCCGCCAGCGAGTGTTTGAAGTCAAGAACATTGCAGTTGATCGCGGCTGATTCGGTATGACACCTATATCAACAAGTAGTGCTGGGACGGTAAAGTCCGGAATAGACGAGCTAGCGGCATTCGGCGGGAAACCGCTGTTTGCCGAGGCGCTCCACGTTGGCCGTCCTAACATTGGCAATCGTGAGACTTTTGCTGCCCGCATGTCCGACATTCTGGATCGGAAGTGGTTAACAAACGGCGGGAAATACGTTCAGGAGCTCGAGCAACGCATTGCTGAGTTTGTCGGCGTAAAGCACTGCATTGCGATGTGTAATGCCACTGTCGCTCTGGAAATTGCGATCCGTGCGCTCGGCCTGACCGGTGAGGTGATTGTGCCGTCGTTTACGTTTGTCGCCACGGCTCATGCGCTCCAGTGGCAGCAAATCGTTCCCGTGTTTTGCGACATCGATCCGGCGACACATAACCTCGATCCTCGTCGGATCGAGGAACTCATCACGCCGCAAACGTCGGGAATCATCGGCGTACACGTGTGGGGTCGCGCCTGTCACATCGAAGCTCTGGGAGAAATCGCCGAGCGTAATAACCTTCGCGTGCTCTACGATGCCGCCCACGCTTTTGCTTGTTCGCATAAAGGCGCAATGATTGGGGGCTTTGGCGATGCCGAAGTCTTCAGTTTCCACGCCACCAAGTTTTTCAACACGTTCGAAGGTGGCGCCGTAACCACCAACAACGATGAGTTGGCCAACAGAATTCGCTTGATGAAAAATTTCGGTTTCTCCGGTTACGACCAGGTCACTTATATCGGCACGAACGGCAAGATGAGCGAATGTTCGGCGGCGATGGGTTTGACATCCCTGGAGAGTTTGGAGGAGTTCATCAGAACGAATCGCCGAAACTACCAGCTATACCAAGCGGGCCTCGCGGATGTAGCCGAAGCGCGGCTGATGAGTTTTGACGAAGATGAAAAAAATAACTACCAGTACATCGTCCTGGAGTTTGACGAGGATCGCGCGGGAATCAAACGGGATGAGTTAGTAAAGGTTCTTCATGCCGAGAATGTGATTGCGCGCCGCTATTTTTATCCCGGCTGTCACCAGATGGAACCTTATCGCTCTAACTACCCGGACACCGGTCAACGGCTGCCGCTAACGGAACGCCTGGTCGACCGGGTGATCACCCTGCCCACCGGAACGGCTGTCAAACTCAGGCAGATTTCCGACATCTGCGATCTTCTCAAGTGGATCATCTCACATGGTCCTGAGGTTCACGAGAGCCTGAGCCGCCTGACGGCGTAGGGAGTTCGATTTGTCCCACGGATCATTCTTGACTCGCGTAGCTCGTGCGATCAGACGCCGCGCTACGCGCGCAATCCTGACGCGCGCGATCCCGGCAAACACCAAACGCCTGGTAGTTTTTCTTTCGCCAGGCCACGAATTTCGCGCCGGCGGCGTGATGGCTATTGCGTTAATGTATCAGGAGTCGCAAGCGCTCAGAGATATTCATCAAGCGAGAGTGGTGATGTGTACCGTGCCGGGCGATCCGCCCCTGCTCAAATACACCTGGTTCGAAAACAGCCGTTACATGCTGGACCTGGAATCTGCGTTGAAGCGTTGTGGCTCGCTCGACTACCTGCTGTTACACATTCCTGATTTCAAAGTGAATGAAGTGGCGCAGTGGCTCACTTCGGTTTCGCAAACGTTGCTGCTAAACGTCCGCGCACTGCACCTTAACGTAATGGTCTTTAATATCGACATGATTAAGGGACAAGGCATCGCCGCCTTAGCCGGTTTTGGAAGAGTAACTTGCACCACCGCGCACGCAGCCTATTCCAACGCCGCCACCCGCGCCGCGATCGGCGTACCATTGCATCGATTGCTTATCTGCACTGGAGCCGAGTTTTATTCTCCGGCCGAATATCGAGAGAAAGAGTCGCTTTTAGTTGTTTCGCCCGACGCTCACCCTTCAAGAGAGTTGGTGCTCCAGCAGATTGCACGGAGACTGCCGGAGCTTAGGGTTCAGGTCATACAGGATCTCTCGTACGAAGAGTATAAAAAACTGATCCGACGGGCGAAGTGGTCGTTGACGTTTGGCGAAGGTCTCGATGGGTATTTTGCAGAACCGGTTTTTAGTGGCGCGATTTCCTTCGCGGTTTTTAATCCTCGTTTTTTTACACCGGCATTTGCCGAGCTTGAGAATGTCTATTCTTCCTGGGAAGTCTTGCTGGAGAAGATAACTGAAGACATCGTGCGCCTGGATGAACCGGTGGCTTACAAGCAAAGCTGGCAGCGCGCCTATGACTTGCTGAGCAAACAACTTGACACGAACCGTTTTCGCGAGCACCTCCGATCATTTTATCGCGGTGAGTACACCTTCCCGTAAGTTGAGACGGTTTGGAAATGTTAGTCGCAATCAAATTAATCTTTGGATTCAGAAGAGATGATCGTCAAGAATACAAGCATTGAAAATGTTTTCGTCATCGAGCCTGAGCGCTACGAAGACGAGCGCGGTTTTTTTGCCAGGACCTGGTCGGAAATTGAATTGGCGGCGTTGGGCGTAGAAACGAGATTTGTCGAAGGCAATATTTCTTTCAACAAAATGCGCGGAACACTTCGCGGCATGCACTACCAGGCCGAGCCGCACGGGCAGGCAAAGCTGGTGCGCTGTACGCGCGGTGCGGTATACGATGTGGCCGTTGACCTGCGTCCGAGTTCGCCTACATTCAAACAATGGGTCGGCGTCGAGTTATCCGCGGAGAATCGTTGGATGTTATACGTACCCGGCGACTTCGGACACGGCTACCTGACTCTGGCAGACGAGACCGAAGTCTATTATCAGGTGACAGCGCCTTACGCGCCTGAAAGCTCCCGCGGCTTTCGCTGGGATGATCCGGCGTTCCAGGTTCAATGGCCAGAGGTGGGCGAGTTGACAGTAAACAATAGGGACCTCGAATATCCCGACTTCCAAATATGAAAAAAATCCTAATCACGGGCATTACCGGACAGGATGGCAGTTATCTGACGGAGCAAATGCTCGAACTCGGTCATGAGGTGCACGGGCTCGTACGCCGTGTCGCCCTCGAAGATCCGACCCGACGATTTACGCGCCTCGATCATTTGCTCGAGCGCGTTAAACTGCACCCGGCGAGTCTCGAGAGCTATCCCTCAATTTTTCACGTGCTGAGCCGGCAGCAGTTTGACGAATGCTACCACCTCGCCGCGCAAAGCTTTGTCGCCGAGTCGTTCGCCGACGGTTTCTCGACGATGAATACAAACATCAACGGCACACACTACATGCTTGCAGCCCTGCGTGAGTTGCAACCGCAGTGCAAGTTTTATTTCGCCGGGTCGTCGGAAATGTTTGGCAAAGTCCGCGAGACGCCCCAAAACGAGGAGACGCCCTTCCACCCGCGTTCGCCTTATGGAATCAGCAAAGTCGCCGGCTTCGATCTGACGCGGAATTACCGCGAGGCTTATGGGATGTATTGCGTCAGTGGAATTCTTTTCAATCACGAGTCACCACGTCGCGGCTTTGAGTTTGTTACCCGCAAAATCACCTCAACGGTGGCGCGCATCATGTTAGGTGTGGCTACTGAGCTTCGTTTGGGAAACCTGGATGCGAAGCGTGACTGGGGCCACGCCGCTGATTACGTTCGAGCAATGCATTTGATGCTGCAACAGCCGGAGCCGGACGACTACGTGATCGCCACCGGCGAAACGCACACCGTCCGGGAGTTTTGCGAACGGGCCTTTGGCAAAGTTGCTCTTGACTATCGTGACTTTGTGAAAGTAGACGAACAATTCTATCGCCCAGCGGAAGTTGATCTGCTCAAGGGAGACGCCACCAAGGCGCGGCGTGTCCTCGGCTGGGAGCCGCGTCACACGTTCGAAGAACTGGTCGACGAAATGGTTAACGCCGACTTGGCCGCGATCTCCGAAGGCAACGATTTGACGCAGAGACGACTAGAGACAGCAACCTGAGTTAAATACTTGAGTACAAGCTTCAGTTGCGCGTTGCCGACAGCTAGCTGGCAGTATTCTGAACCCGCCTGGTATAGCAATGCCTGATAAATTTTCGGTCGCAATGTGCACCTACAATGGTGCGCACTACCTGCGGGAGCAGCTCGATAGCATTGCGGCGCAGGAGCGACTACCGGATGAACTCGTGATCTGCGACGATGGCTCGACCGATGGCACGCGCGAGATTGTCACTAACTTCGCCGCCTCAGCGCCTTTTCCTGTTCATTTCCATGTCAACGAGAGAAACCTCGGTTCGACAAAAAACTTCGAACAGGTAATTGTCTTCTGCACTGGAGACTACATCGCGCTCAGCGACCAGGACGACGAGTGGCTGCCTGCGAAGCTGGCACAGATCGAAGCGGAATTCCTGCGTGCTCCCAATGTCGGGCTCATCTTCACTGATGCCGACCTTATCGACGAGGCCGGACGTCCGGCGGGCTACACTTTATGGCAAAAGCTGCCCCTTCCGCCCACGGAACGCCGGCGCCTGCGAAGTTATACGGCCATTGACCAATTGCTGGAAGCTTCGACGGTGACGGGCGCAACTATGGCTTTTCGTGCGCGCTTCAAGGACCTGGTACTGCCGATTCCTATAGACCTTCCCATTATCCACGATGCCTGGATCGCCATGTTGGTCGCCTCGGTTTCCGCGGTCCTGCCGTTAGGCCAGCCGCTGATTAAGTATCGACAACACAGCGGGCAACAGATCGGCGCCCTTGAGCGTAAAGCTACGGCTCCAGCACATCTATTAGCTCCGGGTTCGGTCAGCGATGCGCTGCAGCGAAAGAATGCTTACAGTGAAGTCCTCGCCGTCGCACTTGCTGTACGGCGCAGACTGCTTGAAAAGGGTGATGCATTTAGCGGCGGTGAGGCATTGTTGCGGCTCGAGGCCAGGATTGCGCATCTTGAAGCACGTTCCTCTATGCCGCGTGGCAGGCTTCAACGCGCGCCAAGAGTGCTTCGAGAGTTGATTACGCTGCGCTACCATCTTTACTCAAAAGGCATTCACAGTGCGTTAAAGGATCTGCTCGCTTAACCAGCGAGCTGTTGAAGTTCGATAACCTTATCGAAAGTGTGGGATCAGGATCTGATCTTGAACATCGAGCTATCCATCATCATCGTCAACTGGAACGGCGGCGAGCTATTGCGCCGCTCGGTTGAGAGCATCATTGCGTGTCCGCCTTCAGGCGAATATGAGGTGGTCGTAATTGATAACGCGTCAACTGATGAGAGTGTCGCCTCGCTGCAGGCAAGCCTGCGCGCAGGCGAACTGAGCGGCCGTGGTCGCTTGCGAATAGTCGAGAACGCCGATAACCGCGGGTTTGGCCCAGCCAATAACCAGGCCTTTGCGCTTACCGATGCGCCGCTTATGCTCCTGCTGAATCCGGATACTGAAGTCACCGCGGGCAGTATCGATCGCTTGATCGCAACAGTTCAGTCCAACTCACGTATCGCCGCCGCCGGACCGCGGCTTTTGAACTTAGATGGTTCATTGCAGATAAGCGTATGGCGCAATCCACCCGCCGCCTGGGAGATTCTGCTGTCGCGGCGGAAACTCTATCTCCTGTTACCCCGCCGCTTCAGAGGCGAGCTGTTGCTGGGCGGTCATTGGGATCACGATCGCGAACG
>WNGJ01030784.1_pt1 | contig 10253 bp, 11 predicted proteins | sample 5400611 | NCBI WGS metagenome assembly WNGJ01 (sample SAMN13153375, study PRJNA577476) | soil metagenome | isolation source: 40 cm soil or saprolite under Garry oak tree replicate 1 | place: USA:California | collected 2016-06-15
GCGCGCCGCTCTATGCGTACTTGCAAGCCACGCGCGACATCAAACGGACCTATGTGTTTATGTCCCAGCGCAGCGAGCGCTTGACGGAAGAAGGGATCCACTACTGGTTCCGCACGCTCAAGGCGCAGGCCACGGCCGACCAATGGGCCTTGATCGAGGATCTCACGTTCCATGACTTGCGCTACGACTTCGCCTACCGGGCCAGAGAGGCTGGATGGTCACTGGAAGAGGTGGCACACTATCTCGGGCTTGCCATCAAGAAAGGGGCTCTGCCGACTTTCTGGTGAAGCACCTCTATACAAAATTTATTTTTATTCCATAGAAATAGTGGATGAGGTAATATAAATACTTGACAAGGCTGCCGCTACACCGTATACTTTGTCCGGTGTGAGAACTTCTCTAAGAAACATCTGTGCAAGAAGAGAGAACGGAGCATGCTGATGTTTCTGCGAGATATGTCGTGGAGTTGCTCAAGCATTGTCAAGGAGTGCCGGCAATGAAACTTAACGTGATGGAAAAGCAGAGAATACCTATCCCCCTCAAGAAGACAGCTGTCTTCAAAAGACGGAACGAATCAAGCATGATGGGCGGTCTAGGACTACTGATCTTACGACTGGTGGTGGGAGGATTGTTGGTTGGTCATGGATCGCAAAAGCTCTTCGGCTGGTTCAGCGGGTCTGGTCTGAAAGGGCTGGCTAGCGTGCTGGAGTCGATGGGTCTGAAACCTGGGACTCCCTGGGCTATGGCCGCGTCTGCATCCGAGCTTGGCGGTGGGCTGCTCACCACCCTGGGCTTCCTCCACCCGCTTGGCCCTCTTAGCACGATAGGGTCGATGATCATGGCGACGGTCAAGGCTCACTGGGGCAAACCGATCTGGGCGAGCAAGGGCGGAGCCGAGTTGCCTGTCATCAATATGGCTACCGCTCTTGCTCTCGCGCTCACCGGTTCCGGCCGTTTCTCACTTGATCACCTGTTCGGCATCCGTCTGCCGCGTGTGCTGGTGATCACTGTAGCAATCGTCGAGGCCGTAATGGTAGTTATCGGGATCATCAGTCGCCCAACGCCTCCTCCCGCGCCTCCCGTCGAGCAGCAAGCAACGACGCCTGTCGAGGCAGGTCGGGGTCCTGGAACAGCCTAATCACACAGAACTTCCAGCAGTGATCAGAACGATTGCGCCCGCCACTTTGTGGAGAATGGGACAAAGCAGGCCTTGTTAGGAAATGCCCTCAGCTATGTGCAAACAACAGGAGGAAAGAGGAAATGGCTGTCTTCGCGTCCGTGTTTGGCAAGCTTGCCCAACGCCTTTCTCCACGCAATATCGGCGAAACCATTCAGTCTCATGTAGGCCTTGTACCTAACCCGCTGAGCGAACGAAGTAAACACCTGGAACCGCGTATACATGATGCCAGGATGGTTAAGAGTGTATGCCCTTACTGCGCTGTCGGCTGCGGGCAGCGTGTATACGTTAAGGATGGCAAGGTGATCGACATTGAAGGCGACTATGATAGCCCCATCAGTGGTGGATGTCTCTGCCCGAAAGGCGGGGCGAGTTTCCAGTTGGACATCAATAAGAGACGCTGGACGACCGTAAAATATCGAGCACCATATAGTACCGAGTGGGAAGACAGGCCATTGACTTGGGCTATGGACCGTATTGCACGACGGGTCTACGAGACCCGTGAGGCAACCTTCCGCGAGACGAATGAAGTAGGAAAACCTATCAACAACACTCTTGCCATAGGCTCACTGGGTGGAGCGACGCTTGATAACGAAGAAAACTACCTCATTACCAAGCTTTTTCACTCGTTGGGAATGGTTTGTATCGAAAACCAGGCCCGTATATGACACAGTGCATCTGTGCCGGGTCTCGGTGCAAGCTATGGGCGTGGTGCCGCAAGTACCTTTCAACAGGATTTACAGCATAGTGATTGCATCCTCATAGAGGGGAGCAACTTTGCCGAATGCCACCCGGTAGGGTTTCGTTGGGTGATGGCGGCAAAAGAGCGAGGAGCAACGATCATTCATGTCGATCCGCACTTCTCTCGCACCTCGCAAATGGCTGATATCTACGCCCCCATCCGCGCCGGCACGGATATCGCTTTCCTGGGAGGAATCATCAACTACATACTCCAGAACGATCTCTACTTCAAAGAGTATGTACAGGCATATACGAATGCAGCGTTTATCGTACGTGATGATTTCCAGGATGCAGAGGACCTGGAGGGCGTCTTCTCCGGCTTGAAACCCGATCACAGTGCCTATAATACCAGGAGCTGGCAGTACAAACTGACGAAAAAGGGAGAATCGCGAGAGCCAACAGAGGAGCCATCTTGCAGGATTACTAACCCGAAAAAAGGGGCAACTGATCATCACGATGAGCAACAGCTCATGCCCGATGCTCAGGAAGGACAGGGATTGCTCGCTCATGCTCATCCCAGCCAGATTGAGCGTGATGAAACCATGCAGCATCCGCGCTGCGTCTTGCAAATTCTGAAGCGGCACTACGCACGCTACACACCCGAAGTAGTCGAGCAAATCTGTGGCATCCCTCAGGATCTTTTCTTTAAGATTGCGGACGCATTAGTAAAAAACTCAGGGCGCGAACGAACTACGAACATCTCATACGCTGTCGGCTGGACACAGCATACCACTGGAGTACAGATGATCCGCACAGGTTCGATCTTGCAACTGCTGCTGGGCAATATAGGGCGGCCAGGTGGTGGTATCCTCGCCCTGAGAGGTCATGCGAACATACAAGGCTCTACTGATATCGCGACGCTGTACAATCTGCTGCCGGGCTACCTGGTTACGCCCAGTGCTCTACGCGACGAGTTCGACTTGGACACGTATATGCAGCACAACAGTCAGGAAGCCGGCTGGTGGGTTCACTATCCTGAGTACTTTGTGAGCCTCATGAAGGCATGGTACGGGGATGCTGCCACCGCGGAAAATGATTATGCCTTCAACTACTTGCCCAGAATAGTCGGTGATCACTCGGACCTGGCCATGTTTGTTACTATGAAGGATGGGATAATGAAAGGCTTCTTCTCGCTGGGCCAGAACCCGGCGGCAGGCGGAGTCAACGCTGGCTTCCACCGTGCCGCTCTGGAGAAGTTGGACTGGATGGTCGTACGTGACCTCTACGAAATTGAAACGGCAGCTTTTTGGAAACGGCCAGGCATTGATCCTACCATGATTCCTACCGAAGTGTTTTTCCTTCCGGCCGCATCACATGTAGAGAAAGAGGGCAGTTTCACCAATACGCAGCGCCTCATCCAATACCGGGATCAAGTTGTAGACTCACCAGGTGATGCACGGTCAGAGAACTGGTTCCTGACCGAACTCTGCATGCGCCTGAAGGAACGCTATAAGGACAGTACGAAGGAGCGCGACAAGCCTATTCAAAACCTGGTCTGGAATTATCGCCGCTCTGGACCGCTGCAGGAACCCGTCGTCGAAGATATCGTGAAGGAGATTAACGGCTACACCATTGCCGGTGGAAAGGTAGTCAAAGATTTTACCCAGCTCAAAGCCGATGGCAGCACTGCATGTGGCGTCTGGATTTTCAGCGGCATCATGCCCGAAGAGGGCATGAACCTGGCGCGTAGGCGTAATCCTGACAATTATGTCAGCCTGGGATGGTGCTTTACCTGGCCTGCCAACCGCCATATTCTCTATAACCGTGCTTCGGCTGATCCCGAAGGCAAACCGTGGTCCGAGCGCAAGAAATACATCTGGTGGGACCCCGAACACGCTAATGGGGACGGCACAAAGGGGCGTTGGGTTGGCTACGACATTCCTGACTTCCCTGAAACGAAACCACCAACTGCCAAAGCTGACCCAATGGGGAGTGGATTGGATGCCCATTCTGGTACGGACCCATTCACGATGAACGTTGAAGGCCGCGGTAGGCTCTATGTCCCAACTGGACTGACCGATGGACCGCTGCCTACACACTATGAGCCGGTAGAGTCCCCTGTCACAAATCTACTCTATCCCAAAATGCCTACCAACCCTGTCGTGAAGCACTGGCGCAGGCGGGACAATCCGGAAAACGGGATGGCTAACCCACAATATCCCTATGTGATCACCACCTACCGGCTCACCGAGCATCACGTAGGTGGTGCCATGTCACGCTGGCTGCCCTGGCTCTCCGAACTCCAACCGGCACTGTTCGCCGAGATTAGCGAGGAACTGGCGGCGGAAAAGGGAGTCAAACAGGGCGACTGGATTACCATCTGGACGGAACGTGGCGAGGTAGAAGCAAGGGCGCTGGTCACGCCGCGCATGAAACCCCTGAAGATAGAGGGCCGCACCGTCCATCAAATCGGTTTACCGTACCACTGGGGATATCAAGGCGTGGTGACCGGCGATATTGCCAACGATTTACTCCTCCTGGTTGCCGACCGCAATGTCAGTATGCATGAAGCCAAAGCATTTACCTGTAATATGCGTCCAGGGCGCCGCTCGCACCAGGGGCAGGATGGCAGTATTGTAGCGCGTGAAATGCCGTAACGGAGAGGAAGGAGATCACCTATGACTCACATGGGATTTTTCACCGATACCACGCTCTGCATAGGCTGTAAGGCTTGCGAGGTCGCCTGCAAACAATGGAACCAGTTGCCTGCAGATGGCTACACATTTACAGGCCATAGCTATGACAATACGGGAGCCCTTTCCGCCACAACCTGGCGCCACGTCGCTTTCGTTGAGCATTCCCGGCCGGCAGATGGAACAGGCAAATCGGTAAACTGGTTGATGATGAGCGACGTGTGCAAACACTGTACACATGCTGGCTGCATGGAGGCCTGTCCAACAGGGGCGATCATCCGCAATGAGTTTGGGGATGTTTTCGTCCAGCCTGATATCTGTAATGGGTGTGGTTATTGCGTGCCTTCGTGCCCATTTGGCGTGGTGGAACGGAGCCGCGATACCGGCCTGGCTGCCAAGTGTACCCTGTGCTATGACCGGCAGAAAGATGGGATCGAGCCCGCGTGCGCAAAGGCTTGCCCCACCGATTCGATCACCTTTGGCGACCTGGATGAACTAAAAGCGAGGGCCAGGAAACGAGTACATACACTTCACGAGAGGGGAGAGACAGCCGCTTACCTTTATGGCGTCGATGAAGATACCTCCGTCGGAGATCTCAATGCTTTCTTCCTGCTCATGGACCGGCCTTCTGTCTACAATCTACCGGAGAAACCCAGACTTCCACAAAATAACCTTGTTCCTGGATTTATGGCAAGTTTGATCGCCGCATCGTTTTTGACACTCACCACAGCCTTCTCACTCTGGAGGAGAGGCAGAAAATGAACAAAGCTAGAACGTACTACGATTTGCCCCTTCTTAAGAAGCCCTCGTGGTCGTGGGAGATCATGCTCTACTTCTTCCTTGGTGGCCTGGCTGGCGGCTCTTTTCTCGTATCCACTCTTGCTGACCTTCTCGGCTCAAAGCAAGATGCCGCTGTGATCCGCACAGGACGCTTCCTTGCGCTAATTTGTATACTCATCAGTCCGATACTCCTGATTAAGGATTTGGGCCGACCAGAGCGCTTTCACCATATGCTCCGGGTTCTCAAACTGCGCTCGGCCATGTCGCTGGGAACCTGGGCCCTCACGATATTTGGTATCTGCTGCGGGTTCACCACAGGTCATCAGCTAGCCAGAGATGGCCTCTTGAACTGGTTCCCGCTGCTTGCCCGCTTCATGAAAGCCATGCCTGTGAAAATCATAGAGTCCATCGGGAGCATCTTCTCGCCAGTCTCTCGTTGCTCCTCTCATTAGGACGCTCGAAGCAGGATACACTTGAACGATTAGAGCGCGCCGAGATGATCACGCTGGCCACAGAACTCGGCCTGATCTCGACACTTCCTCGTGTACTGGGGCCACTCGCCAGGCCTCTTTTCAAGGGTAGAGTGGGAGTATTCTTTGTGGCCGGCACTATCGGCGGAGGACTAATGATACCGTTCTTTGCACGACTGGGATGGAGACTCGCGCGAAAGCCCGTGCCTCGTCCTTTGAATATTGTCACCTCTCTGATGGTGCTCGTCGGGGGCTTGATTCTCCGCGTTGCCTGGATCGTTGCAGGACGTGCGTCTGCCGAAGATCCCCAGGCAACGCATTACTACAATGCCATGGAGCGCAAAAGAACTTAAGAGTGCCACCTAAGCCTTGTGCATTTTGATCCATCCATGACCCATAGCATATACAACTGCCGCCGTACGGTCTTTCACCGCTAATTTCTTGAGAATGGAGGTAATATGGTTCTTCACTGTTTGATCGCTGATCTGCAGCACTCTTGCGATGTCTTTGTTTCTCAAGCCTTGTGCGATGTAATCGAGCATCTCTAATTCGCGGCCGGTCAGCGGAACAGGTAGAACTTTCTTAGTGGTAGCATGTGCCTCTCGCGCAACCACTTCGCGGGACGAAGTGAAGGTGCCCTTGACCTTTTGCGTTTTCACAAGTACATCAGCCGTGATGACGTATTCGCCTTTACTCACCTTGCGGACCGCCTCTTGCAGTGCTTCAGTAGTAATAGCGCGTGTGAGGTAGGCTGCTGCTCCGACCTTGAGGCACTGAAAGAGACGCTCCTCATCTTCTGAAGGAGTGAGGATGATCATCGCCAGGCGTGGCGCAAGTTGTCGGAGCTGCTGAACGAGGTCCAGTGCATCAGTAGAGCGGAGCCCGTCAGCAATGAGCGCTATATCAGGGTTACCCGTCCTCACTAAGTCGAGTACCTCGGCGGCCTCGGTCGGCTCACCAAGGATTGTACAGCCACCCATTTGATTCAGTATAGAGCGAATACCCTGGCGAAAGAGGGGCTGCTCGTCAACAATAATAGTACGCAGTGATTCCATCGGTTTCCTTTTCTCGTTCTGAAGTCTACTTCAAGCACATACATGTCTTGCGGGTGTCCGTCAAATTTTTGCATGGATGACCTGGCGGGGGCAAGCCCCGCCACTACATCGCTTGCCCCGCCGGGCTCTTCTGCTCTCGTTCAATCTTCCCAAAATGTTCTGCTCTCGCCGTGGTGCAGGAGATGACCCGGCTTTCACCTCAAGGCTCAAAATCCTCAAGGTTTGCGCCTGGCGGGCTGATAGGAGCAGACGTGGGAGGCAACAGCCAAAGCTGCAACTCCTTTTTGCCATACAGAAACAGTCCAACGGCAAAGTAGCCAAAAAAACCAATGACGAGGCCGAGCGCGTACCAACCGAACCCCATATCGCCCTTAAGCAAGGTTGTGACGGCTGCCCCACCAACAACTGCTATGATGATAGCGATAGATGATAGCACATTGGTGCCTGCTGACAGCCGCAGTATCCGATACGAGATCCAACCGATCACGAGACCAAAGAAGACCGCGCCGAGTCCAGTGATAAACATGTGTTTTCTCCTAGTACCTATAACTGACAATAAGCATACCCTGCCGCGTGGAGAGGCGAACAGGCTCTCAGGTTAGTGATGAGGAGTAGGTGTACTACTTGGCTTCCCATGGCCTCCTCCACTCTCATGGCTGCCATCATTGCTATTCCCCGGTTGGAAACCCGGGACGTTCGTTTTCAGGCAGGTATCTAACGGGGTCGTTCCACAACTTCGGATCGATTCCGCCAGAAAGCCTCGCGCGTTGGCACTGGTCAGCTTACCACCTGCCAGGTGTTGCGCATAAGTGAGCAGTTCATCGATCTCGCCAAAGCCAAAGACCCGGCTGGAAGCACCAACGGTCCCGTTGGGCGTGGTGCCCTTGAAAGTCCCCTCGTGTAACGAACAAATGGCCTGGATGTCGTCACTCTGGCTGCTGGTATTCAGGGAAAACTGCGCTGCCAGCCGCTGCGCATCAGGGAGTCCGGGGCAGTCACTCTTATTGCCGCTATTGGCCTGGTTGTTAGCATGCGCGTTGTCAGCGTGGGCATCATTCTTGTGACGTCCTGAGTCCGGCGTGCCCGTAGCGTGTGCCGAGCCGGTGATAGTGTGGACCACGCTCTGTCCAGCCGGCGTCGCAGCGAACACCGCAGTCGCTCCGACGACGACGAAAATGCCGGCCAGCGCAACTGCCACAAGCTTTTTTCTGAACAAACGAATGAACTTCATACGTGCCTCCTAAAATGGTGAATGAAATCACACAGCCTCTATGAAGGCGAGCATTGATTTGCCTCATATATGCCATGCTCAGGGGGATAGTTGTATTTTGCCAGCCATTGGTTACGGCTTATGCCTTTTGGGTGGACAAATAGGCCATGCCGGTTGTCTTTTCGTTTACCCGTAACTACAATAAGCAAAATTGCAACTCTCTCAGAGAGACCTTTCCGTCTCATGGAGGCCATCAACAATATGGAGGCTATCGACGGTCAACTTGACCGTGCGCGACGCGGGGAGCCCGAGGCACTGAGCGCGCTCTATCGCCTGCTGCTTCCCGCGGTATTCGGCTATATTGCTGCCCGCGTGCCTGATCGTGCCACGGCGGAAGACCTGACCTCCGAAGTGTTTGTGAAGATGGTGGAAGGCATCAGCCGCCTGCGGGCCAGCGATAAGGCAGGCCTTGTCGCCTGGATTCTCCAGATCGCACGTGTCACCGTCGCTGGCTATTACCGCAAGCGCGAGCATCAGCCAACGTTTGTCCCGCTCGAACCCGCGGATTGGGAAGAGGAAGCGCCTGGGGAAAACTGGGTGATCCCCGCGAGTAATCCCGCTATCGACCCGGCGCAGCGGGCAGAAGCACGTGATGAATGGGATACCGTGGTCAGAGCGATCAATACGCTGACGGAGGAGCAGCGCCAGGTGCTGATTGGCCGACTGATTCTAGGATATGACGTGGATACCGTGGCGCGCATGCTTGGGAAAAAAGCCAACGCCATCAAAGCGTTACAATTTCGTGCGCTGCAGAGCTTACAGCGCTTACTCGGGAAAGAAGGTTCACCTGAGCATGCATTGCAAATCCATACACACCGGAAGGAGGATGCTCCATGAAATCACTTCCCGAACGTCTCAATGACCGGCTTGAGCGACGAACTGCGTGGCCCTGGCAGGGTGAGGAGCCACCTGACCGGCTCCTGTTACCTGAGCATGCTCCCAATCGGGACCCAGAGGTGGATGAGTTAGTGTCTCTCGCGCTGCGCTTGCAATCAGCACGTCCCTTACAGGCCGACCCAGACTTTGCCCGGCAGCTGGAGCAGCGCATCCTGGTGCGCAATGCAGCGTTGCGCCTGGAGCGGCCTGGAAGTAGCTGGTGGTTCCCGCGCCTGCTGCGTGTGCATCCTGTTTTTGGCTTGGCACTCAGCCTTTGTCTACTGCTCCTGCTAGGAACAGGGGTGCTGGCAGTCGCTGCGCAGGTGACGAACCCCAACAACCCGCTCTATGCAGTGACACGCTGGGAACGACAAGTGCAAATCTCACTCGCGAACTCGCCGGAAAAGCAGACCGAATTGGAACTGCAATTTGCCCGGGATCGACTTAACTCGCTTGCTAGTCTCGCCAACTCAGCGCATGCAGCGGCATACCGCGAAGCGCTTACGGAGCTAGATCAACAGCTCAGAGCCGCTTCAAGAGCCATTAATACCCTCGCTGCCGGAGCGGACCATGATCGCATGGTAATCGAGTTGGCTGCATTCAAAGCAGATACGCGTCACACATTACGCGCATTCTTGCCCCACCTTGCTTTAGCGGAACGCCTGGTGACAACTGATGAACTGGGGCGTTTGGGCGATACTGTACCGCGACTCACGAGCGCTGTTATTGTCCTACCCGTACATCCCAATGAGCAAACCACCGTCAGCATCTCCGGTGACGACATACAGCCAGGAGCGCAATTGCTGGTGGATAATCGCCTGGTGCAGGTTCGCGGCTCCTTCCAAAACGGCCTGTATGTCTTTGTGGCACATTGGGTCGGTAACCAGCATCCCCATAGTATAGGCATCTTGAACCCGGACGAAACTGCTGCTCAGACAACCGTCATTACACCGGGCAGCTCAAACGAACACGGGAATGGCAGCAGTAATCATGCTGGGAACGGCAAGGGAAATGGGAACGGGAAAGGAAAACCATAAAGTGCTTGTAGGAGTGCAGAGGGCTGTCGCCCTCTGCCGGAGCGCGAGGTGTCCTCGCTTCATTCCTCCTTCCCCCCGCCGCAGGACTCTGCTGGCGAATGAAAAAAATAGTAGAATGCTAGGAGCAACGGAATGAAATAGAGAACAAGGAGAAAGCCAATGTCGATGTATCCACAGCCTATTGCTCCTATCCCAGCCGAAACGCAGCGGCTGG
>WNGJ01009710.1_pt1 | contig 10252 bp, 9 predicted proteins | sample 5400611 | NCBI WGS metagenome assembly WNGJ01 (sample SAMN13153375, study PRJNA577476) | soil metagenome | isolation source: 40 cm soil or saprolite under Garry oak tree replicate 1 | place: USA:California | collected 2016-06-15
CAGCCTGGGAGTAACGCTTGCCGTTGAAGCCATCTACGAGGATGTCATCTTCCCCGAAGAACCATCAGCCTAGCACTCTGCCAGAGCAAACACAGTATCTCGTTTTTCATGCCTCCAGTATGCCAGAGAATTCACCGTTTGGCTACCCCCTTACGCGAATGATGAGGTATCCTTACCAGTAATTTTTATTGTGGTTTCACCACCGTTTTATAGTAATCGCAAAGATCTGTTATCATGCACTAGTTACAACGTGGACGTTCATACACACAAATACGCTGCCCATGCCGTAACAGCCCCTTGTGGAAGTTGTAAATAGTGCGAGCATCTTGTGGGAGGAGAGCTTGCAAGAGATCATGGCGGCGTCGGCAGTTACTTTTTTGCCAATCAGGCCTAGGCGTCCCGAAACTCGGTGAACGTGTACATCAACACATGGTTGCATTTAGTAACTATCAGAGACGTTTGAAGGATGCTATTCTTGGTATCCACACGTTCAAGGTATTGTGACATAGAAACCTTGATAGGTAGAGACATGCAACGCATAACTCCCACTATGGGCCAATACCGCTTAAATAAGGACGAATCGTCATGAAAATGGTTCGCAAAGCACATTCATTTGATGGGTATTCGAGCGTATACTGATCAGCTTTTCCTGACCTTTTTGCTGTCCGTGCTTTCTTATTTAAGCGGTATTGCCCACTATGGGCCGTGGTTGTAGTGCGTGCTGGGTAGTTCTGTCCCCCATAGGTCCAACTGTTGTCACCATTTGGATCAGATTGGTGGTGGTAGGCGTCCCGGTGGGTGTGGGTATCGGCGTGTTAGTCGGTGTGGGTGTGCGGGTCGATGTCGGTGTCCCGCCGGTGCCGAACTGGATGTCAAGTACGGCGTGCAGTTCAATGCCGTTGGGCGCAACTCCAGTCTGACCGTGCAGGAAGTCGAAGAATCCGACGCCGGTGACGATCACGGGCACATTGGCAGTCTGGAAGCTGCTCGTGGGAGTGTATTGGGCATCGAATTCGGAGTGGGCATTCTGGATATCAGGCAGCAATACGCTGGAGGATCCGACGCAGGCCGGGGAGGCAATCTCGGAGATCATGGTGTTGCCGGATCCGTCGCTGAGGATCAGGTGGTAGTCGGAGTCGGGCTCCAACTTGTATTCGGTCAGCGTGGCATGCAGTTGGAAGACGGTGGTCTCGGTCGGCTGGATACGGTTGTTGGCCGGCAGGGTGGTCGGCGCAGGCAGCGAGGTCAGCGATGCAATCGTGGTCTGTGTCGTAGACTGGAGATTGATCAGACCAGCGTCAGCGTCGGTGCTTGTCTTTACTGACCAGCGTTCCACCCCGCAGGATCCATTGAGCTCCTCTTGATCTACTGCTTCGCTGCGATCACCTTGTAGTTGTGGCTGGTGGGGACGAACAATGGCAGCCTATGAAGAACTTCCGCCCGTTAATATCAACAGGAACAAGAGTACAAGAGCCCGAAGAATCCATCTTTTCACACAAAACTCCTTTGACTGGACAGAAACGACTGTTTTCAACGGAAAGAAAGATCACCTTTGAAGAAGGAAGAGATTGAAAGGTGCATTTCTTCTTGCAGTTGTGAGCAAGTAAACACGGAAGGTTGTATGTGCTCTTGATCCATCTATTATTCATTTTAACTGGCTTTTGGCCAGATTTGGGGCATACAGCTTACTGGCTGATCTCCATCTTCGAAACATGAGAGCATAGTAAGCAAACAGTCTGCACCAACATTAGACATGAGCTATAACGGCTCTTGGTCAATTCTGGTGCTTCGGGAAATTGATGAGCTTTTCAAAGCGACTCCTTTCAGGTTCATTTCAAACTGATTTCAGTCACTTTTCAGATAGGAGACGTAGACTTGGTGTGAAATAGTCTTTGTACCTCAAGGAGACTGACCATAATGCACACCAAGACGCTTGATGCCCTTAAAGAGGGAAAAGCACAGATTAAAAGTAGTCTGCTGCCGGTCCTCCCACTGACTACCCATCCTGTTCGACCGGCTCAGTTCCTCGACTGCATAGCACGATATCACGTTCCGGGAGCCAGTATTGCCGTCATTGACGACTATCAGCTCGCATGGGCACGTGGCTATGGCGTGTGTGAGGTTGGACAATCAGAACTGATCACCCCCAATACCCTCTTTCAAGCCTGCTCGGTTAGCAAGCCGGTCGCAGCCATAGCCGCCCTCCGACTGGTGCAGGAAGGCCTCCTCAATCTAGACGAAGACGTCAATTCCTATCTCGTCTCCTGGCAAGTGCCCACCAACAGAATGGGACAGTCACGGGTGACCCTGCGTCACCTCCTGAGCCACACAGCAGGCTTGACCCTTTGCTGGTATCTTGGCTTCCGTCCAGGAAGCAAGATGCCGACTTTGCTGCACGTGCTCAACGGTGAGCCACCCGCTAAGACGCGACCTGTCCGCGTGCAGATCCCCCCAGGAACACGCTTTCGGTACTCAGAAAGCCATTTCGCCCTCCTCCAACAACTGCTGATGGATGTCACAAGCATCCCCTTTCCTGACCTGATGCACACCCTGGTCTTCGAACCATTGGGCATGCATGATAGCAGCTACTATCCGTCCTTTCCAGAGCCACGGTTCAGCACAACTGCGACTGGACATTACCTTGATGGGGTGCCGATCACCGGCAAGTGGCGCATTTTTCCAGCACTGGCAGCATCGGGGTTGTGGACCACCCCGTCTGATCTGGCACAGCTCATAATTGAAATGCAGTTGGCGCGAGCGGGCAAGCCCTCAAAGATCCTTGGCAAGCAGGCCGTTGACCAACTTCTCTCACCCCAGACACCTCCCGATGGCAGACGATGGGGCCTCGGCTTCGAACTGAAGGGACAAGGCGAAGCGGCACGCTTTCGACATAGCGGTGACAACATCGGGTTCAAGTGCTTCGTGCAGGGCTTTTGCGAGTGCGGAGTGGGGGTCGTGCTGATGAGCAATGGTGACAATGGCGAGGTCATGCACAAGGAACTCTTCCAGATCATCGCAAAGGAGTACGGCTGGCCAACCTCTTCAGTGGGTGAAGTACCTTGCAGACCCACATGGCGGCAATGGCCGCATCGACTAGCTGTAGGGATGCTGCGGCGCTCTGTACGAATCGTACATTTATGATCCTGATCAGCATACCTCATTTGCATATGAGAGAATCAGGCGGTCAAATTGAGGAGAAGGCCCATCGTTGTTTCGTCTGATTCAGAAAGGAGATGTTGCTATGCTCTCTTACAAGAAAAGTTTCTTTGACATGGACTCCTGCAAGCCAGCTCGTCCTTTCCCTCTTTCTACAGGGCAGAAACACCACTTGTTCGCGGCTAGGCTGCGCTTTGCGTCAGCAGGGATGAGAGGTAACTTTGGACGAGAACTCCTCTTCCTCGTACTGCTGATCCTGCTGGTTGGCTGTAGTTCGACCAGCCTGCCTCCCACACCTGCTCCAACAACGCGCTCGACTGCCCGGCCTGCCGCTACGCTGACGCCTGGAAATGGAGGAGGGACCGGTCGAATCGCCCTGGCATGTGCGCCAGATGTAGCTCACGCAGATGTCAACATCTGCGTGAGTAACCTCGACGGTTCGGATATGCATCGCTTAACGAACGGACCGGGGCCTGAACTTTCTCCTTCCTGGTCGCCAGATGGCAAACGACTGATCTACCGCTATACCCCCGATCCCAACCAATTTGAATTAAGTGACATCTGGATAATGAACGCAGACGGCTCAGGAAAAACCAACCTGACCAGGGACAGACAGGGCAACTGGGGCGCTACTTGGTCTCCTGACGGCAAACACATCCTCTTCAACTCCGGTCGTGATGGAAGCGCACCACAACTCTATATCATGAACCCTGACGGAACGGGACTGCACCATCTCCTCTCAGGTATGTGGGGGGAGTACCCCGATTGGTCCCCTGATGGCAAGAAGATCGCCTTCATGTCGAACATCGGTACGGACAGCTTTGTCCTCTACGTCATGAATGCCGATGGCTCAGGCATCACTCGTGTCACCAATGGTCCCAGAGAAGACAGCGGGCCTCGCTGGTCTCCTGATGGCAAGAAGATCGCCTTCACCTCCAATCGAACAGGCCATACCGAGGTCTACGTCATGAATGCTGACGGCTCCGGTTTGCATCGACTCACCGCCAGTCCACCCGGTTCATCTTCCGGTGGCCCCGATTGGTCCCCAGACGGCACAAAAATCCTCTTCCTGCGCAGCCTTCCCAAAAGTGGAGAAAACTGGATTATGAACTCCGATGGCAGCGCACAAACCAAACTGAGCGATACGTACGGCTTCGGCGACGCCCCGGTTTGGCAACCGAAAACCGGCCATTGAAAATGCCAGTCGAGGAGATCTTTGAACCAGAACACCGGTCGAAACCAGGAAACAGAAAGGTGGAAGAACATGAAAAGAGTGAATAGTCTGGCTTTTATTGTGGTTTCACCACCGTATGGTAGTAATCGCAGAGGTCGGTTAACACACACTTTTCGCAGTGAGGGCGTTCATACACACAGACTCGTTGTCCAAGTCGCAACAAGCCCTTGTGAAAATTGTAGATGCTCCGTGCATCTTGCGGAAGCAACGCCTGCAAAAGGGCATGCGCGTTGTCAGCAGACACCTTTTTGCCAATCAGTCCCAGGCGTCCCGCGACGCGATGCACATGCACATCAACTGGTAATAAAGGTTGCTGGCAACTAAACAGTAGTACACAGGCCGTTGTTTTCGGGCCCACCCCTTCAAAGCGATTCAGCCACGCCGCACTTTCCACCACTGGAAGCTCACGCAAAAAATCCAGATTGAGATTGCCTCGTTCCTCCGTAATCTGGCGCATAATAGTCTGCAACCGTGGTGCCTTGACTTCTGGCCAGTTCACGTTAGCGATGGTCGCTTGCACCTCTTCGGTCGGAGCATCGCGTACCGCCTCCCACGAGCCAAAGCGTTTCAAGAGGTTGTCATAAGCGGCAGCCGTCTGCTCGTCGCGTGTGCGATGAGAGAGGATGATATCGACGAGCATGCTCATGGGGTCTTTACTGGAAAAGGGAAGCTCACCATAGAGGTCGGTCAGTCGCTGTGTCACTTCTAGTGCTTTGGCTGATAAGGCTGCTGTATTCGGTATGGGATAGCCATAATCTGCCGGGTTTCCTTTGCGTTGAACTATCCGTTTCTGCATATCTCGTCCCCCTTCGCAAGAAAAACATGCCTGTAGTTCTTGTACGTATAAAAGTAGTTAAATGAGTACAGATCGCCCCAGTCCACGTACAGGGTGTCACGCCAGCGACCCATCTGCGCATCTCGACAGAGAAATCGCTCGATGCTACAGCAGATTTCACTCCTGTACCTCGCCAACTGCATAACATTCTTTGCCACCTTATCCTGAACCCCTTCTCCCTTTGAATAACCCCTCCTTAATAATACTACATAATCCAAGATAGACTTTTAACCGTACACTGTAACATAAGTTAAGCTGACCTTTACTATGTATAGGGATAAGAAGGAAGGAACAGGCTATGGCAACCCTCCCGAAGAAGACCGTCGATACGTCCGTTGAAACCAGTCTGTCGTTGTTAGAGGAGCTGCTTGGTTCCTATCACCCGCGCAACTTTGCTGTGCGACTGTGGGATGGCACCACATGGGAGGCTGAGTCGGGTCAACCGACGCGCTTCACCCTGGTTCTACAGCATCCTGGTGCGCTGCGTATGATGTTTCTGCCGCCGAACGAACTCAGCCTGGGTGAGGCCTATATTTACAATGACTTCGACATTGAGGGAGATATCCATGCCATCTATCCACTCGCGGATCATTTCATCGAAGGGTCCTGGGGAAAGATGGAGCAGGTACGCTATGGGAAAAGTTTGCTGAGTCTGCCGAAAAGGAGCCGCACGGCTTCCTTAGCAGCGAACTTGCGTGGTACACGCCACTCCAAAGAGCGTGATCGGCAGGCCATCACCTATCATTACAACCGCTCCAATGATTTTTATGCGCTCTGGCTGGATTCGCGCATGGTCTACTCCTGTGCGTATTTTGCTGCACCCGGTGACGATCTTGACGCAGCCCAGGAACGGAAGCTCGATTATATCTGTGGCAAATTGCGCCTGTGCCCTGGAGAGCGTTTGCTGGATATCGGCTGTGGCTGGGGCGGGCTGATCATCTATGCTGCGCAGCGCTATGGCGTGGAGGCATACGGCATCACCCTCAGTCAGCCGCAAGCCGAGCTGGCACAGAAGCGCATCCAGGAAGCTGGGTTAACGGGATACTGTCGCGTGGAGGTGCGTGATTATCGGGAAGTCAATGAGGCAAATGCTTTTGACAAAATTGTCAGTGTTGGAATGTTTGAGCATGTGGGTGAAGCGCTGCTGCCCACGTACTTTCAACAGGCCTGGCATCTGCTCCGTCCGGGTGGCGTCTTCCTCAACCATGGTATTGCCAGCAACCAGACTCTTCCCGTACAACGTGGACCAACCTTCGCTACGAAGTATGTCTTTCCAGATGGAGAACTCGTACCAATCAGCAGTACCCTACGAGCGGCTGAGAAGACTGGCTTTGAGGTCCGTGATGTGGAGAGCCTGCGTGAGCATTACGTGCTGACACTGCGACATTGGGTCAATCGGTTGGAAGAACACGCTGACGAGGCACGTCGTCTCACTGATGAGGTGATCTACCGCATCTGGCGGCTGTACATGTCCGGGGCGGAGTACGGGTTCCAAATGAACCGCAGTAATATCTACCAAACACTCCTGGCGAAGCCCGACCAGGGGAAGAGCGGTTTACCACTGACACGCAACGATTGGTACGCCTGATACGTCTCATCCTTAGCAGATCGGGCAAGAGCCGTGGCGGCACGAGAATTGTGGTGGTCCTTGTCTAGATGCGTAAGAACGGACAGTGGCGTGACACCCTGACGTAACATTACAAAAGATGCCGGTTTCGCTATACAAGATTATCGCTCGCTGTCTAAATGTGTGCTTAGAAGAATCTTTTCCGTCGTCCTAAAATGCAGCTTCGCCACCTCGGCTAACGCTTCCTTCCCACCCTTTGCTACAATTTCTTTTCCTATAGCCACAATTGATGGATCGGTAGCTCCCTTCGGCAATGCTTTGCCTAACCGAATGGCTAAGAGCTCCATCTTTTGTACAAATTCGGCACGAGCTAGGATGGATGCTGCTGCAACAGCTATATCGGATTCGGCACGAGGTCGCTGTTCCAGTTTTATCTGACGTCCCTTTTTTAGGAGTGCATTCTGTAAGACGGCTTCGTTGCCAAACTGGTCGGCGATAGCGAGGTTGCAGGATACTTTTTCAAGCACATTTTCCAGAGCGCATGCATGGCCCCATGCCAGTAGGTTATTCAGGTTCTGAATTTTCTCATATGCTTCATTGTAGCGTTTAGGCCCAATGGTTACGATGGAATGAGGACACATTTCCTGAATTTCTTTGGCTATGACTAGAATACGCAGGTCAGATAAAAGCTTGCTATCGCGCACGCCCAGCTCTATTAATCGTGGCTCAGTCTGCTGATCCACATACACTGCTCCTATCACCAATGGTCCAAAATAATCTCCCTTGCCTGACTCATCCATACCTATTCTGGGTGTACCTGTAGCTATCATTGCTGGGAGAACTACTGGCTGTTCTGCTTGTATGTCCGTAAATGGTAGCTGCGTTTTCTCGATATTTGCTGTAGGCTGATGCCCTTCCCTCCATGAGAGAAGTTCCGTCTGCAAGTTTCCTGGCTTTCCTTGCACCAGAATCTTGCCTGAAGGATAAAAAACAACTGGATTCTTCGTATGTCCATCAAACACCACTACTTGGTACCCATAATCAACCTCTTTTTCCTCGGCTATTGACCAGCCTCGATGAGAGACAAATTCGCGGAAGGCGTTGATAGTTGCTTGATATGCTTGGTAGTCTTTTTTTGCCATAAGAGTTTTAGACACCTCTGCTCGGATTTATCTATGCTCATTTATGATATCATAAGGAACAATGCTACTCCGATGCTAGATGTAGCAGGTAGCGAAACCATAGTGTAGTTAGGAACGATCATTGTGATCGTCCAACATGCATCAAGCTGTAGCTGCCCGTTAGAGTGTAGTGGCAGCGCACATCAATAGGGTACGGCGAGCAGCCACAAGGGCCAATCCATTTCAAATAAACAAGTCAGGGGAAAGGCCAGCTCTCCCCTTATAGAGAGTGGGAACATCCCTGCACTAATCAGATCCATCGGACTCGTCAGACCCATTGGACTCATCAGGCCCAAGTGACCTACTGATGAAGAAGCGGCGAGCGAAGCCAGCTGCCCGCATGTCGGGGTCGAGCTTGCCTCGACCCTCTTCTCCTTCATTGAAATGTCTTGGCTACAATGGCCCCTACACGAGACTCTCAAGCGTTGCGTTAGAAAGCTCTACTGGCTCCTAGCAGTCGCTTGGTCAGTTCGCCGCCTTCGAAGACGAGTTCGTGTAGGGCTTCCTCGATATGGCGGTCTTCGACGATCATGTCGTCACTTTCGTCGGCTGCGAAAAGGGCGGCTTTACGCATTAATTCACGGATGAAGGCGGCACTTACACCCTCTGTCTGGTCGATCAATTGTGGCAGCTGTTCGAGGTGCAGTGTCAGGCCCTGCCCATAGAGGTCAAAGAGTCGTTTTCGGCAAATGTGATCTGGTAGCGGTATCTCTATGGCTTGATCGATACGCCCAGGACGAGCTGCCAGCGCAGGCTCAAGAATGTCTGGCCTGTTCGTCGTCAATAAGAAGAGAACGTCAGCGTCATCTGCCAGTCCATCCATTTGATTGAGTAATTCGAAGAGCAGAGCGTTGCAGCTGACTTCCTGGTTGGTGCGTTCTTCAGCGATCAGGTCAACATCTTCGAGGATGAAAGTTGATGGTTGAAGCAGACGCGCCATTTTGCATGTTTCTTCAAGCAGCCCAACGCTTTGACCGGTGAGTAGAAAAACGGTACGTTCGGGCATTTGATTAGCCAGATACATGGCCGTGAGCGTTTTTCCGGTGCCGGGTGAACCATAGAGGAGCATCCCGCGCTTGATATGGCGACCGGCGGCCTTCAGTTTCTCGCGCAGGTTTGAGAAACGGATTGTCTGACGCTCGATACGCTCCAGCACTCCTGACGATAGGATAATATTTTCGCGAGCAATTGAGGGGAGCCGATGGAACTGAACCTCAATACTTCTATGACTGCTTATGGTGAGTGAGACAACATGGTTCCGATAGACATTATGAGTACGTATAGTGAGTCGCAGTTCAGAGAGGAAGCTCTCTGCTGACTGGCGTTCAAGGGCCATGACTTCAACATTGACGCTAGCATGCGCCCATTCGTGTGGGCCGCGTACCAGGAGTGCCAGTGGCTCGCTTCCATGCTGGACGAGATAAAGGCCCGACTGCACACAGGCCACAACTTGATCATCATGGAGGGAAATGTTGATATACTCAACTGGCCCCTCTTTTACTACCCATCCCTGTTGGGCGTTTAAAAGATTGCTGAACTTAACACCTGTAGGGTCATTGGGAACAACAAGGCCGCGCAATTCTGACTGCCAGCTGTCGCGTGAAAGTAGGCTGACAAGTGCCAGATGAATATTGGGGTGATCTGCCTTCTCAAACTCCTCTTTGACTGTAGGCAGATTTTTCGGTTCTGTTCCAAAATGGGTCCGTAGAGAACGGAGAAATATTGGTTCCTCATCAGGGACTTGTGCTACTGCCTTGTCCATGAATCCCTTGAATGAGGTAATAAAGTCTTGCGTATTAGTCGGTTCTTGAGCCGTCATAGGTCTATTCCTTTATTGCTGACTGCTGTTTGATGTGCGTTCTGGTCATTATGAGAATAGACGCGCAGATAACAGGTTTTTTGTAGAGCAGTAATAGATTGTGCCTCATGTTGTATTGCTCTTGCCAACCGCAATTCTACATGGTATAGTCTCGGACAAATGTACAATATTTCTGTGAATTGGTTCAAGAGGGGAAGCACTATTTTATGGGACAGGATGCTGTTGAAAGCGTACCGCAACGGGGTATCCTCTTGCGACGAGCACACGAACTGCTTGAAAGTAGAGGACAGCCGACCGGTGAAGACCTGCTCATCTCGCACCTCTTCGGCGCCAACGCTGGCGCAGCTGGCCATGCCGTCTGGACAATGCTCTTGCGCCAGACTCTTGCCAGTTCCTCTCTCTTTGAACAAACGGATGAGTATACGTGGACGCTGGCCTCCTGGCGTAGTACACAACTCCC
>WNGJ01034691.1_pt1 | contig 10252 bp, 5 predicted proteins | sample 5400611 | NCBI WGS metagenome assembly WNGJ01 (sample SAMN13153375, study PRJNA577476) | soil metagenome | isolation source: 40 cm soil or saprolite under Garry oak tree replicate 1 | place: USA:California | collected 2016-06-15
TTTCCACTGAGGCTCCCACCGTGGAATTGGGCAGCTCGAGTATCAGTGCGGTCATAAATTCCACTACAGTACGGGAATTGCCCCTGAATGGCCGGAGCTGGACAGATCTGGCAGCGCTGCAACCGGGTGTCAGCGCCATCACAACCCAGACGGACTTCGCCGTAGGAGGCGATAGGGGCAACCGAGGTTTTGGAAATCAAATCACTGTCGCTGGCGATCGCCCGGAACAGAATAATTACCGGCTCGATGGGGTCAGTATCAATGATTTCAACAACTCCGCTCCGGGAAGCGTATTGGGCGGCGACTTGGGGGTGGATGCTGTCCAGGAGTTTTCCGTCATCACGAGCAACGTTTCCGCTGAGTACGGCAGGACCTCAGGAGGCGTGATAAACGCCATTACAAAGTCCGGGACAAATCAGTTCCACGGAAGCGCCTACGAGTTTCTCCGCAACGACGCCCTGGACGCCGCGAATTTCTTTGAGAACGCGAACGGTCTCAAGAAAGGTTCCTTCAGGCAAAATCAGTTCGGGGCCTCCGCAGGCGGTCCGATCCGGAAGGACAAATTGTTTATCTTCGGCGATTATGAGGGGATCCGATACTCGAAGGGCATTCCCGTTTCGATCTCTGTGCCGTCCAATGCGGCGCGGAATGGGCAGTTGTGCTCCATACCTATACTGTCGGGTCCGAATGCATGTTCAACAACACAGCTTCAGCCCAACCCGGCCGACCCCAACGGCACGGACGCGAACGGGGTGGATCTTGCGGTCAAGAAATACCTTCCTTTCTGGCCCGTTTCTACCAACATTCCGGCTGGCACAAACGGCGATACAGCAACATACGGCTTCACCGGCCAACGGGTCGTTACCGAGAATTTCTTCACAATCCGCGGTGATGACAAGATTTCGGATAAGGATAGTCTTGCTGCTACTTACCTGCGCGACAACACTCCTTACAGCTCGCCCGATGGCCTGGATGCGGTGCTGCTCAACTCGATCACCAATCGCCAAATCGTTAGTCTGGAAGAGACCCACATCTTCAGTCCCACACTGGTGAATTCTGCTCGCGGGGGATTTAGCCGTGAATATGAGCTGAATAATAAGGGCGTGGGTTTCATCAACCCCCTGGCTAAGGATCCCTCTCTGGCTGCCATACCCGGGCAATTCGCCGCTCATGTGATCGGCAGCATAGGGATTGACCAGTTCACCGGCGGTGTGAACGGGAATAGCAATTCTATCTATGTTTGGAATTCATTCCAGGGATATGACGACGCCTTTTGGACCCATGGAACCCACTCCTTGAAGTTCGGGGCCGGGGTGGAGCGACAGCAGCTTGACCGTCTCGCCCACACCGATCCCAGCGGAGTCTTCACCTTCGACTCGCTGTCTGGTTTTCTCACCAATAACCCGACCAAATTCACAGGGGAAGTTGCAAGCTCCGTAAGACCGCAGGGACTGCGCCAAACTATTTTTGGCCTGTATGCCCAGGACGACTGGCGCTTCCGTCCAAACCTGACCTTGAACCTGGGGCTGCGTTGGGAGATGTCGACAATGGTCAACGACAACCACGGTGGGATCGTAAACCTGACCAACATGCCTGACTCAACATCCCTCCTCTGCGGGAGGCCTGACCCGAACTGCACGCCTGGCGGCCCACTATTTGGGAATTTCACGCGTCGTAATTTCGAACCGCGCATAGGATTTGCCTGGGACCCGTTCCATAACGGCAAGACGGCTGTGCGCGGGAGCTTCGGGGTCTTCGATATCCTGCCTATGGCCTACCAGTATATTGCCTCTGCTACGAAGCAGTTTCCGTTCGTCAAGTCTGGATCCGTCAACAGCCTGCCTCAAGGGTCATTTCCCGCGGGAGCGTATTCACTGATCACTCCGAAGACCGCAGGCTCGAATAACACTGAGCAGTACCCCCATCGCAGCTACGTCATGCAGTGGAACCTCAACCTACAGCGTGAATTGGCCAGCAAGTTGACCTTGATGGTTGGTTACGTAGGCTCGCGCGGTGTGCACGAGCCCTTCCGGGTCGATGATGGGGATATCGTCCTCCCGACAATGTCGCCGGCCGGGTGGCTCTTTCCGAAAGTCGATGTCTTCGGGAGCGCCTGGGGACCGGGATGCGATGTAACCGATCCGAATGGTACTGAGACCGGAACATGCAACCCACCTCCGAAAATCAACGAGGACTTTGGCAGCATCGGCCGCTTGCACTATGAAGGTAACTCCTATTACCACGCCCTCGAACTGGCAGTTCAAAAAACGATGAGCCACGGAGTCCAGTTTCAAACCTCATTCACCTGGGGCAAGAGTATCGATACCGGCTCGGCGGCCGGGCATGGCGACCAATTCTCGAATTCGATTTCGAGCTTGCCTTATTATGATCTGAGAACGCTGCATACTCGCTCTGACTTCGATATTAAGCGGACTTTGGTGTTCAACGTCACTTGGCAGGTGCCTTCACCTAAATCGCTTTCAGGACCTGCCGCATGGATCGCGAATGGATGGGAGTTAGGCACGATCTTTAAGGTGAGTGATGGCGTTCCCTTTACGGCCACCTGGGGAACGGGAGGCGATCCGCAGGGACTCCTCAATGGCGACGACTGGGCCTTTCCAAGTCGACTGAACACTCCGGGTTGCGCCACGCTCACCAATCCCGGCAATCCCAACCACTACGTCAAGACGGAGTGCTTTACGGTCCCCTCCGCACCCGACATGAACTTTTGGACGAACAACTGTGACCCGGCCCCCCCGAACGCACAGCCGAGCGACCCGAACGCTCCGCCGTTCTTAGCCGTGTTCCCCCAGTGCTTCAATCTCCGGGGCAATACCGGTCGCAACCTTTTGACCGGGCCGGGGATCACGAACCTAGATTTTTCGGTGTTTAAGAACAATTCGATCAAGAGGATTTCGGAGAACTTCAACGTGCAGTTCCGGGCTGAATTCTTTAATGTTCTGAATCACGCGAACTTCGGCGTGCCGCCGATTGCCCTCTTCTATACGGACATGTTTGATGGCACTGGAGCTCCCCAGTCAACTGCGGGTGTGCTGACCTCCACGACTACCCCAGGAAGGGAGATCCAGTTCGCGCTGAAATTTGCCTGGTAGTTGAAGGTGGCTCCGCCGGAGCGCTGGTCACGAATTGGATCTATGAAGTGCGCGTCATGTGCGCGCGGCAAACAAAGTGTCGACGTATGGAATGCCCGTTCCGCGTGGCTTGAGAAATAATTCCGCGGCGAAGCTACCAGGACCGGGAGCCTGCGACAATTTCTGTTACGAGTCCCAGTTTCGCGACACGATGACTACAACTTAAAGGAGGAAGTTTCATGAAGTTTTTTAGTTTTGGACGTCTTGCACTTGGAGTTTCATTTTTATTATTCGGCGCTTACACTCTGGCGAGTCCGCCCGCAGTCAGTTACCACTTGCTCAAGAAAGTTCCACTGGCCGCGGCACCGGGTGGCGGCGAGTATTTCGACTACATCACTGTCGATCCCGAAGCGCGCCGCGTCTACGTATCGCACGGTACGGAAGTCGTTGTGCTCAATGCCGATGACTACACTGTGGTGGGCACGATTCCTGGTCTGCAACGCTGCCACGGAGTGGCCTTGGTCAAGGGCCTTAACAAGGGATTTATCACTGACGGTGAGGCCCAGAAGGTGCTCATTTTCGATCTCAAGACCTTAAAGGTCACTGGCGAGGTCAAAACAAACCAGCCCGACACAGACTCCATTATTTACGATCCGGCGTCGAAATACATCTTTACTTTCAACGGTGATAGCCATAACTCGACGGTTATCGATCCGGTGAAGGCCACCGTGGTGAAGAATATCGACTTGGTCGGCGCTGTAGAGTTCCCCGCTGTCGATGGGAAGGGGATGCTTTACGACAATAACGAAGATAAAAACGACGTGGTGGCCATTGATACCAAAACTCTCGAGATCAAGAACCGCTGGCCGGTCGCGCCAGAAGGCCAGGCCGTCGCGATGGCGATAGACGCAAAGAACCGGCGTTTATTCTCTGCCGGCCGCAACCCTCAATTCATGGTGATGATGGATGCGGACAGCGGAAAAATCATTCAGTCGTTCCCCATCACTGCCGGGGTGGACGCTACCGTCTTTGAGCCTGCAACGGGTCTGTTGTTTGTCTCGACCCGCGAAGGCATGATCCACATTTTCCACGAGGATTCGCCTGACAAGCTCAGCGAGGTCGAGAAGGTCAAGACCGAGTATGGGGCCAAGACGATGCAAATCGATCCGAAGACGCACAACTTGTTCCTGAGCACGTCGGATTTTGATCCGCCAGCGGCTCCCACAGAAAAGCAGCCCCATCCGCTAGCGAGGGCGAAGCCGGGAAACTTTCGTGTGCTGGTTTATGGGCGCTAAGTTCGACAGCTCGGATGGGCTGTAGACAATCCACTGCGTCTTTAATCCGGACCCAATTTCTTCCTCATGAGGAACCAAGAGTGAGGAGGGATCTTGTGAACAGGCTGCAGAAGTCCAGTGGCCGCACTGGACTTCTGCAGTGCCTACCTCGTCTGGCAAATCTGCCAGGGCTGATTGCCCCGAAGCGACCAAAACTGCTCGCCCGGAGTTCCGCGCAAGCATGCTGACTCACGAACCAAGATCCCTACCGAGTGTCATGGTGCCACTGCATTCAAGGGATTGGTTGGAACATTGTCCCTTGCTGGCTTCCGGCTTGTATTTTTGCCCGCCTCGGAAGTCATCGCATAAATTCCGTCCAAGATTTGATTCGCGGTAGATCGATATCCTCCTCAGGCTGCAAACCGCATTCAGGAAACTTTTTGACTATCCGAGGAGTATATATACGTGGGGCAATGGGCTGCGTATATCTGTGTGCAGTCGACGGTAAATGCCGGCGGAGACGGGGCAAGGGAACTGCCTTTTGGCGTCGGAGATTCGGGCCCGAGAGTGTAAAGAAGGTCGGGGCGGATTTGATGACGGAAACTGGAATCCTATGATAGTCGTCCAATCCATAGGGGAGGTGATGCCAATGAGGAGGGGGTTCATGATTCTGCCTCTGCTGGCGGCCTGGGCAGGATCAGCTTTGGCGCAAGGTTCGGGAGCCGCTTCGCCTCAAACGATTCGACCCATCGGCGTGGTCACAAAACTTCAAGCAGGCAGTTTCACATTGCACACCGATGCAGGCCCCGATCTGCTCATCGTACTTGCGGACGGGGTATCGTTTCTGCGCGTCCCACCTGGGGCGACAAATTTGCAAGCTGCCACAAAGATCGCCTTGAGCGACATCAACACCGGAGATCGGGTGCTCGTGCGGGGCCGCGTTTCGGAGGATCAGAAATCTATCGTCGCTACGTCCATGATCGTGATGACCAAGTCAGACTTGGCCGGCGCCCGCGAGGCCGAACGTTTGGACGAATGCCGTATTGTTACGTTATGCTCCGGATTCAGTGAAATTCAGCGAGGCCAAGCCGAGCACCTTCGAGCAAATCAAGGTGGGAGACCAGATGCGTGCGCTAGGCACGAAGAGTGAAGATGGCGGTCGCTTTACGGCGGAAAAGATGGTGTCCGGCACCTTCCGAAATCTGGGGGTCACCGTGGTTTCGGTTGACGCGCAGGGGAGAGCCATATCCGTCAAGGATTTGGCTTCGGGATTGCCAATCCTCGTGCGAACGAATGCAGACTCAAAGCTGCATCGACTTCCACCCACACTGGCCCATGTGCTGGCAACGCTCGACTCCGCGGGAACGCCGGGAGGCAAGAGCGGAAGCGAGCCGGGCGCTGAGCCGCTCGACGCGCAGCAAATGTTGGAGCGCGCGCCTGTCCTGGATCTTGGCGAGCTGAAACCCGGAGATCCTTTGATCGTGGTAAGCACGGAAGGGGTGAAACCCACCGAAGTGATGGCTATCGACATCCTCGCCGGCGTGCGCGTCCTAAAGGGAGCAATCAGGCGGTACTAGGGTCGTGGAGCCTTGGCATGAATGGCGGAGAGGGCGGGCCTTAACGCAAACGCTTCCCGCGTGAATTATAACCAAGTACTGACAAAGTTTAGTGCTGCGCGGCCAAACAGAACCGGCGGCAACTTTCCCAATGGAGATCAGGAATGATCAGTCTGCGTGAAACCTTGAGACGCGTTGTTGATGTCGTGCTGGTCTCATGTTTTCTTTCCGCCACGGCGCTGGCCCAGTCGGGTGAAGTTAGTCTGCGCGGCCAGGTGACGGACCAATCTGGCGCGGTCGTCCCCGGAATCCCCGTCGGGCTCATCGGGCCCGGCGGGGCCATGCGGGAGGCTACAACTGAGGCGTCCGAGGGCCGATATGTCTTCCGTGATCTGCCTGCGGCCACGTATACGCTTCGTGTCCGCGTAAAGGGCTTCGCTGACATCGAAAAGCCTGGCGTCGCGATCGTCCGCGGCCAGCCTCAGGTTGTAGACATCCGGTTGACTGTGGTGATGGAGCAGCAGGAAGTCACGGTAAAGGAGGACGAGGCTCCCAGTGTAAGCGTCAGTTCCTCGAACAACGCCAGCGCAGTGACGCTGCAGGGCGATGAATTACAGGCGCTTTCTGATGATCCTACCGACCTTCAGGCGGACCTGCAGGCGCTCGCTGGCCCCTCGGCTGGCCCTAGCGGTGGGGCGATGTTTGTCAACGGATTCAGCGGGGGGACTCTGCCTGCAAAAGAGTCGATTCGCGAGATACGTATCAACCAGAATCCGTTTTCGCCCGAGTATGACAAGCTCGGCTATGGCCGCATCGAGATTTTCACCAAGCCCGGCACTGAAAAGTACCACGGCACGGTGAACTACGGCTTTGGGAAGGATTTCTGGAATTCGCGGAACCCATACTCCGCCCAGAAGGCGCCGTTCATGCTCAACGAATTTGAAGGCAACGTCGGCGGTCCGGTAGGCAAGCGCGCCTCATTCGCTTTCGAATGGCAACGGAATATGGTCGACAATGGTTCCATCACGAATGTCGTCACGCTGGACCCGCAGACGCTCACCGCCGGGGCTTTTACCTCCGTGCTCACAACACCGCAGCGCTTCACTCGGATCAACCCCCGCGTGGATTATCAGCTCAATCAAAATAATACTCTGACTGTCGCGTATGACTTCACGCACTCGGATATCCGGGATGGTGGAATTGGCGGCTTCGACCTGATCTCTCGCGGGTATCACGTGCAATATACCGATCAAACTGTGCAACTGACGGAAACCGTTGTGTTGGGCAGAAATATCAACGAAACGCGCTTCCAGTATTACCGCACCGCGATGCAGACGATGCCCAATAGCCTCAGCCCCGAGATCCGGGTACTGGGGTCTTTCAACGGCGGTGGCGCGCAAAACGGCCAATCCTTCGATACGCAGAACAACTTCGAATTGCAGAACTACACATCGATGGTCCGAAGCCGACACACCTGGCGGTTCGGTATTCGTCTGCGCGGAGAGCTGGATGACAGCATCGCAAGGCAGAATTTCAATGGCACGTTCACTTTTGGCGGCGGCCTCGCCCCGGAGCTGGACTCCAACAACCAACCGGTGCTCGACGGATTTGGAAATCCAGTGCTCACGTCCATCAAGTCGATCGAACGATATCGCCGTACCCTTTTGTTTCACCAGTTGGGCGATTCAGAGGCACAGATTCGAGCGTCGGGCGGCGGGGCTACGCAGTTCAGCTTCGACACCGGCATCCCAAATCTCTCAGCTCGCCAAGTGGACGTCGGGGTGTTTGCTGGCGATGAGTGGCAGGTGCGTTCGAATGTAACTATGGATCTCGGATTCAGATATGAAACCCAGAGCTACATCCACGACTGGCGCGATTTCGCCCCACGCGTAGCGATTTCCTGGGCCCCCGGAGGAGGCGCCAGCAACTCGCGTGCCAAGACCGTGGTGCGTGCCGGCTTCGGCATTTTCTACGATCGCTTCCCATTGTCGGACATCGTCACAGCAGAACGCTACAACGGAATTGTTCAGCAGCAGTACGTGGTCGGCAATCCGGATTTCTTTTTCGATCCGACTATCCCCTCTGCGGCCACACTTGCAGCGCTGGGCTACCAGTCCTCCGAAGAAGTGAGTTCCCGCCTGCGTACCCCGTATGTCATGCAATCGGCTTTGACATTCGAGCGCCAGTTGTCGGCGAGCACCGCTTTCGCGGTCACCTACACGAATTCCCACGGGGTGCACCTGTTCCGTTCTCAGGACATCAACGCGCCACTGCCGGGAACTTACGACCCCAACGTGCCGGGCAAACCCACGTTTCCGCTCGGGCATCCAGGACCCGTGTTTCTGATGGATTCATCGGGGATTTATAACCAGAACCAGATCGTTGCCAACATCAATACGAGGCTGAATCGGGGAGTTTCCCTATTTGGTTTTTACGTGTTGAATCGCGCGATGAGCAGTTCGGATGGTATCGACACCGTCCCGGCAAACCCGTATAGCCTCACCGGCGAGTACGGCCCGGCGGCAACGGACGTGCGTCATCGCGTAACGTTTGGCGGGTCCATCAACACGAAGTGGAATCTACGCGTCAGCCCGTTTGTAATTGTCCAGTCCGGCGCGCCCTTCGACGTCACCACTGGCAGCGACCTCTACGGCACTACTCTGTTCAACGGACGTCCCGGCATCGCTACCGACCCAAGCAAACCCGGCGTGATCCAGACGCGGTACGGATTACTAGACCCGAACCCCTCACCGGATGAACATATTCTGGGGCGCAATTACGGGCGCGGGCCGGCGCAGACGCGAGTGAACATTCGAGTCGCTAAAGCCATCGGATTCGGGGGAGAGACTGGCCGCTCTGCAGAGCAGGGCCCTGCTGCCAGTGCAGGAGGCGCCACCGCAGCGCAGGCCTCTGGCAGGGGGTTAGGTGGGATTATTGGCAGTCCAAAGACGGTCCGTCGCTATAACTTGATCATCTCGATGTCCATCCAAAACTTGCTCAATCACACAAATCCCGGACCGATCACAGGGGATATCACTTCGCCCCTGTTTGGGTCCGCGAACCGGGTCGCTGGTGGGCCTAATGGCGAGGGGTTTTTTGAAACCGCGAACAATCGCAGGTTGGAGGCGCAGATCCGCTTCACATTTTAGTGATACCAATCGCTGCGTCGAGCAAGCTTTCAGGAGGCAAAGAAAACCACAGGTGTCACAACCATAACCGGAAATTGAATCTTGTTGCTTTGACCGGCTGCAGAATCGACCACCCTGACGAATCGATCGACTGACACCGAATTATCGGCCGCCCGTCGCTTACGGCTTGACGGAGACCTTCACCTGACCATTCGTCCAGCAGCACTGGAATCCGCCGCCGCCGTCCCCTGACCAATCGTTGGCTACCACGCGCAACACATACTCTCCGGGCTCGCTGAACGTAGCGGTCGTCGTCGCCTTGCCGCTGAAGGCGGGGGTGGTCTTCCACTTGCCGTTTGCTTTTTCGACTGCGGGCTTGCTATTGGAGAACTTCACGGCGCCTGGTCCCCGGAACTTGCCCCACGTCACAGTCACTGGAGGAGTATCGGGGAGCTTGCCACCCTGAAATGTCTTGGCATCATCGGCGGCCCACAGGTTCAGCGTGACCGGATTCCGCAACGTTGTCTCGATCGCGATACTGATCCCACGCGGACCCTGTACGGACGGGCCCCCCTCTTCAAAGCTGATGAGGGGCGGGGTATTGCCAATCCCCACGTCGGAGAAGGGCGAGATTTCCCACCGGGCATCCAGGTGTGCAGGGACTGCCATTGTCTGGCCGTTGGCGACAAGCGTCCAAGTGAGCTTGTCGGTCCCAAAATTCTCCGGTACCGTTACGGTGAAGACGCCCCACTGCCTTCGAGGTAGAAAATGCGTCGGCTGGCCCTGGTCGGGCCCGCCCGGCTCAATCTGGTTATTCGGACCAACCGGGATGTCCAGCTCTTCCTTCAAATTCCGATTGAAATACCCAAAAAGAATACTGAAACTGCCGTCCGGATTCTTGAACCAACCCTCATAGGCGGGCATCACGTTCTGACCCGACTCGTGCAAAGGCTCCATGGGCAACTGTCCGGATTGCCCGTTCACGGGCAGCGTCGCCCACACGAGCGCCCAGCTAGCGAGCAGGATCGCAGGATACAGAGTTGTCACCGACGACCGCAGCGCTTGCATCCGAGAAATCTCCTTCTCACAGTGAGAGGAGCAGCAACTCTGAAAAAAGCTGCTGCTCCTGCCAGTCTGGTGAGTTCCGAATTAATGGTTGTGCATCTCTTCCACCTTAGCCTGGACCGGTTTATGCTTGGCGA
>WNGJ01014236.1_pt1 | contig 10251 bp, 11 predicted proteins | sample 5400611 | NCBI WGS metagenome assembly WNGJ01 (sample SAMN13153375, study PRJNA577476) | soil metagenome | isolation source: 40 cm soil or saprolite under Garry oak tree replicate 1 | place: USA:California | collected 2016-06-15
AGTTCGGGCTCCATCCGTCGGCCAGCCTCGCAATGCGGCGAAGGGCCGCCTCGGGCGGCGTCGGCTGGCCGCGGCTCCCCACGCCGAACCAGATGGGGATCGGCCGCTGGATCGGCATCGGATTGAGCCCGGCATGGTCGATGCGGTGAAACTCGCCGCGGAAGTCCACGACCTCCTGGGTCCACAGCGCGCGCAGGACGGCGATCTGCTCGGCGCTGCGGCGGCCACGGTTGTCGAAGGTCTCGTTCAGGGCCTCGAACTCGACGGCGTTCCAGCCCACGCCGATTCCGAGGCGCAGCCGCCCGCCGCTCAGCACGTCGATCTCGGCCGCCTGCTTGGCCACCAGCGCCGTCTGCCGCTGCGGGAGGATGAGGATACCGGTGGCCAGCGTGATCCGGCGGGTGATGGCCGCGAGGTAGGCCATCAGCGTCAGCGCCTCGTGAACCACGGCCTCGTGCGAGTACGTGGCGAGCGATGGATGGGAGTGGAACCTGGGATCGGCGCCCAGGACGTGGTCGGCCACGAAGAGATGGTCGAAGCCCATCGCCTCGACGTCCCGGACGAACCCGCCGATCGTCTCGACGTCGGTCCCGCACTCCGTCTGGGGGAAGATCACGCCGACCTTCATGAGTCGCGCGTCGCGGCCTATCCCTTCTCGATGACCTCGATCTGCACCCCGTCGGGCGCCTCCAGGAAGCAGACGCGCCGGCCATTGGTGGGCGGCAGCTCCTCGAGGATGCGCACGCCGTTGTTCCGAAGCCGGGCCAGCGTCCCCGGATAGTCGTCGGTGTCGAGAGCGATGTGCTCCAGGCCGTAGTGCTGCTCGCGGCGCTGGGTATCGATGATCGTGGTGATGTTGAGGGTCAGCCCGTGCAGGTTCACGCGGTAGCCGCGAGTGCCGACCTCGGCGATCAGCGTGGCGCCGAAGTTGTCCACGTAGAATTGCATCGTCTGCTTGGGGTCCCGGGTCTTCAGGTGCACATGGTGGGTGCCGAGCGCCATGGCCGCTCTCAGTGGGCGGCGGCGGGCGGCGCCGCGTCAAACACCTCGCGGATGGCGTCGCGGATCTTGTGGATCTCCTTGAGCGCAGGCAGGAAATCCACGGCTCCCGGCTCCTTCCGATCGTAGAGCTTCTTGCCGTCGAGGTACACCTCGAAGCGACCACTGTCGGACGGCGTCAGGGTAATAGCGGTCTCGCGGTAGTTGATCGAGGACAGCTCAGCCGCCACACTGACGGCTACGGGCAGGTACCCTCAGACGACGCAGTAGACGATCTCGACGTGGACTTTCCCTTCGGCCATTGAGTCCTCCTTGGAGATTTGGTGCCCAGCATGGTATCCGTATCTCCTCGACGGCGCAATCACCACGGGCAGACGCCACGAAGGCGAGGAACATCACCCATGCTCTCGCGCACCGGCTCCCTCCAGCTACGGCGGTGTGGGAGCTCAGAGATCGGGATCGGCGGCAGCCAAGAAGGCAAGGCCTGGCCAGCCGGCGAGGTGCTGCTGGCATCCATCCCTGGCCCGCGCTCGACTCACTACCTGCTCGCCATCCCGGATGCGATCCTCGAGGGCACGGCGCTGACGACCTTCCTGGACCGCGTGGCTCCCTTCGGCTGCCCCCCGCCGCACTCGCTGATTCGCGCGTACAGCCTCCCGGACTCGCCATTCCCGTCGATTCTTCTCAAGGAGCACGACGACGCCCCGGAAGGCGTGGGCGAGTCGTACCGTCGGTTCCTCGACCGAGCCCGGCTGCCCTGGGTGGAGGCGTTGCTGGGGACGGGCCGCGGCTTGTGTCCGGCCCTGGCGTGGCAGACGGGACCGGCGCGGCAGTTTCCCCGGTGTGGGTGGACCTGCCGGCTCACCAACCGCCCTTGCTGGCAAGCACGCTGCTGACCCGAGCGGAGCAGCTGCTCCTTTGATGCTATAGTCCGCATGCCCTAGGGACCCTCTGACCCACACCCAGCACCCGGGAGGGATGGCGATGAAGCCATGGCGCTCGCTCCACTGGTCGATGCTTCTCATCGTGGCAGTCCTGATGGCCGTTCGTCCGGGAGGCGCCGGCGCGGCCGACGTCATCAAGTTCGGCGTCGCGACGCCGCTCTCCGGGCCCGCCGCCCCCTGGGGCATTCCCCACAAGGGCGCGACCGAGCTGATCTTCGACGAGATCAACGCCCAGGGCGGGCTCGAGGTGGGCGGCAAGAAGTACAAGCTCGAGGTGGTCGCCTACGACCACAAGTACGTGATCGCCGAGGGCGTGGCCACGGTCAACCGGCTCATCTCCAAGGACGGCGTGCACTTCATCTCCGTCCTGGGGGGCACCGTGGTCAAGGCCATCGAGGAGACGGTCAACGAAACCCGCACCCTGAACCTGCCGCTGGCCTACGCCGACGGGCTGGTGAGCCCGAAGAATCCCTACACGTTCCACAGCTTCCCGTCCCCGCCGGAGACCATCACCTTCTGGAACTGGATCAAGCAGAACCATCCGAACATCAAGCGCGTGGCCTCCATCACGCCGAACGACGACACCGGCTGGTGGTCGCTCAAGGTGGAGACGAACTATGTCGCGAAGCTGGGTTACGAGGTGGTGGCGCGGGAGTTCTTCGAGCGCCCCGTGACGGACTTCAACCCGCTGCTCCTGCGCGTGCTCGCGCAGAAGCCGGATATCATCAGCGTGCTAGCCGCGCCCGCGGGCAGTGTCGGCCTGATCATCAAGCAGGCCCGCGTGCTCGGCTTCAAGGGCCGGTTCATCCACCTCGGGCAGATGGACACCTCGGTGGTGGCGGGCATCGCCGGGAAGGAGAACGTGGAGGGCACGTGGGTCCACGGCTACGTGCAGACCCCGCTGCCGGAGAAGATCAAGAGCTGGCAAGCGCGATACACCAAGAAGCACGGCGAGTGGAATGCGACCAGCATCGATTTCGCCAATCCGGCACTCGCGTTCGTGGCCGCGGTGAAGAAGGCCCAGAGCCTCGACCCGAAGAAGATCGCAGAGGCGCTGAGCACGGTCGAGTTCGAGAACCTCTGGGGGAAGGCGCACTTCGGTGGGAAGGATTACTACGGCATCGGCAACCAGATCATCTACCCCATGCCCTTCTCCGAGGTCAAAGACGGGATCGCGCAGCTCGTCGTGCAGCTCAAGCCCCCTCACAACTGAGCAGCCGCATGTCGAATGATCGAGGAGCGCCCCGGGAAACCCGGGGCGCTCCGAGTGTTTGCGGCCGGTGGGGGCCTCTGTCGAGGCCCTCCACTTCCAGATGACTCCAGCGCTGTTCGTGCAGAGCACGGTCATCGGCCTCAGCATCGGCTCGATCTACATCCTCATGGCCCTCGGGCTCACCCTCATGTTCGGCATGATGCACATCATCAACTTCGCGCACGGGGCCGTCTACATGCTGGGCGCTTTCGTCATCTACTACGTCTTCTTCCAGTGGGGGGCGCCGTACTTCGCGGCCTTCGTGGTCGCGATGCTCGTGCTGGGCGCGTTCGGGTATCTCGTCGAGCGCTCGATCTACCGGCCCATCAAGGGGGGCATCGAACCGACGCTGGTGGCGCTCCTCGCCCTCACCACCCTGCTGCAGGCCGCCGGCTATCCGGTCTTCGGCACCCTGGACAAACACGTGCCGCCGGTCTTTTCGGGGACGAGAAACGTGCTCGGCGTGATGATTTCTGTCGAGCGCCTGATGATCATCCCCGTCGCGGGCGTGCTCGTCGTCTCCCTCTACCTGTTCATCAACAAGACCCGGATGGGCGCGGCCATGCGCGCGATCGAGCAGGACAAGGAGGCGGCAGCCCTCCAGGGCGTCAACGTGAACGTGGTGAACGGCCTCGCCTTCGCCGTCGGCTTCGCGCTGGCCGCGGCGGCCGGCGCCCTCATGGCGCCGATCTTCAAGCTCGACCCCATGATGGGGGAACAGCCGCTCCTGAAGGCATTCATCATCATCATCCTGGGCGGCCTCGGGAGCATTCCCGGCGCCATCCTAGGCGGGCTCATCCTGGGTCTCATCGACTCCATCGTCGCCACCGCACTCGGCGCCGAGCCGGCGTTCCTCCTGAGCTTCGTCTTCATCATCCTCCTGCTCCTCTTCCGACCGACCGGGCTCTTCGGACATGCCCCGTAACGCGCGCACCGCCGCGCTGGTTGTCGTGGTGGCCCTGCTGACCCTGCTGCCGTTCGTGGGCGGCGACTACTACATCTATCTCTTCGTCCTGGTGTTCATCAACGTCATCCTCGCCGCGAGCCTGCGCCCCTCGCTCTCCTGCGGCCAGCTCAACATCGGACACTCGGCGTTCATGTGCATCGGGGCGTACACGTCAGCGCTCCTCGCCAAAGATCTCGGCCTTCCGTTCGAGCTCTCCTTGCTGGGTGGGGCCGTCCTGGCCGCCGCCGTCGGCCTCGGCATCGGCTATCCATCGCTGCGGCTGCGGGGCGTCTACTTCGCCATGGTGACGGTGGCCTTCGTCGAGGCGGTCCGTCTCATCGCCTCGATCTGGGTCCCGCTGACCCGTGGCAATGCCGGCCTCAGCGGTGTTCCGAAGCCGAGCATCCTGGGCATGACGCTGGTCACGAAAACCAGTCAGTACTACCTGGGGCTCGCCCTGATGCTCGTTGTGCTCGTCATCCTCGCAAAGCTGGAGCGAAGCCGTCTCGGGCTCGTCTGGAAGAGCATTGGCCTGGCCGATAACCTCGCGCAGTCGCTCGGCGTCAACATCGCCAACTACAAACTGCTGGCCTTCACGCTCGGCTGCTTCTTCGCCGGCGTGGCCGGCGCGTTCTACGCGCACTTCATCCGCTTTCTCTTCCCGCCGGAGTTCGGCTTTCTCCTGGCGACGAATATCCTCATCTACAACTTCGTGGGCGGTCGGGGCCACTTCGCGGGCCCCATCGTCGGGGCCGTCTTCCTGTCGCTCCTGTCCGAGCCCTTCCGGGGCAGCGCCTACGAGACCATCTTCTACTCGATCGTGATGCTGCTGACCATCCTCTTCTTGCCCGGCGGTCTCATCACGCTGCCGGGAAAGCTGGCGGCGCTCCGGTGGTGGAAGGGCGCCGCGGCGGAGAGCCCGAGCTCGGCCGCGTGAGCCCCCGGCCCCTTCTCGAAACGCAGGGCCTCACCCGGTATTTCGGCGGACTCGCCGCCGTCGACCATGTCGATCTGACCGTCTCCGAAGGCGAGATCGTCGGCCTGATTGGCCCGAACGGCGCGGGCAAGACGACCTGCTTCAATCTGCTGTCCGGCTTCATCCGGCCGACGGCCGGCACCATCCGGTTCGACGGCGACGACATCACCCGGCTCCGGCCTCATCAGGTCGTCCGGCGGGGACTGGTGCGCACGTTCCAGCTGACCACTCTCTTCCAGGAGATGACGGCGCTGGAGAACGTCCTTCTCGGCCTGCACCTGCACAGCAAGAAGGGCCTGGGCCAGGTGCTGTTCAGCCGTCGGACGTACCCGCCGGAAGAGGTCGCCCGCAGCCGCGAGGTGCTGGACTTCGCCGGGCTGTCCGCTCACGCCGATCAGCTCGCGCGGAATCTCCCCCACGGCCACCAGCGCGCGCTCGGAATCGCGATGGCCATGGCCGCGCGACCACGGCTCCTGTTGCTCGACGAGCCGGTGACCGGGATGAATCTCGACGAGAGCGGTCGCGTCATGGCGCTGGTGAAGACCATCCGCGATCGGGGCACCACCATTCTGCTCGTCGAGCACAACATGAAGGCGGTCATGGGAACGTGCGAGCGCATCGTCGTGCTGAACTTCGGGCAGAAGCTCGCCGAGGGCACGCCCGCCGAGGTGAGCGCCAACGCGAGCGTGATCGAAGCCTACCTCGGCGCGGGACTCGCGCATGCTTGAGGTTCGAGACCTCCGGGTCCGTTACGGCACGGTGGAAGCGGTGAAGGGCCTCTCCTTGCAAGTACCCGCGGGCGCCATCGTCAGCCTGATCGGCGCGAACGGCGCGGGCAAGACCACGAGCCTCCGCGCACTGACGGGTCTGATCAGACCGAGCAGCGGTGACGCGCGCTTCGAGAACATGTCACTGGTCGGCCTTGCGCCTCACGACATCGTGCGCCTAGGCATCGCGCACGTCCCCGAAGGCCGCCGGCTCTTCCCGAAGATGACCGTCCTCGAAAATCTAAAAATGGGCGCATATCTCCGAACCCGGAAATCCGGGATCGCGTCCACGTTCGCGATGATCTACGAGCACTTCCCGATCCTGCGAGAGCGGGGGCGCCAGCTCGCGGGCTCGCTGTCGGGCGGCGAGCAGCAGATGCTGGCCATCGCGCGGGCCCTCATGACCCGACCGAAGCTACTCCTGCTGGACGAGCCCTCGATGGGGCTCTCGCCGATCATGACGGCGGAGATCGGCAAGGTCATCCGGCAGATCAACGCGCTCGACGTCTCGATCATCCTCGTGGAGCAGAACGCGATGCTCGCGCTGACCCTCGCGCAGTACGGCTACGTGCTGGAGACGGGGACGCTCGTGATGCAGGGCAAGGCGGAAGAGCTCTTGCGTGACGAAGGCGTGAAAAAAGCGTATCTCGGGATCTGAGTCCCGATCTCCGCGTCGTGCGAACATCGGTCCTGGCCTCGCGTCCGCCATCCCCTGTGCGACGACACCAATTTGACCTCGCCCCCTCGCTCTGGCAGCATCGCCACGATATGCGCCAGCTCATCCGCGCGGAGCCGAGGCTCGGCGCGTCGCGACGGCCCGCATGAAGGTCTCGTTCTTCGAGACGGGACGCTATCGAGCCCCTCGAGCCCTGCCGCCCGAGTGGCCGGTGCCGTCGGGGGCGTACGACCGCGAGGCGGGCGCCCAGGCCTATCAGGGCATCATCGAGCGGCTGGAGTACGTCGAGGCGCTCGGTTTCGACTGGGTGAGCGTCTCCGAGCATCACTACTCGCCCCGGATCTTGACGCCCGCCCCGATCGTCACGGCGGCATATATCGCCGCGCGGCTACGCAAGATCACCATTGCCCTGCTCGGCCCGATCGTCCCGCAGAGCAATCCCGTGCGCGTGGCCGAGGAGCTGGCCATGCTCGACAACCTGGCCCAGGGTCGCCTGGTCGTGGGGCTGCTGCGCGGGACGACCAACGAGTCCCTGACCTACGACCTCAATCCCCAGGAGGCGCGGGAGCGGACCGACGAGGGCATGGAGCTCATCCTCCGCGCATGGACGGAGCCGCAGCCGTTCGGCTGGCAGGGCCGCCACTTCCAGTACCGCACCGTCTCGGTCTGGCCGCGCCCGTTCCAGCAGCCCCACCCGCCCACCTACGCGCTCGGCACGAGTCGGGAGGCCTGCGAGTTCGCCGCGCGCCACCGCCTCGGCTGCGGCGTTTCCTACGGGCCGTTCGAGGTCGTGGGCAAGGCCACACGGTACTACCGCGAGCAGTGCGCGCGTCACGGCTGGACGCCGGCGCCGGAGCAGATCCTCTATCGCGCGAACATGCTCGTGGCCGAGACCGACGACGACGCCCAGGCCTTGCTGCGGAAGCAGCCGAACCAGGCGCCCTTCGCCATGCGCGCGGGCGTCCGCGACGCCATCATGACGCTGGATTCCCGCAACATCGCCGGAGAAGCGCGGGCGCCCGTGGTGAGCGGCGCGCTCCCCACGACGTTCATCGGGAGCCCGGACACGATCGTCGAGCAGGTCAGGCGCTGTCGCAACGTGGTGGGCGCCGGCGTGCTCGACCTGTCCTTGCACCCGCCGGGCTCCGGCGATCTGGACGCGCTCATGCGCTCGCTGGACCTGTTCGGGAAGAGTGTGCTGCCCCGGATTCGCGACATTTGACATGAGAGACGAGGGGATCCCCACCGTGGCGCAGACAGCGTTCCGAGAGGGCTTCGTCGAGGTCGACGGCTTCCGAATCCGGTACATGGAGGCCGGACAGGGGGCGCCGCTCGTTCACCTCCATGGCGCGGGCGGCCCGCGCGTCACGCCGGCGCACGACCTCCTGGCTCGCCACTTCCGGGTGGTGGCCTTCGAGATGCCCGGCTTCGGCCAGTCGCCCGAGAATACCCGCACGCGGAGCATGCCCGAGCTCGCATCGACCATGGCGCAGGCGGTCGCGCGCCTCGGTCTCGACACCTTCAATCTCCTGGGCACCTCGTTTGGCGGCAAGACCGCGCTGTGGCTGGCGCTCCAGGCGCCTTCGCAGGTGCTGGCCCTGGTGCTCGAAGCCCCGGCGGCGATCCGCCAGGAAGGCGCCGAATCGCCCTCCGGCTCCCCCGAGGAGATCGCGAAGCGCTTGTACGCTCATCCCGAGCGGCTCGGCACCATCCCGTTGCCCGACCCGGTCCTGCGCGCGAAGTCGCAGCCCCTGGTGCAGCGGCTGCGCGGACCCGACCGTGACGCGGATCTCGAGCGCCGGCTGCCCAGCCTCGTGACTCCGACCCTCGTGCTCTTCGGCACCCTGGACCGCGTCATCTCGCCGGCCATGGGGCGCGTCTACAAGGAGCTGATGCCCGGCTGTCAGCTCGTGTTCGTCTACGATGCGGGGCACGCCATCAGCACGGAGCGACCGGAGGCGTTCGCCGAGGTGGTGGAGGATTTCCTCGAGCGCCACGATGCGTTCGTGATCAGCCGTACCGAGACCGTCATCCACCCCTGAGGAGTCCTGGCATGCAGTTCGGGTTGTTCATGATGCCCCTCCACCCGCCTCATCGCGCATTCGCCGATGGCTATGAGCGAGACGTCGACCAGATCGTCCTCGCCGACCAGCTCGGGTTTCGTGAGGCCTGGATCGGTGAACACCTGACGGAACGCTGGGAGAATGCCCCTGCCCCCGACCTGCTGATCGCCCAGGCTCTGAAGCTGACCAAGACGGTGAGGCTCGGGACCGGCGTCACCCTCCTGGCGCTCCACCATCCCGTCTACCTCGCGCATCGACTGGCCATGCTCGACCACCTGGCGCGTGGCCGTTTTCAGTGGGGGATCGGCGGGGGTGGCATCCCGACTGATCTCTCACTGCTCGGGCTGGACTACACGGATCCCGCCGCCGTGCGGGCCCGCTCGGCCGAGGTGCTGGATGTCGTGCTCAAGCTCTGGGCCTCGGACGGCCAGTTCACGTATCACGGCAAGTTCTTCGACATCGAGACGCCCGTGTTCGACCCCGTGAAGGCCCGCGGTTACTACATGAAGCCCTACCAGCTGCCCCATCCCCCCATCGCGGTGGCCGCCAGCACCCCGAACTCGGGCTCCATGCGAATGGCGGGAGAGCGCGGCTGGATCCCCATGTCGAGCTCGCTCCTGTCCCGGCCGTATCTCCGCGATCACTGGCGTCTGGTCGAGGCCGGCGCCGCCAGCGCCGGGCGGCCGGCGGACCGGAGTCAGTGGCGCGTGGCCCGCGATGTGCTGGTCGCGCCCACGTCGGCGGCCGCCCGCGAGAGAGCGCGGGCAGTCCTCGGACGGAACTACGTGCAGCATCAGCATCCAAATCGCGTGGGCACGATCCAGATGACGTCCACCAAGCTGGAGCCGTCCATGCCCGATGAGGCGGTGACGGTCGATTACCTGATGGACAACTTGTGGATCGTCGGCGACCCTTCGCAGTGCGTGGAGAAGATCCATCAGCTCTACGAAGAGAGCGGCGGCTTCGGCGCGCTGCTGTCGATCACCACCGACTCGGACGATGCGGGATGGGACCAGGAGAGCTTGCGTCTCCTGATGGAGCAGGTGGCGACTCGTGTCGCCCACCTGGGATAGGCCATGATCGTCGACCTCCACGCCCACTACTTTCCGAAGGACTACAACGCGATCCTCCTGCGCATTGGCGGACGCAGCCTGCCCGAGGCGGCGCGGCCGATCACGGCGCGACCGATGCGCGAGGACGACTCCGCGGGGATCGCGACGCGTCTGAAGCAGATGGACGAGGCCGGCGTGCAGCTGCAGGTGCTCTCCCCGGCCGCGAGCCCGCCCTACGCCGAGAAGGAGGCCGATGCCGTGGAGGCGGCCCGGTTCATCAACGACAGCTACGCCGAGCTCGCCAAGACGTACCCGGGCCGGCTGGCCGCCTTCGTGTCGCTGCCCCTGCCCCACATCGACGCCGCGTTGCGCGAGATGGAGCGCGGCCTGGACCAGCTCGGCATGCTGGGCGTATCGATGACCTGCTCCTGCTTCGACCGCTCCACCGCCGAGGCGGAGTTCGAGCCGCTCTACCAGGAGATGAACCGGCGGGGCGCGGTGCTGAACTACCACCCGATCCAGAACGGCATCTGCTCGCCCATGATCAACGACTACCGGTTCACCGTCTCGGTCGGC
>WNGJ01027626.1_pt1 | contig 10251 bp, 10 predicted proteins | sample 5400611 | NCBI WGS metagenome assembly WNGJ01 (sample SAMN13153375, study PRJNA577476) | soil metagenome | isolation source: 40 cm soil or saprolite under Garry oak tree replicate 1 | place: USA:California | collected 2016-06-15
AGAGCTGATGGCGACCTTGTAGGCATGCTCTCCAAACACCTGTTTGATTGCGCGTGTCTCGCAAATGTCGCCGATATCGGTCGAGGTAGCATGCGCGTTGATGTAGTCGACTTGATCAGGCGATAGACGCGCATGATCCAGCGCCAGTTGCATGGCGCGCGCCGCGCCTTCGCCATCTGCCGGCGGGGCTGTCATGTGATAAGCGTCGGCAGAAAGACCGTATCCTGTGATTTCACAGTAAATTTTTGCGCCGCGTGCCTTAGCATGTTCCAGCTCCTCAACTACCACGATTCCCGCACCTTCGCTGACAACGAAACCATCGCGGTCGCGATCAAACGGTCGCGACGCGCGTTCGGGTTCGTCATTGCGCGTGCTCAACGCTTTCATTGCGGAAAATCCAGCGAGACCAATCTCAACGACGGACGCCTCTGAGCCGCCGGCGAGGAAAATATCGGCATCGCCAAATTTAATGATTCGCCAGGATTCGCCGATGGCGTTGTTTGATGTCGCGCAGGCGGTAACGATACACATGTTAGGCCCGTGCAGGTCGAACTCCATCGAGATGAGGCCGCTGGCCATGTTGCTGAGCAGCATTGGAATCGTGAACGGCGAAGTCCGGGAGGGTCCCTTGGTCAACAGGATTGTTAGCTGATCCTGGAGGGTTTTCAGCCCGCCGATTCCGCTGCTGACGAGGACGCCGAACCGGTCGCGCTGTTTCAGGTTCGCAATATCAATTCCGCTGTCCGCAAGCGCCATTTTTGCCGCCGCCATCGCGAGCTGCGAAAATCGATCGCTGCGACGAACGTCTTTTGGGTTTTTGAAGAATAGCTTCGGGTCGAAATTGCGAACTTGCCCGCCGATTTTGCAGTCGTAAGCCGTGGTATCGAATGCGTCGATTGTGTGAATACCGCTGACGCCGTTCTTGAGATTGGACCAGAACGTCTCCACGTCGTTGCCGACCGGCGTGAGAACGCCCAGGCCAGTGATAACTACTCTACGGTCGGTCATAATGGCGATGAATTGGTTAAAGCGTGAAGCGTTGAAAGGTTAAGAACGTTAGCTCGTTCCCATTCCAACGCTCTGAACTGTTTGAAAGAGCTTTCCTTCGGTCTTGATAGAAGGCGCAATGATGATCTCCGTTTGCTGAAACTCGGCAATGTTTCGAGCGCCAACGTTACCCATGCAGGTAGTAATTGCACCGACCAGATTTTGGCTGCCATCGTCAACTTCTGCCGGACCAAACAGGATTTGTTTCAGCGAGCCGGTGGCGCCCACCTTGATGCGCGTCCCTCGCGGAAGATTGGCGTGCGGCGTGGCCATCCCCCAGTGGTACCCACGGCCAGGCGCTTCGTCCGCTTTGGCAAATGCACTGCCCACCATGACAGCGTCCGCGCCGCAGGCGAGTGCTTTGCAAACGTCCCCACCTCGGCTCATTCCGCCATCAGTGATGATTGGCACGTAGCGTGACGTTTTCTTGAAGTAAGCATCGCGTGCTGCCGCGCAATCGACGGTCGCAGTGACCTGCGGAACACCAAGTCCAAGCACACCGCGTGAGGTGCAAGCCGCTCCCGGCCCGACACCGACTAAAACCGCAGCCGGACCACACTCCATAATCTCGAAGGTCACATCATAACCAACAGTGTTTCCGACAATCACAGGAATGCGCATCTCACGGCAAAACTTTTCCAAATCAAGCGACTTGTACTCCGACGAAATGTGTCGCACAGTTGAAACCGTGCTTTGCACGACGAATACGTCAGCGCCGGCTTCCTGGGCAATCTTGCCGAATTCGGCAGCGCGTTGAGGAATGGAACTAACCGCGGCTAATACACCGCCGTCTTTGATCTGACGCACACGCGCCGCGATTAGATCTTCCTGGACGGGTTCCTGGTAAATTCGTTGCAGCAGCGCTGTGATTTCGGATTTGTCGGCTTCGACAATTTTTTGCAGTACTTCCTGCGGATTTTTGTAGCGCGTCTGCACTCCCTCGAGATTCAAAACGGCCAGTCCGCCCAATTTGTTCATGGCCACGGCGAAGCGGACATCGACCACGCCGTCCATGGCGCTGGCAAGGATGGGAATTTTCATTTCCAGCGGCTCCGCTTCCCTCCGTGGCAAGCGAAAGGTGATATCGACTTCGTTTGGATTGATCGTCACGCGCCCTGGTACCAGCGCGATTTCATCAAATCCGTAGGTCACACGTGCTTTGCGATTCCGGCCTATCCACATTCCCATATTAAATTGGCTCCATTCTAAATCGTTCGTTTAAACTTCCACAGCGCGGGCAGCGAGGAAGCAGGGCGTCCGTTCGATCTTCAAATTCGAAAGCGCAAATCACACAGCGCAGCCGATACTGCAGAGCTCGTCGCTCCCGCCGCCGGCGATTCCATTCTCCCACTATCCAGAGGAGAAAAACCGCCGCAAGAAAAAGCAGCAAATAAATCGTAACCAGGGCGGCGAGACTAACTCGAATCACGGCATAGCTCTGCTTGGCTGGCTTGCCTGCGGGCGCGCAATGTCGCTACCCCACGCGATTGTTGCAATCCCCCAGGTTAAGGACGCGTCAGGCTTCCCACCAGCCAGGTCGCTTCGAGAGAAACGGCAACGCGTGAGATAGCGGCGGGCCTGTTCGTCCAGCCCTGGATCACCCGAGGAGTTCATAGGAAAACAATATCTGATTTCTCCAAGTCTGCTGACAGCCACCCGAAAACGAATCGCTTCAGGCGTTTCTCCGTTCGAAGCCACGAACTTCAGCTCCGGAAATATCGCAGGCCCAAAAGTATCGAGCTCGTTTGAAAACGAAACAGCTGTTGGGATCGGCGCGCCAGCGGAAGCGCTCTTCTGGCGCACAAACGGTACCGCCGCCGGGGGCTGAGTATCCGGGGCGCGCGAATCGACTTCGAAACGCGGCAGTTCCTTGAGAGTTGGTTCCATCGCATGATAGGAGGGCACGTGCTCAACCTTCGGCAAAGCGCGCAGCCTTGCTTCCGGCGCACGATGGGTTGTAAAAGCAACCGCAGGATCTTCCGCGTCGATCCAACGAAGCAGCGTGCGGCCTTCTTCAGACGCAGGAGTTATCAAAGCCACGCGGGCAGGAGGTGGCAACAGTGTGACCGTAGGTGGATAAACCACTTGAAAGATGTAAAAGCAGACCGCGTGCGCCAATAAGGAAAGCGCCAGAAAAGCCAGGAAGGCCGCTCGTCGACGCCGAGGTGAATCCCAGCTAAAGAGCAGCGGTTCTGCCGCAAGCTCAGGACTGAGATTATTCATCGTGGCGAAGCAGCGGCAAGTGCCACCGATGTGATGCCGTGTTCAAGAGCAGCATTTGTTACGTCGGCGACTGTTTCGTAAGAAGTGGAGCGGTCCGCCTTAATGATGATTGATTGGCCTTCGCGCTTGGCGGCATCCAGCAGGGGCCCCAGTTGCTCCATGGTGACTCGCTGGTCGCGGAAGTAGATGGCTGGAACTGCGCCGCCGGTAATGCTGATGATTTGCTGGTTAGTTTGCGGGCCAAGCGTAAAACGAGAGAACGGCATCGAAACCGAAATCCCCTGTTGCAAAATAAAATTGGAACTCAGCAACAGAAAAAAAACCAAAAGGAAAGCGACGTTCACCAGCGCCACGAGCACAAGCCAGGCGAAGTTGTAATTAATTGTGCGCTCGAGTTTCATGAAGGTGACAAACCGTTAAAAAGTTAAAAACGTTACAAAGTTAAAAGGTTAAAAAGACATGCTAATGGTTCTGAAAGAACAGTAACCAAGCGCTCTACTTTTTAACTCTTTTAACCTTTTGACTCTCTTAACTTCTCCTTTTCCGGCTATAAATCCGGGCGTGCTTCGAGCTCTCGTGCAGTCTCGTTGGGTTGTTGAAAGCTGATGATCCCACTGATGGGACGGCTCTCAGTCAACATGTGCACAATTTCGATCCCTGCCCGCTCCATGTCATGGAGCATGTTATTCACGCGGGAAGAAAGATAACTGTAAGCGACGAAAGTGGGAGTAGCTACAACAAGGCCCGCTGCAGCCGTCAGCAAGCTTTTATATACGCCACCGGAAAGCTCAGTCACCGTGGCGTAGCCGCCACTTGAAGCGATCGTGGCAAATGCATCGATCATTCCTGCGACCGTCCCGAGCAACCCAAGCAACGGCGCCAGGAAAGCTATCGTAGCAAGCACCGGGAGAAACCGTTCCAGCTTCGGGACCTCGAGTTGGGCGGCTTCTTGCACGATGTCGCGCAGTTCTGCACGAGGTGCGTCGTGCCGAATGATTGCGGCATGAATCACCCGGGCTACCGGGCCTGGAGTCCCGGCTGATTCATGGAGTGCCTCTGCGAAATTGCGTCGCCGAATCAGATTGGATAGCCCCTTTAAGAATTCGCCCACGTGAATCGTTGCACGGTGAAAGTAAAACAGGCGCTCGGCAAACACCGCGATCGAGATGATGCTACACACCAGAATTGGCCACATTAACAGGCCGCCCTTTTGGATGTAATCAATCACGCAGGTTTTGTAGTCTTCTTTACGGGCTGTGGCAAGCCAACAACCCGATGTCCCTGCGGCTGATCGCTCAATGTAATGCCTTCCAGTTACTCTTATCGGGAGCTCTTCTCTCGAGCCTTAGGAGAAGAAGATGGACGGACGTTGGCAGCGCTCTTGCCTCCTACCAATTTGCCGGATGCGTCGAACACCGAATAGCCGGTCTGCTTGCCCGATGCGTCGTAACTGTAAACGATCTTATGCAAAAGCGTGCCGTCTGCGGCACTTTGAGTCTCTTCCAAGAGATGGCCCGCATCATCGTATTTGTAATGGCTCTTGAAACGAAGGCGGCCATCGCGGCCGGAAATTTCGCCGCTGGAAAAGCGCCCAGCGTCATCCAATTCGTAACGAATCGTCTCGCGGACTTTGCCATCGGGGTCGGTGGTCGTTGCCACGGCTTTGTGCTGCGCATTATCGAACTTGTAAACTGTGCGTGAACCGTCCGGGTGCATTGAAACGGTAACCCGCACAGCGTCACTTCCAGTTTGTTCTGGCGATTGGCTCAATGCGAATTTGGTGCCACAGACGACAAAGACACAAGCCACTGTCAGGCTTGCTTGGAAAAATTTCATGATCCGAGGAGCTTACGGTTGAGGTGAGCAGGCGCAAACGGGCCTGAAATTTTTTATTGACCACGCGGTGGGAAGGTGGTTAAAAGTGGGGTCAAGTGGAGGAAAATGGATGAATTCTCCACTCGATACATGGACAACGATTCTCCACCCGAACGTTTTTATGCCGGCGAGTTCCGGCATTCCATCGACGAGAAAAATCGAATCACGATTCCTTCTCGTTGGCGACGGGACAAGGCAGAAGAATTCATCCTTTTGCCGGAGGCGACGGATCAATTTCTGCTCGTCATGTCGCCGAAGGAGTTCGCGCGAATGAGTTCCGCGGCAGAAACAAATCAGGGCGTTTCCGCGCGGGACCGCCGGATTTTTTTGCGCCATCTGCATTCACGCGCGCAGCACGCGAGCGCGGACCGCCAGGGACGTCTTGTCTTGCCCGAAGAGCTTTGCCGGAAGATCGGACTGAAAGATGAAGTTGCCTTGGTCGGTAACCGGGGGCGCTTTGAGATTTGGAATCTGCAACGCTGGAAACGGGCGCATGAGGAGGAAACATCGACTTACCAGCACGTGGCAAACGTCATTGGCTTATAATCAGATGCTTGGTCAAAACGTTATCAACACATTTTGGTTTGAGCGGCCTTTGTGGGTGGCCGTTGATCCGTTTACTGCCGAAGAGGAGGCACCCGAAGTGGAGGAATTCATATATCATCGTCCAGTGCTGGAGAGCGAAGTATTGGAATTACTCGAACCGAAACCAGGTTCACTGATTGTCGATGCAACATGTGGTGGTGGTGGCCACACTGAAGCGTTTTTGGAGAGCGGGGCCAATGTTCTGGCGCTGGATCGGGATCCTGACGCTATCCGGCACGTCAGTGAGCAGCTGGCGCGCTTCGGCGAACGCCTTGCTGTACGACAGGCGAATTTCCGGTGCGCAATCAGCGTTCTCGATGACCTTGGCATTCGCACGATCGGGGGCGCGCTTCTCGATGTTGGTGCAATTGACGCGGTTGTTTCGCGAGTTGGGAGAGGAGCCGGCAGCGCGCCGCATTGCGAGCCTGATTGTAAAGATGCGAAGGAGTGCACCGTTTCGCGAAACTCTGCCGCTGGCGCGAGCGATTGAGAAGCTCGTCGGTCGTCACGGCCGTCATCATCCGGCCACGCAGGTCTTTCAAGCGCTGCGCATGGAAGTGAACGACGAACTTGGCGCACTTGAAGAGGGCTTGCGAGCGCTAACTGCACGGCTTGAGCGCGGCGGGCGCATCGCGGTGATCACTTTTCATTCGCTGGAGGACCGGATCGTGAAGAATTTCTTTCGCGATCATAGTCGCGAATGGCTGGACAAGCCCGAGTGGCCAGCGCCGCAACGCAACCCCGATTACGATCTTAAACTGATCACGCCAAAACCAGTTGAGCCGACCGAAGAGGAACGACGCATGAACCCCAGGTCACGCAGCGCAAAATTGCGGGTGGCCGAAAAAACTTAAATGAACCGCTCCCGTCGAAGAAATTGCAACACGGTAAACGCGGCATCGCTGGCGCGCTGGATTGTAATCACGGCGTTTCTGGCGCTGGCCGGGTTAAGTTACGTTTATTTGACCCTGCAACTCTATCATCTGGGCGAGCGCAGGAAGGCAGTCGAGAATGAGCTCGCTACTCTGCGCACCCAAAACGACATAGCCAGCGCACAAACCGCGGCTTTGACCTCGCGCTCTGCGTTGCAGCGCCGCTTGAAAGAAGGCTACTTGAAAATGGTGCCGATTTCGGAAGCCAACATTGTGCGGCTTACCATGCCGGCCCGCTCAGCGGACGACGACGCGATCCAACCTGTAGTCAATCCTTCCAACGCAAAATGAATGTAAACAGCCGAACCCGTTGCGTGCTGGTGTGCGCTGCTTTCATCGGGCTGTTCAGCATTTTTTCATTCCGTCTAATCCATCTGCAGGCAATCAAGCACGATGAATACGCCGGTCTTGCCGCTGAAAAGCACGTTCATAAGCAAATCATCCACGCGGAACGCGGCACGATCCTCGATGGGAATAGCGAAGTCCTCGCGGATAACATTCCTGTTCAAACAGTAGTGGCCGACGCCACGCATCTTAACAACCGGGAAGCGATCGTCGATCTCGTGAGCAAAGAACTCGGGCTTTCGCCGGGGCAGGTCGCGGAAAAGTTAAGCAGCGAGCGCCGGTATATCATCGTGAAGCGTGAAGTGCCCGAGGCGCAGGCAGCGGCGCTACGGGAAAAACTTCGTGCCGCTAATCTCCGCGGAATTTATTTCGAGCACGACGCCACTCGGGTTTACCCGAATGGCTCGATGCTTTGCCATGTCATTGGGTTCACCGACTTCGACCATCGTGGTATCCAGGGCGTGGAAGCGTCGATGGAGGAATATCTTCATGGGCAGGACGGTTTTCGCTTCATCGAACACAACCGCGCCGGACAGGAGATCGTCCCTTATCGCGGACAGGAGCGCCCGCAGCGCGACGGCTATCAGGTCCATCTGACTGTCGATCTTAGTCTGCAGAACATTGTTGAGAACGAGATCGACGCCGCGATGGAGGAATATTCTCCTCAGAAAGCCACGATTATTCTGATGCGGCCGCAGACGGGTGAAATCCTGGCAATGGCCAATCGGCCTGATTTCGACTTAAACCTTCGCTCCGAGGCGAAGCCTGAAGAAATGAAAAACCGGGCCATCATCGACATGATGGAGCCGGGCTCGACCTTCAAGATCGTTGCTGCCGCCGCCGCTCTCAACGAACGCAAGCTCCGCCCCGATTCGACGATCTTTTGCGAGAACGGTCTCTGGACTTTCGGCGGCGCTGCCCTGCACGATCATCGCGCGTTTTCGTATCTGAGCGTGCGTGATATTCTGGTTAAATCGAGCAATATCGGCGCAGCCAAGCTCGCACTGAGCGTGGGCGAACAACGGTTCTACGAATACATACGTCGATTTGGTTTTGGCGAGCGGACTGGAATTGAGCTGCCGGGTGAAATTAGTGGACTCATTCGGCCGCCCCAAGCGTGGAGCAAGATCTCGATCACGCGTATTCCGATGGGGCACGAGGTCGGAGTCACGCCGCTACAAATGACGGTGGCGATGGCGGTGATTGCCAACGGCGGCAAATTGGTCACGCCACGCATCATAAAATCGATTAACACGCCGGAAGGAAAAACCATCAGCTCGCTTTCCCCTGTAGTGCAGCGTCAGGTAATTTCTGCGGAAACTGCCCGAGAGATCGGTGATGCGCTGCGCGGTGTAGTGAGCGATCGCGGCACCGCTGCCGCCGCTGCCGTTCCAGGTTTTACGATTGCGGGCAAGACCGGAACGGCGCAAAAAGTTGATCCTAAAGGCGGATATGAGCACGGGAAGTATGTTGTCTCTTTCGCTGGCTATCTGCCGGCGGACCATCCTGAGTTTGTCGGTCTGGTCGTGCTCGATGATGCGCATACAAGCAAACCGGAGCTAAACTACGGCGGGCTCATTGCAGGACCAATTTTTTCCCGAGTAGCGGAGAAGGCGGCCCGCTATCTAGATCTTGAGCCGCATGAGGAGATTCGCAAAGCGATTCCCGTAGTGCGAGTCGAAAAAACAACGCCGGCAGAGCGAATGCGCAAGCCTGGACCGGCGGAACGAATCGCCTTAACCAATGCCTCGCACCATTGAACACGTCGCCATGGTTCGCGGCTGCGAATCCGTCCCTTTGCGGACATGTTAAAGCCTCATGCAGCTCAAGACTCTCCTCTCCGCGACTGCAGTTCGCCAGGTCATCGGCACACTTGATCGCACGGTGGAAAACATCGCGTATGACTCGCGGCGTGTGCAAAGGAATGGCATGTTCGTGGCGTTGCGCGGTGAGAAATCCGATGGCCACGAATTCATCGGTCAGGCAATCGAAAAAGGCGCATCGGTAATTGTTGCCGAACGCGAGGAACAGAATCCGCGCGCAACTTGTCTGGTTGTCGAGAACACACGGACCGCGCTCGCTGATTTTGCAGCAACCTTTTACGGGTACCCGGAGCGCAAATTAAAAATGGCAGCGGTCACAGGTACGAACGGCAAAACCACCACTACTTTTCTCGTCAAGCACATCTGCGAAAATGCCGGCTTGCGTTGTGGATTGATCGGAACGGTGCGCTACGAGATCGGTGAGCGGGTGTTGCCTGCCATTCGCACGACGCCAGAATCGCTCGATTTACAAGAACTATTGGCGCAGATCGTCAACGCGGGTTGTAAGGCAGCGGCGATGGAAGTTTCTTCGCATGCGCTCGCGCAGGATCGCACGCGTGGACTCGAATGGAACGTCGCCGTGTTTACAAACCTTACGCAGGACCACCTCGATTTTCACGGGACCATGAAAAGCTACTTCGAATCCAAGATGAAGCTCTTCACGGGACTTGGGAGTCAGAAAAAAAAGCGCAAACCCGTCGCAATTGTGAATGTCGATGACCGTTACGGCGAACAACTGCTCGACAAAATCGACAAACGCGTTGCGGTCATCACTTACGGGATGGGGATGCGCGCGGACTTCCGGGCTTCAAATTATCGCGTTGAGTCCAGCGGCACTTCTTATCAACTGGACGCTCGCGGCAAAAGTTATCTGGTCCGCGTCCCGCTGATTGGTCGCTTTAATGTTACAAACTCCGTAGCGGCACTGGCTGCCGCCAATGCTCTGGGGATTAATCTGCGTGACGCAGTGTTTAGTCTTGGCAAGTCGCCGCAAGTACCGGGACGCCTGGAATTGGTTCCAGCGAAGCGACAATTTCAAGTTTTCGTAGACTACGCGCATACCCCTGACGCCTTGGGGAATGTGCTCAAGACCCTGCGCGAACTCGAGCCGCATCGGTTGATTGCGGTTTTTGGTTGTGGTGGCAATCGCGACCGGCAGAAACGTCCTTTGATGGCCGAAATAGTGGATCGCCATGCTGATTATGCCATTATTACCTCGGATAATCCGCGCAAAGAGAATCCGGACACGATCGTCACCGAGATCGAAAAGGGATTCCGATCGACTCACTATGAAAAAGTTGTCGATCGGACTCAGGCCATTAATCGCGCTATTAAACTGGCACGGCCGCACGACATTGTTTTGATCGCGGGCAAGGGGCACGAAAATTACCAGGAGTTCGCGGATCACACCGTCCCGTTCG
>WNGJ01009714.1_pt1 | contig 10250 bp, 6 predicted proteins | sample 5400611 | NCBI WGS metagenome assembly WNGJ01 (sample SAMN13153375, study PRJNA577476) | soil metagenome | isolation source: 40 cm soil or saprolite under Garry oak tree replicate 1 | place: USA:California | collected 2016-06-15
GGCCTGATCTGGATCGAAGACTTGGGCGAGCGGGACCTCTACAGTTACCAACACGAGAGCTGGCTCGTCCGCCGCGCATTCTACGAATCAGCGCTCGAGCAGATTGTGAAGCTTCACAGTCTGCCAGAGTCGGTTTGCGCAGAAATGAAGGAGCATTTGCCGGCGGAGTTTAACGCGGCGCTTTACCGATGGGAGCAGAAATACTTTTTCCAGAATTGCCTGGGCCGCTATTTCAGCATCGGCGAATCAAGACGCAAGGAGCTGGCAGCGCTTCCCGGTTTGCGCGAAATCGCAAAACATCTTGCAAGCCTGCCGAGAGTTTTAATGCATCGCGACTTTCAATCGCAAAATATCATTATTCGAAACGGCCAGGCTTACCTGATCGATTTCCAGGGAATGCGACCTGGCCTTCCCCATTACGATCTCACTTCGTTGTTATACGATCCGTATGTCGATCTTACGGAAACGGAACGTGCCGAGTTGATCGCATATTATCGCGATCTGCAGCTCAAAAACGGGATCACAGTTGATGGCGATTTCGATCTCAAGTTGCGCCTGTGCGCCATGCAACGCCTGATGCAAGCGCTGGGTGCCTACGCTTTCCTCGGGCTCGTGAAAGGCCACAAACATTTCCTGCAACACATTCCCAATGCGCTACGATCGTTGCGCGCGGCTGTGGCAACCATCGAAAATCTACAGCCACTCGCATCTCTTCTCGCAGAGGTCTGATCGCCATACCCTCAACTCATTGAGCGGGCAACACGGTCATCAGTATTCTCTTCTCTGCCTGGCAAGAAGGGGCACGACCTCGAGCCGCTCGGCCGTGGAAAAGAAGGGCGCGCGTAGCCAGCGCCATTGGGGTTATCAGAGCGGTGTCTGCGCCGGCGGGATTAACGCTCCCGGCGCTGTTTTTCTCTACTAACTCGAACTGTCTTCGGCGTTACTTCACCGCCACCGTGAATTCGATATATCCGTACTTAAGGTAGATCCGGAACGTGTCGGTGTAACCCGCTGTCAGGTTCATGGTGTCCATATTAAACTGCCAGTGGTTACCGGTATAGTTGAATGCAACGTCGGGAATACTTGTGAGGCCGGCTTCGTTCACGTCATCAACTGTGCCGCGCATGTGGCTCAGCCTGGTTATCGAACCGCAACATCCGCTCTGGAAGACCACGTTCGGGTCGGAGATGGAGTTGCCATTGGCGTCGCACACCATGAACTTCACCGGGATGGTGCTGCCACCCTTACGCTTATACACGCTGCTACCGTCCGCATTGATCGGCGGTAAGATCACGCCTCCGGGATCCGACCCGATGCACGTGCCATATGTAACCGTTAAAGACGCTGTTCCACTGCTGGGGGAATACGAGCTGTCACCTGCGAAACTAGCCCCAACGCCCGATGGATAGACGCCTGGGTAGATTCCAGACAGGCTGACACCGGTCTTGGTTGCCACGCCGCTGTTATTGGTGATCGCATTCCCCACCGGATTGCCGTTCAGTGTGAAGTTGATGGTCTTGCCGCTGACAGGTGATCCGCTCGAGGTCAGTGTAGCAGACAGGTTAACCGTTCCGCCATAAGTGCCCGACGCTGGCGCCACCGTCAGCGTTGTCGGCGAGATGGCGGGGGTAGGCGTTGCCGTAGCGGTAGCCGTAGCGGTGGCTGTAGCTGTGGCCGTGGCTGTCGGCGTGAATGTTGCTGTAGCCGTTGCTGTCGGTGTGAACGTCGCTGTGGCTGTCGCTGTAGGTGTAAATGTAGCTGTAGCTGTAGCCGTGGCAGTGGCTGTAGCTGTTGCTGTCGCGGTGGCCGTGGCTGTGGGTGTGGGTGTGGGTGTAGGCGACGCTTCGGCGCAGGCGTAAGTGACTTTCAAACTGTTCGTAAGTGTGGTAGTGCCACAGGAGAAGATCGTGGCCGGACCCGCGCCACTGGCCTGCACTCCGCTCGTTGCGCTGGCGCCATTGTCACCAGTAACTCCATAAATGATGTCAAAGAAATTCGGCATGTTCTCATAGAAAACGACTTCGAAGTTAGCCGGGGAAATGGGGTCATTAGCGAGCACCGCGCGCCATTCAATGTTAAACTGCCGGTTAGGCGCGGTGCCGGTAACTGAGGTGAAGATGCCGCACGTTCCACCGGGATAGCCCGCGCAGCCGGGCTCAGGATTATCCGTGATCAGGCCGCCCTGAAACGGAAAAATGGCCCTGCCAAAATCCGGATCCGGCAAGGCCAAACAGCCATCGGTCGGGTCAGATGTGCCTGTAAGGTACAAAGCGCCATTCGCGCTGACGTTCGTAGTGGTAAAGGTGTACCCGTAAACGGTGACCGGGAATGGGAACGTAATAGCGGTAGCGCAATCATCGCAATGGTTGCCTATGTCGGTGGTCCCAGGAACGATGCTGCCGGTGTCAGTCGTCGTGACATAGTTTTCGCACGGACCGGGCGATGCCGTCGGCGTTGGTGTAGGTGTGGGCGACTGGCATCCGGAAGCATAGAGGAAGTTAAGTTGCAAGCCGTCCACCAGCCCGCCCGTGTTGCATTCAAACTGTGTAGAATGCGACCCGGTGTCGCGCTGCGCGCCTACGGTAGCACTGTCGCCGGTGTTGCCATTCAGGCTGCCGTAGATGATCTCAAAATTGGGCGTATCCTCGTGCAAACGCACCTCAAAGTCGAGGAGTGGTGGCCCAGCTACACCGAACAAGTTTTCCCGGAATTCGATGTTGACGATGCGGTTGGGCGCAGTTCCCGATACGGAGGTAAATACCCCCTGCCCGTTCGCGGTATCCTCATCGTGCAGGTCCCCCCAGTATGGAGCGATCAGGTCGATCACGCGTGCGGTGGGCAGTGGGCATTCGTTAAAGAAATCCGAGTCGCTAGCACCCGTAAATTGCAGGTTGCCATTTGATGAGATACCAACAGAAAAGAAGGTCTGGTCGTAGAAGGTGACCGGGAAGGGCAAAGCGATGGGCGTGATGCAGTCGTCGCAGCGGTTGCCGGTGTCGGTAATCCCATACACGATGAAGCCGCTACCGGTAGTAATCGTATAGTCGTTCGGCATGCAGTTGTCATTCGCGTAGGCGTGGCTGTTACCGCCTCCAGCAGGGTGACTTCCCCGCCCATTCACGCCGAAGGCGGCGTTATTCGGCGACGTTGCAAACTTCGGGTTGGTCGCCGAGAAGAGGGCTACGACAACGCATAAAAAAAAGAGCGCGACCGCGCCATTGCGAAGAATGTAACCGTTAATTTTACTCTTCGTCTTCATAGTATTTACATTCCTGCGACCGAGCCCTGGTCGCGATTGACCCTGCGCGAAGAGTGTGATTTTTGTTCTTAGGGGGATTTTTTTCATTTTTGGATTTTGGGTTTTGTTTGATATGATTTTATTTCAGCAAGGTAATCTCGGGCCCCAGATTCTCGTGGGCTTCTTCCGTTTTTGGCTCGAAGCAATCGAGTGCATGGGGGGGTACGCAAAGTCGCTAAGCCACAAGCTAATTGGATGCTGTAGCAGCTTGTCTTTCCGTTTCTTCCGAGAAACTGGGCAGTTCTTGCTTGCCCGAGAAAGGTCGCCGCTAAGCGATGGTCCGACCCGCCTTCGCTGGCCGCGGCGACCGACGGCGTCATAGGCCGTGAATCGTGCGCATTCCGCCGGTGGCGCTGCGGACCAGGTATGCTAGCTGAAGAATGTGGCTGCAAAACGATGGGGGGTGATTTGTGTAAGACGCGGATTATGGCGAGAGCCAGGAATCTTGCCTATCCGGCAGACAGCCTGATTTTTTGAATCGGCAAATTCCCGATGCGAACTATCGGGCAATGCCTGCGTAGCCTGCTTTGGCCTTCGGTTGACGTATGCGCGTCCGCGCCACGTCACCGTTGTGTCGGAGTCGGGCGTGGACTTCCCCTGCTCCGAGCAACTCGCGCGCACCGTACTTCAGTTGTTCCGCGTTCGCGTAGCCCATTTTTTGCTTGATGTGCTCGAAGTGGGTGGTGACGGTCTTGCAGCTGATGCTTAGTTCCTTTGCGATCTCACCCGGGCGACGTGCCGCGGCAATCAATGAGAACACGGCCAGCTGGCGATCGCTGAGCGCGTCGAGTCCCTTGGGTAAATCCGCGCGATGAGCGAATCTTTGGATCGCCAACGCAGTAATCGAGGGACTCGCATAAATTTCTCCCGCCATGACTTTCTCGACCGCGCGCATCAGTTCTTCGGGCGATCCGTTTTTCATCCAGTAACCAGTCGCGCCTGCATGCAATGCACGCTCGGCAAAAACGTGTTCAGATTGCCGCGACACAACCAAAATCCGCGTGTGCGGGTATTCCATGGCGAGTTCCTTGATCCAGAGGATGCCGTCGCGATCTTCCAGAAACGGTTCGATCAGCAGAATATCGGGGCGATATTGTCGGACGAGTTCGCCTGAATCAAAAAAGCCATGCGCGCTGCCGCAGATTTGATACCGCTTATCGCGCCCGATAATCGCGGCCATGCCAGCCTCGCTGACGCATGTGTCTCCAACTACGACGACCCGACATCGTTGTTTGCCCGCGCAGAGTATCGCGCGATCTTTCACTGTTTGGGGGAGCCTAACGTTTGATATTGCCTAACTAAGCGAGCATTCTCTTGACGCGCTCCGAGAAAGTCAATTAAATTTTTTCTTAGGCATTACTCTAATCTTTCTTAGGAGATTATTCTGATCTGCAGTGGCCGGCGAAAGGATTCGTATCTATATCTCCGGCCCAGCTCGAAAAATTTTAGGAGCGGCACGGCGGCGCTGAAGTTTGAATTGGCGGCCGCGAGTTTACGGCCCGGTTACCGAACAAACGGATTGGTCCCGGGCGAAAATTCATGCTCCGCCTGTTCGATCTCAAGCTGGAGCGCAAATTGCGAAAGAAATTCCCAATGCGGTCAGATCACTGCGCACGGTTGCGGCAAAAATCCATAATCTGGAGACACGGAGCACCGCTTGTAGCCACGGCGCTGTGCGCCGTCCTCGCTAGGTGAAAATCGAGTTCCAGGCGCCCCACATGGGTGTGGCTAGAGCACTCATGAGATCGCTTCTGGTTGAAGGAAGGGCCGGCGCAAGCCGGCCCTTCCTTGTTGAAACGTGCGGTTCTCTTTACGGCAATATCGTTACGGGACCGAACGGGTTGAACGTGAGCGAACCAGTGTAGTTGGCGGCGTTAGTGCTGACGTTGTTCGCGAAGCTAAATACCACGGTTCCGCATGCACCCGCGGCGATCGTCCGCTGGGCATTTGTCCCCAGCAGCGAACTCGTGGTAAGCGAGCCACCGCCGGTCGACGTGTTATAGATCGTTGTCCCGTTGAACGTGATCTTGGTCAGGTTTCCATTAGTAGCCTGCGGCCAGGTGATGGACAGCCCCGTAAGCAACTGAGACACGCTGGTGCCGTTAAGGACGCTGACGCTGACACTCTTCCCGCTGAGCGTCTTCGTACCAACGATGAACGTCCCCGGTGTCGCGGTTGGCGTAGCCGTTGGTGTAGGAGACGCAGTCGGGGTTGGGCTTGCCGGTGGGGGAGTCCCCGGCATGTTTAGGAACACACAAGCCTGGCCGGAATCGCCGCCAGTATGATTCTGGTCGCCATCGTGGATGATGAAGTAGAAGCGATAGTGGTGACCTGGGACCAGGTTAAGCGAGGCTATATTCCAGCGGCATTCGGCGCCGTAGCCCTGGTTCGTTGGGGTTGGCGTCGGTATCGGATCGGCCCCCCCGCATGTTGCTCCGTCGAGGTTCCAATTATTCGCTGGTGGATCGGCATCCGGAGTGACCAATATTACGTTGGGCGTCACGGTTTTGTCCAACGTGCTGACGGCAGCTTTCCATGTCCCGAAGACCGCATGAGGCGGGATCCCCGTGCCACCATACTGCCAGTCGCCAGCAAGCTGGTTGCCCGAGCCCGGAGGCACATCCAAGTCTGTAATGAACAGCGCTGGGAACATTGGGCGACCCGATGGGTCGACACCACCCTGGGCTTCTGTCGCACCGACCGCTGGATTGATTACACATGTCGGAGTGGCCGTGGGCGCAGCCGCAATCGGGAAGTTACCAGTTATGGTCGTACCGGCGCAGGTTTTCAACTGAGTCTGGCGAACACCCAGCGTCATGGCGTGTTCGTCATTGTAGAACATATTCAGCGTGAGCGGAGTGCAGCCGTCGCCAGTCACGGTAACCTTGAAGGCTCTCAACACCTCGCTCTCGTTAAACGCGACGTTCGTCCGCGGGCTGCTGCTAACAAACGGATACGGAGGCGTGCATGAACCGAGAGCCCCGCATACTGTTGCTGTAGGCGTAGGCGTAGGCGTAGGCGTAAATGTAGCCGTAGCCGTAGCAGTAGCTGTAGGGGTAAATGTAGCTGTAGCTGTCGAAGTGGCCGTCGGCGTAAATGTTGCTGTCGGCGTAAACGTCGCGGTCGGTGTAAATGTAGGTGTAGGCGTGGGAACGTCGCAGTCAGCGAAAGAGGCGCCCTCGAATATGCCGCCGGGGATGTTGTCGAAGAAACTGGTAACATAGTTAGTGCCGTTGAACTGCACTAGCGCGGTGCCATTGCCTGTCTCGCTCGGAATCAGGACGTTGCCACCCAACCCTGTGAAATTGGTCGGAAAATATTGGTAGAGCCCTACCGGCCCAAAGTTATCGAGTGTTATCGCCTGGAAAAGTTCGCCGCCCGAGCAGAAGACGCACGGACTATCCGGGATGACAAGGACGGCTTCCCCACCGTTCCACTCGACGACATCTAAAGTAACGTTGCCGTTGCTGTCCATTGAGTGGATCGCACCGGGGATAGTCGAAACAGTATTGGGGTAGTCCTCGTCGGCCACCCAGAGCTCTCCGCCGTGGGGCCCGAAGGTGCGCGGCACTACAGCTGCACCCTCAATGCCGCGGGGCTGCCCGTTATGTGTGAAGAACCCGATATTGGTGACAGTTGCCAAAGCGTTGCCGTGGTCCAAGCCACCGTCCCCTTCCACCTTCCATACGCCGCCGCTATATCTACACGTCACGATCATGTTGAAGTCAAATCCGCTCCCAGGGACCTTGTCGAACGTAATCCCGGTATGGTCCTGTCCGCAGCCTCCGTCTGGAATGGTCGCAAACAGTGTGGGGGGATTGGGTGGCCTCAACTGCCAGATGTGGGGGCCTGCTGTGATAAAATAGTCGCGCGGGGCGAACGGCACCGGTATGGCACTGGCGGCCACCGTTGAAGCGATAGTCATGTATAATTCAGCGCACCCACCACCACCAGGGGTCGGGATCTGCGCCAACACCGCGAAACCCCCCTGGCACGTGATTTTATCGACGTTTGTAAGGGTCGTGTTGGTGCAGTATTCGGTCGCGATCAGGTCGGCCGGCGCAGCGGATACGCCTACGGGCCCGGCACCATAGGTAGGGTCTTGGACGGGGCTGAAGAAACTGTGACTGGCGGCGTAAAGTACGCCGGTGAGCCCTAGTAACGCTGCAATTGTCAGAGTGATTGTTGTTTTTCTTTTCATTTTTTGGTTTCTCGGTTTTGGGGATAAGGTTTTGGGGATAATTTTGCTATTTCACCAATTAAATTGGTGACGCACTATATTCTTCGGATTTTTCGGGGTGAAGTTTCGAAAAAAATTAAAAAAATTTGGCCTAAATCCTAGGGAGGGACTTCTAGCGGGCTCTTCCTTTTTGCGCAATAAGCAGAAAGGCGTACGAAAAAAGTCTTGCACACCCTTGCGCCGTTCTGCTAAAAGCGAGAAACTAACTTTGCGCTATGGCCCCCCGGTATCGATCGCGCGTTTCCAACGCAACGTGCAACGCTGTTGTTTGCGACGACAGCGAAGTAACTGGGGAGCAGATCGACCAGGAGGTGCGCAAACTGCTCGATGACGCTTATCGACTTGCCCGGACGACCCTCTTGGGGGATCGCGACAAACTCGAAGGGATCGCAAAAGGCTTGCTGCAGTACGAAACCCTGGACAGTTCCCAAATCAAAGAAATCGTCGAGCACGGCCGCCTGATAAATCCACCGGCAAGCGGAGGCCTGCTGCCCGGCAAGAAAATGCCGGCACAAAACCCCCTTGGCTCACTGGGCCTCACCCCGCGCGAAGCGGAGGTACTGAATTGGATCGCACAAGGCAAAAGTAATTATGAGATTGGTGTGATCCTGACGGCATGCACTGGGACAATCTGCAAGCATGTCGAGCACATTTTGGCCAAGCTAAACGTAGAAAATCGCACCGCCGCCGCTGTAATGGCGCTTGCGGCATTGGCCAGCGCAAAAAAATGAGCGATCTGGTGCGATGGTGTGGCTTCTGTCTGTGATTCTGAGCGAAGCCGCTTCGGCTCCGCCGGTTTCAACTGGCCAGCAAGGATTCAGAGCGGAGTAGTCGGCGATTCGTTTCCGTTCGATCCCGATTTTGTCGGCGGTGTCCGTGGCCGGGAAGAACAGCGCCAACGATCGAGCACGGGCGCGCCGCGCAAGAAACGGCAAACGCGCTTGACGCCCCTGCCCAGAAGGCATTGACTAGTGACTCGCCCACTCATGAACCTATCGGAAAAGCGATTTTCCCTGAAGCGCGCCTCCTCGAGAAATCAGATTTCCGTCGGCATCAGTAGAAGGAGCGCGGTCTTGGCCGCGGCCATCATGGGATGGTGCGGCGCCATCCAGGGCGCGGAAATCCATGAGGCCGCTGAATTGGGCGACCTCGAAAAGGTCAAAGCATCTCTGTCGCAGGACCCGAAACAAATCGACCTGCTGGACGCCAAGGGCCAGACGGTGCTAGCCCGCGCCGCTCGCAGCGGCAAACAGGAGGTCGTAGAATTCCTGTTAGCAAAGGGGGCAAAGGAAGACATTTATGCCGCGGTGGTTGTCGGCGACGTTGACAAGGTTGCCGCTTTTCTGAAACAGGACAAGAAGCTGGTCAACGCCAGGGACAGCGATGGCAGGGCACCTTTGCACTGGGCGGCGCTTTACGGTCAAACAAAAGTGATGGAATTGCTTCTGGCTGACAAAGCGGACGTGAATTCGTTGGATGGGGATGGATTTACGCCCTTGCACTGGGCGGCAACATTCAACAAGAGAGGTGCGGTAGAATTGTTGCTGGCCAACAAGGCAGACATGAACATCAAGGTCCAAAAGTATGGGTGGACGCCGCTGCGGCTGGCGGTGATCCATGGCCACATGGCAGCGGCCGAAGCTCTGTTGAATGGCGGCGCGGACCCTAACGTAAAGGATGGGGAGAACATTCCCCTTTTGCACCAAGCTGTCATTCGCGGCAAAAAGGAGATGGTAGAACTGCTGCTAGATAAGAAGGCGGACTTGAACACGAAGGACTCGGCGGGGGAAACAGCGCTCGATGAGGCGGAGGAACAAGGCAATAAGGAGATCATCGAGCTTTTGCGCCAGCATGGCGCGAAGGGAAAATGACCGCCGTCGCGTTGCTAGCCTTTCTGTCGGACGCGACATGTAAGATGACGCCGATGAACAAACACATTTGTGCGTGACTATGGCCTAACCAACGCTTTTTTCGCAAGCAGAGGGAAAGCCAACATAGCCAGCCATGAAAATAACTCCGCTGGTCAAGTTAGCCGTTTTGGCAGCCGTTGGGTGTGGCTTGTACGCGCTATGGCATAAAAGCCTACCGCGTCACCAAAAGGAACCGCAGGCAAAGGGAGAAACGGAAGTGGCCGTCAACGTCGGAAAGATTTCTCTGGCTACGTTGCGACATGGCGTGACGGCATACGGAACAGTCGAGCCTGAACCGGGAGCGGCGGACAAAGCGCCTGCCTCCGCGCAAATCAAATCGCCAGCGGCGGCTATCGTTTCCGACGTCAATTGCTTCGAGGGTCAGCAAGTCGAAAAAGGCCAGACCTTGTTCACCCTCAATAACATTCGCAAGCCAGAGGGCTCCGTCGAACCGGCATTGCTGAAAATCACCGCGCCGCTTTCCGGGACGGTGGTTTACGTGAACGTCAGGCCCGGTGAAGTGACCGATCCCGAAACGCAGACGCCACTGGTCGAAGTGGTTGACTTAAATCGCCTGATCATTGCGGCCAATGTACCCAGTTCGCAAATGTCAGCCCTCAAAGTGGGCCAGACAGTGGAGATCGTCCCGCAACAGGCCGAGGTTCACGATACCTCTGCCACAGCCGAAACCGCCGTTCCCAGCCCGGCCCCAATCGCTCTGACAGGAACGGTGACGCTCGTTGAAGACCGGGTTGATCCCAAAACGGACATGGGACCGGTTGATATTTCCGTCCCGGCTAAA
>WNGJ01021684.1_pt1 | contig 10250 bp, 12 predicted proteins | sample 5400611 | NCBI WGS metagenome assembly WNGJ01 (sample SAMN13153375, study PRJNA577476) | soil metagenome | isolation source: 40 cm soil or saprolite under Garry oak tree replicate 1 | place: USA:California | collected 2016-06-15
CCAAAAGTACGGGTACGGCATCAGCCAAATTAGCTGGGGACCGAACACGATTTATTTTCACGGCGGTGAGATGCCCGGCTTCAACTCAAAAATCAGTTATGATCCAACCAACAAGTTGACGCTCATCATTTGGACCAACGTGACTGTATCACTCGACGGCCAGCAGACCGCCAATACCTTATTCGTGAAGATGCTCGATCACGTCTACGTGGTGTCACCGCTTCGATAAGTGCAGAAACTTTTGAATCAGGAACCCTCGCCCCCATTTAGCAAATTCCTGGATTCCTAGTTTCCAGATTAAATCCTCTGCGCTATCTGCGCGGCGAGTCTTCGACCAAGCCGATTTGACTCCTAGCGCCCCCCGGTATCTTCTCCGCTTAAATCAGCACATCCTAAATATCTCGTACATTATGATTCAATCCTTACGTCTTCCTTCGCTTCTCCTGTTGTTCGCAATTCCCTTCGCGGCGCAACCTCTCTTACCCGGCAGTCTGCGGGCGGCCGAAAAAATAGAGTTCCCCGCTGCCAGCCAGCACTCGGTGATAAAACAGCGCGTCGGGTTGACCGATGTCGAGGTGGATTATTCGCGCCCAAACAAGAACGACCGCGAGATATTCGGCAGCCTTGTGCCTTACGGTAAGCTTTGGCGCACCGGCGCCAACGCGGTCACCAAAATTAAGTTTAGCAAACCGGTAACGCTTGGCGGCAAGGAGATCCCGGCCGGTGAGTACGCACTCTTCACCATTCCGACAGCGGACGAGTGGACGATCATCGTTTCGAAGGACGCGAAGGTTCAGAGCGCAGCCGATTATAAGCAGGAGAACGATGCCGCGCGTCTTACCGCGAAGCCGGAACCCATTCCGAACATAATCGAGACCTTCACCATCGGGCTGGCTGATGTGAAAGGCGCTTCCGCAACGCTTAATTTCCTTTGGGATAAAACGCGCGTGCCGGTGAAGTTGACCACGGACGATGTCGAGCAGGTAAGCAAGCAACTCGATGCAGCCGCTAGCGCCGGAACCCCGCTCGACCCGCGCACCGCCTATCAGGCCGCGGCCTTTTACTATGACAACAACAAGGACATGAACCAGGCGGCGAAGTGGATCGACCAGGCGTTGGAGAAGAACCCAGACGCCTACTTCATGCACTACAAGAAGGCGCAGATTCAGGCGAAGCTCGGCAATAAAAAAGAAGCCATTGCCTCGGCGCAAAAGACGATCGACATCCTTAAAAAAGACAAATCGCCGGACGAGTCCGCGATCAAGAACGCGCAGCAGATCATCGACAGCTCGAAGTGAGAATCAGCTCCCACCTACGCGACCGGAAAACCGTAATGCGAATGGCGCCTGACCAGGCGACTCAGCTATGCACATCGAGCGAACACATAACGTCGGCAAAAAAGAAGCAATCCACAAGATCGACACCTTTCTTGACGAGTTAATGCGTCGCCAGTTTCCGGGCGGTGTTGCGATTAAAGAAGCCTCCAGAAGTTGGTCCGACAACGCCATGCGGTTTTCTTTCAAGGCTAAGAAGGGTTTCTTTGGCACCACGATTTCTGGCGTCATCCGCGTAAACGACGACTCAGTTGTTATGGACTGTGACTTGCCAGGATTGGTTACTGCGTTTGTTTCCGAAGATCAAATTCGGAACGTGATTAACGAACAGTTAGATGGTTTATTTTCGGCTTAAGCTGCCGACGTTGCGATATTTCATTGGTAATTCGCCTATCGTTCGTGCGAGCCGTTTGCATCGAGATAACGGCGAAAAGAGATTCAAATCACATGACTGCGACATACTCGGGCATTGACCCCGAACGCTTTTTCGGAATTGATGGATACGTTGGGAACACGCCGTTGATTCGACTGCGGCGCATGTCTGAACTGACGGGGTGCGAGATTCTGGGAAAGGCGGAATTTATGAATCCGGCCGGATCGGTGAAAGATCGCGCCGCCTACGGAATCATTACTGACGCGGAGGCAGCGGGCCGACTTAGGCCGGGAGCAACGATCGTTGAGGGAACCGCCGGTAATACCGGGATCGGACTTGCTGTGATCGGGCGGGCGAGGGGATATCGAACCGTGATTGTGATTCCGAATAATCAGTCGCCGGAGAAAATGCATTTACTCCGTACGCTCGGCGCGGAGGTGAAGGCGGTTCCGGAAAAGCCGTACAAGGATCCGGAAAATTACAATCATATCGCGCGTCGGCTGGCAGAGGAGCGCGGTTGGTTCTGGGCGAACCAGTTCGCCGGCGGCACGCTGGCTGGTGTAAGCACATATCTCAAGGAACAAAATCCGAAGATTCAGATCGTCTGCGCCGACCCGTACGGCGCGGCGATGTGGTCATGGTTTACCAATGGCAATCTGGAGACGAACGACGGTGATTCCATTGCCGAAGGGATCGGACAGGGCCGTGTCACAAAGAACATCGAAGGCATCAAGGTCGATCGCGCTTATCGCATTTCGGATCAGATCGGCCTAACGATTGTTTACCAACTTCTGCGCGAAGAAGGCTTGTTCCTTGGTTTATCAAGCGGCGTCAACGTGGCTGGCGCAGTGCGCTTCGCCAAAGAATCTGGCCGCGGTCAAACCATCGTCACCGTTCTTTGCGACTCGGGTCAGAAATATCAATCAACGCTGTTCAATCGCGACTGGCTGGCTTCCAATCATCTCGATCCAGATCTTCCCTTGGAATCGATTCTCGACGGCTGATCTTTGATCCTGGCAACGTGCCGCAATATGGCTAGGAAACCTGAGCTCACTGTGCGAAATACTACACTATGAACACGAGTATCCGAAACCGCCTGCCGGGCACGATTGAGAAAATTGTTTCTGACAAAGTCGTGTCAGAAGTTGTGATCCGAACTGCGGCGGGGACCGTGACGTTCGATCATCACGACAGGTTCGGTCGAGCGAATGAGCCTCAAACAGGCCGATAATGTTTTTGCGATAATTAAGGCAACCGAAGTGTCCATTGAAAAGGAATAGATTCCCGGTCACGACTCAATGGCGTCCACCCGAGGCAGCCAATCTGCGGTCCAAGAACTCGGCCCGCGTGGCAGGGTAGGCGCGGATTCTGGAAAGTACGAAGTAAGAAGTAAGAATGGAGCGAACGGGATGAGCGACATAGAAGGTGAAGCGGCCGGGATAGCCGCGAGCGAACCGAGCCGCGGGGACGCGAGCGAGACAGATGGGCAAACCGAGAGGTCGAATGGGCGGGAGCACATGAGTCAATGTGGGCAACGAGTAAGTTTCAATTACGAAAGTTGCGATCTCGTGGAAGCGCGGGTGCTTCGCGCGGATCGCGAAGTTGGCGCACACAGCTGCGCCAATCGCCGCGAACGCGATGTTTTGGGCACGCAGAACATGGCTATGGAAAAACTCCAGTTCAGTCGGGACGAGCGGAAGAAGATCGAAGCGCTAGCGCGATCTTGACAACATATCTCGGAATTGATTAGCGAACGTAGCGAACGTCCTGGTAATGGAGACGGACCTCGCCCAATTAGCTCACGATCGATTTGAAATTGCCGACGCACTGCATCGTTACGCTTTTGGTCTCGACCACGGCGATGCCGATTCGCTGGCCTCCGCATTGACGGAGGATTGCCGGTTCGATTTCAGGCCGGCGGGAAGAAAACTCGAGATCGATTTTCCACTACTGAGTGGTCGCGACGCTATCCTGAACGGTGTTCTTCCATTGATCGGTCCGCTCGATACCAGTCATAGTGTGAGCAATCTCCAAATCGAGATTGGTGATGATACAGCTACATTGTATGCCTACGTTTTGTCGCAGCATTTCCTGCCGCGCGAGGGTTCGCGCCGTGGATCGGAATATGCGCTACTGATGAATCGCTACGATTGCAACCTGATGCGGGACCGCGACAGGTGGCGCTTCAACAGAATGACGATTGATAATGCCTGGGCACTCGGGAACCCGGAAATTCTCAATGCCCTGGCCAGTCAACTCGCGCTGAGAAGAAAATCGAAAAAGACTGGGTAGAAGGCGACCAGATCGGTGGTTCGCTGGAATGGCCCGTTGCGATCGTCGTCGCCATGACGAGATTCATTACGTTGATTCGCGAGAGATAACTAACCGTGGACGCATAAAAAATGATCCGCCACATCTATGTTCACATTCCGTTTTGCGCGCGCATCTGCCCGTATTGCGCTTTTTACAAAGATTTGCTCGATCGGTCGCAGACACAGCGATTTTGTGAGGCGATTTTGCAGGAACTCGCAGGGCGCGACCACAGCTCGCTCGCCGCGGCGAGGGCGCGCCGCCTTTTCCCGTTCACGATTTATTTCGGCGGCGGCACGCCCACTGCGCTCAACATTGCGCAACTGGAAATGTTACTGCGCGGCTTTCGCGAAAGACTCGACCTCTCGCAATTGATTGAGTGGAGCATCGAAGCAAATCCCGGCAGCGTTTCCGCGCGCAAGGCAGCCGTCCTGAAAAAATTTGGAGTCAACCGGATCAGTTTGGGCGTGCAATCGTGGGATGACAAACTGTTGAAACTGCTCGGACGCGAGCATGACGCGCATCAGGCGGAAGAATCATTTCGGATTCTCCGCGACGCCGGCTTCACGAATATCAACGTCGATCTCATGTTCGGATTGCCAGGTCAAACCGTCGATCAATGGCGCCGTACCCTGGACAAGACAGTCGCGCTGCGACCCGAGCACATTTCCACCTATTGCCTGACGTACGAAGAGGACACGGAATTTTTTCTTCGCCAGAGTCGGGGCGAATTTCGGCAGGAGCCGGATGCAGACGCAGAATTTTTCGAAATGACAATGGCAATTCTGCAAGACGCCGGCTACGAGCACTATGAAATTTCGAATTACGCGCGTCCTGGTTTCGAATCAGTTCACAACCGCGCCTATTGGTTGGGCAAGGATTATCTCGGAATTGGCCCGAGCGCGGTTTCGACTATTGGCATGCAGCGTTGGCAAAATTTTCTCGATTATCGCGCGTATATCGATCGCGTCCTTTCAGGTGAGTCTCCGCGCGGATCAAGCGAAGATCTCACGCACGAAATGAAACGCACCGAACGCATCGCGCTCGCACTGCGGACGCGCGAAGGAATTCCCGCTTCGGAGTTAAAATCTTTTCGTTCGGAAACGAACGAGCTGATAGCGCTCGAGTTGCTTCGGGAATGTCACGGCAATCTCGTGCTGACCCGCAGAGGCAAAACTCTCGCTGATTCAATTGCCGAAGCGCTTGTGTAGCGGCATCGTTGATGAAGGTACTATAGCGCATGCACCATCGTCCGGGATCACCGATCCCGGCTACAGCCAGGCCTAGTAAATGTCGTTATCTGAGGTGTAACCGGAATCGCCGCGAATGGAACGCAAGCGGGCGCGGCTGCCCCATTCGGATTCGGGCCGATTGATCTGACCGATCGTGATTTTCACCAGCCACGGCGCTGCGGCGAGCGCGCCGATGGCCAATAAGGCGATCGCCGTTGCCTGACGCAGTTGCGGTTTCATTTTCTCCGCGACCAACATGCCTAAACCGAGCCCAATTGCCGTCCGGGTCAGCACAAGCAGCGGCGCAACTGGAAGGTCTTCAGAACTTTTTGAAATGGATATAAGGGAAGACATCGCCTACCATATACGTCGCGTTTGGGAAAAATAAACGGCAATTTTCGACGAGCTATTCTCCCTGCACCGACATGCCTGATTCGATCTACGCGCTTATCCTCGCCGGTGGCAGCGGCGAACGTTTTTGGCCGTTGAGCAGGCGAGCGCGTCCGAAGCAACTCCTGCGCCTCGTCTCGGACAAAACTTTACTGGAAGAGACTTTGGCGCGTCTCGATGGGCTTATCCCGCGCGAGCGGATTCTGATTCTTATCAATGCGGAACAGGAACGCGCAGTTCGAAAGTTGCTCGGGGAATTTCCAAAGGAGAACATCGTGGCCGAGCCGGCCAAACGCGACACCGCCGCGGCAATCGCACTCGGCACAGGGTGGGTGGCTGTGCGCGATCATGCTGCGATCATGGTCGTTCTTCCGGCCGATCACATAATTGCAAATCGGGATGCATTTCAGGACACACTGGCGCTCGCTGCTGACGCGGCCGAGGAGACCAGCGAGCTTGTCGCCATCGGCATTAAACCGACCTGGGCCTGTCCTGGATTCGGCTACATCGAGCACGGTAAGCCAGTCAATTTGCGAAAGCGCCCTGACAACGAACTGATTCATCGGGTCGTGCGTTTTCGTGAAAAGCCTAATCCCGATCTAGCGGAGTCGTTTTTGCGCAGGGGCAATTTCCGGTGGAACGCCGGGATGTTTGTTTGGGCCGTGCCGACCGTACTCCGAGAGTTCAATCGCCACGCGCCCGAGTTGGCTGATTTCCTTTCGCAACTACGGGCGCCGGGAAATTTCGACAACGCATTGCGCGAGCGGTACACCGGATTGCCGCGGATCTCCTTCGATTACGCGATCATGGAAAAAGCGGACCGCGTTCTTGTCGTCGAAGCTGGTTTTGATTGGGACGACATAGGAAGCTGGCGCGCACTGGCGAATTATTTTCAAAAGGACAAACGCGGAAACGCGGCGAATCGCGCCCTCACTGCGGTCGATTCCAGTAACAACATCGTCTTTGAGGAAGGCGGAACGACAATTGCACTGCTCGGAGTGCATGATCTTATCGTTGTCCGCACACCGGATGCGCTTTTGGTCTGCCACCGCCACGAAGCGGAACGGATCAAGGAGCTGATCGGTAAACTTCCGCCGGAATTGCAATGAAGATTGGACGCGGCGCGCCCGGCGGTGGCGCCATAACAAAAATATGAATCCCATTTTAGGTCTCGATTTTGGGCGGGCACGCATCGGAGTGGCGATTTCTGATGAGTTGCAGTTACTTGCGCATCCGCTGGAGACCATTCAAGCAAATCAACAACCGGCGGCACGCATTGCAGAAATTGTTCGCGAAAGAAAAATCGATCACGTCGTGGCCGGAATCCCGAAGCGCATGAACGGACAGATCGGCCCGGCTGCGACTGAAGTTCTCGAGTTCGTGGAAAGATTACGCGCGATTCTGCTCTGCCGGATCGTCACGTGGGACGAACGGCTCACCACCGTGGCAGCACATCGGGCGTTGCGTGACGCTGGAAAAAAAACACGGCACACCCGTGGTTACGTCGATCAGGTGGCGGCGCAGATGATTTTGCAAAGCTATCTGGATAGCCGCGCACTGAGATCAGCGACGCCTGATCTGTGATTAGTAATTCGCGAAGACTGAAATTGATCGTCGCTTACGACGGCGCGCCGTTCGCCGGCTGGCAGAGCCAATCTCATTCTAACACGGTGCAGGATCATCTCGAGCGCGCGCTTGAACGCGTCACCGGCAGAGTTGCACGCGTGCACGGGGCCGGACGAACAGACGCCGGAGTTCATGCGCTCGCGCAATGCGTGCACGTTGATGTTTTGAAATTCTTGCCAACTGACCGTTGGATCAAAGCGCTTAATGCTTTACTGCCTTCCACTATTCGCGTGCTTCGCTGCCGATATGTCTCGAACGATTTTCACGCGCGCCTTTCGGCAAAAGGAAAAATTTATCGTTACAGAATCTGGACTGCGCCCGTCTTGCCTCCGTTCGAGTACCGCCGCGCCTGGCATATCCCACGCCCGCTCGACCTAAGAGTAGTCAAAACTGCCGCCAAACATTTTGTTGGCACTCATGATTTTGCCGGTTTCGCTGCGAATAGGGGAAAGGCCGAACGAAGCACGATCCGCACAATGAATTCGGTACATGTCCGACAAAATGGTCCGTGCGTCATGATTGAGTTCGACGGCAATGGCTTCCTCTACAAGATGGTTCGGTTAATGGTCGGCGCGCTGGTGAAGTGCGCGTTTGGCAAAATGCGAATCGAAGAAATCACTTCGCGACTGCAATCTGGTGCGCTTGGAACAGGACGTTTCACCGCGCCCGGCGAAGGGTTGTACCTCGTTCGCGTGCGTTACTGAGGAATCAGGAAGCCAACGCGACGAGTCGTGTGCGACTGGGCACCTGGAGTTTGCGAAAGACGGCGTGAAGGTGCTTTTTCACCATCGGCAAACTCAACTGGGCGTTATCGGCGACCTCTTGGTTGCTCCGGCCCTGGCAAACAAGTTGCGCAACTTCCTGTTCGCGCCGTGTCAGCCCGACAAGAGCCGGCAAATACGAATTCGGTGGCACAGACCGGGCGGCGTCAGGACAAAGATTCTCGCACCTGATAAGGAAGCGCGGTCGCGCTACGCCGGCCGACTTGAGCTGCTTCAGATGAATCGTCGCTCGCAAATGCGGCAATCGCGGGTGATGCACCTGCACTTGCTCCAAACTCGTCTGCGACGTGTTGGCGCGTGATGCGTCTACCCATTGTTGCTTGAGCACGCGGCATCGATCCAGAATCTCGGACGGAATCGGCGAAGTCGCTTTCGTTCGTTTCGCTTGCTCGGGTCCTTTCTCCCACAGTGCGCAGAACTCGCGCGCGGCCCGGTTTTGGTAAATCGGTTTCAAGTTCCATCGCAAAAGAATCGTCGGCATTGGCAACCGATTCAGGAATTCTTCAAAGTCCATCCGCACCGAGTGTTCGCGCTCGAGCGATCCGAGCCGGCGAAGCGCGGTCAGAAACTGGGGGTAAAGGTGTTGCAGCAATTTCATCTCCGCTGGTGAAAAATCGCCTTGGGTCGCCGTGCGCAGGATTGCGATTACACACATAAGTCTTCGCCGTTTGCAAAAAAAGAGACAGACCCCGTGTGCACATCTCTGCGGTGCCATGTATCGGCGATAAAAAGCAGAGCGCGCAAAGCAGCTCCGATTGCGAAAAAGATTGCTCAGACGCACACACTTTTTGCGCGTCGGCCGGAGAGCATAACTCTTAAGAGGTTCAGCTGCGAAGAAATCGTGAGGAATCGGCCGCGTCCATCTTGCGATCATCGGCAAAGCCGGATTGTGCTGAAGGACGAGGCCGATTACGTGATTTGGCATCGCGGCAGAGAGCAACCGCTGAATAGCTTTCCAGTACGAGCGGATGTTTAGGGTCCGGTGCAGCCTAAGCAAAGGTTTTTCCACTGCCGAGTCAGTCACCGACTCCGGCTTGCCGTCACTTTTGGAATTCCCCTTCCGTCTCTGCACGTCCTTTCTCCCGCCCTAGCGCGCGCGCCGTTCGTTGCTTCACTTTTAGACAGCGTCCGGTTGGCGAAACGTTCAACAATCAAGAAAGAAAAAGGCAACCTAAGTTACCTCGCGATCATCCCGCAACGCGCGACGTTGGAAAGATGCAAACAAAACTACCATTAAATGGGACAATTCAACATCCCGACCTGGCAGAGGCGTTGCGCGGAGAGAACGGCACATTCTTTTGCCAGCAAGGTGGCCAAGGCTACATTGTCACGGCAGCGGAAGGCTTCTCAATTAAATCATTACGGCCAGTCGGTCGCAAGATCGTGGAGGCCAATGTGCTCATGACGGCGGGTCCGGAACCCTGGGCGATTACCAAAATCTCCGAGGACGTTCTTGAGTTTAGCTCTATACCGCAATCCCCTCGCCAACAGCGAGCCGCCTAAAGGCTGAATACTGCCCCGCGTGTTTTAACGCACGCGGGGCGACCGGCGGGCTACCCAATCAAGTTTGGCCCACGACCCATCGGGCGCACATACAAGAGGCGTGACGCCCATGCCGGAAGCCCTGGGTCGTGACGGAAATCAGCAATTCCGCCGAGTCTGGCGAGATTTCAGAGGGTAAGCAGCGGGTTGGAAGTCCGCTGCAAACAAAACCTCAGTGAGGAATAAACTCCCGAGGCTCTTGTTTTTCAGCCGCGACAACTAAGGTTTCGCCCACGCGGGCGAGGTCACGCCTTTTTCCAACCGTTACCGTCCCCTTCTGACGCGAGCGCAGGCGCCATTTCCGGCGCAAGATCCACCTCTTCGGGCCCGCCTTCCCAGCCTACGTCCATGAGAGATTTTTCGTGATGCTCCTTCGCGATGAGCATGTACAGCGACGGAACGATAAACAGCGTGAAGATTGTCCCGATGGTCATTCCGCCGACGAGAACGAGACCGATTGAGTTTCGTGCCGCAGCGCCGGCGCCAGTCACGAGCGTGAGTGGAAAGTGACCGGCGACAGTTGCAACGCTCGTCATCATGATGGGACGCAAACGAATGCGCGCCGCTTGTGCGACCGCCGCCAATTTTGTGAGACCCTGCCGTTGTAACTCGTTCGCGAACTGAACGATCAGGATTCCGTTCTTCGAAACGAGACCGACCA
>WNGJ01034388.1_pt1 | contig 10249 bp, 9 predicted proteins | sample 5400611 | NCBI WGS metagenome assembly WNGJ01 (sample SAMN13153375, study PRJNA577476) | soil metagenome | isolation source: 40 cm soil or saprolite under Garry oak tree replicate 1 | place: USA:California | collected 2016-06-15
TTCCCTATCACTGCTGATGTCTGTGCATCTGCTTCTAGTCTTGCTTTCTTTAGGTCCGAATTGTAGCGCCTCCCTCCAAGTATTGCGAGGGGGAAGAGGAGCGCTGGGTAGAGGAAGATGATCCATGACATTTGCAAGAGGATGGCAGCGGTAATTGTCCCTCCCAGCGAAACTATGAGGGGTAGCCCGGTGAGCAGGAACGTGGTTCCCCTCATTGACCGTTTTATCTTCTTCTCGAATACTAGCGAGGAGGCGATTATTGGCCGCCATTCTTCGACGGTCAGCTTTCCCATCATACGCGCCGGCATTATCATGGAGTGGCGAAGAAACGTGCACCAGTCTGAAGGTACCGAGCGGGTGCTGCGGCCTGCTGGTATCCACTCCATCCACCGAATATCCCTGAGGTTGAGCCCGGGAAGGTCTAGTTGTTGGCCGAGACTACTAGCCATCTCTAGGAGCCTAGGATCATCAGGACTTGTTGGGAGGGATCTTCGAAATCGGCTCAAACCTGACAGCCAAGTCTTCCATCGGTCGAGCTTTAAAGATCGATTTTGACTAAGATCCAGATACCCGGAAGTGATTGCATGAAGTACTATGACGAGGAGAAGATGGCCGAGATTCGGAAGACGTTCGAAGCGGAGATCCTGACGTGGAAGGGAGTGATTTCCAAATCGATGATGGGCTGCCTCTGCTATTTTTACAATCGGAAGTTCATCGGCTTCCTCGTCACAAACGGGATCGTTCTGATGAAGCTCTCGGAAAAAGACCAGAAAGAAGTCAAGGAAAAATTCGGTGGGAAACCGTTCGAGATGGCGGGACAGACAGGTAGGCTCTGGGTGACACCGTTGAACGGGCCGAAAGATGTAAGATCAGTTATGCCCTTCGTTAGAAAGAGATACGAGGAGGTCTCCGCGACCTCTGCGAAGACCCATAATCCGGCTCGGCCCCCACCAAGCCTAGCCTGAATTCTCTGGCTACATGCCGCGTTACTTTGAAGATTTCTTCTTGCTTTTCTTCTTCGCCGGCATCTACCTTTTCACCCAATCCAACTGTTCCAATCTTACTTAAGACGCCTTCGTACTGGAAATCGTCAGTGTCAATTCTAGAGGATCTCTCCCGGTGACCCCGCGTTGAGCAAGATATGGAGTCCACGGCCTATGTCCCTATCCATAGTGGAAGCTCTAGAAAAGAAGGGTCCGATGACAGACATTGATCTGCTAAAGCAGCTCAAGTCAGATCTCGGAGAGGTCAGTTTTAGAGAGCTCAACCGGGAGCTGATGAAACTCGAGCTGGGTGGGATTCTTTGGGTCTCAAGACTTACGAAGGGTAAGAGACAGGTCGAGCTGACAGGAAGATCGAGAATCGGCTAGAGGCCAATATGAGCGGCAACCCGAGTAAGACATCAGCAGTCGTGCTGGACCCACATCTTTCGATGCTAAGGCGGTCTTAGGAGAATCGTGGGGTTTCTTCGCTGATTCCTTGTTCGGTGATGATCATCAAGTCCACACCGTCCCCACTGGATATGTCTCTGGCTATCGCCGATTTTACAGCCCTGAGGAGTAGAGGCTCACCTTCGTCAACGGACAGCTCCTCATTGTAATCTAGTTCCAGAACGCCTATTGCGATTTGAGCCCCTGTCCCGACTACCGCGAACTTGTCAGGGAGAACAGATCCTATCGGGTCTAACACGTAGAGTTCTGGTTTTCCGTCGCTGAGGCCTGCGATGATCGTCTCTGCAAGGTAGGGAAACATGCGACGGCTGGAGAGCAGGTTGGCGACGAGCTTGGCGGCGTTCTTCACGGTCGCCTGCCTCTCCCTCTCGTACTGGTAGATGCTCATGTATGAGCGTGCTTCCCTGGTCAGGACCTGCATGTCACCCACGATGCCCGCGCAGGCGACGCCTATTTTGTCCGTAATGCGGAACACCTTCTTCGCGGATTTGCTCATGACGAAGCTTCCATACGCGTACCGACGCTCAGAGGCGAGTAGAACTCCATTCTTGCAAACCAAGCCAACGGTGGTCGCACCTGGGACGTAGGGCTCTCTACTCATAAGAAAGGACAGCGACCGCCTTCCCTCCTCCCGGTTTAAAGCTAGCGAACACGCGCCGGCCGGGCAGGCTCTAGCACGGTTTCACGAAGGGCGGGGCGCGGGAAAATCGACCACCCCTGGGGGTCGCTATGAAAAAGAATGTTTGGGAAAAAATAGTTGACAGAAAAGAAGAGTTACGAGTCAAGTGTGGGTATTTCTAGAGAAGGGGGTGAGGAAGCTACCCTCTACAGAAGAAAACGGACTATGCAGGGCGCTTCCGCGCCAACCCGGTCAAGTCGTATCCAAGGCTCCTCGTTCGCTGAGGTCAGGTTCCAAGCCCTATCTTCTTCAAGACCTCGATGACTCTGGGTTCGAACCTAATGCTTACGAGGAGAGGATCCCGCGCCAGTCGCGGGAGCCAGCTTGCGCGTGTTTCATATTCTCTCTCAATTAACTCGATGGCCTTTTCCTTTTCTCCCAGGCCCACGTAGGCATAGACAATCGGCTGCGCTCCGACGTACGTTTCAAGCGGCGATGCTTTCACCTCATCCAATATAGTCCTTGCCTCCTGCTTCCGACCTGCGAAGGCATAACCGGCCGCCATCCAAGCCTTCACCCATGGGAGACCATTCGAGAGTCGCAGAATTTCTCTTACCTCCGTCTCCGCTTCTTCATGCCTCCCTGCGTGAAGGTACACGAGTTGGAGGCAGCCGCGTGCAGTGAGAAAATTGGGTTCCACCTCAAGGACCTTCCGCATGAGACTCTCCGCTAGTTCATACTTTTTCATTCCATCGTAGACGAAGCCGAGAGAGACTGCAATTTGTGGCGACAATGGATCGAGTAGTTGAGCCTTCGATGCCTCATGGAGCGACTTGTCGAGCTTGCCTACTCTCGAGAGGAATATTCCGTACCAGTGGTGAGCTGTGGCGTAGTTTGGATTTAGTTCGATTGCTCTCTTGAACTCGCGCTCTGCGCCATCCCAGTTGTATTCGTCTTCAAGTGCTGATGCCAGGGAAGTGTGGGCCTCTGCTGAGGACTCGTCAAGTTGCACGGCCTTCAACGCATTTTCTTTTTCATTTCGATGCACTTCAAGGGAGGGAAGGTGTTGATGATCGGCTAGCACAGCGTAACTGTCAGCTATCCCAGAGTAGGCCAAGGCGAATTTCGGGTCTAAAATGGTTGCCTGCTTGAAGTATTCGATTGCTTTCAAGAGAGCTTGTTTCGTCCTCTCGTTCCAGAGAAATCTCCCCTTGAGGTATAGACCGTAGGCTTCAGTGCTCTCCGTTGGCCTTTTCTCTATCTGTCGACTTTCTCGCGGGAGGATTCTAACTCTGAGCGCATCCGCAACCTGCTTCGCGATATCACCTTGAACGGCGAAAACGTCGTCGAACTCTCTGTCATAGTTCTGGGACCAGAGGTGCTTGTCGTCCCTTACGTCTATGAGTTGAACTGCTATCCGCATCCTGTTGCCGGATTTTCTTACACTTCCTTCTAGAACGGACCCGACGTCGAGTTCCTTTCCGATCTCGCCAACCTTCTTGCCGGTTCCCTTGAACGTCATTGCTGACGTTCTCGAGATAACGCTGAGCTCGCTGATGTTCGAAATGCTCGAGATGAGTTCTTCGGTCAGACCGTCTGCAAAGTATTCATCTTTCGGGTCCGGGGATATATTGGCCAGAGGCAACACCACTATGCGATGCTTATCCATTCGGACAACCTGCGGTACTTGAGCACCGGCCTTCGCGTTCTTGGATCTCGGTCCCGACAGCCAGGCCTTTAGTCCGACCCCTCTATCCTCAGACACGGTCTTAACTCTACGAATGTCTGAATGACTCCTCCAATTTAAGCAAGGAGCGCGAGCTAGTGGTCACAGTGAGGCCCTCGCCTTATCGGGGGAATTGCACCCTTCATGAATCGAAAAGGCAATAGGGTGTTCTTACTTGGTTGTCGGATGTCTGATCTGTGCTAGCTCTTTTTCGACCGCTACGATTCTCTTGGGACAGTTGGGACAGAACGATGGAAGCATCGCGTAGATGTTGGCGTTTAGCTGGAGGAATGGCTGTATCATCTGGCTTACCGCCGCTGCTCCAGGGTCTGTTGGGAAGACTTTTGATCGTTGTTCCATGTCTTTCATGTTCTCTGCCATGACCGTCAGGACGGGGCATTCACCGAGGCCGTAGACGCAGGAGTTGTCAGACTTGGGCTCCAAAAGAGATCGAGATAATATCGAAATAGCTTGATTAATACTTGTGCCCACGCGAGCAGTTGGACAGGTCAGCATGAGGGCTTCCGGAAGAGCGGTGGTAATCGATGCAGGTTCTTCGGGAGCTTCTGGAGACAAATTCCTTGGCGCGCTCATCGATCTCGGTGGGAGCTCGAAGAGTCTGGATAAGGTCGCCAGGGTTGTGGAGGATAATCTTCCGGGCGCGAGTAATGTCCATGTTAAGACGAGTATTGTTGAGAGAGGAGAGATCAGCGGACGGCTGGTCGAGGTAAGGTCTGAAGAGAAGGTTTCGAAGAGAAAGGCCAGTGATCTCCAGTCATCTGCTGTAAAGTGCGCAAAAGCATTGGGTCTGTCTGAGTGGGGAACTGGTTTTGTCAAATCTGTCTTGGATACTCTGTCCTCAGCTGAATCTCGAGTTCACGGCCACTCCGCGAAAGAAGTGGAACTTCATGAGCTCGGGTCCGCAGACACTCTTGTCGACGTTCTCGGTGTCGCACGCCTCGCAGATGAACTCGAACTATCTGGAGCCAGATGGTGGTGCGGACCGATTGGGGTCGGAACGGGAATAACAGAGTTCTCCGGGCGAGCCTACCCGAATCCAGCGCCCGCTGTCGCCGAAATCCTAAGATACCACAAGTTTCCCATGAAAACAAGCAATCTCCAGTTCGAACTGACGACGCCGACAGGCGCTGCAATAGCAGTGAACCTGGCAGGCACCGCAACCGGGGAAGTTCCGATAATCACGCCTCACAAGATCGGGTATGGCGCGGGATCAAAGGATCTCGACCAGGTCGCCAATATTCTCCGTCTCACATTAGGCGAGCTCTCGGAGACAGAGCACTCACACGATGAGGTAGTCGTCCTGGAGACAAACCTAGATGATGTTTCCGGCGAGGTTATTGGACGGGCAGTTGAGAGACTGATGGAAGCTGGAGCCCGAGACGTATCAATCACTCCAGTCTTCATGAAGAAGAACCGGCCTGGTCAATTGATCTCTGTCATAACTGACAGGGCAAAGAGTGAGCGATTAGCTGAGTTGCTGATGGAAGAGACTGGGACCCTTGGAGTACGAGAAATGCCAGTTTCCAGACACATCAGCAGAAGATCCAGTGGCACCTTGGAGCTTGAGGTCGGAGGGAGGAAGTTTCAGGTCAGAGTAAAGCGGGCGAGGCAAGGTGGAATACGAAGACCTACGAAGAGTATCGAACGAAACTGGATTAAGCATGAGAGAGCTGCAGCAAATCGTTAAAACCCGAGTTATTGCGCGCGACAGCCAAACACAGTGATAGATAGAGATGCAAATTCGAAAGAACAGATTCGACACTAAGCGAATAACCCTGACCGCGTCTCTTGCCGCACTCTACATCATTCCACGAACCATCCCACTTGACAAGCTCATTGGGATATCTGGATCCATCACGTTCAGTGGAATCATAACGCCGGTCCTGGGGGTCTTCCTCGCTCCATCATACGGAATATTTGCGGTCTTTCTGGGAACGATAATTGCTGCCTTTGTTCCTGGATCAGCTGGGACTCTGAAGTTCGGCGGACTCGATTTCCTCGGTGGGGCCTTGAACGTAGCTCTCATCAGCTTTCTCGTGCGTGGCAGAAGGACGGAAGCTGTCCTCATGTACGTGGCGACGCTGGGGCTTTTCGTGGTCAATCCAAATACTGAGATCTTCGTCGGGGCAAGCTCTTCGAGCCTGCCTGTTCCGTTTCAGTGGTTTCGTCTTCCGAGTCCGCCGATTCCATACCTGTGGCTTCACCTCGTTGCGCTGGCGGTACTAGTGTCTCCTCAGACTCGAAACCTGGGAGACAAGTTCATCTTCGGAGCGCGGAGAGAACTGGCCAAGGCAGTATTGGTAGTCGCCTTCGTTGGGACGATGCTCGAACATGTCACGGGAGGAATCCTCTTTGCCAGTATCGTTGGAAGCGGTGCCCGGTTTTCTTGGCCTTTGATTTTCATCGTTTATCCGTTCGAACGGGCGGTCATTGTACTCGGAGCTATACTAGTATGCACGCCGTTGTTGCTTGCGAGCCGAGATCTAATCGCGAGATTCGACTTGCGAGAGGCAAAGACCGCACGGCCGTAAGACTGGCTGATTAAGCCGTTAGGCTTTCCCGCTTCGACTCTCGTCTGGTCGTTCCCTTTTTTCCGTTCATCTTGCGCCGTTTTGGAGATGTTCTCTGTGCATTTGCCTTGTGTGAACGCAATGCTTCCTGTTTGACTAGTTCAGAGAACTTGTCTGCTCCAGTTGCGATGGATGCCAGCGCCAAACTTGTCGTCTTCGCGGCGACGGTTCCGAAAGCAGCTGCCAGTTTCAGTCCCGAGGCGAATGCGGCAAGAGCGAGATCCTCTGCTGCCTTGATCGACTCTTTGGAGGGAGAGATTCCGGGGTTGCCATGAGAATTGTTACTCGATCTTGATCGGGTCTTTGTTGCGACCTTGCGAGGTTTTCTCTGGGCCAAAAGATGGTCGCAATGTTCGTTTGTTTCTATTCTTATTTAAGATGCCAGGGAGACTATTCTGGTTTCGGCTTGTCTTCCTTCTTCTTCCGCGAGAACAGATGGGATAGTCGGTAAGCCTTCGGGTGTACTTGCCGGTTGTGTTCGTCCCGCTCTTTGGCCGAGTTGAAGGTCTCCCCACACAGACGGCACTTGAATTTCTTCTCCGTCAAGATACGCTCCCGTGTATCATACCCGATTCTTAAGAGTTCTGAGTTCCCGTTCTATTTGGAGAGCGGATTCGGCGCGATAACTGTGGATAGATGGAGTTAGAAGACGAGTACCGTCTATCCGAGTCGTGGGTTGCAGATCAGAAATGAATTCCCCGAACGGCTACTGCGGGCTGTGTAAGAAATGGCCTCAGATACCAAAAATAGACAGACGTGGGATGAACAAGAAGATTCCGCAAGAAACGTTACCCAGCCAAACCAGCTGAAACTGTCTAGAGTTTTCCGGTTCAACGACCCGGAAACAGGAGCTCCGCAGATCTCGGACTTTCCAGATTCCAATCCATCAGGGGATACTCCTCTGGAAATTCGGATGAAGCACTTTACGGAGATCGAGAACTTCACTTTTCTCGCGCATGTTCTCGGACATGAGCTTGGGGGCACGACTCCCAGGCCGATTCGGACCGTAACGGATTTGCAGGTCCCAGATGAGGAGTTTCAAAACTTCGTCAATCAGGCGAGGACGGCCAGCGTGACTGACGAGGAACTAGCCGACGCGACGCTTGACGTGGGAATCAACTGGGAACACTTTGTTGCCTCAAACGACAACTTTCTCCTACCTGATCATCCATTGAAGATTAGCGATGTTCTAATGCAGGAGAAGATTGACTCCCTCGATATCATCACGGAAGCATTTGTCAGGGAGATCAATTTCCGCAGCATCGAGAGGGCAACGGGAACTCAGACAGGACCAAAGCACCGAAAGAGTCGGGAAACGCAGGATTCCCCGCAAGCATAGTTGGCACCCTCATCGCCGTCCTCTTTTTGGTTTCCGAAAATCGTCATCAACTGACAAGTGTCGCGTGAAGCACACAAGAAGGCGTAGCGGACCCACTTCTACGAGCGCAGCGTTGGCCGGAGCCGACGCTGTACTGTGATTAAGGGTTTCACGATGAGTGGATTCTCGCGTGGTCTGGGCTGGCTCATCTATTTTGGATTAAAACTAAATAGTCGCCCGATTAGTCGAGAATACTAAACACGGGGATTGATGGAAGAGAATTGGCTATACCGAAACCTGCGTCACCTGTCGAATCGGAAATCTTCGAGCTGTTCAAGGAAGCGGATCCGTCTGGAGCCTACATTAACGGGCTGAAGGAGTATGCTGGCAAGATTTTCATCCCTTCCAGAAAGAACCTCGATCGGCTTTCCAGACGCGTTGAAGAGTTGCGGTTGAAGGCTGAGAACAAGTCCCAGCTGAAAGTTCTGGATTCAGGGTCTGCTTGGTTAACTCTGAACGAGCCGCACATTGCTGCTGAATCGGTGTTGAACGCGTTCTTTGGCTATATGATCAAGGAAGGCATCGTCGACAGCCACATGAAAGCGCTGACTAGGAACGGGATCAAGGCCATAGAGGTTGCGACTGCGGAAGCAGCGGGTAAGAACTGGCCGACTGGGCTTCGCTTGCTAGCGCTGATACGTTGCGATGGTCTCCAGGAGATTATTAGGACCATCAAGAAGGAGACGCCGGATAAACAACTGAAAGAGAGTCTGGATGATCTTTCCCAGGTGACTAGAAAGTACGCTTCGATTTTCCGGGTTAAGGGTTTCAGGAACCAGGGTTTTGACGAGGTCTACAAGATCATCAAGAAACAGGGTGCGGATCTTGGAAGGAAGGAGATCTACGCGCAAGCGTTGCAGCGTCTTTGGGATTATCCGGAGACGCCGGGCGAGTTAGAGGCGAAGGGTCTCAAGTATCTCGATCGAGAGTTACCGAAATTCCAGAGGATGACGGCGAAGCTGGCGAAAAAGTACGGTGTTCCGGCGAATGCGGAAAAGGTTTCCCAGGCGATAAAGGCGAAGAGAGCGGTCAAGGTCAACGAGGTCATACCATATCTCGCGCAGCTTCGAAAAATTGTTGTGAAGGTTGCGAACAAGAGTATTGTCAAGGTGAATCCGCACTATGACGCGAAGGTGATCGAGACACCTTCGTATCTGACGGCGATATTTCCGAGCGGTGGCGCATTCTTCTTTGACACTCTGACAGATAAGCCGCAACAGTTGTTCATCTGTACGACGGACCCGCGTCGCGATCCCAGCACTGCGCCTGGAGAGTTACTCAATCTCTTGGTCCACGAGGAGTATGGGCATTGTGTTCACGCATCAAACTCGGCAATGTCGTATGGGGCGAAGCCGACCCTGGTGGATATGCTCTGGTCGCCGCTCGGAGGAGCAATCTCCGAGGGCATATCTTTCCAAAGAGAGATTGAGTTCCAGGACGTGATGGAGAAAATGAAGACGAGGAAGGGCTTGAGCTCTGACGAGAAGGCCTTCGTCAACTTCTACGAGAAGCATGGTGGATTCGATAATATTGCGGAGGAGTACGAGTTCTATACCTGGATGTGGCGTATCGTACGATTCTTGCGAGTCATAGGAGATGCCAGGATTAATTCTGGGAAACAGGGTCTTGTGGATTTCATTGAGTGGGCGAGTAAGAAGACAGGCTTGTCAAAGAGCATGGTCTACCACCAGCTCTTCCCAGCGCACCAAGGAAACGGGCCAGGATACGCGTCCACGTACGCCATAGTTGGCGAGAGTATTCGGGAGATTCAGAATAGAGCTGTGAGGAACGGGAAGAAGCTGCTGGATTTCAACACGTACGCGTGCTCGATGGGCTTTCCAGCACGGACGATATTCGAGGATCGCCTCCGAGCCTTCGCCACAAAATAATCGAACTCGAAGCGATCTATCGTCTTCATGGGTTCTCAAGTTCTCTATTTGCAGCCATCCGAGCACGGTCTTCTCTGATGTTTGCTAGGGCTCTTTCCAGCAGCATCCTCGTCCCGTAATCTAACCCGTCGATCTCTTTCTTTGTCATCAACCTGAACTCATACGGAAGCTCTTCTAAGACTAGTGCAGAGGCACAGCCAATGCAAACTGATGTGTCGCCAACGCGAAGACCTTCTTGGAGGCCGACTACGACGTGCAGCTCGAACTGCTTGCCGCAGGACGGACAACGACCCATGATCGAACTAGACTCGGTCCTCTAAGAGGCTCATCAGGAAGTGGTGAGTCCTACTAATTGGGAGTATCGGAAATCAGCGTTTTCAAGCTCTCCGTATAAGGAGCCAGTTATGGAAAAGGTGGTTTCGAGTTGGGGAAAGAAATGGGGAGGGGGATTCCATGAATGGTCCCCCTGGCAGTTGCTAGGATACGGTTATGGTGACGGTTACAGAGCGTATGGGAGATCCGCTGTTTGGTGCTGCGCTAATGTTTACCGTGTTGGTTCCAGAGCTGAAGTTGCAGGAGAGAGTGGAGGAGATGG
>WNGJ01028679.1_pt1 | contig 10248 bp, 5 predicted proteins | sample 5400611 | NCBI WGS metagenome assembly WNGJ01 (sample SAMN13153375, study PRJNA577476) | soil metagenome | isolation source: 40 cm soil or saprolite under Garry oak tree replicate 1 | place: USA:California | collected 2016-06-15
CCGTCAGGCTCACGCCATCCACGGCCACCGATCCCTGGGGGATCAGCAGCGGCTCGAGCTCCCGGCGGGGCAGCCCGATACGCACCCGCGTGGTTGATTCTACACGCGTTACCTCCTCCACGGTGCCGACTCCGTCCACATGCCCGAGGACGAGGTGGCCCCCCAGGGCACCCCCGAATCGCAGCGGCCGCTCGAGGTTGACGGGGTCGCCGGGTTGGAGCCGGCCGAGCGTCGTCCGCGCGAGCGTCTCGGGCCCGAGCTCGAAGACGACCTCGTCCTCCCGGCGCTCGACCACCGTCAGGCACGCGCCGTTCACGGCGACGCTCGCGCCGACGTCGCTGCCCTCGAGCGTCACGCCCGCCTGCACGCCGAGCCGGAGCGTGGTGCCGGCGCGCGCCAGCGCGACGACGGTCCCCATTTCCTCGACGATCCCGGTGAACATCTATTCGACGTCGGGGGGAGCGGCGTCGCTTCCCCCGACCACCCCCCACCGGCCCCCCAAGACGGCCGCATCCGCACATCGATTGCGCCGGCCTCGCCGACGCTCGAATCGCGCTTTGTCTGACACACTCTTACGCCCCTTGTGGCTCACGGAATCACGTCCGCCTCCACCAGGATGTCGTCGCCGATCGGCGTGACGATGAGCGGCCCGAGCCTCACCCCGCTTTTCAGCTCCCGGCCGGCCCCGCCGACGACCGAGGGCGCCGTGCGCCCGCCCACGAGCAACGGCGCCACGAAGACCGCCACGCGGTCCACAATCCCGGCGTCCAGGAAGGCCGCGTGGACCTCCCCGCCACCCTCGACGAGGACGCCTTGCACCTCGCGCGCGAAGAGCTCACCTAGCAGGAAGCCGAGATCGACGCGCCCGGCGCGCGTCGGGCACCGCACGACGGTCGCGCCGGCCGCCCGAAGCGGGCCGACCCGTTCCTCGGGCGCCCCTTCGCCGACCGCGACGAGCGCGCGCGCCGGGTCGCCAGCGGCGATGAAGCGCGCCCGGGGCGGCGTGCGCCCCTCGGTATCGAGCGCCACGCGGTACGGCTCCCGTGGCCACGGCGCGTCGAGCCGAACGGTCAGCTCGGGGTCGTCGCGCAGCACCGTGGCGACGCCGACGACGATCGCGTCCGCCTCGCTCCGGAGCCGGTGCGCGTGAGCCCGCGCCCGCTCGCCCGTGATCCAACGGGCGGTGCCGTGCGTGTCGGCGATCTTGCCGTCCAGCGTCATCGCCGCTTTGAGCGTCACGTGGGGCCGTCGCTCCCGCATCGCGGTGAAGAACACGCGGTTCTGGCGCGCGGCCTCCTCGGCGAGAAGCCCGACGCTCACCTCGAGTCCCGCGCCCCGCAGGGCGTCGAAGCCACGACCGGCGACGAGCGGATTCGGATCCGCGAGCGGCGCCACCACGCGCGCCACGCCCGCCTCCACGACGGCCCGGGCGCAAGGCGGGGTCCGGCCGTGGTGGGCGCACGGCTCCAGGGTCACGTAGAGCGTCGCACCACGCGCGCGAGCCCCCGCGGCGCGGAGCGCCGTGATCTCGGCGTGCGGTGCGCCGGCCCGCCGGTGGACCCCCTCGCCGACGATCTCCCCGCTCGGCGCAGCGACGACCGCGCCCACCATCGGGTTCGGCGACGTGAGCCCCCGTCCCTGCTCGGCGAGCTCGAGCGCTCGCCGCATGAGGCGCTCATCGTTCGACGTCATTTCACGGGCAGCAGGGCGTCCACGAACGCCTCCGCGTCGAAGGCCTGGAGGTCGTCGACGCGCTCGCCGACGCCGACCAGCTTGATCGGCACTTTCAGCTCGCGCACGATCCGCACGACGATGCCGCCCTTGGCGGTGCCGTCGAGCTTCGTCAGCGCCACCCCGCTGAGACCGATCGCCTCGTGGAACATGCGGGCCTGAGCAAACCCGTTCTGGCCCGTCGGCGCGTCCATGACCATCAGCGACTCGTGCGGCGCCCCCGGGAGCTGTCGCTCGATCACGCGCTTGAGCTTCGCCAGCTCTTCCATCAAATTCGTCTTGGTGTGCAGGCGCCCCGCCGTGTCGACGATCAGCGCGTCCACCCCGCGCGCCGTCGCCGCCTTCACGGCGTCGAACACGACCGCGGCCGGGTCCGAGCCCGGCGCCTGGTGGATCACCGCGACGTCGATCCGTTCGCCCCAGCGCTGGAGCTGCTCGATCGCGGCGGCCCGGAACGTGTCCGCGGCGGCCAGAAGGACCTGCTTGCCCGATCCTCGCAGCGCAGCGGCGAGCTTCGCCGCGGTCGTCGTCTTGCCCGCGCCGTTGACCCCGAGCATCAGCACCACCGCCGGCCGGTGGTCGAGGTCGAGCGGCTGCGCCGCGGGCTGGAGCGTGTCGGCGAGGAAGCGCCGAAAGAGGGGGCGGAGCTGGTCGGCGCGCGTCACCGTCCCGAACATGACCTCCTCGCGGGCACGGTTCGTGAAGTCGGCGGCGAGCGTGGCGCCCAGGTCGGCTGCGAGGAGCAGCTCCTCGAGCTCCTCGTAGAGCGTGTCGTCGATCGGTCGCTCGGGCTCGAGCACCGCGGCGAGACCGCTCGCGAGGTGCTCCTGCGACCGCTTCAGCCCCTCGCGAAGCCGGTCCCTGAGGCCGGAGAGGAACGTCACTGACCCTCCGTGGGAACGACAAGCCGCGCGATCACCGCTCCGCTCGGGCCCAGCGGCGGCAGCCGGCGGCCGTTCAGCTCGAGGGTGACGCCCCCCGCGTTCCCGATGCTGAGGACGAACGGACGGTTCGAGACCCACTCGCGGATCTCGCCGGCCGGGATGTTCTCCTCGCTCATTCGTCCATCCTCCGTGCGCACTCGCACCCACGTCAACTCCGATGTGCGCGCGACGAGCCGGTACGACGACGCGACGCCCGTCACCGCGGCGGGGGCGGGCGTGGCGGGCGCCGGCGGTATCGGGGCCGTCGCCGCCGGCGTCCGCGGAGGCGGCGACGGCGACGGGTCCTCGGTGCGCTGCCTCTCCATCGGCACACCCGTCGGCAGAGCCTTGGACTGGGAGGGCGCCGACTCCGAGGTCCGCTGCTCGGTGCGGCGCGCGCCTGGGGGCTGCAGCGCGAGCGTCACCGCGAAAAGGGCCGCACCCAAGACGACGAGCATGACGAAGCTCACGAGGAGCACCCCACGACCACGGCTCTCCCGGGGCGTGCGCGACTCGCGCAGGCTCTGCGATTCCGGTAGAGCCGCGTCGTGCGGTTGGGCGACGTGCGGCCCCACCCGCCCGGCACGGTCCGCGTCGTAGCAGGCGAGCGCCTCGTCAGGGGGCTCGTGGAGCGCCTGACAGTAGGCGCGGATGAACCCCCTGGTGAAAGGGGGCGCCGGAAGCGGCGCGAAATCGTCTCCCTCGAGCGACTCCAGATAACGCTGGGGGATACGCGTGGAGCGAGAGATCTCGTCGAGGGAGACGCCTCGCCGCTGCCGCAGCCCACGAAGATACGAACCGACCGACGGCATACCTGCGCTCGGCGCCGAGTCTAGCCTATTTCGTCAGCTTCTTCACCTACTTACTGAGCGCTCGCCGAGGCGTTGAGGTTGACGGACACGAGCTTCGAGAGCCCGGGCTCCTCCATGGTGACGCCGTACAGGATATCGGCTGCCTCCATGGTCTTCCGGTTGTGGGTGATCACGAGGAACTGGGTCCGGCTCGTCAGCTCACGGAGCACCCGCAGGAACCGATGGATGTTGGCGTCGTCGAGGGGCGCGTCGACCTCGTCGAGGACGCAGAAGGGACTCGGCCGGAAATAGAAGATCGCGAAGAGAAGCGCCAACCCGGTCAGCGCGCGCTCGCCACCCGAGAGCAGCGTCACGGACTGCAGACGTTTGCCTCGGGGCTGGGCCATCAGGTCCACGCCGGTGTCGAGCGGATCGCCGCTCTCCTCGGCCTCGACGAGCCGGAGCTCGGCCCGGCCGCCCTCGAAGAGGCGCTCGAAGAGCTCCTTGAAGTGGCGGTTGATCTCCTCGAAGGCCTGGGTGAAACGCTCCTGCGCGGTGCGCGTCATGCCACGTAGCGCCCGTTCAAGGTCCTTGATGGAGCCGACGAGGTCGTCGTGCTGTGTCTGGAGGAACCCGAGCCGCTCGTCGAGCTCACGGTACTCGTCGTCGGCGACGAGGTTCACGGGTCCGATCGCGGCCACCTTCTCCTCGAGCTCGACGATCCGCCCCCGCACCGTCTCGAGGTCGCCGGCCGGGTCGTGCCGGGCGGCGAGCGCCGCCTCGTCCACTCCGTAGGCTCGCCACGCCTCCTGGGCGAGCTCCTCGCGTCTCACGCGGCACTCGGTCGCCCCGAGGTCGTCGGCCTCGATCGCGCGTAGCTGCTCCGCGAGCCCCTCGTGGCCCTCCGCCACCTGCCGAACCTCGACGTCCATCCGGTCCCGCTCGACGGCGATCTCGCGCGCGCTCGCGTCGGTGCGCTCTCGCTCTTCGGCGAGCCAGGCCCGCCGGTCGGTAAGCTGCGCCTGGCGCGCGCGGGCCTGGTCGATACGCGCGGTGAGGTCACGCTCGATGTCGTCGATCCGCGTGAGCTCCCGGCCCAGCGCCTCCACGCGCTCGGTGGTGGACGCGAGGGCCACGCGGCACGCGGTCGTCTCCGCCACCAGATCCGTCTCCCGAACCTGGGCGGTCTCGATCGCCTCTCGGAGCCGCGCCATCCGCGCCTCGTGGGCGGTCTCGGCGTCTCGCGCAAGGGTGACCCGCTGCTCGAGCTGGGCGAGCGTCCCGTCGGTCTCCTCGGCCTCCAGCGCGACCTGCCGCGCCTCCACCTCGATCGTCTCGCGATGCCGGTGGACCCGGTCGTGCTCCCGCGTCGCCTGCTCGAGGTCCTTCTCGCTGGCGAGCCGCTCCGCCTCTCGCGCGTGGAGGGTCCGCTCGATCTCAGCGACTTGCCCGCGGATCGCCGACACCTCGGTCTCGAACCGCGCCACTCGTTCCTGTGTCTCGTCCACGTTCGTCGAGACACGCCGCACCTCGTCGTCGAGCTCGCGCAGCCGGCGCTTGCGCGCGAGTAGCGAGTGCTCGACGTCCGCCGCCCGCGCCTGGCCGCCACCGTGGAGCCGTCCGGTCGGCCCGAGCACCTCGCCGGCCGGCGTGACATACGTCGCCACCACGCCGTTCCGCCGCCACAGAGCCTCGGCCTGGTCGAGGTGCTCGACGATCGCGACCTGCCCGAGGAGGTGGTGGACGAGGCTCAGGCTCGGCGCGCCCACGTTGCACGCCACCCAGCGCGCGTCGTTCGCGTCCGGCTGCGGCCCGGTCGGCGGGGGGAGGTGCTCGAGCGGAAGAAACGTGGCGGCCCCCAGCGAATGCGCCCCGAGGTACTCGACCGCCGCGCGCGCGTGCTCGAACCGTTCCACCACCACCCACTGGAGGCGCTCGCCCAGGACCGCCTCGATCGCGCGCTCCATGCCGAGCGGCACCTCGAGGAGATCCGCCACCGTTCCCACGACGCCCGTCAGCGCCTCGGCGTGCTCCTGGTCGAACACCGCGCGGACGCCCGCCCCGTAGCCCTCGCGGGCGCGTTCGAGCGCCGCGAGCGCGTCGAGGCTCGACCGGTGAGCCGCCAGCGTGACCCGCGCGTTCGCCAGCGCGCCTTCCGCCTCGGCCAGACGCCGCTCCTCCGCCGCGAGCCGCGTCGCGAGCTCCGCGCGCTCGCCCGCGAGCGCGCCGAGCTCCGTCTGCGCCACGTCGCGCGCCTGGACGAGGCTCGCGCGGAGCGCGTCGATCCCCGCCGCCTCGGCCGTCGCGTCGCTGAGCTCGGCCGCGAGCCGTTCTGCGCGCCGGCGGAGCTGGGCCGCACGCTCCCGCAGCTCCCCCGCGTGCCGCATGAGGTCGACACGCTCGGCGGCGACCCGGACCTGCTCGAGCCGCGTCGCCTCGGCGCGGTCGCGCTCCGCGGCGAGGGTCTCGCGATGGCGCTCGAGGGCGGCGGCGAGCGCGTCCGCCGTCCGCACGCGCTCCTCGGTGAGCCGCGACGCCTCGGCGAGCGCCTGCCGCCCGGCCTCGCGCTCGACGACGATGGCGCCGAGCCGATCCGCGGTCGCGCGGGTCTCCTCGTCAAGCCGAAGCGCCTCCTCGGCGAGCTCACGGAGCTGGACGCCCATCTGCTCGCGTCGCTCGAGCAGCCGCTCGAGCTCGCCCTGCACCTTCTGACCCGACTGGCGGAGGTCCGAGAGCCGATGGTCGCTCTCCTGGAGTCGCTCGCGCTGCTGCGCCTCTTGCGCCGCCAGCTGGGCGGCGCGCGTCCGGAGCGTCTGCTCCTGGTCGCGCAGGCGGCTGAGCTCCGCCGCCCGCCGCTCGCCCTCGGCGACGCGCGCCATGTACTCGGCCGCGAGGACCACAAGCGAGAGGTCGCGCTTCGTGGTCTGGAGCGCCTTGTACTGCTGCGCCTTCTTCGCCTGCCGCTCGAGCGAGGAGAGCTGGCGCTTGACCTCGTCCATGACGTCGCGCACGCGGACGAGGTTTTGCTTGGTCGCGTCGAGCTTGCCCTGCGTCTCGTTGCGCTGCTGCTTGTAGCGCGCGATGCCGGCGGCCTCCTCGATGAAGACGCGCCGATCGTGCGGCTTCGCCGTCAGGACGTGGTTGAGCTTGTCCTGGTCTATGACCGAGTAGGCACGCGGGTTGGCGCCGGTGCCGGCGAAAAGGTCGAGGATGTCCCGCAGGCGCGCGGCGCTGTTGTTGAGGAGGTACTCGCTCTCGCCCGTGCGGTAGAGCCGCCGCGCGACCGACACTTCCGCCCACGGCACCGACAGCGTGCCGTCGTTGCGGAAGGTCAACTCGACCTCGGCGAGCCCGACCGGCTTTCGCGACTGCGAGCCGTGGAAGATCAGGTCTTCCATGCGCTGGCCGCGGAGCGACTTTGCGCTCTGCTCGCCGAGCGCCCAGCGGACCGCTTCGGAGATGTTCGACTTGCCGCAGCCGTTCGGCCCGACGATCCCCGTGATGCCGGGCAGGACCCGCACGACGGTCTTCTCGCCGAACGACTTGAATCCGTGCAGCGCGATCGACTCAAGACGCATAACGTTTTTCTAACACGGACGGGCCTTTGCGCCCAAAGGAAATGTACCAGCGGTAGGGGCCGGGCGCTCTCCAGACCCCATAGGTCGACGCGTAGGCGCCCGGCGCTGCGGATCGGGGTCGTGAACAGGCGTGCGACGGCTTCGGTGCGCGACGTTCCTCAGGCGCCCTGTTTCAGATAGCAGCACTTCTTGTACTTCTTGCCTGAGCCGCAGGGGCACGGGTCGTTGCGGCCCACCTTCTCTCCGCTCGCCGTCCGCGGGGCTGGGCGCGGGGCGGCCGGAGCCGGCGCGCGCTCGGGCGCGCCGGGCAGCTCGCCGCGGGACTCGCGCGCGTCCGCCCACGCGGCCATCGCCGGCAGCTCCATCGGCGCGTCCCGGACGACTTGGACCTTGAACAGCCGCTCGACGACCGCTGCCTTCACGCGCTCGACCATGTCCTGGAACAGGTCGAACGCCTCCTTCTTGTACTCGGTGAGCGGGTCCCGCTGGCCGTAGCCTCGGAGTCCGATCCCCTCCTTCAGGTGGTCGATGGAAAGGAGGTGGTCCTTCCACTGCGTGTCCATGACGACCAACATCTCGTGGCGCTCGAGGGCGCGCATGAGGTCGGCGCCGAGCTCGCGCTCGCGCTCCGCGTAGCGCTCGCGGACCGCCGCGCCGACCAGTTCGGCGAGCCCCTCGCGCGAGACCGCCTCCCCAAAGCGCGCGGCCGGGATCCGCACGTCAAACGAGCGGAAGAGCGCCTCGCCGAGCCCGCCGAGGTCCCAGTCCTCGGGGTGGGCGCCCTCGGCCGCGTAGCCGTCGAGCGTCCCCGCGACGAAGTCCTCGATCCACTCCGCGATCGTCTCCGCCTGGCTCTCCCCCTCGAGGATCTGACGACGCATGCCGTAGATGATCTCGCGCTGCTTGTTCATCACGTCGTCGTACTCGAGGAGGTGCTTGCGGATTTCGTAGTTGTGCGTCTCCACGCGCTTCTGCGCCGTCGCGATCGCGCGCGTCACGAGCTTATGCTCGATCGGCTCCCCCTCCTCCATCCCGAGGCGCTCCATGATCTTCTGGATGCGCTGCGAGCCGAAGATCCGCAGCAGGTCGTCCTCGAGCGACAGGTAGAAGCGCGAGGAGCCGGGGTCGCCCTGGCGCCCGCTGCGGCCGCGGAGCTGGTTGTCGACCCGGCGCGCCTCGTGACGCTCCGTACCGACGATGTGGAGCCCGCCGAGCGCGACGACGCGCGCGTGCTCCGGCTCGGTGATCCGGCGCGCCTCGGCCAGCGAGGCGGCCCGCTCCGCGAACGCCGCGGTGGCCGGGTCGAGCCCCTTCTTCCGGAGGATCTCCTTGGAGAGGAAGTCCGGGTTGCCGCCGAGCAGGATGTCGGTGCCGCGGCCCGCCATGTTGGTCGCGATCGTGACGGCCCCCTCACGGCCGGCCTGGGCGACGATCTCGGCCTCGCGCTCGTGGTACTTGGCGTTGAGGACCTCGTGGCGGACTCCGCGCTTCTTGAGAAGCTTCGAGAGCTGCTCGGACTTCTCGATCGAGACCGTGCCGACGAGCGCGGGTTGGCCGCGCGTGTTGCGCTCGATGATGTCCTCGACGACGGCGTTGAACTTCTCGCGCTCCGTCTTGTAGACGACGTCCGGGTAGTTCACCCGGACGAGCGGACGGTTCGTGGGGACGACCGTGACGTCGAGCTTGTAGATCTTCGCGAACTCCTCGGCCTCCGTCTCGGCCGTGCCAGTCATGCCGGCGAGCTTCCCGTACATCCGGAAGTAGTTCTGGAACGTGATCGTCGCCAGCGTCTGGTTCTCGCGCTCGATCCTCACGCCTTCTTTCGCCTCCACCGCCTGGTGGAGGCCGTCCGACCACCGGCGGCCGGGCATGAGCCGCCCCGTGAACTCGTCCACGATGATGACCTGGCCGTCCTTGACGACATAGTCCACGTCGCGCTTGAAGAGCGCGTGCGCCCTCAGCCCCTGCTGGATGTGGTGGAGGATCGTGATGTGCTGCGGGTCGTAGAGGTTGTCGATGGAGAGCAGTCGCTCGCAGGTGGCGATCCCCTGCTCCGTGAGCGCCACCGCGCGTGCCTTCTCGTCGACGATGTAGTCGCCCTCCTTCTGCGCCTCGACCTCGGAGAGCTTGCCCTCCACGATCGTTGCCGCCCGCTTGAGCCTGGGAATGATGCGGTCGAGCTTGTAGTACAGCTCGGTCGATTCGTCCGCCGGCCCCGAGATGATCAGCGGCGTTCGGGCCTCGTCGATCAGGATCGAGTCCACCTCGTCCACGATCGCGTAGTTGAGCTGCCGCTGGACCAGCTCGTCGAGCGTGAAGCGCATATTGTCGCGGAGGTAGTCGAAGCCGAACTCGTTGTTCGTCCCGTAGGTGACGTCCGCACGGTACGCCTCCTGGCGGGTGCACGGCCGGAGCGCCGTCATCCGGATGTCCGAGGTGACGTAGGCCGGGTCGTAGAGGAAGGAGGCCTCGTGCTGGATGACCCCCACGCCCAGGCCGAGCGCGTGGTAGATGGGGCCCATCCACTGGGCGTCGCGCTTGGCGAGGTAGTCGTTGACCGTGACGATGTGGACCCCGCGGCCCGTGAGGCCGTTGAGGTACGCGGGGAGTGTCGCGACGAGCGTCTTGCCCTCGCCCGTCGCCATCTCCGCGATCTTGCCCTCGTGGAGGACCATACCGCCGATCAGCTGGACGTCGAAGGGGCGCATGCCGACGGTGCGCCGGGCCGCGTCACGAGCGACCGCGAACGCCTCGGGGAGCAGCGCGTCGACCGACTCGCCCGCCTCGAGGCGCTTTCTGAACTCGTCGGTCTTCGCCCGCAGCTCGGCGTCGCCGAGCGCCTGGACCGACGGCTCGAGCGCGTTCGTCGCCTCGACCGTGGGCATCATGCGCTTGACGTCGCGCTCGTGCTTGGTGCCGAAGATCTTCCGGAGAATCGCGTCGATCATCACAATCGATTATGGCATATCGCGCGACTCACGCCCGCCTTTCGCGCGGTCCGGACGCGCCGAGCAGCTCGCGCGCGTGGCCGCGCGCGGTGTCGGTGACCCGCTCGCCCGCGAGCATGCGCGCGATCTCCTCGACGCGGGCGTCGCCGGCGAGCCCCTCGAGGGCGACGCGCGAGCGCCCCGCGCGGACGGTCTTGGTCACGCGCACGTGGTGGCCGGCGCGCGCGGCGATCGGCGCGAGGTGGGTCACGCAGAGCACCTGACGGCCCTCCGCGAC
>WNGJ01011939.1_pt1 | contig 10246 bp, 5 predicted proteins | sample 5400611 | NCBI WGS metagenome assembly WNGJ01 (sample SAMN13153375, study PRJNA577476) | soil metagenome | isolation source: 40 cm soil or saprolite under Garry oak tree replicate 1 | place: USA:California | collected 2016-06-15
GAGCCGACTAGAGGTGTAGCTGGTCTGGGATGATGAAAAGATTGACAGGATCAGCGACTAGGGCCGTGATTTGGTGGACAGCGGGGTGTTTGAGGTGGCAGTCGGTGGTGATGGTCTGAAAGACTTCTGTGTCGATTCGCCAAGGCGGTTTCAGGAAATCGGCAGTGCGCTGAACTGAAAACGGCGCTTGCCCGCATCTGCGTTCTGACAGCAAGGTTCTGGGCTCGAAAAACCGTTTACCGGTGAAGCGGTAGACTGGAGTACACAGCGATTCATGACCACCCAGCGCTTATTCTGGAGGTGCGCCGCGGCGGCGGCGCTGCTCCTGGCGGCATTGCCGTTCGCGCCGCGAATCACCGGTCAGCAGGATCGTCAAGAGCGTGTATTCCCCGCGGCCCCTCTGCCGGAAAAGACCGGCGCGCTGCGGCACGCCATGATGCTCTTGCGCGAGGGCAAGACCTCCGAAGCCCGCAAGGAACTCGAGGAGCGGCGCAAACAGCGGCCGGGCGACGGCGAAGTGCTTTACCAGATTGCCCGGTCGTACCTCATCGAGTTCTACCAACAGCAGGAGCCCCAACGCCGCACACTGGCCCTCTCGCTGGCAATGGAAAACCTGGGCGCCGCCCTTGAGCGCAATCCCGACCACATCCCCGCCTTGCGCGCCAAGGCCATTATCCACGCGCGCGCGGAGTTGCTCTATTACGATCCGAACCTCGCCTACCAAATGGCCTCCCGGGCAGCCAGACTGGAGCCCAACAATAATGGATTTCTCATCAATCTCAGCGAATGGATGTCCGGCGAAGTCCGCTTCTCCGAGGAGAGTGGGCATCGCGTTCCGCACGACCCGCTGCTCGGGCTCGACCGCTCCATCGAACTGCTTGACCAGGTGATCGACAACGCCATGCCGTACAGCCAGGACGAGAGCGCCGCGCTCTACCTCATGGGCAGTACGCTCTCGCGCCGCGGCAACTTCACCGCGGCTATCTCCTACTATCGCCAAGCCCTGCTGCGCAATCTGAACGTTGAACAGAAGCTGGCGGCCTATCGCGAAATCGGCGCCAGCTACTACCGCATGGGCGAATACGCCGAAGCCGGCCGCAATTTCTACGAGGCCCTCCAGGTCCGTTTGAACTCGGTGGACCAGTGGCTCTTTCACGTCGCGCTCGAGCGCCTTCCGAGTCCGCTCCCGGCCCTGCCGAAGGGATTTTTATTTGCGATAGAGGAGCCCGCGATCGACCCCGCCAACCCGCCCCTCCTGGCGTTCGAGGACATGGCGCCGCAGTTGGGCATCCATCATCTCAACGGCAATGGGACCTGCGCCTGGGGCGATATCGACGGCGATGGCGATCTCGACCTGATCGTATCCGGCAGCGGCACGTTCCTTCGCGTCTACCGCAACGATGGCGACAACTTCACCGATGTCACCGACCAAGTGGGCCTGAGCCACGTTCCTTCGGGCTACTCGCTCAACCTGGTGGATTATGACAACGACGGCTGGCTCGACCTTTTCGTGTCCCTCAACGGCTGGAGCGGCCCGATGCCCGACCTGCTCTTTCACAACGATCACGGCAAGTTCGTCAACGTGTCGAAAAAGAGCGGCGCGGACGACCCCGGCTCGGGCTTCGTCTCTCTGTGGGGCGACCTCGACAATGATGGCTGGCTCGACCTGGTGGTCGCCAACGGCGTCTTAAAAGACGGCAGCGTTACTCAGATCTATCGCAACAACCGCGACGGCACATTCACCAACGTCACTAAAGCCGCCGGTCTGAATGAGCCGCCCGCCTGGGGAGCCATCGGCATCGCGCTGGGCGATTACGACAAGGACGGCCGCCTCGACCTGTTGATCAACGGCCACGGCGGCGCCCCTAACCGCCTCTACCACAATGACGGCAACTGGCATTTCAGCGAGGTCGCCCAAAAGGCCGGCATCGCGCAACCGCCGCATAACGGTTTCGTCTGCTTCTTCTTCGACTACAACAACGATGGCTGGCCCGATATCCTGACGACGAGCCTCGCGCCCTGGGAAGCCGTGGTGGAAGGGCTGCGCAAAGGATATGCGCCGGCCAGCGCGCGCGCGGTTCACTCCGATTCGAGCCGGCTGTTCCGGAACAACGGCGACGGCACGTTCACGGACGCGACCTTCGAGTCCAAGCTCTACTACCCCGCCGGAACCATGGGCGCGGGGGTGGCGGATCTCGATAACGATGGTCATGTGGATCTTTATCTTGGAACGGGTGACCCGCAAATGAGCCGCCTCGAGCCCAACCGGTTCTTCCATAACAATGGCGACGGCTCTTTTTCCGATCTCACGCGCTACGTCGGTTTCGCGCGGCCAGGCAACAAGGGACACGGCGTCTCCTTCGTGGATATCGACAGCGACGGCGACCTCGACGTTTTCGCGCAGCTCGGCGGCCATTATCCAGGCGACCACGCCTACAACGCGTTCTACAGGAACCTCAAAGGCAATCGGAACAACTGGCTCGAAGTGGAACTGCGCGGTGTCAAGAGCAACCGCTTCGCCGTGGGAGCGCAAGTGACGGTGAAGGCCGGCGGCCTGCTGGTGTACCGCGAAGTGAAGGGTGGCGAGGGCTTCGGCGCCACCAGCCCTTACCGGCAACACTTCGGCTTGGCCCAGAAGCCCAAAATCGATTCCCTGGAAATTCGCTGGCCGAGCGGCGTGCGGCGCCAGTTTACGGGGTTGGCAGCGAATCAGATTATAGCGGTTGAGGAAAACGCCCAGGAATGGGTCAAGATCAAGTAGAGTCGAAACGCAAGTATGCCTACATGGCCGCTCCGGCCCTGGTGGCGCTTGGAGCGGCGCTGGGCTTCGGAGTCGCACCCGATCCCATAACCTTCGAGAACATCTCCGAGCGCTCCGGAATCGACTTCGTGCTGCGCAACGGGGCCACTCCCGAAAAGCGCCAGATCGAAACCATGGCCGGGGGAGTCGCGCTGTTCGACTATGATGGCGACGGACTGCTCGACGTGTTCTTCACCAATGGAGCGACCCAGCCTGGCCTATTGAAAGACAGCCCCGCCTGGTGGAACCGTCTCTATCGCAACCGCGGCCAAGGCGTCTTCGAGGATGTGACCGCGCGGGCCGGCGTGCGGGGCGAAGGCTTCAGCATGGGCGCCGCCGTGGCCGATTACGACAACGACGGACACGCCGACCTCTTCGTGGCCGGCGTGGGCCGCAATATTTTATACCGCAATCGCGGTGACGGCTCCTTCGAAGACGTCACGACTAAGGCCGGCATTCACTCCGAACCCTGGTCCGTCTCCGCGGGTTGGTTCGACTATGACGGCGACGGGCTGCTCGACCTCTTCGTGGTGAACTATGTGGCCTGGGATCCGGCGAAAGAGCCCATCTGCCAGGACCCCCGCAGCCGCGAGCGCCTCCACTGCCACCCCGACAACTACACCGGCCTGCCTAACACGCTTTACCACAACAACGGCGACGGCGCCTTCACCGACGTGTCGGCGGCGTCCGGCATCGGCCGCTACATCGGCAAGGGAATGGGCGTGGCCTTCGCCGACTACGATGGCGACGGTCGCCTGGACGTGATGGTCACCAACGATACGCAGCCGAATTTTCTCTTCCACAATGAAGGCGGCGGGCGCTTTAGGGAGGTAGGGCTGCTGGCGGGCATCGCCTACAACGACGATGGCCGCGCGCTATCCTCGATGGGCGTGGATTTCCGCGACGTGGACAACGACGGGCGCCCCGACCTCTTCATCACGGCCCTGGCGCACGAGACTTACCCGTTCTATCGAAACCTGGGCAAGGGACTCTTCGGCGATGCCACCTATCGCACGCGAATCGGCGCCGCCACCGTCGCCACAACGGGGTGGAGCGCCGGGATATACGACTTCAACAACGATGGCCGCAAGGATCTCTTCGCCGCCAACGGCGACCTGAACGACGCGCGCAACCTGAACATTGCCCTCGCGCAACGCGCCGGCGGCGCTTTCGACTCCTTCGCCATTGGCCCTCCCGCGCTCCATCGCGGCGCAGCCTTCGGCGACTTCGACAACGACGGGCGCGTGGACGTAGTGGTCGCGCGCATTGGTGAGAAGCCCCTGCTCCTGCGCAATACCTCGGTCCGCCAGAACCACTGGCTGGGCCTCCGGCTGGTGGGCCGCCGCGGCAATCGCGACGCAATTGGCGCGCAGGCGCACCTTCGCACGGCGTCCGGCGAGCAGTGGAACCAGGTCACCACCGCGGTGGGCTACGCCAGCTCGAGCGACGCACGCGTTCACTTCGGGCTCGGCGGCGAGACCAAAGCGACACTGGAGATTCGCTGGCCGGGCGGCGCAACGCAACGCGTGGGAACCGTGCAGGCCGACCGCTACTTGACCGTCCGCGAGCCCTGATCGAGCTCACGCTGCGCCAGATCGTTCTTGCCCAGACGCCGCGCGGCCTTGCCCAGCAGCAAGTGCGCGCGAGACGAACGCCCATCGAGCGATACCGCCTTTTCCAGATGCGCCGCCGCCTCGGGAACCCGGTCGAGCGCCAGCAGAACGCAGCCCAACTCCAGTTGCGCGCGGGCCGCGCCGCCGTGGCGCCGGACGGCCGACCGCAGCGGCCCAAGCGCGTCCTCCGCCCGGCCCTGGCGGAATAAGAACACGCCGTAATCGATCGCCGGATCATCGTCCGGCGCCGCGTGGTCCGCCAGACTCACAGCCCGGCGAAATGCCGCTTCTGCCTCTCCGGCCCGCCCCAAAGCCGCCAGGCATAGCGCCTCGATGCGATGGATCTGGCCGTTTTGCGGATCCTTTTCGAGCGCCCGTCGCAACACGTCCAAGGCCGGCTCAAACCGGTCGAGCAGGTACAGCGTGCGGCCGAAATACAGGCACGCATCCGGCAGCAGGGGATCGAGCAGGCAGGCGCCGTGAAAGGGCTCTTCGGCGCCAGCATAGTCGCCCACCGAGGCGCGCGCCACGCCCAAGGCGGCCCAAGTGGCGGCGTCGGCCGGCCGCAGCGCGACGGACCGTTCGAGCAGCCCGGCCGCTGCCTCCGTGTGGTGTTCGGAAAGCAGGCGTACAGCCTGGCGATAAAGTTCAGCGGCGTCGTCTGCCCCGCGCAGGAGACCGGCGAGCAGCAGCGGCAAGGCGAGGCGGCCAAGACGGGAATGCATTCCGGGATCGCTTACCAGTTGAACTTGAAGCGCACTTGGATCTGCCGCGGCAGAATGTTCTGCGTGGAGACCCGCGACGGGAAGATCGCGCCGAAGTTGCCGTTCGAGTCTTCCGGATTGGTGTTAAATGTATCGCGGCCGAAGTAGTTGTGGTTCGCCAGGTTGAATGCCTCGAAGCCAAGTTGCAGGCGAGCCCGCTCGCCGATCTTGGTGGTCTTCAGCAGCGAAGCGTCCCATTGGTAGGCATGATGCTTACGGATCTGGCCGGAGCGGTAGGGCGTGAATCGCGGCGAATAGTTGGGCGCCGTTTCGAGCCACGCATAGTTGCCCCAGTTGGAGCTGAAGTCCGTTCCGCAGCCGAGCTTCAGGCTAGCCGCTACCGGAGCGATTGTGCCGTCGTTGTTTTGCTTCAGCACGCAGGGGTTCCAGCCGCGTACGGCGTAGGCCTTCCAATCGATCGTTCCGCTGAAGCCGCCACCGGGAGTGGACGGATTCTTGAGCTGGATCACATTGCCGGGAAGATCGGCCGGGAATCCGGAGAACGCATCGTTGAAGAAGTTCGTCCACTGCCAGCCGGAGATCAGCGTCTTCACGAACTTGTTGCTGCCCGCTCCCCAATGCTTGCCTTCGCCGAAGGGCAGCTCGTAGATTTCCGTCAGCTTCAGGACCTGCGGGTGGTCCAGGAAGTAAAGCCCCTGCTGGTAGGTCCTGGTGTAGATGTCATTGAAGCCCCACTCTTCCATCTGCTTCGAAAGGGTGTAGTTAGCCAGCAGAGTCAAGCCGCCGCGCATGCGGACGTTGTAGTTGAGCTGCAGCGAGTTGTATCTGATCCATGAATCGTTGCGGCCATATTGGTGAACGTCGCCGTTGAACTGAGTGAAGGGCCGCGCCAGGACGTCGCGGTTCACTGTATTCGAAGTGTAGAAGCTTTGGCCGATGAACAGTGGATTGCCCTTGAATGGGTTCGGTACCTGTTGCTGGCAGTATAGGGGGCTGCCACCCTTATACAAATCGCACTGCTTCTCGAAACTTGCCGAGGGAATGTTGTAGGCGGCATCCATGTTCAGATCGTAGCTGCGGCTCCCCACGTAGGAGGCCTCCAACGTAGAATTACGGCTAACCTGGTACTGGAAACCGAGCGAGAACGACCACACCTTCGGGGTCACGAAGTTCGGATCGAACCAACTCGGGTTTTGGCCGACGAATGTGGCTGCGCCGAGCGAAGCGCCCAGCGGACGGTTGATGCCGTTCGGGAACGGATTCGCCAGCAGGCCCGGAATAAAGGTGCGGCCGCTATCCACCGAATTGTTGATGTTGGTGCTGGTGCTGAAACCGGAAGTGCGGAAAAAATCGTTGGTCGGATTCGAGTAGTAAAGACCAAATCCTGTGCGCAACACCAGTTTTTCGTTGATTTGGTAAGCTACCCCAACGCGCGGGCCGAAGTTGTTCTTGCGCAGTGGCGATTCGGTTCGGGGAAGCCCATTGACACCGGCGAAGGTGACGCTCCCCTTCAGGTTTTGGAGATTGGCGATCTGGTCCGCCGGAACGCCCGCCGCCTGGAGCGACGGGATGATCGCCGGGTCGATTTTGACCGGACTTGGGGCGTTCGGGTCGAACGGCCCATTCATCCTGTTCCACTTTTCGTATGCCGGCTGGTTGAGGTCATACCGCAGCCCCAGGTTCAGGTTCAGCCGGCGGGACACCTTCCAGTCGTCGTTCGCGTAGAGCGCGATGTAGTGCTGCTTCCACCACGGGAACAGCGGGTAGTTGGTTGAGCCGCTCACGCCGCCGAGCAGGAACGAGGCATAGCCATCGCCCGTGTTCGAGTCAGCGTTGCTAAAGGCATTCTGGGTCCAGCCGGTTTGCCCGGTGTAACTCAAGATGTCCCCCGTGTTCTGCTGCTCGTAGTTCACTTGGCGGGCGTCGATTCCGAACTTCAGTGTGTGAGAACCCGCTACTTTAGTGACGTTACCCTGCAGCTCGTAGGTATTCGTGTAGTTGTTGCTTTGGCTGCGGCCCAGGCCGCTGTAGCCGTTGACGTTCCACTTTCCGAAGTAGATTTTGTCCTGAGCCGGGAGTTGCGCCAGCACGGATTTAGGAATACCAAAGCTGGAGACGTCGAAACCTGCGTTGGCCGCGCCATAGCCTTTTTCGATGAAACGGTTGTAGCAGGCGCGCACGTTCACTACCACAGTTGGGGTGAAGGTTCGCACCCAGTCTGCCACGTAGGCGTCATTGATCCGCTGGAACGGCTGCTGTCCGTCGGTGCCCGGCTTGTTGTCGATGCCGTTGCCTGCGCGGTCTTCAGTGCGATCGTTGGAGGCGTGCCGGAAATAGGCGCGATCTTTGCTGCCGAAGACCCAGTCGAACTTCAGGATCAGGTTGTAAAATTTGTCTTTGTCGAAGTAGTCGGGTTGAAACAGGTTGTTAGTCGCATAGCGCGATCCTGGGGGCGCTGCGCGGTTGGGAATCGGCATGTACTTGGCAACGGCGAGCGCGACCGGATCGATCCGGTTCGCCGGGATGATGTTCCCGGGGAATGGCTGCCGCGGTGTCAGGATGTTACCCGCGGCATCGTATGTTGCCGTGGTTGGATCATAGATAATAATTGGGGCTCCCTGCGCGTTCACCAGCTTGGAGAAGTCGCCTTTGCGCATGTCCGGCTCGGGATAGGAATTGATCAGCGGGTTGGGTGTTCCTTCGCGATAATTTTCGAAACTCCCCAGGTAGAAAAGCTTCACCGGTCCGTCTTTGCGGAGCAACTTCGGGATGAGGACCGGGCCTTCGAGCTGGAACCCGTATTGGTCCAGGTAGTGGGTGGGCCGGGGAGTGGCCGTGGCGTTGTTCTGGAAGGTATTGGCGTCGAGTTGCTGCCGGCGCATGTATTCCCATCCGGTGACGTGAAAGGTGTTGGTTCCGCTCTTGAGCACCACGTTCAGGATGCCCCCTCCCGTGTGCCCGTACTCGGCGTTGTACATGTTCGACATCACCGTGAACTCTTGGACAGCATCCACAATCGGCACGTAGGCGATGTTGTTGCCGCCCATCTGCCCGTTGTTTGAGGCGCCGTCCAGGAAAAATTCCGCAGACGAGTCGCGGCTGCCGTTGATGGACCACTCGGCAATAGCGCCGTTGTCGAACGGCCGCTGCCAGATCGCCGCGCCATTAAAGGTCACGCCCGACATCATGGTACCGAGCATGAATGGGTTGCGCGCGTTCAACGGCATTTCCGCCACCGCCTGGGTAGTGACCACTCCCCCGCGGCTGGCGCTTTGAGTTTCGAGCAAGGCGGCTTCAGCGCTTACCTCGACGCTCTCGGTGACCGCGCCCACTTCAAGCGTGACGTCGATACCCACTAGCTTGGCGGCCTCCAGCGTTACATCGTCTCTGACGTAATGCTTGAAACCCGCCGCTGTCACCGTCAGGGTGTACTGGCCGGGCCGGAGCAGTGGGATTGTATAACTGCCCGATGAGTCCGTGGTCGCATGAGCGGTTTCTTTTGTCGCCAAGCTGGTAACCTCAACCTTGGCCTGCGGAATTCTGGCCCCACTGGCGTCCACGATATGGCCGGATATGCTGGCGCGAAACTCTTGGCCCACCAAGAGAGCGGCTAGTGAGAAGAGAACCAGGTTTACACCTGTTACATTTGCTCGCACAGGAAGCCTCCTATCATTGTTTGAATTCTCAAACAATTCCTGTCGCGAGAATTTAACATTGCGCTGCGCAATTGTCAATCCCATTCAGGCGCCCGGCTGCGGCCGAACCCGTCCGGCGATTCAGCTACTCATACCGCAGCGCCTCGGTCGGACTCAACTTCGATGCGCGCACGGCGGGCAGCATGCCGAACACCACGCCGACCAGGCAGGATACGGCGAACGCCACCGCAATCGAAGCCGTCGAGATGGGTATCCGCAAGCCGGGCTCGACGAACCGGACGCTGAAGGGAATCGCCGTGCCCAGAGCAATGCCCGCCAACCCGCCGGCCAGGCTGATGAGGATCGCTTCGGCCAGGAATTGCGCCCGGATCTCGCTGCGGGAAGCCCCCACGGCCATGCGCACCCCGATCTCGCGCGTCCGCTCGGTCACCGTGACCAGCATGATGTTCATGATCCCGATCCCGGAAATGATAAGCGCGATCGCCGACACCAGGATCAGCGATCGATCCTCTCGATTTCCGAAAAATAACGCAGCACGGTGATCGGGATCAGAATCGATTCCTTGGTCACTTCGGTCTGTCCAAAGCTTTCCACCCGCTCCTTGAACGTGCCGATGACGGTGAACGGCAATCCGTAGATCTTCAGCGTCTGGCCCACTGCGCCGGACTGGCTGCCGAACAGCCGGATGGCCAGCCTTTCGGTGAGCAGCGCTACGCGGTTGCGCATGTCGACGTCGCTCTGATCGAGGAACCTGCCGGCCAGCAGCACCAGGTTGCGGACGCTCTTGTAATACCCGTCCGAACCGATGATTTTGACGTCCTGCTCTCTGCCGTTAATCAGGATGCGGTCGATGTTGCTCATCACGCCGGTGACCGCCACGATGCGGCCGCCCAGCTCCGAGCGCACCGCTTCCACATCCGCCTGTTTGATGAAATCCGCCTGGGATCTGCTTTCCCCCTGGCTGCCGGTTTCGAAAAAGGCGTAGACGATATTCGACCCCAGGCCCCGGATCTGCTCCAGAATATAATCCTGACTGGTTTGTGAGATCGTGACCACCAGGATGACCGAGGCGTTCCCGATCATCATGCCGAGGCAAGTCAGAAGCGAGCGAACCGTATTCGCGCGGAGTGCCTGAAAGCTGAACCGCAGCGCTTCGCCGAAATGCATGCCTGCTTAGCCGCCCGCTTGTTTCAGTAACTTCTCCGCTTCCCGGCGAGAGGGATCGTCAGGACTCAAAGTCGCGGCCAGATAGCGCTTCAACAGGTCACGGGCGGTGTCCAGGTTGCGCCCCGCCCGGATGTAGGTTTCGGCGCGCTGATACAGCAGGCGGGGACTATCGGGCGCAATACGCTCGGCAGCCCGGAAGGTCTGCTCGCTCTCTTCGATGCGTCCTCGCTTGGAGAGGAATTTAGCGAGGTCGACAGCACGGCCCACCTGCATCGGCGCTGCTTC
>WNGJ01029900.1_pt1 | contig 10246 bp, 8 predicted proteins | sample 5400611 | NCBI WGS metagenome assembly WNGJ01 (sample SAMN13153375, study PRJNA577476) | soil metagenome | isolation source: 40 cm soil or saprolite under Garry oak tree replicate 1 | place: USA:California | collected 2016-06-15
TTCGTCCGATGGTTCGCTGAACAACCGGTCGGGCGGCGCCTGTTCCACGATCTGCCCGTCGGCGAGGAAACACACCCGGCTGGCGATGTCACGCGCGAAGCCCATCTCGTGCGTGGCGATCAGCATCGTCATCCCGCCGGCCGCGAGCTCGGCGATCACCTCGAGCACCTCGGCGACGAGCTCGGGGTCGAGCGCGCTGGTCACCTCGTCGAGCAGCATGATCTGCGGCCGCATGGCCAGCGCGCGGACGATCGCCACCCGCTGCTGCTGGCCGCCGGAGAGCCGGTCGGGATAGTCATCGGCCTTGTCGATCAGGCCGAACCGGCCGAGCAGCGCCCGCGCCTCATCCTCGGCCTGGGCGCGCGGGGTCTTGAGCACCTTGGTGGGCGCAAGGGTGACGTTGCGCAGCACGTTCATGTGCGGGAACAGGTTGAACGACTGGAACACGATGCCGATCTGCCGCCTGACCAGGTTGGCGTCGATCCGCGGCCCGGTGACGTCCTGCCCGAACAGGCTGATCCGGCCGGAGTTGATGGGCTCGAGCAGGTTGACGCACCGCAGCAGCGTGGACTTGCCCGAGCCGGACGCGCCGATCAGGCAGATCACCTCGTGCGAGCGCACCGACAGGTTGATGCCGCGGAGCACCTCGTTGCTGCCGAACGACTTGTGCAGGTCGTCGATCTTGATCGCCTCGCCGGTCACTGCACCCCCAGGGCGAGCCTGCGCCGCCGGTCCCGCTCGATCAGCCGGTCGGTGAACCTGGCCAGCGGAATGGTCAGGATCAGGAACAAGATCGCGGCCACCGTGAAGCTGGAGAAGTTGAAGACGGTCTCGCTATAGATGCTGGCGGCCTTGTTCGCCTCGATGACTCCTAGCGTGCCCACCAGCGCGGTGTCCTTCTGCAGGCTGATGAAGTCGTTGAGCAGCGGCGGGATGATATTGCGTACCGCCTGCGGCAGCACCACGAAGCGCATCGCGATGCCCTGGGACAGGCCGAGCGAGCGCGCCGCCGACACCTGGCTCCTGTGCACCGAGTTCAGGCCGGCCCGGTACACCTCGGAGACGTACGCGGAGTACGACAGCACGAGAGCCGCGACGCCGTACACCGCGTCCGGCAGGTCAGACAGGAACGGCAGGTTCAGCGCGGGCAGGCCAAATCCGAGCGCGAAGATGACCAGGATCAGCGGAACGCCGCGGAAGAAATCCACGTACCCGGTCGTCAGGATCCTGATCGGGAACAGCGCGGGCCCGGTCGACTGCCTGATCAGGGCGACAAGCAGGGCCAGGATCAAGATCAGGACCTCGGCGACCAGGAACATCCTGATGTTGAGCCAGATCGCAGCGCCGACCGAGTAGTAGCCGAGCTTCGGATTGCCGATGAACGACCGCCACATGTCGGTCGGACTGAAGAACGTGTGCTCGAACGCGCGGGCACCGGGCGCCAGCAGGAAGATGATGACCAGGACCGCCAGCACCACGATCGTGCTGACCGACGAGATCACCGTGGCCCTGGTGCCGCCGCCGGACAGCAGCCGCGGACCTCGGCCCGTGGCGGTAAACGACCCCGCCGGCTGGCCCGGCGACATCGGAGAGTTAGCGTCCATGCACCTGCCGCGGGGCCCAGCTAGGGCTGGATCGTCGGGAACTTCAGGTAGATGCCGAGGTACTTCTTCTGCAGCGCGGCCAGCGTGCCGTTGCTCTTCAGGTCGCCGATGGCCTTGTTCACGCACGTCACCAGCGGGTTGCCCGTGGTGAAGACCAGCCCGTAGTGCTCGCCGACGGTCGGGAACTGCGCGACGAGCACGGTCGGCGGGTGCTTCAGCTGAAACGCGGCCATGTACTGGGCCGTTGGCGTGTCGGTGACGAGCGCGTCGATCCTTCCAGCCTCCAGCGCCGCGCCGGCCTCCGCCAGCGTGTCGAAGACCTTCGGCTGCTTCGTCGGCTGGATGTGATCGGTGATGTAGGCAAGGCCGGTCGTGCCGCTCTGGTCGCCGTACTGGTAGGTCTTCAGCTGCGCCGGCGAGTGCTTGGTGACGATCGCCGTGCCCTTGCGGGTCACGATCGCCTGCTGCACGTCGTAGTAGCTGTTCGAGAACGTCACCACCTGGGCGCGCTGCACCGTGACAGAGACCTCGTTGATGTCGAAGTCAAAGGCCTTGGGACCGGGGGCGATCGCCTTGAGGAACGGCTCCTGCACCCAGGCCACGTCGGAACCGGAGAACCCGAGCTGCCTGGCGACCGCGTAGGCGACCGCGCTCTCGTACCCCTTGCCGTTGCTCGGCGTGTTGTGCACGAACCACGGCGGGTAGGCCGGGTTGTCGGTCGCGACCGTCAGCTTTCCGGCCGTGTGCAGCTGGCTCGACAGCGCCGGCTTGGTGCAGCTCGCCGCCGACCCGCCGCCTCCGGCCGTCGGCGTCGCATTCCCGCCGCTCCCCGAGCTGCCGCAGGCAGCCAGTCCTCCGGTAACCACGACGGCGGCACAAGCCGCCACGATAAACCGTCGCATCAAGCCCCACCCCACACGCTGACAACAGCTCGCTCAGGCAATTCCTACAGTTGCGGGCCGTATTCTACCGGCCGGGCAGCCGGTCCCGGCGTTGGCGTGTCCGGGAGAACGTCGCGAATGCTAGCCAGGGTGTCCGGGACGCAGCAGCCGGACCTTCCCGGCTGGCGTGGTCTCGGGGTAGATCCAGATCGGCGTGCCGTTCGGGCCGATCCGCAGGTAGCTGTGCAGGATCTTCGACAGGTCGAGCGGGATCCGCACGCAGCCGTGCGACGCCGGCTTGAGCGGGACGCCGTAGAAGCGGTTGTGCCACTTCGGGTTCGGGAACCCGTGCACGGCGTAGGTGTAGCCGATAAAGAACACCGGCCAGTACATGAAGCTCCGGCCGAAGCTGTTGTCGGCGACCTTCCCCGGGATGTAGTGGATCGCCCGGTGGAATCCCCCTGGCGTGAAGAAGCCGACGCCGTCGGGCCGGCGCCAGGCCGCCGTCGAGACGTGGCTGATGAGCTTGACCTTGTCGTGCTTGTACAGCACAAGCACCTCGATCTTCTTGTTGATCTCGATCCGCAGCGAGCCGCCGTGCGGGAACAGGACCCTCGGCGCCCGCGGATGCACCAGCGAGTGCTGGGTCATGGCGTCGACCCGGTTCGGGTGCCGCGGCGCCTCCCTGCCCCACTGCACCTCCTTGAACGCCCAGACCGCCTCCTGGAGGTCCCAGCCGAACCGGCCGTTGATCTCGCCCACGAAGTAGTGCAGGTAGTGCAGCCGATGCTGCAGCGCCTTGATGTTCGGCCCGTGCATGCCGAACTTGAGGATCTTGTGCACCGGCTTGTACGTCGACCCGGGCGGCGGCGACGCTGTCTGGGTGCCCGACGCCCGCCAGGACGGCGCCGCCGCGGCGATCCCGGCCTGGCCTAGCAGCAGTGATCCAGCGACGGCGGCGCCGCCAATCCCGGCCAGCAGGCGATGTCCTCGTAGTTCCATGGTCACTTCCTGCTGGTCGGGGCTGGTTGGTTCAGTTGTTGCGGCCGTAGACGTAGATCGGCGTACCGCGGGTCGGGCTGGTGCGCACGTACGTGTGAAAGACCGCGGACACCGACATCGGGACCCGGACGCAGCCGTGCGACGCCGGGTTCAGCGGGACGCCGTCGTAGCCGAACGTGGACGTGGGGTTCGGCATCCCGTGGACGGCGTAGCTGCGCCCGATGAAGAACACCGGGTTGTACAGGAAGCCTCCGTACTTCGAGTCAGGCACCGCGCCGGCGATGTACTCCAGAGCCCGGTATCGCCCGTTGGGGGTCACGAAGCCGGTGCCGTCCGGCCTGTTGTAAGCGGCCGTGGAGACGTGGCTGATCAGCGTGATCTTGCCGTGCCGGTACACGACGAGAACCTCGAGGTTCTTGTTGACCTCGACCCGCCAGGCGCCGCCATGCCGCTTGTGCGGCGTCGGCAGCTTGGGGTGCGCGAGCTGGCGTCGCATCGCGGGGCCGACGATGTCCGGGTGCGGCGGTGTGCGCTTGCCGGACTGGACCTCCTTGAACGCCCAGACCGCCTCCATGGTCGACCAGCCGAACTTGCCGTCGATCTTGCCCGGGTAGTAGTGCAGGGCGGTCAGCCGCTGCTGCAGTGTCTTCACAGCCGCGCCGTGGCTGCCGAGACGGAGGTAGCTCGCACTGGGCTGGACGGCCGCGTCCGCGACTCCGGCTTGACCGAGAACCGCTCCCCCGACCGCTGCGGCCGCCCCCAGGCCGACCATCCACCGCCGTGCTCGATGCGCCATCGTTGATGCTCCGTTTCGTGCGTACGAGACGCACTCTCGCTGGTTCGTTGTCTTTGACCTGAGTCGCGGACGACTCCAGCTTTCTGGACGCTTATCGCCGGCTTGAGGTTGTCTCGTTACAGAGTTTTCAGTTACCGCATTTGACCGGCTCGCTACGATCCTCGTACCTGACGGATGCAGGAGTGTGCCGGCCGGCCGCAGGGGTATCTATTCGTCCGTTGTTCAACTTGGCGTTCCACGTCGTTCTCCTGGCCAGGAGCAGTGCGGACCGCGGCTGGCGAGCTGGCAGGATGTTGCCAGCCAGGCGGCATTGCGCTGACCGGATGCTGGGCATGAGGCTGCGGCGGAGCGCACGGAATCCCCGGGGGAGGGCCGTGACTGCAGTAGTCGCAGACCAGCTGCCAGACGCCGACGCCGTCTACGCGGTGCTCGCCAGGCTCGCGGCCGAGCTAGGGCTCCGCATTGAGCCCCGCAAGAACGGCAGGATGGCGCTGGTCGGACCGGACGGCCGCCGGGTTCAGGCGTGGCGGGAGAACTATCCATACCCGCAGCGGCTCGGCAGGAAGGCGTATGAGCCCGCCAAGCGCAAGCTCCAGATCGAGCTGCTGAAGCTGCAGCGCTCGGTCAAGACATCGGGCGGCAGGGTCCTCATCCTGTTCGAGGGCCGGGATGCGGCAGGCAAGGGCGGCACGATCCGGCGGTTCACCGAGAACCTGAATCCGCGCGGCGCCAGGGTCGTGGCCCTGGACAAGCCTGACGAGCACGAGCAGGGCGAGAACTACCTGCGCCGGTACCTGCCGCACATGCCGACCGGCGGCGAGATCGTGATGTTCGACAGGTCGTGGTACAACCGGGCGGGCGTGGAGCAGGTCATGGGGTTCTGCCAGCCCGACGAGTACGCCACGTTCTTGCTCGACGCGCCGGAGTTCGAGCGATCGCTCATCGCGCACGGCATCGCGGTCATCAAGCTGTGGTTCTCGATCACCAGGACCGAGCAGCTCAGCAGGTTCGTGAGCCGGCAGGACGACCCCGTCAAGCGCTGGAAGCTGAGCCCGGTGGACCTGGCCTCGCTCGACAAGTGGGACGAGTACACCAGGGCCAAGGAGGCGATGTTCGCCCGCACCGACGTGCTGGCGGCGCCGTGGACCGTGATCAGGAGCAACGACAAGAAGCGAGCCAGGCTGGAAGCGATGCGCTACGTCCTGACCTTGTTCGACTACGAGGGCAAGGACGCGAGCGTCGTCGGCCACGTCGATCCGCTGATCACCGGTGGTGTCGGGCCGCTGCCCGAGCTGACCGCCGCCGAGTCGGAGCCGGTGCTCGCGCCGCTGAAGCGCAGCAGGATCCCGGCGGCAGCGCTACCCGAGTTCTCCGGCACCGGCTCCGCCGTCCCGCTGACCGCTCGCGCGCTGCCTGCTCACCTCGTACAGGGCGATCCCGGCGGCCACCCCGGCGTTGAGCGATTCGGCGCCGCCGATCGGAATCTGCACGACCAGGTCGCACTGCTGGGCGACCAGCCTGGACAGCCCCCGGCCCTCTGAGCCGATCACGAGCACGCGGTATCAGCACCCCGCTGGCCCCGAACGCGGCGGCCGAGCGGGCGACAGCGCCGAGATTGCGCGGATCGGTGATCCCGTCGAGCGCGACGATCAGCGGCGGCTGCCCGCCCCGCGCTGTGCTGGTCCTGGAGGGCGGCCCCCCGAGACCCCGCGCAGCCCGGTCGAGCAGCTCGTCTGGGTGCGCGTAGGCGTACGGCCTGATCCGCAGCGCCAGGCCCTGGTGCACCGCGCCCCCGGTGAGCCGGTCAAGCTCGGCCCGCCCGGCTTCCACGACCGCGATGCCCGCGTCGGCGGCCAGCTTGATCGCCTCGCTGATCCGCTCGTCCGCGTCCAGCCGCGGCCCGACGTGCAAGGCGACCGCCGGCACGGCTGCCCGCAGCGATTCGAGCACCGCGTTCCGCCCTGCGACGACCTCGGCCGCGCTTCCAGCTCCCCTGTTATGGGTGGCGATACGGCCCGCACCGCGGACTCTGCCATCCGAAGCCGGTCCGGGCCGCGCGGTTTTCTCCTGACCGCCCGCGTCTCTCGAGGCCCCAGCGTCTCTCGAGGCCCCAGCGCCCGGTCGCGTCGTTCCGCGCGCGGCCGCGGCGGCCTTGCGCTGGGCCGGGTGACCCGGCCGCATTTCGGCGGGCGGGGTCGGGCCCTTGCCCTCGAGCTTGCGCCTGCCGTACCCGCCGGTGCCCGGTCGCGGCCTGCCTGACTTCGTCTGACTGCCTGGCTTCGCCCGGTTGCCCGATCCGGCCTTCCTGCCCTGACCGCTCATGGCGCCAGCTCCCAGCGCGGCCCCGCCGCGGTGTCCTCGACCACGATGCCCGCCGCCTGCAGCCGGTCCCTGATCGAGTCGGCGGTCGCGTAGTCCTTGCGCGCCCGCGCCGCCTGGCGCTGCTCGAGCGCGACGCTGACCAGGGCGTCCACGACATCCCGCAGGCCCGTGCCGGCCGATGCGGCCCACGGGGCGGCAAGCGGGTCGAGACCGAGCACCGCGAGCATGGCCCGCACCGATTCCGCCTGCTTGGCCGCGCCGGCGTGGTCGCCGGCCGCCAGCGCCGTGTTCCCCTCTGTCACGCTCTGGTGGACGACGGCCAGCGCCTGCGGCACGGCGAGATCGTCATCCAGCGCCGCGGCGAAGGCGGCGGGCAGACTGGTGATCAGCGGCAGGCCGTCGGCGGCGCCGGGCAGTCCCGGGCCCTGCCCGGCGGCGGCCACGGCCGGCGTTCCTGCCGCCCTGGTGACGAAACCCTCGATCCGGCGGTAGGCAGCGGCCGACTCGGCCAGGGCCTCGGGAGAGTAGTCGATCCCTGACCGGTAGTGCGCCTGACCGAGGTAGTACCGCAGCTCGGCCGGCCTGACCTCGGTCACCATCGCGTCGACGAGCAGGGAGTTGCCGAGCGACTTGCTCATCTTCTCCCCGCCGAGGCTGACCAGCCCGTTATGCAGCCAGTACCGGGCGAAACCGTCGCCAGCGGCCCTCGACTGCGCGAGTTCGTTCTCGTGGTGCGGGAAGACCAGGTCAAGTCCGCCCCCGTGGATGTCAAAGGTCTCGCCGAGGTACTTCGTGGCCATCGCCGAGCATTCCAGGTGCCAGCCAGGCCGGCCGGGGCCCCACGGCGTCTCCCAGAACGGCTCCCCTGGCTTGTGCCCCTTCCACAGCGCGAAGTCGCGCGGATCTCGCTTGGCGCTCTCGCCCTCGACGTCGTCTGCTGCCCGCATGTGCTCGGGGCGCTGGCCGGACAGCCCGCCGTATGGCGGGTAGGACGAGACGTCGAAGTACACGTCCCCGCCGGCCGGGTACGCGTGAGCGGAGTCGACCAGCCGCCGCATCAGCGTGATCATCTCGGGGACGTGCCCCGTTGCCCGCGGCTCAACGTCGGGCGGCAGGCAGCCGAGCACGTCGTAGGCTCGGCTGAACGCGCGCTGGTTGCGCTCCGCGACAGCCCACCACGGGCGGCCGTCGGCAGCCGCGGTGCGCAGGATCTTGTCGTCGATGTCAGTGACGTTCCTGCAGAACGTGACGTCGAGGCCGCTCACCCGCAGCCAGCGCACCAGGATGTCGAAGCTGACACCCGAGCGGATGTGCCCGATGTGCGGCGGAGCCTGCACGGTAGCGCCGCACAGGTACAGCCCTGCCCTGCCCGGGGTCACGGGAAGGAAGTCGCGCACGGTGCGCGTCGCGGTGTCGTGCAGGCGGAGCGTCATCCGTCAAGGCTATTGGATCGGCGGCGGCGCGGCGGCGCCGTGACCGGCGCCACCGCTCCTAGTCCAGGTAGAGGACCACCTTGTCGGGGACGACCCGGACGATCACGCGCTGTTCGCCCGGCCGGTAACCGAACGGCTGGCCGGTGTACTTGAGCGCGAGCTCGTTGATCAATGCGGCCTCAGGATCGTCGGTGAGCGCCGCGACGCCGCGGACCTCGGCGTAGCTATAAGGATCGGCGCCGTCGTAGACCAGCATGCTGATCCGGGGGTCACGGCACAGGTTCGCGTATTTGCGCCTGCCCTTGATTGTCGAGAACAGGACGTCATCGCCGTCGGTCTTGGCCCAGACCAGGCTCGTCTGCGGCCGGCCGCCTGGCTCGATGGTCGCCACGGCGACGTGGTTGGGCCGGTCGAACAGTTCGCGCGCGATCTCCGGGAGTCGCACGCCAGCACCGCTCTCAGCCACGAGACGCCCGGCCCCAGCTCCAGGCGTACTCGGGGTCCTCGGCCGCCGCTGCCAGGTCCGACAGCAGCAGCGGGCGGAAGGTGTCGATCATCACAGCGGTCTCGTCCGTGGTCGTCCGGCCGGCCTCCATGCCGCGGATCACCGCTTCGACCGCGCCAGGTATCGGTCCGTGCGTGAAGCCCGACGGATGCAGGGTGATCGAGCCGATCTCGACCCCTGAGCCCTGCCGGGCTGAGTAGTCGCCGCCCACGTAGAACATCATCTCGTCCGAATCGACGTTGTGATGGTTGTACGGAATCGGCACGGACTGCGGATCGAAGTCCAGCGGGCGAGGGCAGAACGAGCAGATCACGAAGTTCGGTCCCTCGAAGGTCTGATGGACCGGCGGCGGCGCGTGCGTCCGCTTCACGATCGGCTCGAAATCGGCGATGTTGAAGGCGTACGGATACAGGCAGCCGTCCCAGCCGACGACGTCGAACGGGTGACGGGCGTACGTCAGCGTGGTGAGCCCGGCGCGGTGGCGGACGGTGACGGGCACGTCCTCGCCCTCGGCGAACAGCGGGCCAGCCGCCGGGCGCAGGTCGCGCTCGCAGTACGGGGCGTGCTCGAGGAACTGGCCCGTCTGCGACAGGTAGCGCTTCGGCGTCCTGATGTGGCCGTTCGCCTCGATGACCAGCGCGGTGGCATGCAGGCCTGCAGGCGCGGCTGGCCCGGGGAGCCAGCGGTGAACCGTGCCGCGCGGGACGATCACGTAGTCGCCGGCCACCGCGTCGATGGCACCGTAGACCGACTCGAACCTGAGCGAGCCTGCGTGCACGTAGACGGCCTCGTCCCCGGTCGAGTTCCGGTACAGCCCGGAGGGAGCGTTCACCGTGACGAATGACATGCGGATGTCGTCATTTCCCATCAGCGGCTGCCGGCCGAACACGAGGTCACCCGTGCCGGTCAGATCCTGGGTCCGGTAATGCCGCGGCAGCAGCGGATGATTGGCGGCCAGCCTCGTCTCGCCCGCGAGGTCGGCCATCGCCTCGCTCTTGACGATCGCTGTGGGCGGATTGACGTGGTACAGCAGCGACGAATCGGACGAGAATCCCTCCTCGCCCATGAGTTCCTCCGCGTACAGCCCCCCGCCAGGGCGCTGGAATCGGGTATGACGCTTCCTCGGGATCTCCCCCGACACCCGGTAGTACGGCATTTCATCTCCCTCGCCGCCGCGATCACGGGTCTGGCGCGAGTCCGCAGGTGGCTGGCCCGCCAGGAGCTCGCGGGTCGCTCTCCTCTGGCCTGCCTCCGGGTCAGACGCGCCGCCAGACACCGCGGCGATTAGGTATGCGGGCGGTTCTCGTCTATCTTCCCCGACTATAGGCCCGCGGTTGATTCGGCCAGCCCGAAGCACCTGACCAGGAGGGAATGGCGTGGCGAGGAAGAGCGACAGCCGCCAGGCCCGGCCGGGCGCCTACCCTGGCCGGCGGGCCGCGTACGCCGGCGCGGGACGGCCGCAGGACACCGATCCGCCGGGCAGTGCCCCGCACGGCCGCGACGCGGGCCGCGCGCTGCGGGTTCTCGCCCTGGTCGCCGTCGTCGCCGGGCTGGCCGCGCTGACCGCGGCCGCGTGCGTGCTGTCGTATTCCAGCGTGCACCATCTGGCGGTGCAGGCCGGCGCGGCCGGCCGGCTCGCCAGCATCTACCCGCTGATCTTCGATGCGCTGCTCGTTCTGGCCGGCTGCTCGGTGCTCGCGCTC
>WNGJ01009718.1_pt1 | contig 10245 bp, 10 predicted proteins | sample 5400611 | NCBI WGS metagenome assembly WNGJ01 (sample SAMN13153375, study PRJNA577476) | soil metagenome | isolation source: 40 cm soil or saprolite under Garry oak tree replicate 1 | place: USA:California | collected 2016-06-15
GATGGCGCTCGGGCAATCCGTCGGGCGGCCACGCAATATCGGCCTGCTGATGGGACTGACGGAAACCGACCCGGAGATTCCGCGCCGCGTTGCAATATTTCGCCGAGCCCTCCAGGACCTCGGCTGGATCGACGGCCATAACATTCGCATCCATTATCGCTCGGCTATCGAGACCGACCGGCTCCGCGCGCTCGGCAACGAGCTCATTGCTTTGCAGCCGGACGTCATCGTTGCCGCCAGCAGCATCGTCGCCACCACCTTGTTGCGAGAAACCCGTACAATTCCCGTCGTGTTCGTGACGGCGTCCGATCCCATCGGGGATGGTTTCGTCGCCAGCCTGGCCCAGCCGAACAGCAACGCCACTGGATTCACCAGCAATCTTTCTTCGCTCTGTGGCAAATGGCTGGAGCTGCTTCAGGAGATCGCGCCCGGCACGATGCATGTCACCGCAGTGTGCAATCCCGATTCGGCTCCTGCCGGCGGCACCTATTTCTTGCCATCATTGCAGGCCGCGGCTGCGTCGATGTCGCTCGGCCTCGATGTGGCCCTCTTGCGTGAGCCGGCGGACATCGAAGGCGTCCTGGCGGCACGCAGCCCGGGCGGCGGCATCGTCGTCCTGCCGAACCAGGTCACCGTCGCGTATCGCCAGTCCATCGTGGAGTCTGCTGCGCGGCACCGGGTGCCGGCGATTTATCCATTTCGTTCCTTCACTGACGCGGGCGGCCTGATATCTTATGGGATCGATGTGCTTGATTTGTATCGGCGGGTGCCGTCCTATGTCCACCGCATCCTCAATGGCGCGAGGCCGGCTGATCTTCCGGTGCAGTGGCCCACAAAGATCGAGCTGGTCATCAACCGACGTGTCGCCAATATGCTGGGCCTTTCCGTGCCTCGAATCATGCTAGCCCGCGCCGACGAGGTGATTGAATGAAGATGCGGGACGCCATACCGCCCGCTGCATTACAGCTCACTGCTGCGCCGCCCCCTCGGGGGCCACTGTTTCGCAAATATGTCGGCCTTTTCGTTGCGGTCGTGTCCGCCGCCCTGGTTGCCAACGGCCTTCTGGACATCTGGTTCTCTTTCCGCGAACAGAATGTCCTGCTGATGCGAATTCAGCAGGAACAAGCCAAGTTCGCGGCGGCGAAAATCAGCCAGTACATCAAGGAAATCGAGGGCCAGTTGGCGTGGGCGACGCTGCTCCCTTGGAGTACCGATGCGCTCGATGAATGGAAAATGGATGCGGCGCGTATGCTCCGCCTGGTGCCCGCCGTGACCGAGGTCGCCCAGGTCGACGCCGCGGGGCGCGAGCAAATCTTCACCTCGCGATTGGTCAAGGACGTGGTCGGCAGCGGGATCGACTATTCGCAAAAAGACTTCTTCGTCAAAGCCGTCGCCAACAAGGTCTATTATGGGCCGGTTCATTTTCTTCGCGAATCCGAGCCTTACATGACCATCGCAATGGCGGGGGTCCGCCGCGACTACGGCGTGATCGTCGCGGAAGTGAACCTCAAACATATCTGGGATGTGGTGTCTCAGCTTCAGGTCGGCGTCCGGGGGCGCGCTTATGTGGTGGGTCCGGCCGGCCGGCTGATCGCTCATCCGGACATCAGCATGGTGCTTCGCAATACGGACATGTCGCGGCTCGCACAGGTCCAGGCTGCGCTGGAGGAAGGTTCTGCGCGGCCGTCCGAGGAGCCGTTGGTGACAGACGACATCGTGGGTCGGCCCGTGTTGAGCGTGCATGCTCCGGTCGAGCCGCTCGGCTGGCTGGTCTTTGTCGAACTCCCTGTCGATGAAGCATATGCGCCGCTGCGCAGCTCGATTCAGCGGTCCGCAGTGCTGCTCGCCGCGGCGCTCGCATTGGCGGCGTTCATCGGCCTTTATCTCGCACGTCGCATGACGATACCGATCCGCGCGCTGCATGACGGCGCCACGCGCATCGGCAGCGGCGACCTCGACCAACAGATCAGCATAAAAACCGGCGACGAACTGGAAGCACTGGGCGAACAATTCAACCGCATGGCGGCGCAGCTCCGGGATTCCTACGCGACCCTTGAACGCAAGGTCGAGGAGCGGACCCATGAGCTCGAACTCGCCAATTCCGCTAAATCGCGTTTCCTGGCGGCGGCGAGCCACGATTTGCGACAGCCGCTGCATGCCTTGGGGCTGTTCGTCGCGCAGCTTCGCACCGCAGCGAGCGCCGCCGAGCGGCAGCGGATCGTCGAGCGCATCGATACCGCGGTCGCCATGATGAACGAGCTGTTCAAAGCGCTCCTCGATATTTCCAGGCTCGATGCCGGCGGGCTGACGCCGAACATCACCGAATTTCCTGTGGCCAAGCTGTTCGAGCGGGTCCAGACAACCTTCGCCGGCACCGCAAAGGACGCCGGCTTAGGCTTTCGGGTCGTTCCAACTGACGCATGGGTTCGCAGTGACTTCTTGCTCCTCGAACAAATCCTTCTCAATCTGGTGTCCAATGCGGTCCGGTACGTCGCCCGCGGAGGTGTTTTGGTCGGCGCTCGCAGGCGCGGCCGAGATTTGCGCATTGAAGTCTGGGATACAGGGCCCGGCATTCCGGATGACCAACGTCAGAAGATATTCGGCGAGTTCTACCGCGGTAGCGATCCGCAACATGACCGCAGAGGGCTTGGTGGCGGGCTTGGCCTCGGCCTTGCCATCGTCGATCGCTTGTGCTCCTTGCTCCATCATCCGATCGAACTCACATCAGAAGTCGGTCGCGGCTCCCGCTTCTCAGTGATCGTGCCGATTGTCGCCGCGCGGGCTGAAGCCGCTCAGCCGCCGGCGCCGGCCGTCAGCGCGCTGAATCTGGCGGCGGAAAAGCTCATTGTCGTGATTGACGACGACGCGTTGGCGCTCGACGGAATGGGCGGGCTGCTGCGAAGCTGGAGATGCCGCGTTGTCGCCGCCCGCTCGGCCGCAGAGGCGCTGCTCGATCTCGCCGACGGGGAACGCCCGCCTGATCTTGTCATTTCCGACTTTCATCTGTCCGACCAGCGCACCGGCATAGAGGCGATCGAACAATTGCGCGCCACATTCGGCGCCCCTATCCCGGCGTTTCTCGTCAGCGGAGACATCAGCCCGGCATTGCTGCAGGAGGCGCAACACGGCGGCTACCATCTGCTCCACAAGCCGGTCGATCCGATGCCGCTGCGCACGATGTTGAACCGGCTTTTGAAAAAGAGCGGCGCGGTCGACCCGGTGGCTGAATCGTCCTAAAGACCTCCCTCGGTCGTACCGAGACGATACTTCACTCCCAAGACCAAAGCATTCCCTGCGTGCCACGGCGCCGGAAAGGAAAAACCCTGTTAGACAGGGGCTTTCGGTGCCCCGCAGCGCGGGTTTGTTACTGCCTCGGCGATACGTTCGGGTGATTTACCGTATGCATTCGCGCCAACAAGATACGAGCGCGCACCAATAAGGTGTGAGCAGCGAATGAAGCATCCGACGTGGCCTGGACGCCGGATGGGCCGAGCAACTGCACATGGACGCCATTAAACGCGCACTTAGGCCAGGGTTTGCGGTCGCGGCGGGCGAAGCACTCGCGCACAGGGCGGGCGCCCGTCTGACGGTCGGTGTGCTTCTAAGCCTGTGCTGTATGTCGGTCGTTGTTTCCCTGCTCAGCGATGGCCCCGTTGTGCCACTGTTGTCTAATATCATCGAGACCGCTGCTTTTGTGGTCGCAACTGTGATTTCCTTCGCGGCGACACGCCACCGCGAAGCATTCGTGCGGTCGCGATTCGAACAGCACCTCGCGCCTGCGGTGGTGCGACGCATCTTTGAAAGGCCCGGCCTGGCGAAGCTGCGGAGCGAGCGGCGCGAAGTGACGGCGCTGTTTACCGATGTCGAAGGGTTTACGACAATGACCCGCCACGTCGATCCAGCGATCCTTGTGAACACCCTGGACAATTATTTCGAGGGAATGGCGACCATCATTATCGCCCATGGCGGAATGATCGATAAGATCGTTGGCGACGCGGTGCATGCCCTGTTTAACGCCCCGAACGATCTTGCGGACCACCCTCGGAAGGCCGTTGAATGCGCAGTTGCGCTGCGCTCATGGTCAGAGGCCTTTCGCCGCCGCCCCGAGGTCGCGACGATCGGCTTCGGGCGCACGCGCATTGGCCTCGAGAGCGGGCCAGCCATCGTCGGTGATGTCGGAATTCGTGCCAAGCTTGACTATACGGCTCATGGCGATGCCGTAAATGTCGCCGCTCGACTTGAGGCCGCCAACAAGGACCTCGGCTCCTCGATCTGCATCGGACCTGTTGCAGCATCTCGGTGCGACCAATCTCTGCTTCGTCCGCTCGGCAAGATCATCGTTCGCGGCCGCGACGATGCCATGACGGTGTTCGAACCCTCGAGTTCCAACGTGCCGGCATCTCGGCAGCAAAGCGAGCGTGCCGCTCGCCGTCTGCTCGACGAAGACCCTATTGACGCGGCCGCCCGCTCGATCTGCGCTGAAATCCCCGCTCGACTAGCGGACTCTCCTTTGCGACGCGCCTTAATACTTCCTTCCCAGGACTGAAGCATCCCCCTGCTTGCGGTCGCGCAAAACGAAGAAGCGCCTGACAAATAGGCGCTTTCGCGCGTCGCGGCAGCTTTTCGGCGCTGGCATCGGCAATACGTCGGGCTGATTTACCCGCCATCCCTCGCACCAGCATGATGCGAACACACACCAGGACGGTGTGAGCGACAAACTCAAACAGGAGACATCACCATGTTCACCAAGACGACCTTCGCACTGGCTTTCGCGCTCGCCACTGCTTCAGGCGCTCTGGCCGCAACGAAGCAGAGCGTCGCGCCCCATAACGACGCGTACGACGCCCGAGGCAACTATGTCGGCACCGACCCGGACGCCAACGTGCGCTTCGAGCTGCGGCGCGACTGGGATCGCGGCAAGTAATTCATCATGACAAAGGCGCAAGCGGCCAGCCCGGGGGCTGGCCGCTTGCCCAAACCCTCCAGTTAAGCGCGTGGTGCGGCCCGGCAACGGTAATGTCGAACGCCGCGCCAGCTATTTTAGGAATTCTGCTGTGACAAAGCACTTGCTGAATTGCTCAGTCCATGTCGCTGCCGCGGCTTTGTGCCTGGGCGCCATGATCGACCGCACGACTGCCGGCTCATTCACACGCGGATGTGCGGCGCGCGATCTGCAAATTCTCATGCTGATCGAGGAACGCGAAAACACCAACGCAGTTTCTGCCGAAAAATTGAGCGATGCGATGCTCACGATGATGAACGCGCGGATGCTGTGTCATGACGGACATGAAGCAGGCGCCCTGACAATGTACGACAGCATCGCCGGCAGTCTGACACCGAACATGAGCCGCCGTATGCTCCCGGTGCTGAGCCACCCTTGACGCTACATATTGCGGCGCGGCCTACGATTTGGGTATCGGCGGCAATTTCCAACCGAGCTTGGCAACTGCAATGACTGCTTCCGTGCGGTTGGATACTCCCAATGCTTTGAGAATTGCGGTGACGTGGTTCTTCACCGTCGGTTCCGCCAAGTTGAGAACGCGGCAAATTGCTTTGTTGCTTTTCCCCTGCATCATCAGCGACAGCACGTCCACTTGCCGCTCCGTGAGGCCGAGATCGGCCGGCGAGACAGTTGGCCGATTGGCGGCGATCGATTTGTCGTCTCGTTGCCCGGGCGACGGTTCATCGCGAGCAAGAATCTCGGGCGGAATATAAACGCCGCCAGCGAACACCAATTGGAGCGCTCCGAGCATCACCTCGAGCAGGCCCGATTTCGGAATGAAACCCAGCGCGCCAAGGTCGAGGGCCCTTACGACGCTGCCGCGGTCCTGCTGGGCGGACAACACCACCACCGAAATCGCCGGATAGCGCTCGCCCAACTCGGCCAGCACGGAAAAGCCGTCGCGATCCGGGAGGTTCAGATCGAGCAAAATGAGGTCGAGGTCGGGATGCTGTGCAATGACCTCCATCGCTTGGCTGCAATTTGAGGCCTCCAACACGATCGCATCGCCCTTGACCTCCTTGAGAACGCCGCGCAGCGCCTCGCGAATCAACACGTGATCGTCGACCACCAGTATTTTCACGTCAGCGATCCCCCTCCTGTATCAGCGAAAACAATACTTCATTCCCGGGACTGAAGCATCCCCCCGCCTGCGCTGGCGCGAAACGAAAAAAGCCTGTGACAAACAGGCACTTCCGCGCCGCTCAGCAGCTTTCTGCGCTCGCAGCCGCAATACATCAGGCTGATTTACCGGGCCCTCCTCCCACGAGCATGATGCGAGCGCACACCAGGTCGGTGTGAGCGACAAACTCAAACAGGAGACATCACCATGTTCACCAAGACGACCTTCGCACTGGCTTTCGTGCTCGCCACCGCTTCTGGCGTGCTGGCCGCAACGAAGCAGCAGAACCTCGCGCCCCGCAACGACGTGTATGACGCCCGCGGCAACTATGTCGGCACCGATCCGGATGCCAACATCCGCTTCGAGCTCCGTCGGGACTGGGATCACGGCAAGTAACTCGTCACGACAAAAGCAAAAGCGGCCAGCCCGCAGGCTGGCCGCTTTCCCGAGCCCTCCAGTTAACCCGATGATGCGACCCAAAGACGTAATGTCGATCTCTGAGCAAACCAATTCCCGGAGCCGCCATGACAAAGCATTTGCTGAATTGCTCAGTCCATGCCGCTGTAGCGGCCCTGTGTCTGGGCGCCATGATCGACGCCACGATCGCCGGCTCGTTCACACGCGGATGTGCCGCGCGCGATCTGCAAATTCTCAAGCTGATCGAAGAACGTGAAAACACCAACGCAATTTCGGCAGAACGATTGAGCGATGCCATGCTCACCATGATGAACGCGCGGCTGATGTGCTATCACGGACACGTGGTAGATGCCCTCGCAATCTACGATAGTGTTGCCGGAAGCCTTGCACCAAATAATTTGAGCCGAGCCATGGCGCCGGACCTGACAACTGGCCGGGCGCGATGACGGCCGGCGAATTCCGGCCCCTCATTCTATCGGCTCGTCAGCGATGCAAGCAGCGTGTTCTGCACGGTGCCGCACCTGCGCCAGGGTTTGATTGACTGAGAAAAGGATATGATCATGACGACCACCATGGGACATGGGCTGCTTCGGGCGCTCGCGCTGGGTGCCGCTGTTGTTGGTGGCAACATTGCGGCTGATGCGAGCATTCGACTGCCGGCTGAGCAGATGAGCGAGATGCCCTCGCTCGCTCCACTTCTCAAGGAGATAACGACCTCGGTGGTCACGATTACCATCACGGGCCGTTCCGAAGCGGAAAAGAATTCCTCTCTCGACAAGGGCCGACGCCCGCGGCAGTCAGCTGCCACGCGCGATCTTCCGGTCGGGCGTCAGATCAAGGCAACCGGCTCCGGCGTGGTTATTGATGCGCAACAGGGATTGATCTTCACCAACAATCACGTAATCACTGATGCGGAAGAAATCGCTGTAGACCTTGCCGACGGCCGTAGGCTGCTGGCGACGCGTGTCGGGTCAGACCCCGCCACCGACGTCGCCGTGATCAAGGTGCCGGCCCAAAACCTTGTCCCCCTGAGGATGGGCGATTCAGACAAGCTAGAGGTTGGCGACTTCGTCCTCGCCATCGGCAACCCTTATCGGATCGGCCAGACGGTGACCTCGGGGATCATCAGCGGATTGCACCGGACGAACGTGGGAATTGAAGAATACGAGGATTTCATCCAAACCGATGCCGCCATATATCCTGGAAATTCGGGAGGAGCGCTCGTTAATCTCCGAGGCGAACTCGTCGGCATCAATACGGCCTTCATTGGGACAACGAACAGCAACCCAGGCATGGGATTCGCTATCCCGATAAACACGGTCCGATATATTGCAGATCAGCTTCTGAAATACGGCGAAGTCCGCCGCGGACGACTTGGGATCACGTTTAAAGAACCGACTCCGGCGCTGATCCGCAGTCTGAGACTCTCAGCTTCCACGACCTCGCCCGTGATTGTGAAGATCGACAAAGGATCGCCGGCAGAGGGAGCCGGTCTAAGAGTCGGAGACATCGTTTCCGAACTCGCCAAGATATCCGTGCGGGATACGTTAGATCTGCACAATCGGATAGGGCTTCTTTCCGTCGGCGATGTTGCAGATATCACGGTTGTGCGGAGCGGCAAACCGATAGTTATCCGTGCGACAATCCCCGATCAAGACAAGACGATCCGATCGAAATGAGACAATGCAACTCCGCTATTCAATTACCTTGTCGGCGAGACCCAGCAGTATCTGAGGAATTTCGAGCCCAGAGAGTTGGCGAGTCTTGAGCAGCTCAAACTTTGTCGGCAGCAAAAACGGTGGGGCCGCGGGCCTTTCTTCCCTGAAAATCCAACCCGGCTTGCTGATCGGGTTAGGCCGGCATGGGGCCGTAACGCGAATTTTGTTCGCGTTACGGCCACGTCAAACTGATGTCAAGGGCAAAGCCATTGGCTAGTTTGCGTGTGACCTCAGATTTTCAATACTAAAATCTCGGTCCGGATTTGGAAACGATTGACGTCCTAGCGAGTATGATTCGTATATGTTGCTACGATCGACATGCGTGCTGTGGCGCTTCTCGGTCTTTGCCACAGCCGAGGTCGCCACGAGAGAAGCGAACACCAATATGGCGATGATGGTCTTCATAGGAGTCTCTCCTGATTCAGTTGCTGCTCACATCGTGTCTGATGTGCGCTCGCATCTTGGTGACGCGAACGCGCGCGGTAAATCAGCCACACGTACCCCCAGCGCGATCGCAGAAGGAGCCGCGCGGAACAAAGCCCCTGGTCAGCCAAGAGTTTTTGACTCGCACAGCCGCAAGCGACGGATGCCTTTGTCCTGGGACTTCGGTATGGCCGACGACAGACGCGCTAGCCCCAGTCGGGATAGCATCCCGGCTGTCCAGCCGTTGATGTAGGTACGAAATAGGCGGTGAGTTGCTTCATCCAATGCAGAACTGCTTTGCCTGCAAGGCATGCCTCTCTATCTTTCATTAGTTTTTCTTATGGAAATTGACTGGTGCCGCGTCGTCAGCTTCGAGGATGTTTCGGCTGATGAGAGGCCCTTGAGGCGCCTGATGTCGTCCGCGGCTTCCGCCAAGAGCCACTCTCGGCACGCTTTTATTTTCGGCAGCATTGATGTCGCTTGTGGGCTGACAATCCAGTAGGTTTTCGACAATCGCAAGGCTAGCGAGAACGGTCTGACCAGTCGCCCATTGATGAGATCCCAAGCTGCAAGCGCGGTGCGGGCAAGCGCAACGCCCTGCCCATCGACCGCAGCGTCTATGACCATACTCGCGTGGTTCAACACCGGACCGTGCGGAACGTCCGCGGTGACCACCCCGGCCGCTTCGAGCCATCTCGACCATTCCTTGCGATCGTCGAGATACAACAGGGGAAGTTTCAACACGTCGGACGGCTTGCGGAGGGGGTGGCGCCCGGTCAGCAGCTTGGGGCTGCAGACCGCGAACAGTTGCTCGGAGGTCAGCCGGGTCACGTCAAGTCCCGCCCAGTTGCCGTCGCCATGACGCACAGCAATGTCCACGTCTTCACGCGCGAAGTCGATATGATGCCTGGTGGCGGAAACCCGAAGGTCGATGCTAGGGTGAGCCTCGGCAAACGTGCCAAGCCGGTGGACCAGCCATTTAGCCGCGAAATCCGGCGACGTGCTCACCGTCAAGACCCCCGCGCTCTGTCGTTGAACCAGGCGCTCCGTGCCGACGGCGATGCGGTCGAACGCGTCGCGCAGCACGGTGAGGTATTCGCGGCCGCCTTCCGTGATCACGAGTCGCTGGCGTTCGCGATTGAAGAGCTTGATGCCTAATTCGGCTTCCAGCGCCTTGACCTGATGACTGACAGCGCCCTGGGTGACGCACAGTTCCTCGGCCGCGCGCGTAAAACTCTCGTGCCTTGCCGCGGCCTCGAAGGCCTTAAGAGCGTTGAGCGGCGGCAAACGACGAAGCATTGACGGATCTTCATGAGAAAAATTAAGGCAGGTTAGAGCAACGATGCTTTGCTGGCAATGGGCTCTGCGGACAGTCCCGCCGTTCCACAGCGGCAAACAGCTGGCGGCGCGAGGGATCATGAGAAATCCTCGGTCTTGCCCGAGAAATCATGTGTTGCGTACGGTTCGGAAAAGAAGATAGTTCGCGGGCAATCGGGCTCTCATGCGCAGCCGCCCGGTTTCCCAAGACGCTCCGTCCAAGCGCTGCTCCAGTCCCCCGATAGGGG
>WNGJ01009719.1_pt1 | contig 10245 bp, 8 predicted proteins | sample 5400611 | NCBI WGS metagenome assembly WNGJ01 (sample SAMN13153375, study PRJNA577476) | soil metagenome | isolation source: 40 cm soil or saprolite under Garry oak tree replicate 1 | place: USA:California | collected 2016-06-15
AGCAAGGTTTCGGCGTCGGGATCGAGCGGCATACGTTATCCTTGGAGCATGATCTTTTCCGAAAACCGGTACCCACTTTTCGGGATCATGCTCTTAGTTCGTCCAGTCGAGAATTGCCGCCGCAACCTCATCGGGTTTGTCGAGTTCGGCGAGATGCCCGGCGCCCGGAATAGTTACGAGCTTCGGCTTTTCCTTCATGGCCGCGGCGAAATGTGCGGCGTAGCTCTTCGGCATGATGCGGTCGACTTCGCCCCAGATGATGAGGGTCGGCGCCGTGATGAACGGCAGGCGCTTCTCGAGCCGCGTGTTGCCGAGCGGCCAGAACGCGCGCGCGGCGGCTTCGCTCGCGCGGGTCTGCTCGATCGCCCACTCGGGCGAGTTGGTCCCGGGCGGCGGCTCCTTGAGCGCGTTCCAGTTCGCCGCGTCGGCGCACATCAGCGCGGGCACCGCGTCGTTGCGCTGCGCCCACGGGTCGGTCGGCGGGTCCTTCTCGTCGAACAGGCCGAACGGCGCGATCAAGGCCAGGCGCCGCACGCTGCCGGGCCAGATCGCCGCCATCTCGGCCGCGAAAGCCGCGCCGACCGAACTGCCGGCGAGATCGGCGCCGTCGAGCCCCGCGTCGGCGAGGAGCCGGCGCACCGCGAGCACCCAGTCGAGATGATTGTCGAGCACGTTGTGGCCGAGCGCGCCGGGATAGCCGGGCAGCGACGGCACGATCACGGTGCGGCGCTCGGCGAGCCGGTCGAGGAACGGAATCCAGCGCGGCAGCCCGCCGAGCCCGGCGATAAATCCGAGCGTCGGACCGCTCCCCTTGCGCCAGACGCGGGACGGGAAGCCGTTGATCTCGACCGTCGTGGTCTGCGGTTCGCTCACGCGCCTAGCCCCGTTTCGTAGGGCGCAATAGCGAAGCGTATTGCGCCGCGTCGCAATCATCGGCGCATTGCGGCCTTCGGCCTAATGCGCCCTACGCCGTGTTGTGTCTGCTACTCCGCCGCGGTGGCGTGGGGGTGGAACGGCGCGAGCGAGGCGCGCGCGGCGGCCGGCATCGGTTGCGGCCACCAGCGGTCCTCCCATTCGGAGAACAGGTCGGTCAGCTGCGGCATGACGCGCTCGGCGAACAGCTGCGTGTTGTAGCGCGTCAGTTGCTTGCTCATGTTGCCGAACTGCAGCAGCAGCATCAGGTGGCCGACGTTGAGGTTGACGGCGACCTCGCGCAGCTGCTCCGCCACCTCGTCGGGCGAGCCGATGATCACGTAGCCGCGCTCGACGATGTCCTCCATCTCGCGCGCCAACATCTGGAACTTGTCCTGATAGCGCGGCGGCGCGGCGCCGGCGGCGCGCGCCACCTGGCTCTCGATGCCCGCGCGCTGGGTCGCCTCGCTGATGTAACCGGGCGGCTGCGCGAACTTGGCGCTCACGTGGAGGCAGCGTCCGTAGAAATATTCCGCCGCCTCGGCGTAGAGCTTCATCGCCTCGGCGCGGTTCTCGGCGACGCCGACGAACTGCAGGAAGCCGGCGCGGTAGGGATTCCGGTCCTTGCCGAGCCGTGCCATCTCCTTCCAGAAGCCTTCCATGGTGGCGCGGCCGGCCTTGTAGCCGAAGTAGGAGAGATACGAGTAGACGTAGTCCTTCGCCGCGCACCACTGCCACGTCTCGACCGAGCCGCCGCCGGGGATCCACACCGGCGGATGCGGGGTCTGGATCGGGCGCGGCCAGATGTTGACGTAGCGCTGCTGATTGAAGCGGCCGTTGAACGCGAAGGTGTCGCGCTCGGTCCACGCCCGCATGACGAGGTCGTGCGCCTCGTAGTAGCGCTCGCGCAGTATGCTCGGGTTCTGGCCGTAGGCGAAGCAGGTGTCCATCGGCGTGCCGACCGGGAAGCCGGCGATCAGCCGCCCGCCCGAGATGCAGTCGATCATGGCGAATTCTTCCGCCACGCGGGTGGGCGGATTGTAGAGCGCGAGCGAGTTGCCCATCACGCAGATCGCCGTGTCGGTGGTGCGGCGCGAAAGCGCCGAGGCGATCAGGTTGGGCGAGGGCATCAGGCCGTAGCCGTTCGAGTGGTGCTCGTTGACGCACACGCCGTCGAAGCCGCACTCGGCCGCGAACTCGAGCTCGTCCATGAAGTCGTTGTACATCAGGTGCGCGCGCTTCGGGTCGAACAGCGAGGAGTGGATGTCGACCCACACCGACGGGTGCTTGTCGCGGAAATCGTCGGGCAGCTCGGTGTACGGCATCAGGTGGAACCAGAGCAGCTTCACGGGCGTCCTCCTGTCTTATTCATGCGGCCGGCGATGCGTCGGGCTTTGGCCATTATCCGCCCGTTTGGCCCGGCCGAGAAGCCCTTCTCGTGTCATTGCGAGGCACGTAGTGCCGAAGCAATCCAGGGCCACGCGCACTGTGCGTGCGGCTCCTGGATTGCTTCGTCGGCCTTCGGCCGACTCGCAATGACGATATTCTACCTCACAAACGCCGCGTGCTCGTGCCCGTGGTGCCCGCCGCCCCAGCGATCGATGTGATAGGGCATTTTGGCAAGGCCCGGGCAGAAGGTGTTGACCAGCGGCTCGACCTTCTCGAAGAACGCGCGGTTGGGCGCGTTCGCCTCTTCCAGCCGCGCGCGGGCGGCCTCGACCTTGCGGGCGAGCGAGCCCATGTCGACGCCGACCGGCCGGCCGTTCTCGACCACCAACCGTCCGCCCACCAGCACGGAATCGACGCCGGTGCCGTCCTCGGTGTGCACCAGCTGATTGACCGCGTTGTTGAGCGGCAGCCAGTTCACGCTGGTGAGATCGACGAGCACGATGTCGGCCTTGTAGCCGGGCGCGAGGCGGCCGAGCTTGTCGCCGAAGCCGAGCGCCCTGGCGCTGCCTTCGGTCGCGGCGGCGAAGACTTCGCCGGTCGTGAGCCAGCGGTCGGTGTCGGGCCCTTGCGTCTTCGACACCATGGAGGCAAGCCGCATCGACTCGTACATGTTGAGATTATCCGAGCAGCTCGCCCCGTCGGTGCCGATGCCGACGTTGACCTTGCGTTCGAGCATGCCGCGCACGTCGGCGAGCCCGTTGCCGAGCCGCAGGTTGCTGCCCGGATTATGCGCGACCGAGGCGCCGTGGTCGCCGAGGCGGCGCATGTCGTCGTGGTCGAGCCACACGCCGTGCCCGACCGTGAAGTCGGGCCCGAGCAGCCCAAGGTCCTGGAGATGCGCCGTCGGCGTCTTGCCGTAGCGCTTGAGGGCGACCATCACCTGGGGCTTCGATTCCTGCACGTGCGTGTGCAGCCCGACGCCGTAGTCGCGCGCGAGCGCGGCGCACTCCTGCATGAACTTGTCGGAGCAGTGATGCGGGATGGTCGGCGCGACCGCCGGGCGCACCACGTCGCGATCGACGTTCCAGCCGTGCAGCGCCGCCCGCATGGCGTTGATCGTGGTCTCGCCCGGCGCGAGTTTGAGCCGCTCGGTTTCCTTTTGCAGCGTCGGCGGCAGCACGTCGAACAGTCCGGGGATCGCCTGATAGAAGCTGAACTCCGCCACCATCGGCGCGAGCACGGCGCGGATTCCGGCATCCGCATAGGCGCGCGCGCAGGCCGCAAGGCCCTCGACGCTCGGCACCGGAAACTCGACGCACAGGTCGTAGCAGGCAGTACAGCCCTTGAGCAGCATTTCCAGCGCGCCGACGTAGGTGCTCAAATATTTGTCTTCGAGATTGCGGCCGCCGGCGAGCCACGGCGCGGCCGCGAGCAGCAGTTCGAGCGTCCAGCGGTCGCCCATGCCTTTGCTCAGGTTGCCGTGGCCGTGGGTGTGCGCGTTGATCAGCCCCGGATGTAGCAGCTTGTCGCGCGCATCGATCGCGACGGCATCGGCCGGCGCGGCAAGGCCGGGCGGGCCGATTTCCGCGATGGTGTCCCCGACGATCAGCACGTCGGCGAGCGCGGCGCGGGGGCGAGTGGCGTCGACCAGCCGGCCGCCGCGGATGACGGTTGCGCGTTTGTCGTTCATGGGTTCACCCTCATACTGTTTGCTTGTCCAAGTCGACCGCCCAGGGAAAGAACACGCGCTCGACGATGACCACCATCTGAAACAACACGATGCCCATCAGCGAGAGCAGCACCAGCGCGCCCCATGCCAGCGGCACTTTGAAGAACGCGGTCGAGGTCTGGATCAGATAACCGAGGCCGCGGTCGGCGTTGACGAACTCGCCTACCACCGCGCCCACCACCGACAGCGTGATCGCGGCCTTGAGCCCGCTGAACACGAATGGCACCGCGTAGGGCAGGCGGATGCGCCACAGCTCGCGCCAGCGACTCGCCTTGCAGGCGCGCCCCAACTCGATCAGCTCGGGCGGCACCGCGGTGATGCCGGCCGCGATCGCGAGCACCAGGGGAAAGAATGCCACCAGGAAAGTGACGACCACGCGCGGCAGTTCGTTGCTGCCGAGCATGACGACGAGGATCGGCGCGAGCGCCACCTTGGGGATCGCCTGGGTGAGCACGAGGAGCGGATAGACGGCGTTGGCGATCAGCGGCGACGACGTGATCAGCACCGCGAGCGGCAGGCTGACGACGACCGAGACTGCGAATCCGAGCAGCACGGTCTCGCCGGTCGCGAGCGTGTGCATGACCACGGGGCCGAACAACTCCATCGTATCGGTGAAAATCGCCGACGGCGGCGGCAACAGGTAGGCACGCACGTGAAAGACACGGCAGACCAGCTCCCACAGGGCGACGAAAATCACGAGCGCGACGACCGGCTGCGCGACATCGGCCGCCCAGCCGGGGAGAAGTCGCGGTCTAGTGGGCGCGCTCATGGCGGCTCCCGAAGATGAGTTCGCGGATATGGTGCGTCGCCTGCTGGAAGGCCGGCCGCGCCTCCATGTCGAAGTCGCGCGGGCGCGGCAGGTTCACCTCGACGATCTCGGCGACGCGGCCGGGCCGCGCCGACATCACGACCACGCGGTCGGCGAGTAGCACCGCTTCCGGGATCGAATGGGTGACAAACAGGATCGTCTTCGGCCGCTCGCGCCAGATGCGCATCACCTCGATGGTCAGTTCCTCGCGGGTGAGCGCGTCGAGCGCGCCGAACGGCTCGTCCATCAAGAGAATGTCGGGATCGTGCACCAGCGCGCGGCAGATGCCGGCGCGCTGCTGCATGCCGCCGGAGAGTTCGCGCGGATATTTGCGCTCGAAACCGGCAAGCCCGACGAGGGCGAGGAGATCGAGCGCGCGGGCGCGGCCGCGGGCGTCGAGCCGGCCCATCATGTCGAGGGGAAACAGCACGTTGTCGAGCACGCTCGCCCACGGCAGCAGGGTCGGCGCCTGGAACACGATGCCGGTGTCGGCGCGCGGCTCGGTCACGGCGGTGCCGGCGATCGACACCGCGCCGGCGCTCGGCGCCACCAGGCCGGCGACGAGGCGCAGCAAGGTGGATTTGCCGCAGCCGGACGGCCCGACCAGACAAACGAACTCGTTGCGGAGCGCCTCGAGCGACACGTCCGCGAGCGCCTCGACCTCCTCGCCCGCACGCGTGAGGAAGGTCTTGCCGACACGCTCGAGCAGGATCACGGAAACCTCTCCCCGCTGACGGGGAGAGGTCGACCGCGCGTCAGCGCGGTCGGGTGAGGGGGCCCTTCAGCGCGCTCGGCGTGTGGAGAATCCCTCTCACCCCGACCCTCTCCCCGCAAGCGGGGAGAGGGGGCGCGTGCGGCGCGTTCGTTCCGCAGCCCAGCAATCGGAATGATCATCACTCGGCCGGGACGAGCGAGGTGTCGAACGCCTGTTTGGGGTCCCACTTGGGATCGAGGTCCTGGGACTCGGCGACCGCCTGCCAAGTGAAGGCGAGCCGCTCGGGCGACTCCTTGCCCCAGCCGTACTTCTGCTCGTGGTCGGTATAGACGAAAGTCATCACCGCCTGGACGCTGTGGACGCAGTCGTCGAGCGCGACCTCGGGATTTTTCTGGATATGCGCCTTGCAGGCCTCCTCCGGGTTGTCGCGCGCCCAGTCGAACGATCGCTTGACCGCCTTGAGGAAACGCCGCGTGAGATCGGGCCGCTGCTTGATCGTCTCATCGGTCGCGATCAGCGAAGCGGCGAAAATCTTGAAGCCCACCTCGACGAACGGCAGCGCGATGATCTCCTCGCCCGCCGCCTTGGCGGCCTTGTTGATGTAATAATGGTGGATCGAATAGAACGGCGCGGCGTCGACGTTCTTGGAGATCAGCTGCCCGGCCATGGCGGCCGCGTCCATGTTCACCCAAATGATCTTGTTCGGGTCGGTGCCGGATTTCTCCGCCACCTTGGGGAAATAGAACTTGTGGCTGTTGCCGGGCGTGATGCTGATCTTCTTGCCTTCGAGCCCCTTGAAGTTCGTGATGCCGGAACTCTTGAGCACGAACAGCGAGTGCGGCGATTGGGTATAGAGCACCGCGATGGTCTTGACCGGCACGTTCTGGCGCGCCCGTGCGGTGGTCACCGCCGCGACATCGGCGACGCCGAAATCGAACGCGCCGCCCGCGAGCTTCGTCACCGTGTCGCCCGAGCCGTAGCCGCGCGTGATGGTGATGTCGATGCCCTCCTCGGCAAAGATGCCCTTCTGCCAGCCGCCGTAGTACATCGCGTGTTCGCCCGACGGCAGCCAATCGGTCTGGAACCGCACCTTGTCGGCGGCGCCGGCCGGCACGGGGACGACGAGCGGCGCAGCCGCGAGGAGGGCGACGAGCGCCAATGCACGTGCTGGATGTTGCATGAGGGAACTCCTGCGCCCGGCGAGTGTCCCGATTCCGAAGTTCGCCTATCCTTGCAGCACGCTCCGATGCGAACTTCGGAATCGAAGGACACTCGCAAACTTATGATTCTAGTGCCGCTTTGAACCCGAAGTTCGCAACCGTACTTGCCGCAATGTTGTGCGAACTTCGGGTTCGCGGCACTAGGTTCAGGGAACCCATTATACCAGACGGGTCCGGCGGTTCGACTAGTGCCGCACACTAGCCGGACGACTTGCGCACAAGCGGCCAGGGCGCGGTCGCGCGTCCGCCGTTGGGGCCAGCGAGTTATTCGGACAGAAGATCAACGGCGCGCCTGCGCGCCGCGCTCAACGGCGGGGCAGCTCAAACTCCACGCCCACCTCGCCCTCGCGCCGCCACTTGACCCGGCACGCGAGGGGCGACCGGTCGTCATCGAAAACCAGGTTGAAGGTCTGCGGCAGCGAGGCCGGCAAAGTCCCTTCCAGGCGCGCGCCGGTGCTGGAAAAGTTCCGCACCACGCAATTGATGCGCCGCATGCCGGCCCATGAGATCGCGGCAGGCTGAGAAGAGATCGCGCGCGACCGTTTCCTGCGTTCGTTCATGGCCCGCTCCTGTCCGGAATTGCGGAAAGATTAATGGCGGCCTGGTTTCCAGATGCTTAATCGCGCCGACGTCGCTGTCGGCGGTTGGCTGCTACCGTGCCGGCGCAGCTTTGGGTTGCTGCAAATACAAAATTACATCCGCCTTTGGCGCCCGTGGATGCACAGGAAACTGATTACACGCGGTCGCTGTGAGCCGCGCAACGGTTCTGCGGCGGCTTCGCCTTCATGACAGTCGGCGAAGCCGGCGACCGCAATCACTCCGCAATCGCCACAAGTTTTTTTTAAAAGCCCGTGATTTATTGTCAGGTTGCCGACGTTCGCCGAGGGACGCAGAATGCCGATGCCGGCCGAGATGGACGACGTGATCGAAGTTTCGGCCTACGAACGCCGCGACGACGTTCGGGTCATTGTCAATCTCGCCGGCCGCTACATGCTGGCGAGCAAGCGCAACCTGAAAGGCGAGCGCTGCGAGTTCGCCTGCCGCATCGTGAACATCTCGCTCGCCGCCATGGCGTTGTCGGCGCCGGTGCCCGGTCCGGTCGGCGAGCGCGTGATCGTCTACAGCGAACAGTTCGGCCGCCTGCACGGGGCGATCACCCGGCTCATGACCAGCGGCTTCGTGATGTCGATCGCCGCCAACGCGCAGACCTGCGAGAGGTTGGCCTCGAAGCTCGACTGGCTCGACAAGCAGAAGGAGTCTCCCGAACTGCCGGACAGCCGGCGCCACGCCCGGGTGGTGCCGAAGAACCCGATGGCGACAATCCTGCTGGCGGACGGGTCGACCATTTCGTGCCTGGTGATCGACTTTTCCGATTCCGGCGTCGCCGTATCGGCCGACCTCTACCCGGAACTCGGGACCCCGCTCGCGGTCGGCAAAATGGTCGGGCGCGTGGTGCGCCGTTTCGCCGAAGGATTTGCCGTCGAGTTCACGGAAAAGACTCCCCTCGCCGAGGTCGAGCGGCGGCTGGCGCGCGGCAACCCGTCCGCGCTGCGTTCCGCGAAGCGATTGCCCGCCTAGTGTCCCGATTCCGAAGTTCGCCTGAGCTTGCAGCACGTTCCGTTGCGAACTTCGGAATCGAAAGACGCTAGCAACTCTATGATTCTAGTGCCGCTTTGAACCCGAAGTTCGCAACGGACTCGCGGTAACTATGGTGCGAACTTCGGGTTCGCTGCACCGCGAAAATTTCTTCCGGCCCGGTGGCCGGCTGCCTCTGCGCCGACCGCAAAACAGCCTTTATATAGAGGTCTGATTTACCGGATGGGCTCATGATCCGGTGCTAGTGCCGCGAACCCGAAGTTCGCACCACAACTGCCGCGAGTCCGGTTGCGAACTTCGGGTTCAAAGCGGCACTAGAATCATAGGGTTGCTAGTGTCCTTCGATTCCGAAGTTCGCTCCCGAGCGAGCTGCAAACTCTGGCGAACTTCGGAATCGGGACACTAGCGCGGGACGACGTCAGGCCGATGAACGCCATTCTGGTCAAAATCTTTGCCACCGCGCTGGCGCTCAGCCAGGTGACCACCCGGCCCGACGCGGTGAAGACCCACTTCGACCCGATTGGCGATCGCGAGGAGGTCGTGCGCATCCTCCGCGACGGCTGTGCGCATATGCGCAAGGCGTTCGACATCGAGGACATCAACCTCGACGACCTGATCTCGACCGCCATGGCCGATCCGGAAGCCGCCTCCGGCATCAAGTCGTTCCACGGCCTCGAGTTCACCAGCCTGCAGGCGGCCTATCGCCAGTTCTGCGGCAACGAACCGGTGGACAACGCCACCTTCGACATCGGCGAGGTGGTCGGCTTCTACAACAAGGCGGTCGCCGACCTTCCCGACCACAGCAAACTCAAGAACCTCAATTTTGCCGGCCTGACCACGGTTCTCGACGGCAAGGGGCGACCCTTCGCCGAGATGCACGAGGCCGAGCGGCGGCGCATCCGCGTTCCCCTCGACGCCATTCCCGAGCACGTGCGGCGCGCCTTCGTCTCCGCCGAGGACAAGCGGTTCTTCCAGCATCACGGCGTCGACGAGCGCGGCCTCATCCGCGCCTTCGTCGGCAACCTCGCAAACCCGCGGCGCCCGCAGGGCGGCTCGACCATCACCCAGCAGGTCGCCAAGAACCTGCTGGTCGGTGACGACGTGACCTACGAGCGCAAGATCCGCGAGGTGCTGGTTGCCTCGCGCATCGAGCAGACGTTGAGCAAAGCGGAGATCCTCGAGCTTTATCTCAACGCGATCTATCTCGGCCGCGGCACCTGGGGCGTCGAGCTTGCCGCGCGCACCTACTTCGGCAAGTCCACCAAGGACCTCACGCTCGCCGAAGGCGCGCTGCTGGCCGGCCTGACCAAAGGGCCGAACTATTTCGGCCCCGACCGCCACGCCGATCGCGCGCGCGAGCGCCTCGCCTATGTGCTCAACCGCATGCGCGAGGACGGCGCCATCACGGCCGACGAGATGAAACAGGCGGCCGGCGAACTGCCGACGCTCGTCGCCTACCAGCGGCCGCAACGCAACGAGGGCTTCTATTTCGTCGATCATCTCGCCCACGAAGCGAAGGCGCTCGCCGGAATCGACAGTCTCACCGCCGGCTCCTACACGGTGCGCTCGACCGTGATCCCGGAACTGCAACGCAACGCCGAGGCGGCGCTGCAGGAAGGGCTCGCGCGCTACGAGATGACCATGGGCCGCGCGCGTTTCGCGGGCGCCGAGGCGAACCTCGCGGAGGCCGTCAAACGCATCGAGGCGGAGAACGCGAAGGCCGCCGCGGACCCCGCGAAGCCGCAAAAGTCCCCCTGGCAACAGGCGCTCGAATCCGCGCGCCTGCCGCTCTACGACGTGCACTGGCCGGCCGCGGTCGTGCTCGACAAGGGGCGCGGCAAGAGCGCAGGCGTCATACGGGTCGGGCTCGCCGACG
>WNGJ01009720.1_pt1 | contig 10245 bp, 7 predicted proteins | sample 5400611 | NCBI WGS metagenome assembly WNGJ01 (sample SAMN13153375, study PRJNA577476) | soil metagenome | isolation source: 40 cm soil or saprolite under Garry oak tree replicate 1 | place: USA:California | collected 2016-06-15
CCTGACGCTGACCTCGGATATGTTCTCCGATCTCGTGCCGGGCACCGGTAGCGTTTCATTGTCGGCGGGCCTTTCCACGGCGCTCGATGCCGCGACCATCCTGAAAGCGCTCGACCGCTATCCGCACGGATGTTCCGAGCAAATCACCAGCCGCGCGATGCCGCTGCTGTACGTCAATGACCTCGCCGCGGGGGCTCATCTCGCCATGGACACCGAGGTCGATCAGCGCATCAAGGACGCGATCGACCGTCTCCTGGCGCGGCAGGGCTCGAACGGTTCGTTCGGCCTGTGGTCGGCGGGCGGCGACGACGCCTGGCTCGATGCTTACGTGACGGACTTCCTGACCCGCGCCCGCGAAAAGGGATTTGCGGTGCCGGACATCCTGTTCAAAAGCGCGCTCGAGCGCATCCGCAATTCGGTGGTGAACGCGAACGAGCCGGAAAAGGACGGCGGACGCAATCTCGCCTACGGCCTTTACGTGCTGGCGCGCAATGGCGCAGCTCCGATCGGTGACCTGCGCTATCTCGCCGACACCAAACTGGACAATCTGGCCACGCCAATCGCGAAATCGCAACTGGCGGCGGCGCTGGCGCTGGTCGGCGATCGCAACCGGGCAGAGCGGGTCTATGCCGCAGCGCTCGACAGCCTCACGCCAAAACCCGCGCTGGAATTCGGCCGCACCGACTATGGCTCGGCGCTGCGCGATGCCGCAGCATTGGTCTCGTTGGCCGGCGAAGGCAACGCGCCGCGCGCGACGCTGACGCAGGCGGTGATGCGGGTTGAAGCCGCGCGCGGGCTTTCGCCCTACACCTCGACCCAGGAGAACGCCTGGATGGTGCTGGCCGCGCGCGCGCTTGCCAAGGAGACGCTGACGCTCGATCTCGACGGCACCCCGGTCAAGACCGCGCTCTATCGCAGCTACAAGGCGACCGAGATGGCGAGCAAGCCGATCAAGATCACCAATACTGGCGATGCTCCGGTGCAGGCGGTGGTCTCGGTTTCGGGCTCGCCGGTCACGCCGGAGCCTGCGGCATCGAACGGTTTCAAGATCGAACGCAATTACTTCACGCTCGACGGCAAGCCGGCCGACATCTCCAGGGCCAGGCAGAACGATCGCTTCGCGGTGGTGCTCAAGGTCACCGAGGCCAAACCTGAATTCGGTCACATCATGGTGTCGGATTATCTGCCGGCAGGTCTCGAGATCGATAATCCGCATCTGGTCTCATCCGGCGATACCGGCACGCTCGACTGGATCGAGGATGGCGAGGAGCCTGAGAACACCGAGTTCCGCGATGACCGCTTCACCGCGGCGATCGATCGCGCCGCCGATAGCAAGGCGGTGTTCACGGTCGCCTATGTCGTGCGCGCGGTATCGCCTGGCAAATACGTGCTGCCGCAGGCCTATGTCGAGGACATGTACAATCCCTCGCGCTATGGCCGCACCGGCACCGGCACGGTCGAGGTGCGTGCCGCGAAATGAGCGAAGCGATGGCGATAGCGCCGGTTGAGCATCGCGCTCGCCGCTGGCGGCGGGGCAAGCAAGCGGCGACTGTCGCAGTCGCCGCGGGCTTGATCCTGATCGGCGCCTTCACAGCCTGGATCGCCTCGCTCGGGCCATTGCCGCTTGCGCAGGCGAGGGAAGTCTCCACCAGCATTGTCGATCGCAATGGCAAGCTGCTCCGCGCGTACGCGATGGCCGACGGCCGCTGGCGGCTGCCGGTCGATGCCAGAACCGGCGTCGATCCCGGTTATCTCAAGCTGCTGCTGGCGTATGAAGACCGGCGTTTCTATTCCCACGCCGGCGTCGATCCCTTGGCATTAGGACGCGCCGCGTTTCAACTTGTCACACGTGGTCAAATCGTGTCGGGCGGCTCCACCATCACAATGCAACTGGCACGGCTGATGGAGCCGCGGCGGGAGCGCTCGGTCTATGCCAAGCTGCGCCAGATGGTTCGCGCGCTGCAAATCGAGCGGCAACTCGACAAGAACCAGATTCTCGATCTGTATCTGGCGCTGGCGCCGTTCGGCGGTAACCTCGAGGGCGTTCGCGCCGCTTCGATTGCCTATTTCGGCAAGGAGCCGAAGCGGTTGTCGCTGGCGGAATCGGCGCTGCTGGTGGCGCTGCCGCAGTCGCCGGAAAATCGCCGCCTCGATCGACACCCCAATGTCGCACATGCCGCGCGCGATCGCGTTCTCGATCGCATGGTTGAGGATGGACAGGTGACGGCTGAGGATGCGGCACAGGCGAAATCAGTAACGGTGTCACGGCTGCGCAAGCCGATGCCCATTCTGGCGCCGCATTCGGCCGATCAGGCGATGGCCGTCGTGAAAGATGCTGACGTCATCACGCTGACACTGGATTCCAGTCTGCAGAAGGTTCTCGAGGCGCTGGCGCGCGACCGCGCGGCCGCGTTGGGTCCGAGTATTTCCATTGCCATCATCGCGGTGGACAATGAAAGCGGCGACGTGCTGGCGCGGATCGGTTCGCCCGATTATTTCGATGAGCGGCGCGCGGGGCAGGTCGATATGACCCGCGCGGTACGCTCGCCGGGTTCGACGCTGAAGCCGTTTATCTACGGCCTCGCATTCGAGGATGGCTTCGTTCATCCGGAAAGCCTGATCGACGACCGGCCGATCCGCTTCGGCTCTTACGCGCCGGAAAATTTCGACATGACCTTTCAGGGAACGGTGCCTGTGCGCAAGGCGCTGCAACTATCGCTGAACGTACCGGCGATCGCCTTGCTGGACCGGGTCGGCGCCAGCCGCCTGTCGTCGCGAATAAAGCAGGCGGGCGCCAGTCTGGTGCTGCCGAAAGACGAAGCGCCGGGCCTTGCGATGGGTCTCGGCGGCGTCGGCGTCACGCTGCAGGATCTGGCGCAACTCTATTCAGGATTGGCACGGCTCGGCAGCACGCGGCCGCTGCGCGAGATCATGAAAGCAGAGGACGATCAGCGCGATCCATTGCGGCTGATGGATCAGGTCGCGGCCTGGCAGGTCGGCAACGTGCTGATCGGTACGCCGCCACCGGAAAACGGCGTGCACAACCGGATCGCGTTCAAGACCGGCACCAGTTACGGCTATCGCGACGCCTGGTCGGTTGGCTTCGACGGCCGCATCACGATCGGGGTCTGGGTGGGGCGTCCCGACGGCGCGCCGGTTCCAGGTCTTGTCGGCCGAACCGCCGCCGCGCCCATTCTGTTCGACGCCTTCGCTCGAACCGGAAAACTCCCGTTGGCCTTGCCGAAGCCGCCCAAGGGGGCGCTGCTGGCGAGCAACGCGAAACTTCCGCTGCCGTTGCGCCGGTTCCGGCCGGTGGGGGAACTGGTCCGGACTGGCGGCGAGCAGGCGCCGCACATCCAGTTTCCATTGAATGGCTCGCGAATCGATGTCGATCGCTCGGGCGGAGCGGAACTCGCCGCGATGCCGGTAAAAATCGCCGGCGGCGTGCTTCCGCTGACAATGCTCGTTAACGGTGTGGCGGTGGGAGAAATCGACAGCCGGCGGCAGCGTCTGGTCGATCCGCCCGGCCCGGGCTTTGCCCGATTGACCGTGATCGACGCCATGGGCGCCGCGGACACAGTTGTCATCAGAATTCAATAGAGTTTTGCTAACCGGTTGTCCGGATAGCGGTTTCGGCGTATGCGGAGCCGATGTCCGAGACCTATGCCCGCCCCAGATTTGGAGAGCCACGCCAGCCTAAGAACCGGGTGAATCCCGGCAGCAGGCTCGCGGGCGTGATCGATTTTGTGACGGTCAGTCATGTCCGCGCGATCGCGTTTCTCGCCCTGTGCGGGCTGCTGCTGTTTCTGCCGGGATTTTTCAACATTCCGCCGATCGACCGCGACGAGGCGCGGTTCGCGCAGGCGACCAAGCAAATGGTCGAGAGCGGGGATTTCGTCGACATCCGTTTCCAGGACGATGTGCGCTACAAGAAGCCGGTTGGCGTTTACTGGCTGCAGGCAGCCGTGGTCGAAACCGCCTTGGCGCTGGGCTTGCCGCGGGCTCAGGTGCGCGTTTGGCTCTACCGCGTTCCGTCCCTGATCGGTGCGATCGGCGCGGTGCTGCTGACCTACTGGACCGCGCTCGCATTCGTGACGCGGCGCGGGGCCATACTGGCCGCCCTTGTCCTGTGCAGTTCGGTGCTGCTCGGCGCCGAAGCGCGGCTTGCCAAAACCGATGCGATGCTGCTGCTGTCCGTCGTCGCCGCGATGGGGGCGATGGCGCGGGTGTATTTGTCGTGGCAACGGGGCGAGGATCCCGCGCACCCGCCATGGTCATGGCCCGCGATTTTCTGGACCGCGCTGGCGGGCGGCATCCTGCTCAAGGGACCGCTGATCCTGATGTTCGTGGGGCTGACGATCGTCACGCTGGCGATCCTCGACCGGTCTGCAGCATGGCTGTGGCGTCTGCGCCCGGTATGGGGCCTGATGTGGGTCCTGGTTCTGGTGCTGCCTTGGTTCGTCGCGATCTTCTGGCGCGCCGGCGATGCATTTTTCGCAGATTCGATCGGCGGCGACATGTTGAGCAAGCTGTCCGCGCAGGAATCGCACGGCGCACCGCCAGGAGTCTATCTGCTGCTGTTCTGGGTGACGTTCTGGCCGGGAGCGGCGCTCGCCGGGATGGCAGCGCCCGCGGTGTGGCGGGCGAGGCAGGAGCCCGGCGCGCAATACCTGCTGGCGTGGCTGGTTCCGTCCTGGATCGTGTTCGAACTGGTGCTGACCAAACTGCCGCATTACGTGCTGCCGCTTTATCCGGCGATCGCCATCCTGACGGCTGGCGCGTTGGAGCGCCGTGTGCTGTCGCGATCATGGTTGATGCGCGGCGCAGCCTGGTGGTTTGTCATTCCTGCCGCGGCTTCCGTCATTGCCGTTATCGGCGCGATCACGCTGACGCGTCAGCCGGTGTTTCTGGCGTGGCCGTTCGTGGCCGCGGCGCTTATCTTCGGGCTGTTCGCGTGGTGGCTTTACGACGACAACCGCGCCGAACGCTCGCTGCTGAACGCCGTGGTGTCGGCGATGTTTTTGGCCGTGGCGATCTATGGCGTCGTGGTGCCGGCGCTGACGCCGCTATTTCCCAGCGCCGAGGTCGCGCGCGCGCTGCGCAATGTCGTCTGCGTCGGACCGAAAGCCGCCGCGGCGGGTTTCCACGAACCTAGCCTGGTCTTCATGACCGGCACCTCGACGGTGCTGACGGACGGATCGGGCGCTGCGGATTTCCTGGGCCAGGGCAGTTGCAGGTTCGCGCTGGTGGAAGCGCGCTCGGAACGCGGTTTCGCGCAGCGCGCCGAAGCCATCGGGCTGCGCTATGACGTCGCCACCCGCATCGACGGCTATAATATTTCGCAAGGCAGGGCGATTTCGATCGCCATCTTCCGCTCCGAGGGCACCGAGTAGATGTCAGCTCAGGCCGGCATCGGCGCACAGTCGAATTATTTTTCGCAAGTCTTCATCCTGGCGAGGACGTCGGCGACACAACTGGTGCGCCGGCCATCGCATTCGCGGCGCGCCGAGGCGGCACGGCGATCGGCGCGTCACGTGTTGCTGCTCGCCGCCATTCTCGGCGCCGCCATCATCGCGCTGATGTATGCGCTCGACGTCACCGAAATTGGCCTGATGCCCCCGCGCGGCACCGCCAACCTCTGGCCTGTTCGCATCCTGACCGATTTTGGAAAATCGACCTATGTGCTGTGGTTACTGGCGGGGATACTGGTCGGCCTTGCGCTGATGACCCCGCGATGGCGGGGAAGCTCACGGTCGCCGTTGCTCAGCCTGGGGACGCATCTGCAGTTTGTGTTTTTCGCGGTGCTGGTGCCGGTCCTCGCCGGTGAGGTCATCAAATGGATTGTCGGGCGCGGCCGGCCGTTCGTCGGAGGCGAAGCCAACGCCTTCAACTTCGCTCACTTCGCCGGAACCGAAGCCTATGCCAGCTTCCCATCGGGCCACGCCATTACCAGCTTTGCATTGGCTTTTGCGGTTTCCGCGGTTTGGCCGCAGGCGCGGCCCGCGATGATTGTGTATGCCATTCTGATCGCCATCAGCCGCCTCGTGCTGTTGGCCCATCATCCGAGCGACGTGGTCGCAGGCGCGCTGATCGGTGTGGTCGGTGCGATGTTGGTGCGATACTGGTTCGCCGCGCGCCGCCTGGGGTTCGCGATTCGTCGCGATGGCGCAATTGTGCCGCTCGCGGGACCCTCATTGGGGCACCTTAAAAGGGTTGCCCGCGAGCCGTCAGGCCCATAAGAAGCGAACGCCTGATACGTGCCGCCGGCTGCGGGCCACCTCGAACAATGAGTGTTGATTTGCCATCTTCTGACGCCGCCGCCGTCGATGTTTCCATCGTTGTGCCCGTGCGCAACGAAGCCGAAAATGTGAGCCCGCTGATCGCCGAGATCGCCGCCGCGCTCGATGGTCGACGGAAGTACGAAATCATCTACGTCAATGACGGCTCAACCGACTCGACCGCCGATCGGCTTGCAGCCAGCATGAGACAGCGAGGAAATCTGCGGCAGATCCGTCACGCCACTTCATCAGGTCAGTCGGCGGCGGTGCGCAGCGGGGTCCGCGCCGCGCGCGGCGCCATCGTGGCGACGCTCGACGGCGACGGCCAAAACAATCCGGCGTTCCTGCCGGATTTGATTTTGGCGATCGAGAATGGCGGCGAACGCGTCGGTCTCGTCGCCGGCCAGCGTGTCGGACGCAAGGATACCGGCTTCAAGAAAATCCAGTCACGCGTCGCCAATGGCGTGCGCAACGCGATCTTGCACGATGGCACCCGCGACACCGGCTGCGGTCTGAAGGCGTTTCGGCGCGAGGTGTTCCTGATGATGCCTTATTTCGACGGGCTGCATCGCTTTTTGCCGGCGCTGATGCGCCGCGAAGGATATGAGATCGCCTATGTCGATGTGATCGACCGCCCGCGTCATTCGGGCGTGTCAAATTACGGTTTCTTCGATCGGCTATGGATTGGGATCATGGATCTTGCCGGGGTGTGGTGGCTGATCCGCCGCAAGAAGCCGACGCCGGTCGCGACCGAGGTAATCTCCAATGACTGACCTGTTCAATACGTTCGCTACCTACCTGCACGATGTCTTTGTCATCAAGTTCGACGGCTGGGTCATTCTGGGGTTCGTGGCGCAGGGATTCTTCACCATGCGCTTCGTGGTGCAATGGATTGCCTCGGAACGCGCGCGCAAGAGCGTGATTCCGGTGGCGTTCTGGTTCTTCTCGATTGGCGGCGGCGTGTTGCTGCTGGTCTACGCGCTGTATCGCAGAGACCCGGTATTCATCGCAGGCCAGGCCCTCGGGCTCCTGGTCTACATCCGTAATCTGTACTTCATCATCGTCAACGGTCGGCAGTCATCCGCCAGCGATTGAGATTCGTCAGCGCGTCACGGATTTGCGGCCGGTGCGGGCAGCGCGGCCAGATCGTTTTCAGCGTTGTTGTGGGCGGGCAGTTCGCCCGCGGCGTCGAGCACGGGATAGGCCACCGAACAGATATGCGAGTGAATTCGCCGCAAGTCGCGCAGCACGTCGAGATGAAGCGAGGTGGTCTCGATGCTCTCAGGCCGGCCTTCGCGCAGCCGGTCGAGATGCCGCTCGGTGGCGGCCAGCTCGGTATTGCGCAGAAGCGCCTTCTCCGCGAGAAGCTTGCGGGCTTCATTGACGTCGCCCGACATGAAGACGCCGAACGCGATCCGCAGCGAGTCCATGGTTCGCTTGTGGAATGCCGATAATTCGTCGGCGCCTTCCGGCGAAAACTGGAACCGGCGCTTGATCTTCTTGGTGGCGAGTTCGCTCAAATTCTTGTCGATGATATCGCCCATATGCTCAAGATTGATGGCAAAGGAGATGATCTCCATCGCCCGCTGTCCCTCGCGCTCGTCGAGGCTGCCGCGCGTCAGTTTGGTCACATAGAGCTTGATCGCCTCGTCGAGGTTGTCGACGCTGTTGTCCATTCGGGACACCTCATCCACCAGCGCGCGATCGTTGGTCATCATCGCGGCCATCACCTTGCGCAGCATGACCTCGACGTGATCGCCCATGTGCAGGGTTTCGCGCGCGGCGTCTGCCAGCGCGAGCGAAGGCGTTTCAAGCGCGCTCTCGTCGAGATAGCGTGGCCGCGACGGGTCGGTTTGCTGGACCCGGTTTGGCAGAAGCTTCTTCAACAGCCGGGCCATACCGTCGAGCAGGCCGATGAAAATGATCGCCGTCGCGACGTTGAACGCGATATGAAATTCGGCGGTCATCTTGGCGAGGTCGGGCTGCCATGCCTGCAAAAGCTCGGCAGTCGGACGCAGGAATGGCGCGACCAGCAGCACGCCGATCAGCCGATTGATGAGATTTCCGAGCGGGAGACGATAGCTTGCGGGGTTGTCGCGGCGCGCGCCTTCGAAGACCGGATTGATGGCGCTGCCGAGATTGGCGCCGAGCACAAGCGCCAGCGATGCATAGGGCGAAATGAACTGCGCGTAGGCAAGCGACATGACCAGCAGAACGCTGGCCACGCTTGAATGCACCGCCCAGGTGACGGCAGCGCCGATGATAATGCAGAGCACGGGATCGCCGGTGATGGCGCTCATGAAGACCCGCATGCCGGGCGCATTCTCCGCAGGCGCCAGCGTATCGAGCAGAATATGCAGCGCCAGCAGCATCAGGCCGAGGCCGATCGCGACGCGGCCGACGTCCTTGATGCGCGAACGGGCGCCGCTGCGGAAGGCGACCAGCCCGATGATGAACAGAACGGGAGCGACGGCGGCGATGTTGAACGACAGGATTTGAACGATCAGCGTGGTTCCGACATTGGCGCCGAGCATGATCGCCAGCGCCGGGACCAGGCTGACCAGGCCCTCGGCGGTGAAGGAACTCGTGATCAGGGCGGTCGCGGTGCTGCTTTGTAACAGGGCTGTCAGCCCGATACCCGCCGCAAAGGCGGTGAAGCGGTTTTTCAGAGCTCCCGCCAAAAGCTGACGCAGATCGGGGCCGAAAGCGCGCAGAATTCCGCTGTGAACCATGTGCAGGCCCCACAGCAGCAATGCCACGCCACCCATCAGGTCGAGAAGAACGACGCTTCCCATGATCCATCGCTTCCGGTTTTGAGTCGAAAGCTCAGGCTATCGGCAAATGACAGGGGATCAATCATTTTATTCGCGGCAACGCGCGGAAATGCGATGGCAGATCGTTGCGCGCGGCGTCGCGACGGGCGCGGCAGGCACCGAGGTGCAGCGGCGGCTGCCGAATTCTTACGCAGGTACTAATAACCACTCACGGTATTCGAGACATTCCTGAAGAACTCGGTAAAAAGAATTCAAACAGAACACATACATTGCGAACGGTCCCGATAGCCAGATTCCAACGTTTCACCTGTAAACTGCTGAAATGCCGGATGAGGCATTATCGAGCAGGACGAAGGATCGACATGTTGGCGAATCGACGCAAAACCGAACGTCGTCTATGCAGGAGGGTCGCGAAGATCCAATTCGGGAACAGCTCGTTGCCGCGTGACTGCACCATCACGGACGTATCGGACGGCGGCGTGAAGCTGATCGCCGAATATCTCGACATTCCCACTGAATTCACCATCATATTATCAACAGGCAATCCGCGCCAATGTCGGCTGGCGTGGCGGATCGGTTGCGAATTGGGCGCTGAATTCATTGATTAGTACCTGGAATCACAAATCGGTATTGCAGCCCATCCTTCGAGACGGCCACTTCGTGGCCTCCTCAGGATGAGGTGTAACTTGTTGAAACACAACAACCTCATGCTGAGGAGCGAGCGACGCGAGCGTCTCGAAGCATGGGCAGCAAGCGACTCACCGATCTCTTATAGTCAGTACTAGATCGAGAAGCCCTTTCAAGAGTCGGCCGCGATCCGTTGCGACTGGCGACGTCGCGGCGCTCCACGCGAGGACTTATTTGGCTCGCAACTTCCTGATGATGGGCGAGAAGAACGAACCGCGCGGCTTTTTGGTCTCGCCGCGGCCCGTCAGCCGTTGCGCGATCTGCAGAAACATCTTGGCGGTGCGATGATTGGCGGAGATTTCCGCGATCATCTGGCCGTTGTTGGCAGCCATGCCGAACAATCGTGAATCGAATGGAATAGCCGCAATCGGCGGGCTCTCGATGGTCTTGACGAACCCGCGCGCGTTGATTTCCGGCCGTCTCGGCATGCCGACCTGATTAAGGCAGTACAGCGGCGGCCGGTCGTTGGGCCGCGACGCTTTCAGCATGTTCAACATGTTCTTGGT
>WNGJ01031006.1_pt1 | contig 10245 bp, 9 predicted proteins | sample 5400611 | NCBI WGS metagenome assembly WNGJ01 (sample SAMN13153375, study PRJNA577476) | soil metagenome | isolation source: 40 cm soil or saprolite under Garry oak tree replicate 1 | place: USA:California | collected 2016-06-15
CCGAGAGATTGGTGGCCACCGGGCAGTACGGGTGCTCGGCGGGACTGAGCGGGCAGTGGCCGCACTGGTGGTTCTCGAGGCGGGCCAAGGCCGGTGGGGCTTCCTGGCTACTCGGTAGGTAGGAGAGGCTGGCCTGGTCGAGGGCGATGGTATACGACTTGGCGCCCCCGTTGGGGAACGTGAAGTCGTAGACGATCTGAATGGTGCTGCTCTGGCTCACCGGTACCCCCTCTGAGCCCTCGGGTGGACCGACCACTCTCCTCGGGGAGCGTAGCGAGCCCGGGGCGGCGCGTCAATGTATCCGTCACGTGCCGGGACGCCGGGATCCGCGTGCTATCCTCGGACCCGTGGCGCCCACCCCGAGCCGCCGATCGTCGGCCACCCGGCGCCGCTCTTCAGCCTGACCTCGGTCCAGGGCGCGACGGTCGAGCTCGCGACCTACCGGGGCCGGTCCAACGTCGTGGTCTGGTTCTCCCGCGGCTTCACCTGTCCGTTCTGCCGGGTCTACATGGACGGCATGACCGAGGGCTACGAGGGGTTGCGGGAGGCGGGGACCGAGATCATCCAGGTCGGACCCAACCTGCTCCAGGCCGCGCGCACCTTCTTTGGGCACAGCCCGACCCCGTACCCCTTCGTCTGCGATCCGGACAAGCGCCTGTTCGCGGTGTACGGCCTGGGCGACCGGGGCGCGCTCGAGGCGACGCGCTCCGCGGTGGTGAGCTTCTCCTACGCCTTCACCCACGGGGACACCGGGCCCCAGCTCCGGGGCGCCTGGCTGGACGTGATGAATCGCAACTTCGTCCGCCGGCTCCACCATCACGCGATGACCGCGCTGGAGCAGGGGATCTTCCTGGTCGACCGGAGCGGGGTGATCCGTCACCGCACCGTGGTCGGACCGACGGAGTCGGTGCCTCGGGGAAGGAGCCTGGCCGAGATGGTCCACACCTACTGCCCGGGGACTCCCGGAGCCTAGATCCGCGCCACCCGGCCGGATCGTAGACAAGGGCACGGGCCAGGATATGGGACGGTCATTGAAATACCACCCACAGTGTCGTATGTAGTGATTCGACCGATGCCAGCGTTCGACCTCGATACATATGTGGAACGCTCGCGCGCCGTGGACCTGTCGGCCATCGACTGGGCCCTGGTGCCCCGGCATCCGGTGCCCCCCGAGACGATCCGGACCCTCCGCTACATGCAGGACATCGAGAGCCACACCATCATTTATCTCAGAGCCCTGCTCGCCACGCGGGCCATCGACGACCCCGAGGTCGCCACCTTCCTGGCGTGCTGGGTCTACGAGGAGACGTTCCACGGCATCGCCCTCTCCCGCTTCCTGGAGGCGGCGGGCGCCCCGGTCGGTCCGCGTCCGACGCCGCGCGGTCAGGAGTCGCTCGCCAAGCGGTTCGAGGCGGCGGCGACCGCCATGGTGTCGAAGGCCTGGCCCGACTTCTGCGCGGTGCACATGACGTGGGGCGCCATCAACGAGCTGACCACGCTCACCGGCTACCGTCGGCTCGCCCAGGTGTCGCCGCACCCGGTGCTGACCGACCTGCTCGATCGCATCGTCCTCGACGAGTCGCGCCACTTCTTCTTCTACTACCGCCAGGCCGAGATTCGCATGCAGGGCCGCGCCGCGGCCCGCATCGCGCGCATCCTGGTGGATCGCTTCTGGGCGCCGGTGGGCAGCGGCGTCCAGCCCGACGCCGAGCTACGCTTCCTGGCCACCTATCTCTTCGCGGGGCCCGAGGGACGGGCCGCGGCCCGCAAGGTCGACGACACGATACGGCGCTTACCCGGGTTCGAGACCGTGCGGCTGCTCGAGGCGTGGATGGACCGCCATCTGGAGGGCGCGCACGGCTCCCCCGCATCAGGAGGAGGACGCAATGGCGACCGCGATCACTGAGCGACCCACCGACCCCCGCCGGCCGAACGGGCACTACCGCGCCTACACCCCGAGGCCGTTCACGCGCGCCGAGCGCGACTCGGTGACCGTGCTGTTCGGCGGGCTGCACTGGCGGGTGGAGCGCATCCTCCAGGCGGTGCTGGAGAGCGCGGGCCACAAGGCCCAGGTCCTGCCGGTGGCCACCAAGGACGATCTGCTCACCGGCCGTGAGGTCGCCGATATCGGCCAGTGCTGCCCCACCAGCTTCACCACCGGCAACCTGGTCAACTTCCTCAAGAAGGAGGCGAAGGCGACCAGCGCCGTGGACGTGAATCAGAAGTTCGTCTACCTCACCGCCGGCTCCTGCGGGGCGTGCCGCTTCGGCCAGTACCACCAGAGCTACGAGCTGGCCCTGCGCAACTCCGGGCTCGACGCCTTCCGCATGTTCCTCCTCGCCCAGGACCAGCTCGACCAGAAGGCGGCGATGGGCGATGGCCTCGACCTGAACCTGCCGGTCACCCTCGGCTGCCTGTGGGCCATCTTCTGCACCGATCTGGTGCAGGACCTCGAGTACCAGGTGCGGCCGTTCGAGGTGGTGCCGGGACAGACCGAGGCGGTGGTCAAGGAATCGATCGAGCTGCTCTACCCGGCGTTCCGGAACCGGCCCGCGCACGGGCCCTGGCGGTCGGTGCTCTGGTTCCTCACCACCGGCTACTTCGCGAAGGTCATGCGGCAGATCCGCCACAAGTTCGACGCCATCGAGGTGGACCGGCTCCGGGTGAAGCCGGTGGTGAAGATCACCGGCGAGTTCTATCTCCAGACCGTCGAGGGCGATCCCAACTACAACATCCATCGCTGGCTCGAGGCCGAGGGCGCCGAGGTCTACCCGGCCGGCATCACGGTGTGGATGGACTACCTGCTGCGCCTGGGGCTGCAGCGGTTCGAGGACTACTCGGGCATCGAGAAGGGCGCGCGGCTCAAGCTCGGGCTCGGCCGCACCGTGCAGGCCCTCTACCGGGGCATCGTATCCCGCCTCCGCCGGGCGATGGGCAATCTCCCGCGCGACATCCCGCACCAGCTCGAGCTGCGGCGGCTGGCCGCGCCGTACTTCCACAGCCGCCTCGACGGCGGCGAGGGCGACATGCTGGTGGGCAAGGCGATCTGGGCCCACCAGAAGAAGAAGGCCCACATGATCTGCGAGCTGTCGCCCTACTCCTGCATGCCCAACACCATGTCCATCGGGGCGATGGCCGGTGTGATCGGCAAGCACCCGGACCTGCTCTACGCCCCGCTCGAGATCAAGGGCGACGCGGAGGTGCACGCGCTCTCGCGCTGCCAGATGATCCTGACCGAGGCCAAGAAGCGGGCCCAGCGCGAGTTCGACGAGGCGCTCGCCACGAGCGGGATGACGATCGAGCAGGTGCGCGCCTATCTCGACGTGCACCCCAAGATGAAGCGCGCGACCTATCGCGTTCCCCACCTGGGCTGCGCCGGCCAGGCCGCCAACCTGGTACTGCACGTGGCCCAGAAGGCCAGGTGATGAAGCTCATCGGGATGGACGTCGGCTCGACCACGGTCAAAGCGGTGGTCGTGGATTGGCGAGCTGCAGCCGAACGCGAGACGAGCGGATCCAAGGTCGTCTGGCAGGACTACCAGCGCCACAACACCCGCCAGGCCGAGAAGGTGCTCGAGTTCCTCGGACGCATGGAAGACGAGGCGCAGGTCGTGGCGGGCCGCGACCGCATCTTCTTCACCGGCTCCGGGGCGGGCCTGCTGGGCCCGCTGGCCGGGGCCAAGATGATCCAGGAGGTGGTGGCGGTCGCGGCGTGCGTGGAGAAGCTCCACCCGGACGTGCGCTTCGTGTCGGAGATCGGCGGCGAGGACATGAAGACGATCTTCTTCACGCCCACCGGCACCGGCCGCTCGAAGCAGGTGTACATGCAGTCGGCCTGCAGCGGCGGCACCGGCACCTTCATCGAGAAGACCGCGCGCAAGCTCCAGGTGGCGACCGAGACGCTGGCCGGGCTGCCCTACGCGGGCATGAGCCTCCACAAGGTGAGCAGCAAGTGCGGCATCTTCGCGGAGACCGACGCCAACACGCTCGTGAAGACCGGGGTGCCGGTCGAGGAGATCATCGCGAGCCTCTTCGAGGCGGTGGTCTACCAGAACCTGGCCACCCTGACCAAGGGCAACACCCCGTCGCCCGAGGTGCTGCTGCTGGGCGGCCCGAACCTCTTCTTCCGCGGCCTGCAGGAGGCCTGGCGCCACCACCTCGCCAAGCTCTGGGAGCAGCGCAAGATCGCACTGCCGGACGGTCGCGACGCCGCCTCCTGCATCACGGTGCCGGCGGAGGCGCTCTACTACGCCTGCCTCGGCTGCGTGGAGATCGGGGCGGGGGAGCCGGAGGGCGTCGCGGTCTACGAGGGGCGCGACCGGCTGCGCTGGTGGGTGGAGGAAGGCCAGCAGGAGCAGAAGGCCAAGGCGGGCGGGCGCGCGCTCGTGGCCGGCGCCGACGATCTCCAGTCGTTCGTGGCCGAGTACGATCTGAAGCGCAGCGCGGCCGCCCGCGCGGCGGCGCCCGTGGAAGAGATGGCGGCGCCGGTGCTGATCGGCTGCGACTTCGGCAGCACCACCGCCAAGGCAGTGGTGGTCTCCCCCGAGCGCGAGCTGCTCTTCACCTGTTACGCGCTGTCGAAGGGCAACCCGATCGAGGACGCCCAGTCGCTCTTCCGCCAGGACGGTGGCCCACGCCACCGGCACGCTCCACTTCCATCCCGACGCGGACGTGATCTGCGACGTGGGCGGCACCGACGTGAAGATCATGATCCTGCGCCAGGGCACGGTGGCCGACTTCCGGCTCAACTCGCAGTGCTCCTCGGGCAACGGGGCGTTCCTGCAGGGCGTGGCGGAGCGCTACTCGATCGCGCTCGAGGACTACGCGGAGAAGGCCTTCGCGGCCAAGGCGATGCCCACGCTGGCGATGGGCTGCGGGGTGTTCCTCCAGTCCGACATCGTCAACCAGCAGCGCAAGGGGTGGGCCGCCGAGGAGATCATGGCCGCGCTCGCCGCGGTGCTGCCGGTGAACGTGTGGATCTACGCGGGCCAGCTCCAGAACCTGCGAGCGGTCGGGCGCAAGTTCGTGCTCCAGGGCGGCACCCACCGCAACATGGCGGTGGTGAAGGCCCAGGTCGACTTCATCCGCGGCAAGGTGCCGGAGGCGGACGTGGTCCTGCACCCGTACTCGGGCGAGGCGGGGGCCATCGGCGCGGCCCTCTGCGCGGCCGACTGGCGCGAGGCCGAGAGCGGGCGGACGAGCCGGTTCCGGGGCTTCGAGGCGATCGCGGCGTTGACCTACACCAGCACCACCGCGGCGGACACCGTCTGCAAGTGGTGCCCGATCAACTGCACGCGCACCTTCATCGACGTGCAGCTGCCCGGAGCGAAGGGCCGGCCGTGGAGCAAGCTGCCCCTGGCCGCGGGCTGGGAGCGGGTCATCAGCGGCAACTCCTGCCCGAAGGGGCTGGTCGAGGACGTGAACGAGCTGCGCGAGGTGAAGGCGAAGCTCGAGGAGACCAAGCGTGACTACCCTAACGTTGCCGAGATGGTTCGGAAGGACGCGTTCCGCCGCCCCCGGGCCGGAGAGCCGGCCGTCGCGGGCTGAGCTCCGGATCGGGATCCCCCGCGTCCTGAACCTCTGGTCCACCCACCAGTTCTGGGTGGGCTTCTTCACCGAGCTGGGGGTGGATCCGCGGCGACTGGTCTTCTCCTCCGACACCTCGGAGGAGCAGGGGCGGCAGTACGGCAAGGGCCGCGGCACCGTCGACTGCTGCTACCCGGTGAAGTGCATCGCCGGCCACTACGGCGAGCTCATCTTCGGCCAGCGCGAGAAGCTCGACGTGCTCTTCTCGCCGATGATCTACAACCTGCCGTCGTTCCTCTCCAGCCACGTGGCGCGGACCCTGGCCTGCCCGCGGGTGATGGCCGCGCCGGAGAACATCAAGGCCGGCTTCATGAAGGAGCGCGACGTGTTCGCCGAGCAGGGCATCCGCTACGCGGCGCCCTTCGTCTCCCTCGACGAGCCCAGGCTCGTGCCCAAGCAGCTCTGGGAGGGTCTGCGCGACGCGATCCCCGGCCTCACCGCCGAGGAGACCGCGGGCGCGGCGGCGGCCGGCTACCGCGCGCTCGACGACTTCAACACCCGGCTCCGCCGGAAGGGCCGCGAGGTGCTCGAGTGGTGCGCGCGCGAGAACCGGGCGTGCCTGATGGTGCTGGCCCGGCCGTATCACATGGACCCGGGGATCGGCCACGAGATCGAGGTGGATCTGCAGGCCTACGGCTACCCGGTGCTCTGGGCCCAGTACTTCCCGATCGACGCCGACCTGATGGACTGGGCCTTCGGCCCGGACGTCCGCGCCGGCCACATCAGGTCGCCGTTCGACATCCGTGACGTCTGGCCGTCTTCCTACAGCAGCAACACCAACGAGATCCTGTGGGGCGCCAAGGCCGCCGCGCGCATGCCGTGGGTGGCCTGCGTGGTGCGGCTGGCCAGCTACGAGTGCGGCATGGACCAGCCGACCTACACCCCGGTCCAGCAGATCGTGGAGCGCTCCGGGACCCTCTTCTTCTCCTTCCAGGACCTCGACTCGACCAAGCCGGCCGGCTCGGTGAAGATCCGGGTCGAGACCATCGCCCACTACCTCGAGCGCTACGCGACCGGCATCATCGAGGAGAAGAAGGCCGCCATGGAGCCGGCCTGCCCGCTCCTGCCCCGGGCCGCGGAGGCGCCGACCGGGGCTCTTTGACAGGGGTACACCCCCCCGCCTACACTCGCGAGAGTGACGCCGGAGATTCCTGACCACCGCCGGGGCCCGTAGATGCGGCGCCGCCGTCTGTTCTGGAAGTACACCACCTTCTTCGTGCTGCTCGTGACCGCCGAGCTGCTCGCGAGTGGCATCACCGAGCTCTACTTCTCCTACCAGGAGAACCAGGCCGCGCTGGTGGCCCTGCAGCGCGAGAAGGCCGTGGCCGCCGCCTCCCAGATCGAGGGCTTCGTCAAGGGGATCGAACAGCAGATGGGCTGGGTCACCCAGCCCCAGCGCTCCCCGGCCGGAACCACGCTCGAGCAGCGGCGCTTCGACTTCTTCCGCCTCCAGCGCCAGGTGCCCGCCTTCACCGAGGTCAGCTACGTCGACGCGGCGGGCCGCGAGCAGCTCCGCGTCTCCCGCCTGGCCATGGACGCGATCGGCAGCCAGGCCGATCTCTCCGCCGATCCCCGGTTCGTCGAGGCCAAGGCCCGGAAGGTCTACCGGGGGCCGGTGTACTTCCGGAAAGAGTCCGAGCCCTACATGGTCATCGCCATCGCGGAGGGCGGCCAGTCCGGTGGCGTGACCGCGGCCGAGGTGAACCTCAAGTTCATCTGGGACGTCGTTTCCCAGATCAAGATCGGCAAGGCGGGCCAGGCCTTCGTGGTGGACGGGCAGGGCGCCCTCATCGCGCATCCGGACATCAGCCTGGTGCTCCAGAAGACGGACCTCACCCGCCTCGACCAGGTGAAGGCCGCGCTCGCCGGCCGCCCCCAGCCCGGCGAGGCCTCGCAGGACGGCACCATCGCCCGGAACCTGCGCAACCAGCAGGTGCTGACCGCCCACACCACGATTCCCTCGCTCGGCTGGACGGTGTTCGTGGAGCAGCCGCTCGAGGAGGCCTTCGAGCCGCTCCGCGCCTCGGTGAAGCGGACGGTGCTGCTCCTGTTCCTGGGCATCCTGCTCTCGGTGGGGGCGAGCCTCATGCTGGCCCGCACCCTCGCGCGGCCGATCCGGGCGCTGCAGGCCGGCGCGGTGCGCATCGGGGAAGGCAACCTCACCGACCGCATCGAGGTGAAGACCGGCGACGAGCTGGAGGTGCTGGCCGACCAGTTCAACCGGATGGCGGTGCAGCTCCAGGAATCGTACGCGGGACTCGAGCGAAAGGTCGAGGCCCGCACCGGGGAGCTGCAGGAGGCGCTCGAGCAGCAGACCGCGACCGCGGAGATCCTGGGGGTCATCAGCGGCTCGCCGAACGACCTGGCGCCGGTGTTCGAGGCCATCCTTGCCAGCAGCATGCGGCTCTGCGAGGCGCAGACCGGCATGCTGTACCTCGTCGACGGGGAGGCCTTCCAGCCCGCGACCTACCGGGGCGCGGCCCCCGAGTTCGAGGCCTACCTCGGCGGCCGCTCGTTCACCCCGGGTCCCCGGACCGGGCTCGGCCGGCTCGCTCGCGACCACGCGCCGGTGCACGTCGCCGATCTCGTCGAAGACCCGGCCTACGCGGAGCGTGACCCGCTCCGAATCGCCACCGTCGAGCTGCTCGGGGCGCGCACGTTCCTCGCGGTGCCCATGCTCAAGGAAGACACCCTGATCGGGGCGGTGGTGATCTACCGTCAGGAGGTCCGACCGTTCACCGACAAGCAGGTCGCACTGCTCGAGACGTTCGCGGACCAGGCGGTGATTGCGATCGAGAACGTGCGTCTGTTCCAGGAGCTGCAGGCGCGCACCCAGGACCTCTCCCAGTCGCTGGAGGAGACCGGCGCGCTCAGCGAGGTCATCCGCGCGGTGAGCTCCTCGCTCGACCTCCGCGAGGTGCTCGACACGGTGGCCCGGCGGGCCATCGCGCTCTCCAGCGCGGACGGCTGCGGGATCTTCGAGCTCCGTCCCGGACGGCAGACCTTCGACGTGGTCGTGAGCCAGGGGCTCTCCTCCGAGTTCGTCAACGCGATCCTCGCCATGTCGGTCGGGGTCGACCACGGCACGATCAGCCGGGCCTCCGAGACCGGGGAGCCGGTGCAGATCCCGGACGTGGAGGAGGCCCACGACTACCCGTTCCGGACCATATTCCTCCGGGAGGGACTCCGATCGGTCCTGACCGTGCCCATGGGCGGCGGCGACGACGTGGCGCGCGGCATCGTGGTGGTCCGGCGCAATCCGGGCGAGTTCGGCGAGCGCATCGTGAACCTGATGAATGCGCTCGCCAACCAGTCGAAGGTGGCCATCGCCAACGCGAACCTCTTCCGGGAGATCGAGGAGAAGAGCCGGCTGCTCGAGGTGGCCAACCAGCACAAGTCGGAGTTCCTCGCCAACATGTCCCACGAGCTCCGCACCCCGCTCAACGCCATCATCGGGTTCTCGGAGGTGCTGCTCCAGCGCATGTTCGGCGAGCTCAACCCGAAGCAGGACGAGTATCTCCAGGACGTCCTCTCCTCCGGTCGCCACCTGCTCTCCCTCATCAACGACATCCTCGACCTCTCCAAGGTGGAGGCGGGGCGGATGGAGCTCGAGCTGGCCCGCTTCGACCTGCCCCAGGCGATGCAGGATACCCTGGTGCTGGTGCGCGAGCGGGCCGCGCGGCACGGCATCGACCTGCAGCTCGAGGTGGACGGCGCGGTGGGGGAGATCGTCGCCGACGAGCGCAAGATCAAGCAGGTCATGCTGAACCTCCTGTCCAACGCGGTGAAGTTCACCCCCGAGGGCGGCCGGGTGGACGTGCGGACGGTGCCGACCGACGGGGGCGTCGAGATCTCGGTGGCGGACACCGGCATCGGCATCGCGCCCGAGAACCAGGAGCTGATCTTCGAGGAGTTTCGGCAGGTGGGCGGCGACTACGCGCACAAGCGCGAGGGCACCGGGCTCGGCCTCACCCTCGCGCGTCGATTCGTGGAGCTGCACGGGGGCCGCATCTGGGCCAAGAGCCAGCCCGGCCACGGCTCCACGTTCACCTTCTCGATACCGGGGCGACCATGGCCGGCGAGCTGATCCTGATCGTCGAGGACAACGAGAAGAACCGCAAGCTGGAGCGCGACATCCTCCAGTTCCACGGCTACCGCACCGCGGAGGCCGACAACGCGGAGGACGGGATCCGGCTCGCTCAGGAGGCCCCGCCCGCCCTGATCCTCATGGATATTCAGTTGCCGCGGATGAACGGGATCGAGGCGCTCCACGTGCTGCGGGGCGACGACCGGACCCGCGCGGTGCCGGTGATCGCGGTCACCGCCTCCGCGATGAGCCAGGATCGGCAGAAGATCATGGCCGCCGGCTTCGACGGCTATCAGGCCAAGCCCATCGACGTCACCGGCTTCGTGGCCGCGGTGCGGGAGATGATCGAGCGACCCGCGAAGGGCGGAAGCGCGCGGTGAGCGAGCCGGTGCGCATCCTGGTGGTCGACGACACCCCGATGAACGTCAAGCTGCTCGAAGGGGTGCTGAGCGGCCACGGCTTCGTGGTGATCACCGCTCCCTCCGGACCGGTGGCGCTGGAGCGGGTGCGCGCGGACCGTCCGGACTTGGTGCTGCTCGACGTGGTGATGCCGGAGATGAGCGGCTACGAGGT
>WNGJ01011556.1_pt1 | contig 10244 bp, 11 predicted proteins | sample 5400611 | NCBI WGS metagenome assembly WNGJ01 (sample SAMN13153375, study PRJNA577476) | soil metagenome | isolation source: 40 cm soil or saprolite under Garry oak tree replicate 1 | place: USA:California | collected 2016-06-15
TTTGACCAGTAGGGGAGTTTTCAAAGTTCGAAGGGCAAGATTGTTTTTAAGAGTGAAGGCAGTATTGATAATCATTCCTTTGGCACCATTATCAAGGAGAGCAGATGCACTGATTTCACAATGTGATCATTGGGCAAGCAAGGAGACTCTAAGCGTGACAGAAGGGGAATGTATATTATAAATCGTTCCTTTAGGTACAGGCTCAGAGTTAACAGTATCTAAGAAGGTGACATAATGGACAAGAAGTGGTTTTGGAAGTTCAAGGGTCCTACAGGACAGTGCAATAGTAGGACAGGTTAAAAATCCCCAAGGTTATTATAATCTGGGTCTGGGTGAGAGAGATCGAAGTGGTGTTCAGGAATGGTATACAAGTGGGAAACCATTAGTTGGTCATCTGGTTTCGGTGATTCGGGGTGATTTTCATTGACTGTGGTAGAATGGGTGCGTGGGGGCTGGTTCTGGAGGTTAATCAGGACTGATTATTAGAGTGATTTCGTTGTAGTTTGAGAGGGCATTTGTCTTGCCAGTGGCTGGCCGTTTTGCAATACATACAGCAGTTTTCGCGATGGCATTTATCTTTCTCTTCCTTGAAGAGCTTTTTGAACTTGGTGTCTTTTGGAGGAAAGGTAGAGAGGGCAATGGTGGGGTCATCAGGGTCTTCTGAGGAGGTGGCACGAACATTCATTCATCGATGAGAATCAGTGAAGGTATGGCCAGTATTATACATGCGCCACATTTGGTCGAATTCCTTAGATAATTTGACAAGTCGAGACAGAGTGGTGGGTGGGGGATGTACCCCAAGGATTTTTGTATGTAAGGCAGAAGGGAGGTTTTGACAAAAGGTGTACATTTTGGTTTTGTCATTTGCGCCGGAGCGAGAAGCATGAGTGGACCATTCTTGGTACCAATTGGAGAAGAGATGGTTTCCCATTTTCATGGTATGTATAAGCTGGGTGGATAAAAGTTTCTGATTAACAGGAATGAAGTGGACCTTAAAGGCATCTTGGAAATCATCCCAAGTGCCAAAGTCAGGGGTGACAAGGGCAAGAGCAGTTTGTTGTTTGTCCTTTGCCCATTCACCTGCAGGTGTTTCAAGTTTAAAGTGGGTGAGGGCAGAAGTAATTTTGCGACTGGGGGTGGAATATAGTGCATCATTCAAAAAGTAATAATTGGCAAGGGAAGTCCAAAATGCTTCAGCCTTTGTGGAGGAGCCATCAAATGGTTCAGGTGGTGTTCCTAGGGCTTTTGGATGAGATGCAGTAGCAGACATGACAGGAGCGCTTTTAGAAACCAATGGAGTAGGTTGTTGGGTCTAGGTATGAGTTGGGGCCTGGGGAAGTCGCTTGACAGGAGTCAAGTGTTGTGAGGGGCCGGATTGGTGCAAGGGTGGGATTGGTACAAATTTCTGGGGAGTGTCAAAAGAGCTGGGAAGTGATAATGTGTGAGCTTTGGGGGTGAGTTTAGAATGGCTTCATTCAATGGCTTGGATGCTAGATTCAAGTAGGTGCGAGACTTGTTGTTCATCATTGTCAGGGTCTTTTAGGAATTCAACTTAGTGGTAATTGTTGTAAATGAAGTAGTCCTATGAAACAGACCAGCAGACACTTTTATTATTATAAGTTCCTTTAAGAGTAGGCCAGTGGGTAATGTGAATATGGGAGATTCCTGGATGGACTAATTCCTAGTGATCAGTGGTAATGGGCTCAGTGGATTGGTCATCATGTAAAAATTCCCAAGGGCCATCAGAAGTTTGTGCAACAACGTTTTGGTCTCCTCAAATAGCTGTAAAGGCAATAAAGTCAGGGTTATCAGATCGAGAAAGGATGATGTTCACTTGGAAGTTAAAAGGGAGTTTTTGTGATTTGTCAGGTAGCCAGTCCCTTTGTTGTAAAGCAGTCTGTTGGCTCATTCACCACAATCAAGTAGTGGGGGTGCGTGGGAGGGCCCATTGAAGACAGTCAAGTTGGGTAGTTTTCCAGTAGATACCAACCCAAGGGTAAAAAACAGAGTAGGCTGGTTTAAGGCGAGAGCAATCAGGTTGGCCAAGTTGTCAATCATGTTTAATCCAGTAGAATTCCTCAGTAATTCCTGTCTTACTAAGGTAGGTGGCCAGGCGCCAGAAGAGGTTCTGAAAATGTAAAGGGCTTGTGGTTATGTGATGACTCTTGTCTAATTCGTGAATGAAGTTTGGTGGAGGGCCAGAGTGTGTGGCGTAAATTCGCCAACAGTGGTTCTGAAGGTATCGTAATTCCTGAGGGGTATGTGTAGGTAATATACTAGAAAGATAGAGTTCTTCTGGAAAATAACAGTGAAGTTCTTGGGACTGGATTGGGATGTGATGGGGGTCAGGAGGAATCTCGTCATGATGTGGTAGAGTATCTGGTTGAGGAAGGAGCGATGTATGGGCAGTGTTATAGAATTGGGAAACCAAAGGATAGATTGGTTTGTCTGGGTAAGACTAGTTTAATGGGAGTATTTTAGGGATATGGATTGGGAGTGGGGCAGTTAGGAATGTGGTAGATTGGTTATGCCGATCTGGTGGTTGGCTGTGGTTTCGGAAGCGGTGGGGTCGTCAAACTGGTCTATCTAGAAAGGTGGCCAGTATGCAATTCCCCGTAGATATTGCAGGATGAGTTGGTGTTGGTCAGGGTTGGTGAAGTACTAAAGGAGATCGTTTTGATATGACTGGGTATGAAATAAACACCACTCATGGGATTCAGAATGAAATTCAAGGACAAATACAAGGGACAAGAGAGTTAGAGTATCACTATTTAGAGGATACTCTACTAGTACAGAGTCAATGGCGACAAGGAAGGTGCTGATCATCTGGTGTCCATAAAGTAAGGTTAGGAGGTGTCGGCGGTGTGTTGGGCCTGTAGCCACAGTGACAGTATTCTCTAGAACAAGGGCAAGGGTAGATTGTCTGTCTGTAAGGGTTATATACAGACCAGCCTAGGTCAGGAGAGGGATCTACCCAGTTAGTAGCAGGTGGTGTAGATCGTTGTGAGGGGAAGGACTTAGTAGAACTGTCTTTTCCATCTATAAAAGAGTTAGTTAGGTAGTAATTGATAGGATCAGCTTGGAAGAGCAACTGGTGGAAGTCTGGATTGCCTGGGGAAGACAGATGTTATAGACTTGATCTCTGACATGGCCTATGATGCATATCTTTTTCTTCCTTGATGTGTATGTGACTGCCAACTGTCTCAGTCATGCTGACTGATGACAAACCCGGCATGCTGACTGACTGATTATTGATAAGCTGATTGATTCCATCAGCAATGACTCAATTGCTTACCATTTGCTTACTGATATGGTGACTGACTCCCTGTACTATTACAAAGTGCTGACTGATCCGATTAGTCAGCTTGACTCATACCTCAGTCATACTGGTTCGCTCGTATTATATATACTGTGCCATAGTCTAGGAAGAGCTCTAAGCTTGACTTAGTCTAGCAATCTACAAACTTGTCCTAGCAACTCGATCAGGCCCCTTTTGTCATCTTCCATCATCTTTGTGTCCCTTGAAACACAGGGCACACCCCACGTTTAGTGCTTGTGCATTAACAAGCAACTGATCAGACCTGATTCCTCTTGGAACAACCTTTGAAACCCAGACCCTGAACCCACAGCCCTGTAGAGCTGTGACATAAGTCAAGCTTTTTCCACCCTGGCCGCTCTTCACCTTGAAATCCCTAGAACCGGAGAGTGGGTGCTTGTACAAAGAAGAACCAGGAATGACCTCCCGGTAGAAGTACTAGGAGATGGATGTTGGGTCGCATCACGAGACAACCAAGAAAGCGGATACATCATTGACGACCCAAGAACTGCACAACAAATCCCTGTAGAATTTATAAATGACAGGTGGTACCGACTCCAGCACCAACGAGCAGGATACTGTACAAGAAACCAGCTACGACACTCACGAATAAACGAACTCGGATTGGGAAGCCTACCCAACATACATGACAACCTTGAATCCACTACATCCCCTGCACAACCAGGACCTTCCACAGAAGTTATCACCACCGGCCTTCACCACATAGTCACCACACAAAGAAGCAACCCACTTACTGAAGAAGCACCACCTGCCATCATAATGAGCATCAAACAAAGCATTGCTCAGGGGGAAGAAATCCCCCTAAACTATCCACCCGCTGGAGCAATAAATGCTACCATCGACGAACCACATACCACAGAAACCACTAGCAAAGGAGGTCGAGGGTCCCTAAAAGGGAGTCCCCCAAAAGAATTTGATGGGACTAGGTCCAAATCAGAAACCTTTGGAGATGACTTCAGCATCTACCAAAGGATTAACCGAAAGAACCAGGTCATGAAGGAACCATACTCCAGAGTCCTTATGGCAATGTCCTTTATGAAAGGACCAAAAATCCAGGATTGGGTCAGAGCACAAATGAGGGCACTCAATGACAAAGTCGACCCCTAGAAGAGAGGCCTCTCTGAAAGCGACGAAACCCTCTGGGACGAATTCCAAAGGGACTTCGTAAATTCCTTCACAGATACCGCAATGACCCAGGAAGCCTATAACAAACTAAAAACCCTGAAAATGACAGGGGACGACCTGGACACGTACATTGCCACACATGACAGCCTAGTACTATGAGCTGGATGGGCCCTGGATAGCAACGCCGCCATAGAAAGCTTCCGAAACAGCCTAAAAAGACAACTACATCTTAGCATCCTTAGGAGGGACGCAGTCCCCACCACACTCCAACAATGGAGAGACATGGCTAGAAGAGAGCATGCCAAATGGGCCCTTATTAAAGCCAGCAACCTTGTTGGGGGACAAATGGAGAACAAAGGAAACCAGAGACAAAACAAGTGGAGACAACAATGGACCCAAAGGGGCAAAGCAAAAGACCCTAATGCCATGGACGTCGACACGGTCCAACTAAAACCACTCATAGACAAAGAGTGAAGGACCCTTAGCAAAGAAGGGAGATGCTTTTGCTGTCAACAAACCGGGCACATGTCTCGAAACTGCCCTCAAAGAACTGGCCAAAAACAAAACTTTACCCCTCAAACCAACGTTTGTGCCACAGAAGTTGTGGACGATAGAGACAATATCTCAGAAGTAGGAACTGATGCGTCAGCATCTACCTCCCGAACAAAAATCAACAATGTACAACTCGGCCCAGACATGATGATCTAAGCACTGGAGGGGATGGGAAAGGAGCAGAGAGAGGAATTCTTCGACAAAATGCTCCAAAAGGATTTTTAGAAGGCTTGAACCCGACGGCCTGGGCAAGAGCAGTAGTGATTAATAAAGTGTACTTCTCGAATGAAAACGCAATCCACATACCTTTCAAACTTTACACAAACAATCACACGGCCGAAGGAGTGGCCCTCATCAATAGCAGCGCCACTCATAACTTCATGGACAGAAGAATGGTAAAACAGCTTCAATTAGAATCGAAACCCCTAGCACTCCCACGAAGCATCAGAAATGTGGATGGGACCAATAACAAAGATGGGACCCTCATAAGGTATACTGACCTGGAGGTATCCATCAACCAATACACACAAATTCAACAGTTCTACATTATCGACCTCGCAGAAGATCGCGTGTTATTTGGCTTCCCCTGGCTACAAGAATACAACCCACAAATCAATTGAAAAGAGGGAACAATGGGAGATATCAACATCATCATCCATACAACAAAACTAGAACCCCCAGAATGGGTGCAGGTATCCCGGATCATACTAACCAGGCAACACCTAGCGTGGAAAGCAAAGGTGGAGAGGGACGACGAAGTCCACTTAGTCATTAACAAAACGAACCTGGCTCAACAATGGGCAGAAGCAGCACAAAAAGGGAAAGAGGTAATGATGGCATCCACTATTTCAGAACACTACATGGAATACAAAGAAGTCTTCTCCAAAGAAGCAGCATGCCATTTTCCACCAATTAGAGAAGATGACCACGCGATTAACTTTAAAGAAGGGATGCTAGACACCTTCTCCTGTAAAATATATCCCATCTTCACACCCGAGACAAACTTCCTCAGAGACTGGATTGATGAAAATCTCCAGAAAAACTTCATCTGTGAATCGAAGTCCCCATATGCCTCCCTGACATTCCTCATCAAAAAGAAAAACGGGGATTACCAAGTAATACAAGATTATCAGACATTGAATGCCTGGACCATCCCCGACACATCACCACTACCGCTCATCACACCACTAATCGAGAAATTACATGGGAGAACCCTATTCACAAAGTTTGACATCCGATGGGGGTATCACAACATTCGGATTTGCGAAGGTGACCAACAAAAAGGGGCATTCAAAACCCCTTTAGGACAATATGAATCAATGGTCATGAATTTCGGTCTAAGAAATGCCCCTGCTACCTTCTAGAGGATGATAAACAAATTACTTCGACCAATCAAGGCCCGTTATGGGGAGGACGTACAAGGCTACATGGACAATATCCTTATTGCCACCATGGACAACCTCGAATACCACAGAATGGTGGTCAAAGCAGTGCTTGACATGATGAAAGAACACTCACTTTTCCTTAAACCAGAAAAGTGTGAATTCGAGAAACACCGTGTCGAATACCTCGGAATCCTACTAGAGAAAGGGACAATACAACCTGATCCATCAAAGGTGATGGGGCTTTGGGACTGGCCAACCACACTAAAGTCCGTCAAAGAAGTCCGAAGCACATTGGGGGTCCTTGGATACCAACATGCATTTATACCCAGATTCTCCCATATCGCCAGACCACTCACAGAATTACTTTGAAAGAACAAAGTCTTCGAATGGACAAACCGATGCACCGAAGCACTTAAAGAACTCATCCGATTGGTCACCACACAACCAGTCCTAGTTCACCCCGACCCAAACAAGACATTCAAACTAGAGGTGGATGCCTCCAACTATGCCACCAGCGCCATCCTTTTCCAAAGGGACGAACGAGGCAAACCCTGACCAATCGGATATAACTCAAAAACGTTCAATGACACCGAATGGCGTTATGATATTTACGATAAGGAACTTACAGTGGTGGACCGCAGACTTGCCAATTAGAGACATCTCCTTTTAGGCAACAATATTATCATCCACTTAGACCATGCCAACCTTACATACTACCAACACCCACACAAACTGAGTGATCGCGCCAAACGCACCCTGAATCGTATTATGCAATACTCCCTTATCATTAAACACAAACTGGGCATTCTCAATAGGGCCGACGCACTATCTAGACACCCCGACTACCAATCAAAAGATAACTTCACGGAAGAAATTGGCCTTCCTTCACACATATTTGTCAACACCACATCAACCCTGGATTATGACCACACAATACTCAACGCCCAACATCTTAATATGGATGAATTACAAACGCTATGATCAAAATACCTGCTCACCAATGATAACAACCACTGGACCCTAAACCACCACCTCATTGTTATGGGAAACAACAATCTAAAAAGGGGGGTGATTACCCTGTACCACAATTTCCCCACCGCTGGTCATGCAGGGGGAAGAAAGACCCTACTCACAATCAACCGAGATTACTGGTGGCTGTCCATGTGACAAGATGTAGCAGATTTTATGAAAGGATGCACCACCTGTCAATCCACCAAATCAAGGACAACCCAACCAAAACCCCCACTATACCCTATTACCACCGAACCTGACGCCCTACCATTTGAAACAATCGCCATGAATTTTATCACGAAATTGCCAGAAAGCGAAGGAAATGATACAATACTCACCATCACCGATCAAGCATGTTCAAAGGCATCACTGTTCCTACCATGCAAAGAGCAGATCGATGTGAAAGAAGTGGCAGCCCTCTACACCCAAAAAGTTTTTCCACATTTCGGCATACCCTGAAAGGTGATCTCTGACAGAGATACGCATTTTATAGCTAGGTTCACAAAGGAACTATGTCGAATACTACAGATCCAGCAGAATATCAGCAGCACGTACCACCTACAAACCGATGGCCAATTGGAACGAACAAACCAGTGGGTGGAACAATTCCTATGAATCTATACAAACGGGATGCAAACAGACTGGAGTAACTGGCTCCCGATCGTGCAATACACCCACAATGCATGGCCCAGTGATACGACAAAGAAAACCCCATTTGAACTCATCATGGGATTCACACCACAAGCCCATTAAGCACTCCACACTCATGAAATTCCTAGTTTATCAGAGCGGAGCGCCCACATCGATAAACTACGATGGGAAGCGCAAACGGTGATCAAGAAGGCACAAAAACTCATGTCCAATTGACAAGGACAATGTTTTAAACCTTATCAGATCAATGACAAGGTATGGCTAGAAGCCACCAACCTCACCACGATGCACCCTACAAGCAAATTGTTGCCCAAATGATACAGACCCTTCAAAATCACCAACATTATATCCAACGTGGTGTACAAACTAGAACTACCACCCCAATGAAAGATCCACAACGTGTTCCATGCTTCCCTCTTATCACCCTATCACGAAACAGTGATACACAGGCCAAACTACCATAAACCACCTCCAGACATTATTGACAGAGAAAAGGAGTGGGAGATAGAAGAAATCGTGGGATCAAGGAGGTTTGGGCACTGGAAGAAGCTACAATACCAAGTCTGATGGAAGGGTTATTCTGCAGCACATAACTCCTGGGAGCCAGCAGAGGGGATACATGCCCCCACACTCATACAGAAGTTCGAGAAGCAGCAAAAGGATAAAAGGGGGACCATGAGCAATGAACCACTACCCTCATCCCCCACACTCCTTGCCATCAACTCCATAATGGTCTCCCGAAGCTCCTCTGTGAATGACCTCGGTACTGCCCTCGTAGAGAATGCAGCCCTACAAGTCATGCAGGCGGCCCAGGACAATCAGGGTGAAGGGGACCATATCTCTATCTCATCAGGATCTCCAGCACACCCTTCTTACTTGATCGATGTAGGGGTGGAGATCGAGAATATCAATGAACGACCGGCTACCCCATACCTGCCACACACTCCCACTTCTGACTCCCCCTCCCCCATGGAGAGCTCAGGCTCAGAACTGCCACTCTATGTACCACCTCCACCAACAAACGACACCAAACACCCCGAATACCCTTGGTACACCACCAGACACATTAACAGAGAAGTCCAGGCGTGCCTAACCTTTGAACAACAGACCCCAGTGCGATACTTACGCATAGGGGTTTCCTCAAGCATGGGGGAACCAGCCCTCTACAGGACCATGGGGTGTGGACAACTGTGCTATGTGGTCGACCTTTTCTCCCACCCCTATATTAGCATGCGCGAGGAGTCCATCGGGGGGTATCCCCTTGGGGAACAGACAGTCATAGACATCCTCCTCAACTGCACCCTCCTTGACCTCCATGACCACGGAATCCTAGCTGACGTCCACTGACTCCGACAAGCAGACCAACAAGAACATTTGTACTAGGAGAAAGGTGTGAGTATTACAAGGAGAAAAGGAAGATCGCCAGGATGTGCATTGATGTCGAGGAGCGCTTCAAAAGAGCCAAAGTAGCAACACACATCAACGACATCATCAAACACATCGAACCAGAACGCAAATCAATGCAGTGGCCCCAACCCGGGAGTATAGTACCAGGTGTCAACGTCGGGGCAGGCCCGAGTGACGCCCCATCAAACCCTTAGAAATGTGGGTATTGTAGGTTCTGGGACCACCACTCTGACCACTGCGAAACCCCCCACTACCTCTGCTCATACATGCACGACGGACGATGCCTGGTCCACACCTCACACTGCCACTACTACAACAACCTCCCCCAGACTTGCATTTATGGGGGACGACAAGAGCGCAGGGCTCCCCAGCATGATGACATAGCTAACAAGCAAGATTTTGGGAGCACCCTCTATGAGGATGAAGTCATTGAGTGAAAAGTCCACCAATTTGGAAAAGGACCTGGAAAGTGTGGCCAGGACGGGTAGGTGCGTGGCTGGGGCATCTGCCAAGGAGCACGTGGAAGCACCCCCCTTAGGAAGGGGGTGATGTTATGGACTTGATCTCTGATGTGGCCTATGACGCATATCTTTTTCTTCCTTGACATGTATGCGACTGCCAACTGTCTCAGTCATGCTGACTGATGATGAACCCGGCATGCTGACTGACTGATTATTGATGAGCTGATTGATTCCATCGGCAATGACTCAATTGCTTACCATTTGCTTACTGATATGGTGACTGACTCCCTGTACTATTACAAAGTGCTGACTGAT
>WNGJ01020691.1_pt1 | contig 10243 bp, 11 predicted proteins | sample 5400611 | NCBI WGS metagenome assembly WNGJ01 (sample SAMN13153375, study PRJNA577476) | soil metagenome | isolation source: 40 cm soil or saprolite under Garry oak tree replicate 1 | place: USA:California | collected 2016-06-15
GAGGTCGGCACGGACGACTTCGTCCGATTTCTCGAGCTGTTCGCCCAACGCCTCGGGGAGCGCAAGGTCGAGCTGACCGATCTCGACTCGGCAATTGGGGATGCCGACCACGGCATCAACATGGACCGCGGCTTCGCCGCAGTTACGGCGAAGCTGCCCGACCTGCGCGAGAGCGATCTCGGCGCCATCGGAAAGGCGGTCGGGATGACCCTCATCTCGACCGTCGGCGGCGCCAGCGGACCACTCTACGGAACCTTCTTTCTCCGCCTCGGATCCTCGTTCGGCGAGCGCCGAGCGGTGACCGGCGCGGAGCTCGCGGCGGCCCTGCGCGCCGGACTCGATGGCGTGAAGCAACGGGGCAGGGCGGAGCTCGACGACAAGACCATGGTCGACGCCATGACTCCTGCCGTCGAAACGCTCGAGGCGCGGGCCGATGACGGAGACATGAATGGGGCGCTTGCCGCCGCCGCCGGAGCCGCCGCCACGGGTCGGGACCGGGTGACGCCACTCGTTGCGCGGAAGGGACGGGCGAGCTACCTCGGGGAACGCTCGGCGAACCATCAGGACCCCGGAGCGACATCGACCACCATCCTCTTTGAGGCCCTCCGCGACGCGGTCGCGACCGCCTCGTAGGAGAACGATCAGGAGCTGAGGAAAAGAATGGCGAACTACGTAGGAGCGCTCGACCAAGGCACAACCAGCACTCGTTTCATGATCTTTGACCACAGTGGAGGTGTGGTCGGCGTCGATCAGAAGGAACACGAGCAGATCTACCCCAAGCCGGGGTGGGTCGAGCACGATCCGATGGGGATCTGGACGCGCTCGACCGAAGTGATCGACGGAGGGCTGAAGAAGGCCAACCTGAAGCCCAGCGATCTGGCAGCGGTGGGCATCACCAACCAGCGCGAGACCACCGTGGTCTGGGACCGGCGCACCGGCAAACCGGTCTACAACGCGCTCGTTTGGCAGGACACCCGAACCCAGGACATCGTCAACGCGCTCTCCTCCCAGGGTGGGCAGGACCGTTTCCGTGCGAAGACAGGCCTGCCCCTGGCGACCTACTTCTCGGGCACCAAGGTCAAGTGGGTGCTCGACAACGTCGACGGCGCGCGAGCCGCGGCGGATGCAGGCAATCTCGCTTTCGGCAACATCGACACGTGGTGCATCTGGAATCTCACCGGCGGGACCGAGGGCGGCCGGCACGTCACCGACGTCTCGAACGCGAGTCGAACCATGCTCATGAACCTCGCGACTCTCGATTGGGACGAGGACCAGCTCAAGGCATTCGGGATCCCGCGCTCGATGCTTCCCGAGATCCGTCCCTCTTCCGAGGTGTATGGGCCAGCCAAGGGCACGCTCGCGGGAATTCCGGTGGCCGGTGACCTGGGCGACCAGCAAGCGGCCACGTTCGGTCAGGCCGCCTACGACGTCGGCGATGCCAAGAACACCTACGGCACCGGAAACTTCATGCTCCTCAACACGGGTAACGAGCTCGTCCCGTCGAAGAGCGGCCTGCTCACCACGGTGGGCTGGAAGCTGGGCGATAGTCCGGCGGTCTACTGTCTGGAGGGTTCCATCGCCATCACCGGTGCCCTCGTGCAGTGGCTGCGGGACAACCTGGGATTGATCAAGACCTCGGCGGAGGTCGAGGATCTGGCCAAGACGGTCGATGACAACGGGGGCATGTACTTCGTGCCCGCGTTCTCGGGCCTGTTCGCGCCCTACTGGCGCGGCGATGCCCGTGGCGCGATCGTCGGCATGACCCGCTACATCAACAAGGGTCATTTCGCTCGGGCGGCGCTCGAAGCGACGGCCTGGCAGACGCGCGAAGTGCTCGACGCCATGGAGAAGGACTCCGGCGTCAAGCTCAAGGAGCTCAAGGTTGACGGGGGGATGGTCTACAACGATCTGCTCATGCAGGTCCAGGCGGACGTGCTCGGCGTCCCGGTTATTCGGCCGAAGGTGGCCGAGACCACCGCTCTTGGTGCCGCCTACGCGGCGGGGCTGGCCACTGGGTTCTGGGGCTCGTACGAGGACCTCCGCCAGAACTGGGGCAAGGACAAGGAATGGAAGCCCAGGATGGATCCCGGCGAGCGGGAGAAGGAGTACGCCCAGTGGAAGAAGGCGGTCACCCGCACCTTCGACTGGGCCGAGGCCTGATTCTGGTCGAGGTTATCGTCAGGTGGGCCGATGGCGGCGCGGTTCAGGCCGCGCCGCCATCGTTTGTTAGCTGAGGATCCGCGATGCCGGTTGGAATCGTCGTCGTCTCGCATTCGGCAGCCCTCGCTAACGATGTCGTGGCCCTCGTCGCAGCCCTCGCCAACCTATCGCCCGATGACGTGCCACTCGTCGCCGCCGGCGGCCTCAATCCCACCACCCTGGGGACAGATGCCGCGCGGATAGCCGAGGCGATCGAGCAAGCCGATCATGGCGATGGCGTGCTCGTGGTGGCCGATCTCGGATCTGCCGTACTCTCGGCGTTGACCGCCGTCGAGGATCTCCTCACTGCGGAGCTCGCGGCGAGGGTTCGCATCAGCGGCGGGCCGCTCGTGGAGGGTGCCTTCGTCGCCGCGGTGCAGGCATTCGCGGGAGATGGTCTCGATGAAGTGAAAGCGGCGTCTGAGGCGGCAGCCCAGATGGACAAGCTGGGAGCCGGACGATGACGACGGTGGTGGTTGGGGCCGTCATCGGCTATCTGGTTGGTGCCGTCCCCTTCGGGTTGATCATCGGCAGGCTAACGCGCGGCGTCGACATCCGCGAGTACGGCTCGCATCGCACCGGGGCTACGAATGCGCTGCGAACGCTGGGGGCCCAGCTTGCGGCAGTGGTGTTCATCCTCGATCTGGCGAAGGGGGTCGCCGCGGTCCTCATCGCTCGGTTCCTGCTCCCGGCGGACTCCCTCGCTGCGCACGAATGGGCTGCTGCTGCGGCCGGGCTCGCCGCCATCGTCGGACACATTTGGTCGATCTTCATTCGGTTCACCGGGGGGCGGGGCGTAGCGACCTCCACCGGGGCGCTCGGCGCGATGGCGCCCTGGGCGCTGCTGGTCATGGCACCCGTCGTCGTGTTCATCATCTGGCGCTGGCGTTACGTCTCGCTCGGCTCCGTCTCCGGCGCCCTTCTCACGCCGCTCGTCGTCGGGCTGGTGGCCCTCGCCAACATCGGATCGGTTCAGGCGTTCGCCTATTCTGTGGGAGCTGGCCTGCTGGTCACCGCCTCGCATGCGGACAATATCGGTAGGCTGCGTGCCGGCACCGAGCGAAAGATCGGCACCAAGGAACAGCTCGCGGTTTCTGAGGCAGAGCGGTGACGAATGCCGCGCCCGTGGGCGCGCGCCTTACCACTCCGGCGAACCTCCTTGGCCTGCTGCGGATTGCGCTCACGCCCGTCGTGATCGTCTTGCTGGTGCTCCCGTTCCCGGGATCGGGCCTGATCGCGTTCGTCGTCTTCGTCGTGGCGGCGTTGACGGACTACCTGGACGGGCGCGTGGCGCGTGCGCGCGGCGAGGTGAGTTCGTTCGGGGTCTTCATGGACCTCACCGCCGACAAGGTCCTCGTAGCGGGCGTGCTGATCGCGATGGTCCAGGTCGGCCTCGTGCCAGCCTGGATCGTGGCTACCATTCTCATCCGCGAGTTTGTGATCCAGGGCGTCCGACAGCTCGCCGCCAGCGATAACGTCGTCATCGCGGCTCGGGCTCTCGGCAAGAGCAAGACGCTTACCACGCTCGCCGCCATGGCGATTCTGCTGCTCGCCTTCGATGCAGAGCATGGCGGACCGACGGCGGCGCTCGGCGTGAGCGGGACTCTCGTGACCGCTGGTTTCTGGCTGATGATCGTCGCCACAGCTCTGACTGTGATTTCCGCGATCGACTACTTGGCCGGCGCGTCTCGCATCCTGATGGGACGCAGCAGTGGCTGACGTCGACGTGGTGGTGGTGGGTGGTGGGGCCACGGGTGCCGGCGTGCTTCGCGATCTGGCCATGCGGGGCCTGAGTGCGCTGCTCGTGGAGCGCGGTGACTTTGCCTCCGGCACGAGCGGTCGGTATCACGGGCTTCTGCATTCGGGCGGGCGGTACGTGGTCAGCGACCCGGGCTCGGCAAGCGATTGCGCGCGCGAGAACGTGACCCTCCGGCGCATCGCCCCAGGCTGCCTGGAGCTCACCGGTGGCTACTTCGTCGCAACCCCGGGTGATCCAGACGACTACCTGGCGACATTTCCCGACGCGTGCGCCGCAGCGGGCGTCCTGGTCGAGCCGGTGCCGCTCGACAGGTTGCTCACGGCCGAGCCGGTGTTGAATCGCGGGATCCGTGCCGCCTACGCCGTGCAGGATGCCGCCCTCGAGCCCTGGGAGCTGGTCGAAGCCAACCTGAGATCGGCCCGAGAGCATGGATCGGACGCGCTGCGGTATCAGGCCCTCGTCGGCGTAATGCGGGCAGCCGACGGGTCGGTTCAAGGCGTCGAGCTCGAGAACAGGCGGACCGCGGAACGACGATCCGTCGGCTGCCAGGTCCTGGTCAACGCGGCCGGCGCCTGGGCTGGGCAGGTCGCCGCGCTCGGCGGTGCGACGCTGCGCATGAGCCCGGGGAAAGGCTCGATGCTGATCATGAATCGCCGCATCACATCCGCGGTGGTGAACCGGCTGGCACCCCCCGGAGATGGAGACATCCTCGTTCCGGTGCACACCGTCAGCATCCTCGGCACCACCGACATCAACGTCGCTGACCCGGACGACGTCCACGTGACGAGCGAAGAGGTCCAGGCGCTTCTCGACGATGGTGACCGGCTGGTTCCGGGCCTGTCGAGGGCGCGAGTCCTGCGCGCGTACGCCGGCTGCCGGCCCCTCTACGACGCGGGCGAGCTTGAGGGCGAAGAGGGAGGCCGTCACGCAGCATCTCGACAGATCAGCCGCGCCCATCACGTGATCGACCACGGTCGCCGGGATAATGTCGGAGGACTATGGAGCATCGTCGGCGGGAAGCTGACGACTTATCGGCTGATGGCCGAACAGACGGTCGACCAGGTCTGCGCGTCGCTGGGCGTGACGGTGCCCTGCCACACCGCCGACGAACCTCTCCCAGGACCGGCTGCCACGAAGCCGTACTGGATCGGCGAACGATTGGCGGCGGTGGAGGCACCAGGCGGCGGCGATGCCGAACTCGTGTGCGAATGCGAGATGGTGACCACCCAATCGCTGCTGACGGCGCTCGATGAACATCCGGACTCCTCCATCGACGACCTGAGACGGACGACGCGGTTGGGGATGGGTCCATGCCAGGGCGCGTTCTGCTCCTGTCGGGCCGCCGCCGTGCTCGCCGAACGTCGCGATGCCGAAATGCCACCAGCTCAGACGCCGGAGCCGAATACCGCTCTGCTCGGATTTCTGCAGGAGCGGCTTCGCGGCTCGGAGCCGATCGCCTGGGGTGAGCAGCTCATGGAGCTCTGGCTCGAGACGGGCATCTACCGCGGCACGATGGCGATCGAGACCCTTCCGAGCCGGACCGATGCCCCGCTTTGACGTCGTGGTGGTTGGCGCAGGCCTCGCCGGCATGACCACGGCCGCCGAGCTCGCGGAACGCGGGGCCCGCGTCCACCTGACCGCCAAGGGCATGGCTGCATCACACTGGGCCCACGGCGGCTTCGATGTCGCAGCACCGCCCGGGGCCTCCTCTGCGCTCGCCGGCGTTGCCCGGCTGCGGCGAAGGCCAGGCCATCCCTACCAGCTGGTCGCCGCTGACCTCGACGCGGCGATGAGCGCTCAACTGGACCGGTTGGCAGAGACGGGACTGCCCTATCACGGAGACCTCTCCTCACCGTTGCGCAGTCTCCCCACGCCGGTGGGCGGGCTCCGGCCTGCTGCGATCGTACCGGAGGGTCAGGCAGCAGGCCTGGCCCCGTGGGGAGCCGACGAGGGACTCCTGTTGCTCGGCATTGACCGCTACCGCGACTTCTGGCCGCACTACGCCGCCCGCAACCTGCGCCGGCAAGACTGGCGTGACGGCCCAGCCGAGATTCGTAGCGCCGGTGCCGAGCTCCCAGGACTCGCCACGCTGCGCAGCCTGAACACGCTCGTGATCGCGCGCCTCTTTGATGATCCCAGCTGGCGCGACCGTGCGCTCTCCGTCCTCCGCCAGCACGTGCCAGCCGGTGGCCGGTGGCGGATCGGGCTGCCCGCGGTGCTGGGACTCGAGCGACACCCGGAGGTGATGCTCAGCGCGACGAATGCACTGGGGTACCCGGTATTCGAGATCCCCACCCTGCCGCCATCGGTCCCCGGCATGCGACTCTTCGAGGCACTGCGTACGCGAGCCATGCACAAGGGTGCGAGCATGCAGATCGGCTTTGAGGTGGTCCGCGTGGGACGCGAACGGGATCGAGTCACCACGGTGGAGACCGACGCCACTGTCCGCACCCTTGTCCTCCGCGCGGGCGAAGTCGTGCTCGCCACGGGTGGCATCGCGGGTGGCGGGTTGCGGGCGTCGCGCTCAGGCATCCTCGAGGAACGCGTCATCGGCCTGCCGGTCGAAGCACCGGCCCGCGGCAGCTGGTTCGACGGCGACCTTTACGGCACCGGCGGAATCGCGCTCGAGGCAGCTGGGGTCCGGGTGGACGACGCACTGCGCCCGATCAGTCCGGAGGGTGACGTCCTGTTCCAGAACGTCCGCGTCGTCGGCAGCGCGCTGGCAGGCATGCGCTACCTCAGCGAACGCTGCGGGGACGGTATCGCCATCGCCTCCGCCGCACGCGCCGCGCGGCTCGCCGCCAGCGCGCAACGGACTCCACCAGTCCCGAGGCAGGCGCCCGGAGCCCTTGCATCATGACCTTCATCGACGCCGCCGACCGAAGCTTTCCGCCCTTCTCGACCGACAACTGCATCAAGTGCAACGTGTGCACGACCGTGTGCCCGGTGGCCCGCGTGACAGACGCGTTTCCCGGCCCGAAGTACGTCGGCCCGCAGGGCCAGCGATTCCGGGACGCGCGAATCTCCGACACGAGCGTCGACCTGTGCAGCGGTTGCGGCTTCTGCACCCGAGCGTGTCCCGCTGGCGTGCTTGTCGCGGAGACGAACAGTCGGGTGCGCGCGCGGAGGACACCGACCTGCTCATCCGTTTCGGGGTCCCACTGGCGCCGCTCGTCAACGTCGGGATGCGGAATCCACTCGCGCGATGGATGGGGGAAATCGTCGGTGGCGTCCACCGCCGCGCCGCGGTCCATCCCTTCGCGCGGCGCACCTTCCGGTCGTGGTGGAAACGCCGAAAGCCGATGGACGTCGATGCCGGACCCGAAACCACGCTCGTCTACTTCCATGGGTGCGCGGTCAACGGCTTCGAGACCTCCCTCGGCCGGGATGCGATCTACGTGCTCGAGCGCAACGGGTTCACAGTGATCGTTCCGGATCAGGTGTGCTGTGGCCTGCCCATGATCAGCAACGGGCTGTACGCCAACGCACGTAAGAAGGCGGAGCAGAACCTGCGAACGCTGGTGGACTACGCCCAGCGCGGGTATCGGATCGTCACCACGTCGACATCGTGTGGCTACACGCTCAAGGCGGAGTATCACGAGATGCTCGACCTCGACGACGAGCGGGCGCGAGCTGTGGCGCACGCCACCTGGGACATCTGCGAGCTCCTGGCCGACCTGCGTGAGCGAGGCACGCTGGACACACGCCTTGGGCCTCTCGAGCGCGAGCTCCCCTACCACCCGCCATGCCAGCTGAAGGGACACGGGATCGGCACCCCGGCCATGGAGCTCTTTGCGCTGATCCCGGGGCTGCGCGCGGTCGAGTCAAACCACGATTGCTGTGGCGCCGCGGGAACGTACGGTCTGAAGAAAGAGCGTTGGCAGATTGCCCAGGACGTGGGGCGCAAGCTCTTCGAGACCGTCCAGGCGTCTGGTGCTCCCGACGCCGCGTGCGACAGCGAGACCTGTCGTTGGCAGATCACTGCCGCGACCGGCGTTCCGTCCCGCCACCCGATCGAATATCTGGCCGACTCGTATCGCGCTTACGACGCAGGACATCGGCGACGATGGCGCACGGTCTGGACCGTCCCTCGCACTCCTGCGAATGGAGGGTAAGCATGGACGGCGGAGAGGAGCACGCCATCGCGACCTGGAGGACCGCGTTCGACGACGGCGTAATCGGTTGGATTCGGTGCGAAGTTGGCTCCGGCGGGCCGGAGTGAACCTGCAATCAAGGGGTTAGCAAGAGCCACCAAAAGAACGAACGAGGCGCCTCAGCGGCATCGCAACCATCTCGACGCCCAGGTGCCCGAACGGCTGCCGAATGTCACATAACCGGACGGGATGCACTCCGGGTCCCACGCCGCGTAGTGCAGCGCTCGGCCGGATCTGCATGTGATGCAAGCGCTCTTACCAGCTGAGCTAGCCGCCCATCGGTCCTTGCTCGAGCCGGATCCAGTCCAGAAGACCGACGCCCGGCGAGCGGAGCGCGATGGTAGCAGGGCAACGGAGTGGCTCGGTTCTCGGGGTGTTACCCCAACCAGCGGAACTGCCGCGACAGCGGCAGAGCCGAAGCCCGTGCCTGAGGCCCTTCTCGCAACGGGCCGGCAACAGACGGGACGGGTGCACCGCTGGCCAACCGAGCCGGGCTCATCCTAACCCAGCACCCATGGACCAGCCAACCCGGCGTCCGGGCACGCGCCAAGGGTGCGCTGGGCAGGACGGAGTGGCTCGGTGCTGAGGCTAGGTGCCGGGGAGCATCGGCAGCGGACCGAGGACCCGCTCGATTTCTGCGCGATATCGCGCACCGGACGGGTGCCGCGCCAGCCAGCGGAGGTAATCCGGATCGCGCTCCGCGAGCTCCGCGATCGTTTGTCCGGCGTAGTGGCCGAAGTCAATGCGCCCTGGATCGAACGACGCGTGGGCGTTCGCGTCGTGGCCAGGACCGACGGGAAGGCTTCGCTCGCCTTCCACGCCGAAGCTGCCATGCTCGTCTGGAGATTTAGCCATCGCCCGCTCCCGTGTCTGCCCCACACTGCGAAATGGTGCCGGGATGTTAGGGCCGGCGATGCGTGCGCGCAACGAGAAATTGCGCGTCAGCCGCGGCGTACTTCCCTCCCACCGAGGAGCGTGAGCTGACTGCGGACGGAAGCAACGCGTTCGTCGGCCTCCAGAAGCGTGGGAAGGGCAATGTTCAGCACCGCCAGATCGGCCCACGCGCCAGGTCTGAGATGGCCTAGGTCCCTGCGGCCAGCTGCCAGTGCCGGGCCGAGGGTGTAGGCCCAGAGAGCGGTCTCGAGCGTGAGCGTCTCCTCCGGAGTCCACGGGGCCGAGGCGACGCCGGGTGCCGCGCGCCGCAGGGCCGCGTAGACGCCGTGCCACGGATTGGCCGTTTCGATCGGAGCGTCTGAGCCGAAGGCAAGCAGTGCACCGGTTGCCGCCATCGAGCGGTAGCCGTAGGCATCCTCGAGCCGGCCTGCCCAGCACTCCTCGGCTGCCATTCGGTCCGATGGCAGGTGGATTGGCTGCAGGCTGGCGGTGACCCCGAGCGTCGCGAAACGCACCCGGTCGGCTGGGCGCACGAGCTGGGCGTGCTCGATCCGATCCGCCGGTTGGTCGTCCGATCGAGCTCGTCGGCGAGCCACTGCGTCGAGCGCCTCCGACACGGCCCGATCCCCGATGGCATGGATGGCGAGACCGATCCCCGTACGCCGGCTGCGACCCACAAGGTCATCCAGCTCGTCTGCTCCGATGCGGAGGATCCCGCGATCGTCGTCGCGTTCGCCACACGTGTAGGGATGGAACAGCGCGGCTGTCCTGGAGCCGAGCGCGCCATCGGCAAACAGCTTCGCCCAACCCACGCGCATCGCTCCCCCACCTGCGAGTGGCTGGCCGGTCCTGAGGCCCATGCCCGCGGCCGCGTCGATGCCATCCGCCGGTAGGTTGAGCGTCACCCGCAGGCTTCCATCGAAGACGGCCTTTGCGTCGAACAGATTCGCAAACGAATCGCCGAGGGCCGCGTACCGGCCATGGCCATTGGCCGTGGTTGGATCGCCGGCGTCGGTCGCCCCGGTGATGCCCAGTGCGGATAGCTCCGCGGCGACCTCCCCGAGCGCCCCATTCAAAGGCTCCCCCACCAGGCGCGGCGCCCTGTCGACCACCAAGTCAGCGGCGCTCTCGCGGAGAAGCCCGTTCAGCGTGCCGGCCGCGTCGCGCTCGAAGCGACCGCCTGGCGGATCAGCGACGTCGGGCGCAATCCCCGCGGCCCGTAGGGCGGTGCTGGATG